>Ga0209725_1000853_pt1 | contig 18003 bp, 7 predicted proteins | sample I18A1metaG_FD_184145 | JGI IMG/M metagenome (GOLD analysis project Ga0209725, IMG submission 184145) | Lake sediment bacterial and archeal communities from Gulf of Boni, Indonesia to study Microbial Dark Matter (Phase II) - ​I18A1 metaG... | ecosystem: Environmental > Aquatic > Freshwater > Lake... | reverse complement strand
TCGAGGCGTGGGTGATGTAGACACCGAAGCGCGCCCAGGCCATCTTCTCGGCGTAGAGGTAGATCTTGCCGTCCTGCTCGGTGACGCGCGGCGCGGCGAACTTGGCGCCGAGAAAGGCCACGGCCTTGTCGCGCACCTCATCGACCCCACCTTTTGAGACCACCACTTCCTCGACGTTGCTCAAGGTGCGGAAGAGACCGTCGTCGCCAACGAGCTTCGGCTCGTTCACGGTCTTCCACACGTGGGGGAAGCGCTTGATCGAGCAGCAGATCAGGTTGACGGCGAACAGCCCCATCAGGGAGAGGAACCACCAGGAGTGGTACATGTCGAAAGCGTTGATCGACTTGTCGAGGAACCTGAGGAAATCGAGGCTCCAGCCGAGCTTGCCGGCCATTTCCTCGGGGGTTTTCCCCTGCTCGATGACGGTGCCGATGATGGAGGTGGCGGCAAGGAGAATCAGGGTGATGACCGCCAGTTTCAGGGAGCAGAAAAAGTCCCAGAGGCGGTCGACGAAATTGGATTGCTGGCTCAAAGCAGGTCTCCTGTGCACAGTCGGGGCGGACGTCTCTGCCCCTTGATGGTTAACCTTTTTAGTTTAGTGTGAAGAAGTTAAGGGAGTCAAGGGAAAGCGACCCCTCCGCCTCACTGCGTTCGGCACCTCCCCTACTGCGCAGGGGAGGACTGGTTCCCCCCTGTGGAACAGGGGGGATGGTGAGCACAGCGAACCAGGGGGGTCAGCCCTTCCCCGGGAAATCCTTCGCCAGTTTCTCCTGCAGCACCCTGGCCTTGGCCTCGACGCCGACGGCCATCTCGGCCTTGAATTCGACCAGTTTGCGGGCAAGGCCGCCGTCGCTCAAGGCCAGCATCTGCACGGCGAGGATTCCGGCGTTACGCGCCCCGGCCTTGCCGATGGCCACGGTGGCGACGGGGATGCCGGCGGGCATCTGCACCATGGCGAGCAGGGCGTCGAGACCGTGCAGGGAGGTGCAGTCGATGGGGACGGCGATGACTGGCAGGGTGGTCTCAGCGGCAACCACGCCGGCCAGGTGAGCGGCGGCGCCGGCCCCAGCGATGATAACCTTGACGCCGCGCTCGCACGCCGAACGGACGATGCCGGCGGTGCGCTCGGGGGTGCGGTGGGCACTGGAGACGGTCATCTCGAAGGGGACGCCGAACTGGTCGAGGGCTTTGGCGGCTTCGACCATGACGTCGTAGTCCGAATCGCTGCCCATAAGGATGGAGACGAGGGGCTGGTGGGACATGGGAGGCTCCTTGTTGAGTGGTTGAGTCGTTAAGTCGGGAAAGTTGCCTCACGCCCGTTCGCTGCGCTCACTCGAGAACACAGAGAAAAACCTCTTTTTTGGTTTAAAACAAAAGACTCTGCTTTTCTCTGTGAACTCTGCTGTCTCTGTGCGAGGTGTCTTTACCGAACCAACGCCTTTTTACCTATATCCGTCCGGTAGTGCGCCCCTTGCCAGGTGATGGCGCGAACGCCGTCGTAAGCCTTGGCAATGGCGGCGGCGACGGTGGGGCCGCGGCCGGTGACGCCGAGCACCCGGCCACCGGCGTTGACGATGCGGTCTCCCTGCCCGGCAGTACCGGCATGGAAGACCACCAGGTCGTCAATTTTGGCGGCGGCCTCAAGGCCGCTGATCGGGAAGCCTTTTTCGTAGTCGCCGGGATAGCCGCCGGAGGCCATGACCACGCAGACCGCCGCCTGGTCGTGCCACTCCAGTTCGATCCCGGAGATATCGCCCCTGGCGCAGGCGACGAGGACCGGCACCAGGTCCGACTTGAGGCGCATCAACAGCGGCTGGCATTCGGGGTCGCCGAAGCGGGCATTGAATTCGAGGGTCTTGACCTGGCCGTCCTTGATCATCAGCCCGGCGTAGAGGACGCCGCGGTAGGGGCGCCCCTCTGCCAGCATGCCGTCGACGGTGCGGCGCATGACCAGCTGCATGGCCTGCTCGTGCACCTCCGGCGTGACCACCGGCGCCGGGGAGTAGGCACCCATGCCGCCGGTGTTCGGCCCCTGGTCGTCGTCGAAAACCGGCTTGTGGTCCTGGGCACTGGCCAGCGGGATGATGTGACTGCCGTCGGTGAAGGCGAGGAAGGAGGCCTCCTCCCCTTCAAGGAACTCCTCGATGACCACCCGCGCGCCGGCGCTGCCGAAGGCGTTGCCGGAGAGCATGTCGATGACGGCGGCGTTGGCCTCCTCCACCGTGCGGGCGACGATCACCCCCTTGCCGGCGGCGAGGCCGTCGGCCTTGACCACGATCGGCGCGCCGTGCCGGGCGATGAAGGCCAGCGCCGGTTCGACTTCGGTAAAAACCTCATAGAAGGCAGTGGGGACGTCATACTTCTTCATCAGATCTTTGGAAAAAGCCTTGCTCGCCTCGATGAGCGCGGCGTTCTGGCGGGCGCCGAAGATCAGCAGACCGACGGCCTCGAAGCGGTCGACAATGCCGAGGGAGAGGGGCAGTTCCGGGCCGACCACGGTGAGGTCGACGGCCTCTTTCTGCGCGAAGGCCAGCAGACCGTCGAGGTCGTCGACCCTGATATTGACGTTTTCGCCAAGCTGCGCGGTGCCGGGGTTGCCCGGGGCGCAAAAGACCTTGTTGACCAGAGGGGACTGGGCGAGTTTCCAGACCAGGGCGTGCTCGCGCCCGCCGGAGCCGATGACGAGAACTTTCACAGCAAAAACCTCGTTGAGTGGTTGAGTGGTTGAGTGGTTGAGTGGTCCAACTTAACAGTTCAACTACTCAACGACTTAACGGCGCCGCAGGCGCTACCCTTAGTGCCTGAAATGCCTCATCCCCGTGAAGATCATAGCCATGCCGTGTTCGTCGGCAGCGGCGATGACCTCGGCGTCGCGCATGGAGCCGCCGGGCTGGATGACGGCGGTGATGCCGACGGCGGCGGCGTTGTCGATGCCGTCGCGGAAGGGGAAGAAGGCGTCGGAGGCCATGGCCGCCCCCTTGACCTCCAGCCCGGCGTGCTCGGCCTTGATGGCGGCGATGCGCGCCGAGTTGACGCGGCTCATCTGCCCGGCACCGACGCCGATGGTCATGTTGTCCTTGCCGTAGACGATGGCGTTGGACTTGACGAACTTGGCCACCCGCCAGGCAAAGAGCAGGTCCTGCATCTCGGCTTCGGTCGGCTGGCGCTTGCTGACCACCTTGAGTTCGGCGTAGAGGTCGAGGTCGGCATCCTGGACGAGCATGCCCCCGTTGACGCGCTTGAGGTCGAGGCGGGCGGCAGGCTGCTCCGGCCAGACGCCGCATTCGAGCAGGCGCACGTTCTTCTTGGCGGCGACAACTTCGCTGGCGGCCGTCGAGACGGTCGGAGCGATGATGACCTCGACGAACTGGCGGTCGCAGATCGCCTGGGCGGTCGCCGCGTCCAGTTCGCGGTTGAAGGCGATGATGCCGCCGAAGGCCGATTCCGGGTCGGTCTGGTAGGCCTTGTCGTAGGCTTCGAGCAGGGTGGCGCCGACCGCCACGCCGCAGGGGTTGGCGTGCTTGACGATGACGCAGGCCGGCCCTTCGGAAAACTGCTTGACGCACTCGATGGCGGCGTCGGTATCGGCGATGTTGTTGTAGGAGAGTTCCTTCCCCTGCAGCTGGCGGGCGGTGGCAATGGAAGCCTCGGTGACGTTCTTCTCGACGTAGAAGGCACTCCCCTGGTGGCCGTTCTCGCCGTAACGCAACCCTTGCGCCTTGCGGTACTGCAGGGTGAGGACCGGCGGAAAGACGGCGTCGTCCTCATTGAGCTTTTTACCGAGCCAGTTGGAGATGGCACCGTCGTAGGCGGCGGTGTGCTGGTAAACCTTGACGGCGAGGCGGAAATTGGTGGCCTTGCCGACCGCGCCACCGCTCTGCTTCATCTCGTCGAGGATCACGCGGTAATCGGCCGGGTCGACCAGGACGGTGACGTCGGCGTTGTTCTTGGCGGCACTGCGCAGCATGGTCGGGCCGCCAATGTCGATGTTCTCAATGGCGTCCTCCAGGGTGCAGCCGGTCTTGGCGACGGTGGCCTCGAAGGGATAAAGGTTGACCACCACCATGTCGATCGGCTCGATGCCGTGAGCCTGCATGGTGGCAACGTGCTCGGGGTTGCCGCGCATGCCAAGGAGCCCGCCGTGGACCTTGGGGTGCAAGGTCTTGACCCGGCCGTCGAGCATCTCGGGGAAGCCGGTGAACTCGGAGACGTCCTTGACCTTGAGGCCGGCGTCGCGCAGCAGCTTGGCGGTGCCGCCGGTGGAGAGAATCTCGACGTTGAAGGCGGCGAGTTCCCTGGCGAAATCGAGAATGCCGGTCTTGTCGGAGACGCTGATCAGTGCGCGTTTGATTTTTGCCATGGGTGAAACCTCCTGAATTCATTTCTCTCGCCCGTTCGCTGCTCTCACTCGAGAACACAGAGAAGAGGCTTTTAGGGCTCAAATCTAAAAGAACGGTTTTTCTCTGTGAACTCTGCGTGCTCTGCGAGAGACGCTTTATGGTTATTCACAATACGAGTAATGCCATTTTTCAACATGGATTCGTTAAAATTTATCAGCAACCCAAGGGACTTGTTAGTCAATTTCAGGTAAGTCAAAAGCTGCTTTGAGTGTACAGGCTGCACTTTTTCTACAGCCTTCAATTCCAGCACTACATAGTCCTGAACCAAAAAATCCAAACGGAATCCTTCATGGGCGACCTTTTGTCCCCTGTAAAATACAGGCACGGGAACTTCAGTCTGGTGGCCGATTCCGCGTGCCGACAATTCTCGCGAGAGACAGGTCTGATAGACTGACTCAAGAAGCCCAGGGCCCAGTTCACGATGAACAGTAATTGCCGATTCGATAATGACCCCAGACAGATGATTCAAATTCATAGCCACCTCCAGAAAAAACACATTGCATCGGAAAAATCATCTCACGCCCGTTCGCTGCGCTCACTCGAGAGCGCAGAGGAGAAGCTCTCTTTTTATTTAAAACGAAGAGCATTAGCTTTTCTCTGCGATCTCTGCGTGAGATCGCTTATAGCTCCAGCGCCTGCAAAAACCGCCGCTCAAACGCCGGGGTGCCGGAGAGAGGTAGCGGTTTGATGATCGCTTGCAGGGCGGCCAGGTGCTGCGGGCCGTGCGGGTCATCGATGAAGGCGGCGAGGCCGTCGAGGACACCGTTCGGCACGCAAAAAAGCTTATCTAGCATGCTCTCGGGGAGGAGGGCAATCCCCTTGACGGCGGCGGTTGGCAGAGCCGCGCCGAAGGCGCCGGTGAGCAGGACTTTGCTGATATCGTTCGGGGCGAGTCCGGCCCGGTCGAGGAGCACCTCGATGCCGGCCCGCACCGCCCCCTTGGCCAACTGCAACTGGCGGACGTCGTCCTGAGTGAGGAGCAGTGTGCCGCGGGCAGCGCGGTGGAAGCAGATGGCCCAACCTTCCCCGTCGGCGATCAGGTAGCGGGCGAGGTTGGTGCCGACCTCCGCCGGCGCGACGGTGCGCCCGGTCACATCGATTAGGCCCCCCTCGCGCGCTGCCGCCACCAGCGCCAGCAGGCCGCTGCCGCACAGCCCCAGCGGGGTGCCGCCGCCCTGGACGGCCAACTGCAGGCGGTCGCCGGCCAGTTGCACGTCGGTGACGGCTCCCGGGGAGAGGGTCATGCCGCAGGCAATGTTGCCGGCCTCAAAGGCCGGGCCGGCGGCGGCCGAGGTGGCCAACCAGCGGGTACCGTCCCACAGGGCCAGTTCGGCGTTGGTGCCGAGGTCGAGCACGAGGGCACGAGATATAGAGGACCCCCCTGTCGCGTTACCCGCGACATCCCCCCTATGCAATAGGGGGGAACCATCCTCCCCTGCGGAGTAGGGGAGGTGCCGAGCAGAGCGAGGCGGAGGGGTCCCCTGCGAACAGCCGAACAGCACCGCGACCAGATCGCCGCCGACGAAGCCGGAGACGGCGGGGAAGAGGTGCAGGTTGAGCTCAAGGTTGAGGCTGAGAACCTCCGGGGGGAGTATTTGCAAGGAAGTCAGTGGCGAGCGGTGCGGAGGATGGAGCAGGGCTTTGACCGGGAGGGCGAGAAGGAGATGGCAGATGCCGGGGTTGCCGGCGGCGGCCGCGGCGACAACCTGCTCCGGCGCGGCACCGGCTTTTTTCAGCAGTTCCGCCACCAGATCACGGATTCCCTCGACCAGCAGTTGTTGCAGGGTTTCACCTCCCCCTTCTTCAACCCGCTGCAGGCGGGTGAGGATGTCGGCGCCAAGAGTCCGCTGGGGGTTGGCGATGCGGGCCTCGGCGAGTAGGGTTCCGTCGGTGGAGAGCAGACGGCCGGCGAGGGTGGTGGTGCCGAGGTCGAGCGCGAGAAAACAGGGGCTCGAGGCTCGGGGCTCGGGGCTGTTCAAACGCTACTCCTTGCCACTCACGAAGATTCTCGGCACACGCTTGCTGATGTTGCAGAAGACCTCGTAGGTGATGGTGCCGACCTTGTCGGCCCACTCTTTGGCGGTGATGGACTCGGTGCCGTCACTGCCGAGGAGGGTGACGCGATCTCCCACGGTGACCCCGGGGATATGGGTGACATCGACGAGGATCCAGTCCATACAGACGGTGCCGGCCACCGGGGCACGGCAGCCGCGGATCAACACCTCCCCCTTGCCGGTAAGGAGCCGGCTGTAGCCGTCGGCGTAGCCGACCGGAACGGCGGCGATGCGCGAGGGCCGGGCCGTGACAAACCGATGGGCATAGGAAACCCCCTCCCCGGCCGGCACCTCCTTGACCTGTGCCACCTGGCTCAAGAAACGCATGACCGGGCGCTGGGGGACGTCCTGCTCGAAGGGGGAGCCGGTCAGCCCCCCGTAAAGGCTGATGCCGGGGCGGACCAGGTTGCAGCCGCACAGGTCGCGGCTGTAAATGGCGGCGCTGTTGGCCAGGTGCAGGTAGCGCGGGGCGAAACCGGCCTCCCGCACCTGGTTGACCACGGCCTGGAAACGCTCGACCTGGGCGGCCGTGAACGACTTCTCCGGCTCGTCGGCCAGGGCCAGATGGCTGATCACTCCGCGCAACTCCAGCCCGGGGAGGGCTTTCAGCGTGGCGAGCACCTCCGGCAGCCGTTCGGGGCGGAAGCCGAGACGGCCCATGCCGGTATCGATCTTGAGGTGACAGGGGATGCGCCGTCCGGCCTCGCGGGAGGCGGCATCGAGACGGCGGGCCACGTCGAGATCGTAGAGCGCCGGCTGCAGGTCATGCTCCAGGAGCAGGGGCTCTTCGCCGGGGAAGACGCCGCCGAGGACGACAACGGGGCGGGTGATGCCATAGCGGCGCAGATCGAGCCCCTCACCGACCAGGGCCACGCCGAACTGGTCGGCGCCGGCGGCCTGCAGAGCCGGGGCGACGCCGCGGGCACCGTGACCGTAGGCGTCGGCCTTGACCACGGCGAGGATTTCGCACTCAGCCCCGACGCGCTGGCGCACCTGACTCAGGTTGAAACACAAGGCGTCGAGGTCGATTTCGACGCGGGTCGGGCGGGTCAGAGGGGGATCGAGGGGCATGGTGTATTGGTGTATTGGTTGAGTCGTTGGGTGGTTGAGTCGATCTCACGCCCGTTCGCTGCACGGGCGAGTCAACGCCTCGCCTCTACATGAGATCGCAGAGGAGAAGCTGAGGAAGATCGATCACCCTTCGACAGGCTCAGGGCGAACGGTTTTTGATGTAACTACCTATTTATATAACGTTCGTGGTGAGCTTGTCGAACCATGAACGTTATACTTTTGCGCAAATGTTGATTGTAAAGAAATTTTACGAGATCGTCAGCAGTTTTTCGCGGGGACCGTCGGCGACGATGCGGCCGCCGTCGAGGGCGATGATGCGCTGGGCCATCGCAAGCATGACGGCGCTATGGGTGGACATGATCAGGGTGGTGGTGCTGTCGAGCAGTTTAGGCAGGCGCTCTGCCAGCAGGCGCTCCCCTTCCGGATCGAGGCCGAGGGTCGGTTCGTCGAGGAGGAGGAGCTTCGCAGGCTGGGCAAGGGCACGGGCCAGGGCGACCTTCTGGCGCTGGCCACCGGAGAGATTGCCGCCGCGCTCGGCCAGTTGCATCCCCAGTGACATCCGCCCGCTCTTGAACTCGCTTTCCAGCCCGGAAGCCCACACCGCCGCCGCGAAACGTTCGGGGTCGACGCAGCCGGAGACGCGCAGGTTCTCCTCCAGGGTGCCGGCGAATATGGCCGGCTCCTGGGCCTTGTAGGCCAGCCACCTGACCCGGTCGAAGCGGGAGATGTCGTCGAGATCGAGCCCATCGATGAGGATATGGCCGGTATCGGGATGGGAGAGCCCAGCCAGGCACTGCAACAGGGTCGATTTCCCGGCACCGGGACGACCCAAGAGGGCGATGCGCTCGCCGGGGGTCACCGAGAAGGAGACGTTGTCGAGGGCAGGCGGACGCCCTTCGTAGTGCTTGCCGATCCCCAGCACGGCGAGATTGCCGGTGATCTGCGGACGGGGGGTGCAGGCGCGCTCGTCGACGGGGGCCAGGCTCCCCTCCATGCGGGCGGCGGCGCGGGTGAAGTCCTGCCACTTGCCGGTGACGGCGAAGAACGAGGCGACCAGGGCCATGCCGCGCCCGGCGAGAAGGTTGCAGGCGATCAGCTTGCCGACGCTGAGCAACTGGCCATAGATCAGGTAGACGCCGACGGTGAGAATTACCACCGTGGTCAGCGTCTGCATCAGCACCGAAAGCATGCCGGTCTGGTAAAGAGCCAGGCGGCGGCGGGTATCGGCGGTGGCCGACTGCTCGGCGAGATCGCGCCAGCGGCGCAGGAAGGCCCCGGAGCCGGGGGCGGTGCGCACCACGTCGAGGCAGCCCAGGGCCTCGCCCATGAACGCCAGCTTGCGGGTGTTCTCCTGCTCGGCTTCTTTCGACAGCTCCACCTGGCGGGCGTGCAGCCACAGCCCGGCCACCGCATAAACGATGGCCAGGAGCATGACGACGATCATCATCTGCCAGGAGATGATGCCGATGACGATCAGGTAGAGGAGGAGGAAGGGGATGTCGGCGATGGAGAGCAGATAGCTGGAGGAGACGAAATCGCGCGACAGGGTGAGGTCGCGGTAGTTGGAGAGGAAGCGCGGGAAGCCGCCCGGCGGCAGATCGGCCTGGGCCGCCAGCTTGGCCCAGAGGGTTTCGTCGCTGCGCAGGGAGAGGTCGACGCTGATCCGCTCGGTGGACCAGCTGCGCACCAGACGCATGCCGGCATCGGTGAGCAGGTAGACGGCCATGCCGAAGACCAGCGCCCAGAGGGTCTCGAACAGACCGTTGAGGGCAATCTTGTCGTAAATGAGCAGGGCGAAGAGCGGCAGCAACAGCTGCCCGGCATTGACAATGACGCTGGCGACGCCGACCTCGGCCCAGGCGGCGCGCAGCTCCGGCCACAGGGTCTTTAAGGAAGCGAAACCACCGGCCAAGGTCTTCTCCTGAGGGAGGCGCAGGACCACGGCCTCGCAGCGCTCCGGGCTGTCGAGCGGCACCGCGCCGGGGAGGGGGTTGCCGTCCGGGCCGATGGCGAGCCAGCGTTTTTCCAGGTAGTGGAGGAGCGCATAGCCGCCGGCGTGGCGGAGCAGGATCAGGTCGCCGGGGAGTTCGGTCGCCTCGCGCACGGTGCCGAGGTGGTGGCGCGCGGTCAGGCCGAGCCGTTCCAGGCGAGCAATCTCGCCGGGCCAGTCGGCAGCGGCGAGCAGGCGGATGAAGCCCTTCTGCAGCAGCGCGGCGGAGACGTGGTCGGTGCCGCACAGGGCGATGGCGGCGGCGAGAACGGCGTCGCGGTCGAGGCTGAAATTGTCAGGGTTATTTGAAAAGCTCAACTAGAATACCTTCTCGCGCAGAGAGCGCGGAGGGAAACAAGAAGCATCAGATGCTGTTGAAAAAACCTATGTTCACCCTTCGACAGGCTCAGGGCGAACGGTCTTTAGAATACCCAACCTACTCAAGTACCGTTCATGGTGAGCTTGTCGAACCATGAAGGGCCACTTTACATGAAATCCTTAGACCACACAGAGAATGATGTCTAAAGAGCTATCTCCGTGGTCGCAGTGCACGCTGTGAAGCAAGAAGCCTTTCATCAAGTGGTCTGCCAGTGAACCTGGGCAACCTGACCATCGACAGTATGGGTAATGATGTAATCCGTGTGGCCGGCATGAGCAACTGTCGAAAGGGACTCGCCGGCCGCGAGGGAAATATTCAAGACATCCCCCGTGTTGGCATTGATGGAAAGCTGGGAAGCATTCCCACTATCGACCATATCCCGAATATCCTGGCTGGTGACGGTGAGAGTCGTCGCCGTCCCGTCATTGATATCCAGGGTCTCGACAGAGGTTGAGACGCCGGCCAGCGCGGTCAGGCTGTAACTGCCGCCCAGCCCCTGCAGAACCAGGGTATCGGTGCCAGGGCCACCGTCGATGAGAGTCGGCGAGTTTGCAGCAGCGGTTGAAACGTGAATGGTGTCGTTGCCGTCACCGCCGTAGGCGAGATCGTGGCCCTGGTTGGCATACAAGAGATCGTCGCCACCTTCACCACGCAACGTATCGTTGCCCATATCTCCGGTCAGGATATTGGCATTGCCATCACCCCCCAGGAAGTCATCGAATTTCGAGCCCAGCAGGTTTTCAATACTATCAAAATCATCCCCGACCGCGTCGCTGCCGAAATGGGCATCTCCTGAAACCAAAGTCACGGAAACACCCTCGTTGGCATGCGCATAACTGGCGGTGTCGTTCCCATCACCACCAATCAGATAATCAGCCCCATCCATCCCTTCGAGAGTATCATCCCCGGCCCCGCCATTCAGAATATTGGCAACACCATCGCCAATAAGAGTATCGTGATAGGCCGAACCGGTGAGATTCTCGATATTCGCGTAGGTATCCCCGGCCGCTTCGCCATACAAAACAACCGCGGGGGTCCCATTGGGGAAAAAGGCCGGCAAGGTCAGGGATGCGACCACTCCCACCCCGTTGACATCTGCCGTGGCATTGACATAACTGGCGGTATCCCCACCTGACAGGGTACTGCCGCTGCCGGTGGCGATGTGGATGCCACCATCCAGAAAATCGGCACCGGCACCGCCTTCCAGAATATCGTTACCACTGTTGCCGGTCAGTTTGTTAGCGCCACCATCCCCGATCAGGATGTCGTTCCCATTCCCTCCGGTCAGGTTTTCTATGCCGACATAGGTGTCACCGGCAGCCGCCCCGCCGGTACCCATTCCGGTAGCCAGAGAGGCAACGATATTGGTCGCAGAGTTGCCGTAGTAGGCGGTATCGCCAAGGGTCGCATGGGTTCCACCAATCATCCAGTCGACACCATCTTCACCATAAAGAGTGTCGTCACCGGCTCCACCATCGAGCGTATTATGGCCAACCGAGGCGTTGCCGCGCAGGACATCGTTGCCCGCCTCACCATAGAGGAAGTCATCGCCATCGCCACCGCTCAAGGTGTCGTCACCATCGCCACCATACAGATGGTCATCACCGGCCATCCCGAGAAGGGTATCGCTGCCACCCAGCCCGTAGAGATAATCGTGCCCTGCACCACCGCTCAGGACATTGCTCCCACTGTCCCCGGTCAAGGTGTCGTCACCTGCGGAACCAACTATATTTTCGATGCCGCTTAAGGTGTCCCCCTGCGCGTCCCCACCGCTGCCAGGAGTTCCTCCAAGGGCAATGGCAACGGCAGACAGGGAAGTGGAGTAGTCGGCTGTGTCGATCCCCAATCCACCGACAAGGGTATCGGCCCCTGCGTTGCCGTACAATTGATCGTTGCCATCCCCCCCATCGAGGATATCGTCGCCATCGCCGCCATAAAGGACGTCATTGCCTTCGTTCCCATACAAGGTATCGTTGCCACCCTTTCCGTCAAGGGTATCGCTGCCGACTCCGCCGGAGAGGATATTGGCACTGCTGTTTCCGTACAAATTATCGGCCCCGGAACCACCGGTAATGTTCTCAATCTCAAAGTACGTGTCGGTTCCTATCCCTGTCCCGGTTGCGGAGCCACCGGCCTCCGTAAGGGTAGCAACGATGGTGGACGTAATACCCACATAACTGACGGTATCGTTGCCGGCACCACCGTTGAGAATATTGTTGTTGGCATCGCCGCTCAAAGTGTCGTTAAAGCTTGAACCGACAAGGTTTTCGATGCTCGTGTAAGTATCCCCGGCCGCATCACCGGTGTTGCTCCCGGGGTTGGCAAGTGAAGCAACAATTCCGGCCGTTGCCGTCGCATAGCTGGCAGTGTCGCTACCAGTCCCACCGTTCAACACATCGGCCCCGGCCCCGCCGATGAGGATGTTGTCTTCGCCGTCGCGGCCGGTGAGGGTATCGTTGAAGGCCGAGCCGATCAGGTTGGTGATATTGTTGTACTGGTCGCCGGCGGCGTGCCCGGTGTTCCCCGCCGGGCTGGCCAGGGAGGCAGAGACCCCCGTGGCGCCGGCCGTGGCCGGGGCGTGGGCATAGCTGGCATAGTTGCTGCCGCCGTCGCCGTTGAGGATATCCCCACCGGCCATCCCTTCGAGGATGTCCTCACCAGCGCCACCGGTGAGGATGTTGACTTTATCGTCGCCAATCAGAGTGTCGGCCTGAGCTGTCCCGGTCAGGTTCTCGACACCAAAGAAGGTATCGCCGGTGGCATCGTCTGAAGTGCCGCCAGGTTGGGGAATCGTCGCGGTCAGAGAGGCGAAGACCCCCGACGAAGCACTGGCATAACTGACCGTGTCGTTTGTGCTGGTATCGGTAATTTCGTCACCACCGTAGAAGGTGTCCCCACCGGCCCCGCCGATGAGTGTGTCATCGCCGCCACCACCCTTGAGTATATTCACCGAAGAGTTGCCGGTGAGGTTGTCGTTGCCGCTGCCACCGATCAGGTTCTCGATGTCGAACAGGGTATCTCCCTGCGCTTCACCGCCGCTGCCGGCACCGGCAACAAGGGACACCGTGACCCCGGCGGTGTCGTAAATATAGCTGGCGGTGTCGTTGCCAGTCCCGCCTTTCAACACATCGGCCCCGGCCCCGCCGATGAGGATGTTGTCTTCGCCGTCGCGGCCGGTGAGGGTGTCGTTGAAGCTCGAACCGATCAGGTTGGTGATGCTGTTGTACTGGTCGCCGGCGGCGTGCCCGGTGTTGGTTCCCGGATTCGCCAAAGAGGCGGTAACGCCGACGGAACCACCGCCGTCGGGTGCGTGGGCGTAGCTGGCATAGTTGCTGCCACCGTCGCCATTGAGGATATCGGCACCAGCCATCCCTTCGAGGATATCGTCCCCGGCCCCGCCGGTGAGGATGTTGACTTTATCGTCGCCAATCAGAGTGTCGGCCTGAGCTGTCCCGGTCAGGTTCTCGATACCAAAGAAGGTATCGCCATCGGCATCGCCGGTTTGAGTGACCAAACCACCCGTGAGGGATGCAACAACCCCCGAAGGAGCACCGGCATAGCTGACGGTATCATTGGCACTGGTATCAGTGAATTCGTCACCACCGTAGAAGGTGTCCCCACCGACCCCGCCAACCAAGGTGTCGTTGCCGTCGCCGCCTTTAAGGATGTTGGCGGAGGCATTGCCGGTGAGGATGTCATTGCCACCGCCACCCGTCAGGTTTTCGATGCCCCGGTAGGTGTCGGTGCCGGCGCTGCTGCTGCCGACATAACTGCCCGTGCCATCCTGCAGGGTCGCAACGACAGCCGCGGTCTGATCCTCGTAGCTGACGGTGTCACTGCCGGTGCCGCCGTCGAGCAGGTCGTTGCCGGCCCCGCCAATCAGGGTGTCATCACCATCTTCGCCATACAGGAAGTCGTCGCCGGCCTCGCCATAGAGAAGATCGTTGCCGGTGCCGCCATAGATGGTATCGTTGCCGATGCCGCCCTTCAAAGTATCGTTACCGGCGTCCCCGTAAATCCGGTCATCACCGGCCCCGGCGTCGACGAGGTCGTCGCCGTCACCAGCATAGATATCCACACCGATGCCGGCACTGGGGAGAACCAGGGAGGGCCCGGCAAAGTCGCCCTCCGTGGTCGCATCCTTGTAGGCGAAACTGAGGGTCTCGTTGTAGCTTTCCGGGCCACCGGCATCGCCGCTGGCAGTGACGTCGAGGGTGAAGTTCACCGGCACGGCGTCATCGGCAACGGCATAGACCAGTTTGATCTCCATGCCGTTTGCCGCCCAGTCGGCCTCAACCGCCGGCGTATCCGGAGTGATCGTCCAGGTTGATCCGACTTTGGAGACTGTTGCCCCCTGCACTTCCAGAGCAAAACCAGGGAGGATCTGGCTGGCAACAACCACCACGGAGGTAATGGTGGTAAAGACGTTAAAATCGAGTTTGAGGGTCTTGGCCCACAGGGAGGAGTTGGCACTGAAGAGAGCATTGTGCTGAATGGTGTTATTGACGTTGCCATCGGTGCGCCGGTCGATGACTTCCCGCTTCGCCTGCGCCGCGGCGCTTGAATCGGTATGCCCCTGCGGAATCCCCGTACCGCCAGTCAGCTTGTATTCCGGGGAGGTATAGAGGCCAGCGTTGAATTTCGGGTCGGAGACATCGACAGTGTAGGTCTTTGTGGCTGGAGGCACAGGAACGCCCTGGTTGCCGGCGGCATCGGTGGCGGTCATAGTGAAGTCGATAGTCCGGTCCGTATCGTAGGCGAGCTCTGCGCCGGAGACTGTGATGCTGAAATGGTTGAACGCATCGACCGTGCCGGTATAGATCTTGTCATAGGCGCCTGTGAAGGGGTTGGTGCCGACGAGTCGCAGTTCGACGGTGTCGCCGGTTACGGCCCCATTCCCCACCGAGCCGGTGATGGTGACCATCCCCTTGGCCTCGATGAAGTCAATGGTGTTGTCGCTGGTGATGGCGTTGACGGTGATGGTCGGATTGGGCGCGATGGTGTCGATATCGAACTCGGGCTGAGCCGTGTAATCGGTCTGCAGGTTGCCGTTGACGTCCCGGGCCCCGGTGACATCGACCGTGATGTCGGACAGTTCGACATTCGCATCGGTGACGTCGTAGGTGACGGTGTAAGTCGTGCCGCCGTTGCTCCACGCACCAACCGGGTTGCCAAGCGTTGCGGCAACCACCGGGGCAAAGACCAGGGTCGGCGCCACGGCGGTGTCCATGGCCTGATCGAAGATCACCGTGAGGCTGAATTTTGCCGCTCCTGCGGAGGCTTCGTTGATCATCGGACTGCTGGCCGTGACCGCGAGGATCGAGGGGTTCAGGGTATCGATGCTGAATTCAGCTTGGGCCGCGTAGTCGTATTGGAGGTTGCCGTTGACGTCGCGGGCATCGAGAACATCGACGGTGATATTGGCAAGGTTGGCATTGGCATCGACCACGTCGTAGGTCACGGTGTAGGTCTTGTCGGCGTTGCTCCAGGCACCGACGCCATTCATCAGTGTTCCGTCGATAGTCTGGCTGAATACCAGGGTCGGTGTGAAGGCCTTGTCCATCGCCTGATCGAAAGTCACCGCGATGGAGAAGGTTTTGCCTGCTCCCGTATCGGCATCAGTGATCATGCTGTCGCCAGCGATAACCGAGGTCACGGCCGGGTTCAGGGTGTCGATGCTGAATTCCGGCTGCTGGACATAGTTGACCTGCAGGTTGCCGTTGACGTCCTGGGCGCCGGTGACGTCAATGGTGATGTTGGTCAGGTTGACGTTGGTATCGACGACCTCGTAGGTCACCTTGTAGGTCGTGTCGCCAACGCTCCAATTTGCTACCGGATTGATCAGAGCCCCGCCGATGGCCGGACTAAAAGTCAGCAGCGGGGTAACCGAGGTCTTCATGGCCTGATCGAAGATCACTTCCACGAAGAACGTTTTCCCTGCACCGGTGTCGATGTCGGTGATGAGCGTATCGCTCACATTCACGAAGAGAACCGTCGGGGCCTTGGTGTCGATGTTGAACAGGGTGGAATTGGCGGTGCCGCTGTTGGGATTGCCGGCAACGTCGAAGATGCTGCCATCATTGAGGGTGATAACGTTATCGATTGCCTCGACGCCTGGGGTCGGCGTGAAGGTGGCGGTCCAGATCGAATCGGTGCCGGTTCCGTTCAGGGCGGTAACCGTGCTTAGCGTGCCGTTGGCAAAGGTGAGGTCACTGTTGGTAAAGTCGGTCACGGCCTCGCTAAAGATAAAGGTGACGCCGGTGCTCTGCCCAACCTTGAGGTTGGTGCTGCCGACGACAATCGTTGCCGTGGGGCTCTTCGTATCGATTTCGAAGTTGCCGGAGACATCCGTCCCCGTACCCCAGTTAGTGTCAAGCCCTTTCACCCCGGTTTTATCGAGGGTGATGACGTTGGACAGATCCGTTACCCCGGTGTTCGGGGTAAAAGTGGCGGTGTAGGTTTGTGCATCAACCTGGGAGAGGTTGGAGAAAGTTCCGTGCTCGGCGGAAAGGTCTCCCAGATCGAATTCGGTGACGACTTCGTCAAAAGCGATGGTGACCGTGACCGGGGCGGTCGTGATGTTCGAAAGGTTCAGCGTGTCGTCGCTGATAGTAATGGTGGCCCCGAAGGTCGAAGTCTCATCGACATCCGTGACGTTGAGGGTAATGTCCTTGGAAACAGACCAGTTGCCGACGGCATCACGAGCCTGTATCGCGTAGGTGAAGCCGGCCCCGCCGTTGTTATAACCATTTTCCCAGTCGTTGACCGGGGAGATGGCGGCAGCACCGGCTGCGGTGAGAGTGATCCTGCCATCGCTGGCAATCTGGAAGTAGCCATCGTAGCTGATGCTGGTGTCGACCGGCGTGACGGGGTTGCTGTCGTGATCGTAACCGAGGACGAAGCGGAAGCCGGTGACGCTGACATCGTCGGTGGCCTCGACATCGGCAATGACGGCACCGGCAAGCTGATTTTCCGCATAATTGAAGCTGAAGGGGGCGACGATCTCGGGTGGTGCTTCGTCGAGGTTGAGGACGTTGAGGGTGACGTTCTGGGTCGCCGACCAGCGGCCGAAGGCATCGCGCGCCTGGACTCCCAGGGTGAAATCGTTGGGAAGAGCCTCATAATCGTTGCTTGGCGCACTATTATTCGGATTAAGTTTGTCTTCGACAGCACCTGCAGGAGTCAGAGTGATTCTGCCGGTATTGTCGATTTGGAAGTAGCCGTCGGCGCTGATGTTACTGTAGGTACCACCGCCGTTATCGAAGCGGAAGCCGGTGACGCCGATGTCATCGCTGGCCGCCACATTGGCAACGACTGCGTTAGGGGCCTGGCTTTCAAGGTAATAGAAGCTCTGCCCGGAAGCTACAATCGGGGCTGTTTCATCAAGGTTGTTGATGTTGACGGTAATGATTCTGCTGGAGCTGTTGAGACCGTCGTTGGCGGTGACCTGGACCACGTAGCTGTTGTTAAGGTCGCTATCTAAAGGGACTTCGTAGTTCTTGGCGGTCAGGGTCAGGTTGCCGGCCGCATCCAGGCCGAACAGGGCCTGATCGGCACCACCGGTGATGGTGAAGGTCGGCGGGTTGGCCCCGACGAGGTCGACGTCGGTCGCCGCGAGGCGCACGCTGAAGGCGCTGTTCTCGTTGACGTACTGCGCAGCGTTGGTAGTGATGACCGGGGCGTTGTCGTTGACGTCGGTGACGGTCAGGGCGAAGCCCTTGCTGTAACTCTGGCCGCCGGCATCGGTGGTTGTGACCGTGACGTTCACGGTGGCGGCCGCCTCGCGGTCCAGACTCTGACCGGCCTTGAGCTTGAGTTGATCAGAGACCACCTCGAAGCGCGCGTCGCTGACCGTGTAGCTGAACGGGCCGGCAAAGCCGCTCGCTACGCCGTCCGGATCGGTGGTGCTCAGCGTGCCGATGATCGCCCCGACGGCGTTCTCCACGACCGTAGCATTGCTCAGGGCGATGTCCGTCGGCTTGTCGTTGACGTCGGTGATCGTGATCGTCTGCGTCGTTTGATAAGTCAACCCGCCGTTGTCGGTCACCTGCAGACGAATTTCATAGCTGCTCTTCGTCTCGAAGTCCGCCGGGGCGTTGATCCGCAGCT
>Ga0209725_1000851_pt1 | contig 18007 bp, 12 predicted proteins | sample I18A1metaG_FD_184145 | JGI IMG/M metagenome (GOLD analysis project Ga0209725, IMG submission 184145) | Lake sediment bacterial and archeal communities from Gulf of Boni, Indonesia to study Microbial Dark Matter (Phase II) - ​I18A1 metaG... | ecosystem: Environmental > Aquatic > Freshwater > Lake... | reverse complement strand
TCTTTGTCTCTTAGGCGAAACTCGTGGATATTTACCGGACCCAAAGGCTGCTAAAAGTGTTTTAGAAATTTTGAGAGCAATGTTCAGTCTTGATGTGGACTTGACTGGTTTAGACGAGGAAATTGCCAAAGCAGAAAATATAGTTTCACGGTTGCAGAAAATTGAAGAAAAAAGAACCTTGCAAGCTGAGGAGATGCGGAAAGAGGAAGATAAGAAAGTCACATACATTTCTTAAAGGATGCTAAAGAACCAGTTATTCTTCAATTACTTTAACGATCTTTTCGGCAGCATTTCCATCTCCGTAAGGAGATTTCTCTGGCAATTCCTTTGGATTGTCTAACGTTCTTTCCATGGCTCTCAGTATTTTATGTTTTTTTACGCCAACAACTTCAGCGAAACCAGCCTTGACGGCTTCTGGTCTCTCAGTGGAAAGGCGCATAACCAAGACAGGTTTTCGTATGCACGGTGCTGTTGCCTCTTCCTGTATTCCGCCAGAATCTGTTACTATCATTTCACACTTGCTCATCAAAACCAAGAAGTCTAAATAACCAAGCGGCGGCAAAATTTCTACGTTTCCAGATTTTCTGATTTTAGCGTAAATTTTGTTTTGCCGCAGTCTCTTTTTTGTGCGTGGATGCATTGGGTAAACAACAGGTAAAGGGGCTTCTGCAAATGCTTCCATAAAATTTTTGAGAACTACGAAGTCATCTACATTTTCTGCTCTATGGGCTGTTGCTAATGCGAATTTTCCAAAGCGAACTTTTTCCAGTATTTTTGACTTCTTCTCCGCTATTGGCAAGTGCTGAATTACAGCATCTATAACCGTGTTTCCAGTCACGTAAATTTTCCCCCAGACGTTCTCCTTTTTCAAGTTGTTTGCAGCTGTTTCGGTAGGTGCAAACAAGTAGGTGGATATGTGGTCTGTTAGGCGTCTGTTATGTTCTTCTGGCATGCGCAGGTCAAAGCTTCTCAATCCAGCTTCAACATGTCCCACAGGTATTCCAAGCTTGACCCCTGCCAAGGCTGTTGCTAATACGCCGTTTGTATCTCCTTCCACCAAAACAAGGGCAGGTAACGTCTTTTTTAATAGTTGTTCTATGCGAGTTATTATGCGTGCTGTTTGCGTTCCTTGGGAGTAAGCTTTGACCTTGTATCCGTAATCTGGCATTGGAAGGTCAAGTTCATCAATGAATTGTTGAGATATGTTGTAATCGTAGTGTTGACCACAATGGGTGAAAATTAACGGAATTTTCCTTCTTTTTAAAGCTCTGATGACTGGAGCCATTTTTATTAATTCTGGGCGAGTGCCGACAACAACCATTACTGTTTTCATTGAGCCTTCACTGTCTGAAATTTTGTATCCGTGAGTGTATTTTTAACATTTCTACGGGTTCATAATTTTAGGTCTTTTTTAGATAACCCTCTTTTGGTTCGTAAATGGTTCCTTCGCGTAGTAATTGTGCGATGAGGCGTTCTGCTTCGCCTATTGGAATTGTATATTTTGTTTCAAGCTCGTTTAAAAGCGCTGTTTTTTCGACAATTCCAGTTTCTTTTTCCATTTCCATTAAGGTTGAAAGGACTGTTTGCAGTTTGTCTCTTACGCTTTTTGGTTTGCCAGTCATTATAAGGTCTATGTCTATTTTGTATGAGGTCATGTCTATTCCAACCTCTTCGAGAGACCTCTTCATTATAGTGATGGCTGCTTCCGCATCCTCGGTTAAAACTTCTTTTCTAAGGGACGCACGGGCTCTTGCTTCAGCTATGCGGACGAGGGATTCAAGTTGACGTGCAGTTATTGCAACTGGTGAGCCTTCAGATTCGCTTGCCGAACGCATTGCCAAATAGAAATCTTTGAGACGTTGCACTGCTTCCTGAGTTAAAACGGGTTTAATTCCTTTAGCATAGCTTATGTATTTTCGTAGCATGTCCGAAGGTATTGGTGGCTCCACTGGACTTAGACCTTTTCTGTGCATTTCAAGGATGTGCTCTGACATTTTACCATCCGCTTCTTTATTTGGCACATCCCTTAAAACGAAGATTAAGTCGAACCTTGAAAGTATAGTAACGGGCAAGGAAATGTTTTCAGCCACTGTACGATGCGGTTCGTACCTTCCCAACGCGGGGTTGGCGGCTGCAAGTATGGCTGTTCTTGCGTTAAGTGTTGCGACGATACCGCCTTTCGCAACTGAAACCGTGTTATGAAGAATAAGCCCGTGGTTCACAAAATTGTGTGTTGGCTCAACCGTAACATCATAGACCCATTGAGTGGCTAAATCACCTGCATTATCCACTTCTTTCACATCGGTTACTCTAAGCCATCGAACCTCACTCTCAAGCGTTCGTCGCACATCCCGTATTTGCTTTTCAGCGTCAGCTAGAGCGCCCTCAGCAGCTTGAAGAAGCTTTTCCAGCATCGTTTTTCGACGAAGGAAGTCGTATCCTCCATTTTCCGCATAGCAAATTGTGTTTCGCGTTTCTCCAATCACTTTTGCAGCTTTATTTTGCGACCAGCCAAGCGCTTTGCGAAGATACCTAATCTCATTAGCAACATTCAAAGCCTTCTTCAAATAGGATAATCTATTCTCTAGCTTGTCAAGCGTCTTACTTGCGACTTCCTTGGTTATGCCACATCCTTGTCTAAGATGTTCATGGAAGTACCCATCGTATGGAAGGCCTAGCAATTTATGAATATGAATTTGCACATGGGCGAAATCAGTCGGCAAAACATTGTGATGGCGTAACGCGCCCATGCTTCTTTCAGCCAGTTTCCGGATTCTATGGTATCTTGGATCATCTGTGCATACTATTTTCTTAAAGAATGTTGGAAGGCTGTCGCCCGCTATGTAAACTTTGTACGAGTTGTTGGATCGATCGACGACTATTCTTGAATGTAATCCCAGCGTAAGTAGTAAATCCTGGTAATCTTCAGCCAGCCCCTTGGAAATGGTTCTGAAGCAAACAGTTTCTGATTCTAAACTTCCGTCCCCTTTAAAGCACGTTCTCAGGAAATTTGAGACTACATTGGTTTCAGCGGCTAATACACTTGGAGGGACACGTTTTTCCGAAGCGGTCTTCATTATTGATGGAAAGTTCGTGTTCAAAAATCGATAAAGAGCTGCTGAAACATAGCGTTGTGTTCTGTTAACTTCGGAGTAATTAATGGGTTGTATCGAGAACATTTCGTTCATTAACGCGTTCATTTCTTTGATGTATAATGGATTTGTATTTGAGAATCCGACTTCAGCTGATGATCCTTTGCATGAGTAGCCTTCGCTGATAAGATAGCCCAGTATTCCTCCCATTCCTTCATTTAGCACGGGGGGTGCCCCTATGGCCTTTTCGTTCCAATGAAGTTTGCATGGTGGTTCAATTATTTTGTTGCTGTGGTCTAGTTCAAGCCTGTCCACAGCTGGAACAAAATCTTTAACACTCACATTCTCGCCGGCCACCGGAGTAATTTTTCCCTTCCTAAAAACGAATATTGGGTGCTCAGGGGTCACTAGAATTTCTCGACCGTTAGAATACCTTATTTTTATGAATTTATCCGGAGCCTTATGACGGCTAACTCTGCTTGCAAGAACGTGTTTAAAACTGAGGAAATCGTAAGTGGACTCTAGTCTAATGTTTAGGTCTGTTATAGGTAGGACTTGACAATCGTTTCCAATAATCATTCGATCTCCATATTTCTCAAAGAGCGAGTCAACAAAGTTGCCGATTAACATCTTCCTTCCGTCAGCAAGCATTATCTCAAAACTCGGATGATAAGAGTGCTGCTCCATCGCTTCATGGATGGCAACTCTATCTTCTGGGCGCATTTTGTCCATTTCGTCAATGCATGCAATTCCCTTGTCAGCTAATACTAGGGCTCCAGCTTCAAGGCTCATTCCTCCTCCCTTCTCACGTATTACAGCAGCAGTTAAACCAGCAGCAGTTGTGCCGCGTCCAGAAGTATACAATCCACGAGGTGCAACCCTTGCCACGTATTGCAGCAGCTGGGATTTTGCTGTTCCTGGGTCTCCTATCAAAAGGGCGTTCATTTCTCCTCTTATTGTTATGTCTGGAAGAGTTTTAGGCACGCCTCCGAAGAGAAGATACATTATTGACTCCTTAATGTGGTCGTATCCGTAAATTGATGGTGCGATCGAGCTCATGAGTTTTCGGTGTATCCAAGGGTCCTTTGCGAGTTCAAGGATTTTCTCTTCTTCTTCTGGTGATGGAAGTGCTATCTCTGGTTCCTTGCCCAAAACTTCAATCGAGTTAGCATCTACATGTAAAATGAATGTGCGAAGCTTTCCCACTCTTGGAAGCGTGGGTGATACTGCGCGAACTGTTCCAACTATGGAAATGTGGTCTCCGGGTCTCGCGATATCAACTATTTCGCCTCCGATAAGCTTGATGTGTAATGTTCGGGGAAGTTGCCCTGGGGGAAGGTCTTCAGGTCTTTCCTGCATACGAAGGTCTTGGGAATCTATGAATGTGGATTCTTCTTGAACAAAGTCGAACAGTCCTTTCGCTCCGCAAGAAGGATTACTGCATACAAAAGGCGCTTTGAGAAATTGACCTGTTTGGTTTATTGGTGTTATTTCCCCGCATCTTTTGCACTTGAATGCTGCTCTCATAACCATAGGGCGCATGGATGTTGAGCGAACAACAATTCCTTCAACCATGACGAGCCTTCCGATGTGGTCTGAGCCGAGTTTCCGTAGTTGCTCAGCTTCCAATAACCGGACGAGTCTGACGGTTACAATTTCTTGTTTGTCAGCGATTTTCTCGGCATATTCTTGGTCTTCTGTCTGAAGTTGTGCATAAGCCGCATTATTGGCGTGTTTTAAGTAGTCATCTGGTTTTTCCAGAAGTTCCTCGGCAAGTCTTTGGTCAAAAATTAAAATGTCTTCAAAATCAACTATTAATGACGTTTTACCTGCCACTGCCATTTGCGAAATTCTCTGGCGGTATTTTTCTGTTTTGAAAAGCTCTTGAAAGCGTTCTTGTGGGTCGATGGTTTCTAATTCTTCTGTCATTCTTCTATCTCCTTGCGTTCCAATATTTGTGTTCTCCATTCATGTATACGTTTGTTGAGTTGCTCGTAAAGAAATTTTTCCTCGCTTGTGAAATTTTTTAGTGTTTGTTCTGTTTGAGGTGGAGCCGATGCAAGTGAAACGATTTTCTTTAATCTCGAATTCACAATGTCTTGCGTTACGTGTCCACTTTTTTCATATTCCCGTAATTTTTCCGGAGCTTTTGAAGCCTCTTCCTTTAGCTCAATAAGGTATCGCCGAAGTTTTGGATAGAAATTTTCTGGCAGTTTTGATATTTGCCCAGCAGTTTGAACGCGTTCTGTCCACTGGATTTTGTAAAGTTTAGCTGTATCCAAACGTTCTTCTTCGCGAAAACGAGCAATTCCAGCCTTTTCAAGCTCTTGGGCTATCCAGAATGGGACTTCATACTCGTTTCCTTCTTCAAAGGGACCTATATTGAGTCCAGCAAGCTTAATTTCTGGGCAATTTCTATTAGCAATAATCTTTACAAGCGAATGTTCAAAACTGAAGTCCATGTTCCCAATATTCATTGAAACTGATTTCGACATCCTTACCCCTTTCTCGGCTTTAAAGCTAACCTTGAATAACAGATATAAAAACAACAGTTTAAAAACTTAGATTAAGAGTTTAAGAAAATTCGAAAGCATAATGAATCCTATGCTGTTTAGATAAAAATTAAGGCGAAAAGTGGTTTTATTCTGCTATGGCCATAAACCCAGTGTCTTTATTGCGTTACTTACTCTTCCAACGCCAAGCATCAACGCTGCTGTTCGCATGTCGCTTTCTTCTTGTTTCGCTACTTTGTGAACATCATTAAAAGCCTTAACCATTTTATTTTCCAGTTTCCCGTTTACCTCTTCCAGCGTCCAATGTTCTCGTGTTAGATTTTGAACCCATTCAAAATAGCTTGCTGTTACTCCTCCAGAGTTAGCTAATATATCTGGGACGAGGGTTGTTCCTTTTTCATGAAGCACTTTGTCTGCTTCTGGAGTTGTTGGTCCGTTGGCGCCTTCTGTTACTATTTTTGCTTTTATTTTGTCTGCATTAGCCTTTGTTATCTGATTTTCTAAAGCTGCAGGTATGAGTATATCGCATTTTGTTTCAAGTAACTCTTCATTTGTTATGTTTTTGCATCCTTTATAATTAACCACGGAACTTGTTTTGGACTTGTGCTCATATATATACCGAGGGTTTAGTCCTTCTGAACAGTAGATTCCACCCACTGAATCGCTTACCGCCACAATTTTGCAACCCATGTCATGAGCTATTTTGGCAACGTTCCAACCTACACTGCCATAACCTTGAACGGCAACTGTTGCTCCCTTAAAATTTAAGCCTAGATGTTTGGCTGCTTCTCTTGCACAAACTATAACACCTAAAGACGTTGCTTCCACTCTTCCTTCTGAACCCCCTATACTAAGGGGTTTTCCAGTCACGCATTCAGGGACGCTGTAACCTTTGAATTGACTGTACGTATCCATTATCCAAGCCATTGTTTGGGCATCAGTATAAACGTCGGGAGCTGGCACATCGCGATATGGCCCAATAACGTCTAATATTAGACTAGTGTACCGCCTCGTCATTCTCTCTAGTTCACCGGTTGACATTTTCTTCGGATTGCAGCATACTCCGCCTTTCGCGCCGCCGTAAGGAATGTCTACGACTGCACATTTCCATGTCATCCACATTGCCAATGCTGTAACCTCGTCTAATGTGACGTTTGGGTGGTAACGAATACCGCCTTTAAATGGTCCTCTTGCATCGTTATGTTGTACGCGGCAGCCCGTAAAAACGCCAATTTTGCCGTTATCCATTTTTATTGTGATGGAAACAATAAGTGACCGTTTTGGATGTTTTAACGTCTTATGTATTCTAGGGTCAAGGTTTAGTTTCTTAGCAGCAATATCTAACTGTTTTAAGGCAATGTTTAACGCCGTTTGTGTCTTTTCCATAAAATACTCCCCTCTGCAATACTATATCTCCTTCGTGCTTCTTAAAATTTAGGTGTGATTTAAAATTTAGAAAAAAGAAGAAGGTGATGCTAGTCTAGAATTCTTTCGATAGCATCTTTTTCTACTTCGTGTGGCAATGGTATGCCCGTAACTTTAGCTGCAATGTCAGACAAACTCATCAGGTCGTTTCTGTTGATGAGGTCCAGCTTCCATTTTCTGTTACCAGCCAAGAGCTGTTTTAGTCCCACACCTATGCGGTCCGTTAAGTAGGTGTAGAGCGCGACGGCTTCCCATGGTATGTCTTTGGAGCGTTCGCCATGCTTTTCTTTAAGTTCTGGTGCGGCGATAAAGAACTTTTCTGGCATTGCACCATATCTGTCTGCAAAAGTTTTTGGCAACTTGCCTTCTTCAGCTAGCTGTTTGAAATAGTTTGCCTTCATCACAGCCGTTAGTGGTGAGCGTCCCATCAAAACGGCTTTCACAAATGGGCCGTCTCCAAAGTTGCTAATTGCTATTGCTTTGAAAATCTGTGTTTCGTTTATAAAGCCTCCAGCCATGATTAAGTCTGGTACATATCGTCCTTTCTTCTTCAGTATTTGCGCACATTTTAGGACTATGGCTTCTAGGTACACTGTTGGAATACTCATTTCATCCATCATCGGAACAGGACTCATACCTGTTCCGCCGCCTGCGCCGTCGAAATAGACAGCGTCAATTTTTGCTTCTGACGCTATTTTCATTGTGTAAGCTACAGCCGAAGGTCTGTACGCGCCAGTCTTTAGCGTTACATGTTTTGCGCCTTGTTTTCGTAGCCATTCTATATCTTCTATCATGTTCTTTTCTTTGGGTATACCTACTCTGCTATGTCTTTCAAAGGATTTGAAAACTCCTTCTTTGAATGCTTTTTGCACTGTTGGGTCTTCTGGATCTGGGATTACTATGTAGCCTCTTTTCTTTAGCATTATGGCTCTGTCTAGGTCTCTTACTCGAACTTCGCCTCCTATGGCTTTTGCTCCTTGTCCCCATTTTCTTTCGATAATGTTCACTTCCAGTTTTGATATTGCATATACGTCAACGCCTAGTCTTTGGTCTTCCACGTTTGTTTGAACAGCGATATCTCCATACTTTCCATCCCAGAATTTTCGGAACAAGTCAACCCTTCTTTTTAGCTCTTTTGAAAATGTTACTTTACCTTTGGTGATCTGTGCTTCGGGATCCATGCCGCAAACATTTTCTCCGACCACTATTATTGCGCCAGAGAGTGCTGTACCTATAGCTAAGCCTTCCCAGTTTAGCCTTGCAACGTCGGTCGAGCCAAATGCACCATTTAGTATAGGAATTTTGAGCGGTATGCCTGCAACTTTAGTTTCTGTACTGACGTTTGGGAAGAGGGCGACATCCGAGTTTTCTTCAATCCCTAAGGCTTCAAACAGTCCTGCCTGTATATTAAAGTGGGACCAGTCTAATCCGAAGTCTTTGAGTGCTCCTGCAGTGCTATATCCGAATTGAACTGGTTCTGGGTAGAGGGCTTCCCTCCCCCTAAAACTCGATAGACTGATTTCACACATGATTGGGCAGTCGCGGATGCATATGGGACACATTCCACTTGTCGGGCTTGTATCTTTAACACGTGTCATTGTTCCAGTGGTTGATTTTCCGTTCAAATAGGCACTATTTCTATGCACACGTTCAGACATTTCCTTCCACCTTTACATTTGCAAATGTTTTGGAGTATGATGGGTATTTTGCGTAGGGCATTTAAACATTACTTTAAAATAATGCAAAAATGAACATTCGTGAACATTAAAACTACAGTTTTCCAATGGAACAGCTAAATAATGTCTATCTGAAAACCTTTCACCACATATTCACGCCTTTGATAAGTCTTAGGGTCGTACCTTCCACCAGCCTTCCTCACCTCTAAAAAGTTCTTTTCCTCTTTCTTGGACAAATCTATGACCACTTGCGTCATGTGCTCAATCATTGCACAGAACTCTTTTGGGTGCGCATTTTTCGCCATGGTCCAATAAGCTAAAGTTTGGTACGCGTACAAGGCAGGACAAACATGCCCGAAGAAGACTTTCACTGCATCTCTTCCCCAGTTGTGCTCCATGAGGGAGAGACTGCTAAAAACAAGTCTTGTACCGGGGGTTACGAATTCTCTTTCAATTCTTCCAAAAAAGTGGTGGAATCGGTCAGGGTCTTTGGAGCTTGGAACCTTCCTCATCCATGAGGGAGCGTGATCGTAAAAGTCGCTGAAAATTAGTTCACCTTGTCCTGCCGCTTCTGAGAAACAGTCAAGTACCAGCAACTTCTTTTCCCATCCGTTGGGTAACGTTTTGACTAGAGGAGCAAGTTGTAGCATTAGCGCTTGTGGAGGGTAGATAAAATCCAGGTAGATGACTTGGTTTCCTTCGATGATGCCTTGCCTTATAAAGGAGTAAAGGAACTCTCTAGCGAAGGTTCCAGACTCAATTTCCCATAGAACATTTTCGCCTAGCAATAAGCCGCCGCCTAAAAGTTGGTCGAGGCTTTTTATGCCGGTGGAGTAGAAACCTGCTTGTTCAGTTTGCAAATGTTGCACACTCACGCCTTGAGTTCCGCATGCATGGTTAAAAACGTTATGTTACATTTCGGTTCAAGTTTATTTTTGTACACGTATGTACATAATGAACATAATATTTCTATAGTTGAACATAGGTCTAGCTATACTTCAGAAGGAGTGAAGTAAAATGTTGAATTCGTTAGAACTTTCCGCACGAGAACTGGGGATGTTAAAACTGATGGCGGATTTCTTCGCTGAAAACCCAGAACTTACGGCCAAAATTGAAAGCTACACAACAGCTCACTATGCCCTCGTAACCACATACTCTGAAAACTTCGGCATTCCAGCCGAGGATGCATGGAAAGTTTTTGAGGATCTTCAAAAGAAAATCAGCGAAACCGAATACCTTTACATAAAGGCGCCTGCACCCCTAAGAAGATTGCTACCATTGTCTGGAGAAGAACTAAACATGATGTGTGTTTTAATAGACTATTTCTCTGAGAACCCGAAGATGGCGCCTGCTGGATCATTTCTGTCAAAGAGAACAGAAGCCTTGGCTGAAGCCTATCAATGGTTCTATGGAAGTAACGGCGAAGTAGCGGGGGAGATCCTTCAAAATTTAATCGAAAAGCTTCGGACAGCCGTGTTCGTTAAGATAGAGACTTTGGCACCGGTAATTGCTACGCCAAACCCTTACGAAGCCGCCCTTAAACAGTTAGATATAGCTGCTGAAAAATTGAACCTTGAGCCTGGTATCCATGAAATATTAAAGCGTCCTATGCGTGCCTTCATAGTTAACATTCCCGTGGTTATGGATGACGGTGGTGTCCGCGTTTTCACTGGCTACCGTGTGCAATACAACGATGCACTAGGTCCAACTAAGGGCGGCATACGTTATCACCCAGACCTCACATTGGATGAAGTCACAGCTCTAGCCGCTTGGATGACTTGGAAAACTGCTGTCACTGGACTGCCACTCGGTGGCGGCAAAGGCGGAATTAGATGCAATCCGAAAGAAATGTCAAAGGGGGAGTTGGAACGCCTAACAAGAGGCTACGCACGCGCCATCGCAAAATTCATAGGGCCCTTCACAGATGTGCCAGCTCCCGACGTTTACACAACAGCAGAGATGATGGCCTGGATCATGGATGAATACAGTGAAATCGTGGGCTACCCTGCTTTTGGAGTGGTAACTGGCAAGCCAATCAATGTTGGCGGTTCCCTTGGAAGAAACGAAGCTACATCAAGGGGCGTAATGTACACCGCTGTTGAAGCAACCAAACATTTGGGTATAAATCTAAAGGGCGCCACAGTTGCAGTGCAAGGTTATGGAAACGTTGGATATAACGCAGCACGCTTGCTTCATGAAATTGGCTGTAAAATCATAGCAGTTTCAGACTCCAAAGGTGGTGCTTATAATTCAGAGGGTTTGGATCCTGCGAAAGTTTTAGAATATAAAAACAAGACAAGTTCAGTGCTCGACTATCCTGGCAGCAGTGTCTTAACGAATGAGCAATTGTTGGAGTTGGAGTGTGACATTTTGGTTCCCGCTGCCTTAGAGAATCAGATTACTGGGGCTAACGCGGCAAACATAAAAGCAAAGATTGTGGCAGAAGGCGCCAACGGACCAGTAACGCCTGAAGCAGACGAAATCTTATTCAAAAAAGGAGTATTCATAATCCCAGACATCTTAGCGAATTCAGGTGGCGTTATTGTCAGCTATTTTGAACAAGTGCAGAATCAAATGAACTATTATTGGACTGAAGATGAAGTGCGGGCCAAACTGACGGATGCAATAACCAAGGCCTTCAACGATGTTCTCAGCATGTCGAAACAACACAACATAAACATGAGAGTTGCAGCCTACATGTTGGCAGTCAAAAGAGTTGCTGACGCTCTGATGGCACGCAAGGGAGGCGCTATTACCTCCATAGAAATCCCAGTAGCATCCCCATAAACTCTTTTTCCTTTTTTTGTTCATGATCATGTACATTTACCACTCTTTTATGAACATATTTAAAAGCAACCATTAAGAAGTCAATCATGTGAAACAACATGTCTATACATCTTCACACCACGATAACCAAGAAAACAGACAACATGCTTGAGGAACTGACAAAAACCTATGGCACAAAAAGCCGTGTTATTGAACAAGCAGTAGAGACTTTGCTCAGAGTGGATAAAGTTGGCTCATGCGATGACTGCGTAATAAAAGTAAAAATGAGCGAGCAAATGAAGCTGAGGGAATCTCTTGATTTGACTTCTATTGGAAGAAAGACTTTGGACAGACTTCTAGAAGTTGCAATTGGCAACAAAACCATTGAGGTCTTCATACAGGAGCAGAAAACAGAGGCAAAAAACATCATTGAAATTCTAAAGGGGTCTGTTGCTTGGAAAACTCCATCAAACTTTAAAGAATTTACCTTTTTTCTCGATGAAATCAAGAACCTAACAAGAATGTTTGATGTTCCCTCCTACAGCGAAATCGATAGCACTGCCATTTTGAGGCCTAAGATATTCAGAAGCTTGCCAGAAATAGTAGCCCTTCAAGTTGCCACGATATTAGAAGGTGTCGGCGTGCCTTTCGACCTTCGCATGATGGGTGAAGATATCACCATCAAAATGATTCGCCAAGAAGTTTATCCCCTGCGAAAGAAAGAGTTCGGAGAGTTTCTGGACAAACAGATTGAAAAGAGACTGTCAAGCGTAACACCGAGCTTATTTAGAAACACATTGATGCTGGTTGGGCCAGCCTTTATGAGTTGGGCGGAAAAGCATTTAGAAGAGCCTGTGACGGATTTAGGCTCCTTCATAGAAGATGTGCGAATTGCTTTAGGTGCGGATGAGCTTCCAAGGGAGCCTAAAGATTTCGTAAAGGGTCTGCTTTCTGCATGCATCAAAATGAACTGGTTCAAGCAAGCTAAAATATTGGCAGAAAAAGAAGAAAACACGTTAGAGCTAGTTTTTCAAGTGACTGTCCCTTCTTTAACGCGGTTGTCTGTAGCAGCGTTTTCTGTGATGTTCGCAACTCGAGGATGGAAGCTTTTGAACTATTCCATTGAACACACTACTGTGAATATGTCACTTCAGTATGTAGGGACGGAGGATCAAAGCCTTCTTGATCAACTAGCCGAATTAAGCCTTTTCCAAACAATCGGCAAACAGTTTTTGGATGTCGTTTCAGTTCCCCGCGAGCTCTTTAACTCGTTTGCATCCAAAGTTTACGAAACTAGCAGACAAAAATTTGATGAAACATACCGCGTCACAGGTGTTCGCATTGCCAACGCCATTCGAATGCTTTCAAGGAGCGACAGTGAAAAAATCAAGAGACTGTCACAGAATTTTATTCTAAAAAACATTAACGCCACTCAGCCAGACGCGGAAGTTCGATTTGTCGACGATGAACATTTCACTGTAATATTCAAGCGAATCGATCCTCTTGTGATGAACAGCCAAAGGACGCTTATAGAGTCAATGTTCAAGGAACTCGGCTACGATATTTCAACAACGGTTTTTCAAAATCTTCTCAGTTTTAGGCTGAAACTGCTGGAAAAGCCGGTTCTAGAACCATTGCCTCGGAAAAGAATAATGCAGACGCTTATCGACGAAATGTCCTCTTGCAACTCCGTAGAAGAGGCCTTTGCTCTTGAAACGGAACAATTAGATGAGCTGTTTCCCGAAGACTATCCATGGACCATCAGAGAAGTAGGCGACAGGCTGATTGATATGTATAGAGAATTAGGCATTGAAGTTGAAATAGAATATTTCGAAGGCGGCTTTACGCTGAAGTATAAAAGTTGCCCCTACTACAAGCTTGTTAAAAACCAACAGAAAACTTGGCTCTGCAACCTTCGCAAGAAAACGCTAGAATATGTTATTTCAAGGGTCAGCCACGGCAAAAAAGGCAAAATAAAAATCATAAAATCTCTTCTTCAAAACGAACATCCATGTGAATACGCCATATTCCTCACAGGTTTTCTTGAAAAAGAAGAAAAAACACCTTGAAAAAGGTGGAAAGGAGCAAAACTCTAGAAATTCGCGGCATCTCTACTAGAACAGATATTAATTAAAACTTTATTATAGGTAGAAATAGGAGACCATCAATTATGAGCTTTGAAATGTGGACTGAAAAATACAGACCGAAAACATTGGATGATATGGTGAATCAAAAAGAGATAGTTGAACGGCTGAAAAGTTTCGTTAAATCAAGAAATGTACCACACTGCATTTTTGCAGGGCCTCCAGGGACTGGAAAAACCACAGCCGCACTTTGCTTAGCAAGAGACCTTTACGGCGACGCGTATAGAGAACACCTCATGGAATTAAACGCCAGCGATGAAAGAGGAATTAACGTTGTTCGGGAAACCGTGAAAACTTTTGCGAGGATTCGATCTATTGGTGAAATCCCATTCAAAATAATGATCTTAGACGAGGCTGACAATATGACTTCTGACGCTCAGCAAGCGCTAAGGCGAACAATGGAGCGGTACACAGAAACATGTAGATTCATTATGTGCGCAAATTACAGTGGAAAAATAATAGAGCCAATTCAATCCCGATGCGCGCCATTCCGTTTCACTTTCCTGCCCAGAGAAGAACACGATAAATATTTGAAGCACATTACGGAAAACGAAAATGTTAAGCTTTTGAAGGATGGGTTAGATGCGATTTTTGAGGTTTGCAGTGGAGACCTAAGAAGGGCAATAAACACCCTCCAAGCAGCAGCTTCGCTAAACAAGCCTGTAGACGCGAAAGTTGTCTATTCCATTACTGGAAGGGCTAGCCCAGCGGATGTGCGAAAAATGATTGAAACTGTTATGGCCGGCAACTTTTTAGAAGCAAGAAAGCAACTGCGTGATATGATTCAAAAATATGGGGTGGCTGGAAGCGACATAATCCGCCAAATTCACACAGAGATCTTTAGAACAGAAATTCCAGAACCATGGAAGATAAAGTTAGCTGACGTTGTCGGCGAAATAGATTATAGACTTGTTGAAGGTGCAGACGAAGAGGTTCAGCTTAGTGCCTTGTTGGCTAGACTTGTCGAAGCTGGTAACGAATTAAGAAAAGCGAACTAGGTGCAAATGTTTGTATACTGCTTGGACTGTTAAGCACAAACCAAAGTCTTTGGCAGAGGTTATTGGAAACAAGGAAACAATTCAAAAATTCGTCGATTGGATAAAATCTTGGGATAAAGGTGCTCCTAAAAAAAGAGCTGCTTTTTTGTATGGTCCGCCAGGCATCGGAAAAACGGTTACTGTTGAAGCCTTGGCTTATGATTTTCAGATGGAGCTTGTGGAAAAAAATGCAAGTGACTATCGAACAGAAGATGCCATAAACCGTTTTGCGGGGTTAGCCTCACAATACGGGTCATTGTTTGGCGGGAAAAGGATTGTTTTGCTCGATGAATTGGACGGGTTAACGGGAACAGCTGACAAAGGTGGAGTGAAGGCAATAACCGACATTGTGAAAACTGCTCAATGTCCAATAGTTCTAATTGCTAACAATGCCTATGACCCGCGCTTCTCGAATCTTCGCAGCTACTGCCTTCTAATAGAATTTAAGAAGCCGCCCGCTGGCGAAGTAACGAAACACTTAAAGCGCATATGTATATGTGAAGGCATTCAAGCCGATGAAGAGGCTCTTAAATTTATTGCCCAACGTTCTGGGGGCGACGTTCGCTCAGCAGTGAACGACCTACAAGCTTTGGCTCAAGGCAAGAAAAAACTAACCTATGAAGATGTTTCTTGGCTTGGTTACCGTGACAGGCAGGATACGATTTTCAACGTGTTAAGAATGATAATTTATGGAAGAACTTGTCTTAGCGCAAAACAAGCAGTGGACATGGCTAACATGGACATTGACATGCTTTTTGAATGGATATATGAGAATGTTCCAGAACACCTAACAGACCCTCATGATTTGGCAAAAGCCATGGATGCACTTTCAATTGCCGATGTTTATCGCGGCAGAATCCGCGCCACTCAGGACTGGAGTTTTACACGCTACGTTATTGATTACATGACTGCGGGCGTTGCGATGGCTAGGCAAGACACTAAAACTCACGGTTGGATACCGTTCAAGTTTCCCGCGCGTATACAAATGCTGTCAAGATCAAAGGCTGAGCGTGCAATACAGTTAAACATAGGACACAAGATTAAGCGCAGATGCCACATCTCCGCGAATAGAGCCTCAAAAGAGATTCTTCCATTTCTGAAGATTATTTTTAAAAACAATGCAGATATGGCTACTGGGCTCGCTAAATGGCTTGATTTGGATGCAGAGATGGTTGAATATCTGGCTGGAACTAAGGAAAAAGCTGAAAAAAATCGTTAACTGTTGAGCTAAAGTTCTATCCAACAACAACAAAAATGACGATGATGAGTGGAGATTGCGGAAAAGTTATAGCTGAACCGAAAGTAACTGTGTGGTTTGGTGAATTAAGTTGCTTGAAGGTAGACTTGTGAATTTGAGAAAAGTAGAGAAAGAGGACGTTGATTTTCAATTTGCGTGTGTTAATGATTTAGATTTCTGGGGGGAATATACGCATCCTGTTATTGAGCAGGCTCCAAAATGGGCTTTGATGCGAATTATTGATGAATATCCCAATGAGTTTCAAAGAGTGATGGAGGACAATCCTTTCATAATTCTGAAGAAGGACGGAACCAAGATAGGGCTTACTTGGCATTTTACTAATCAACCGCATGGGCATATAGAAATTGCTTGCTTTTTGGTTCCTAGTGAAAGGGGGAAAGGTTACGGAACAGAAGCGGTTCAGTTGATGGTTGATAATCTGTTCATCTACAGAAACATCGTTCGCATACAAGCAAAAGCGATTGTGGAGAACAAAGCGGCACAGAGGGTTTTGGAGAAGGCAGGCTTCAAAGCAGAAGGAACTATTCGAAAACTGAGTTTAGTGAGAGGAGAATGGAGAGATAAAACTCTTTACGATATTCTCCTAGAAGAATGGAAAGAACCAAAAATACTAACAAGAACCACTTGAGGAAAGCATTAGAATAGAGGTTTCTTAGCGCGCGCGTTATCTTGCATAAGACGTATTTAAAACATAAACACCGTTGTTGTTTATATGTGGAATTTTCCATTTCTTACTACAGGTTTCCCATTAATCGTCACAGTCGGTTTGTCCACGAGAAAGTCCCAGTGCATCGAGCATTCGTTTTTGCCGCCGAGCCACGTGTTCTGACCAATCGCTACGTGACACGTACCGTAGGCTTTTTCAGTGGCAAGAAGCACGTCTCCACACGGGTTAGTGCCAAAAGCAAATTCGGCAATGCAGTAGGGGTTGCCCTTTGCCTTTTCAAGGCGCGGTTTCATGAATTCAAATCCCTTCTTAGCGGAAACTCTTGCCTGTTCCTTGCCTTTAAACTCGATACGGACGCCCATATACGGTATTCCAGGAAACGAAACTGGACACAAAACGCCGTACGCGCTGTCTTCTATTGGTGCCACGAAAACCTCTCCGACGGGCAGATTGTGGATGTATTGGGTTACAGGTACTGTTGGCGGTAGAGGCTTGCCGTCGTCGTTAATCCAGAAGCGTCCATCTGCCCTAAACCTCAAATCTGTGCCCCTTGGGGAAGTTAGATGAACCTCACCTTCTTTCTCCATGACGCTTATGAGGCGCTTGCCCAATTCTGTCAGGAGATTGTAGTCGATGTCAAGTGAGTCTAGAAACATTTTCCGCGTCTGTTTGTAAGATTTGCCAAGGGCATGTGCTTGTTGCAGGCTTGGATCCAAAAAGACTACCAAGTGAGTTTTCTTTTCTAGGCATAGTTGCAGAAGATTATCCGTCGACCATCTTGAGATTTTCTGGATTTCCATTATTCTCTCTCTAAGTCGTGGGTTCTGGTAAATCGAAGCGTCAAAACGGCTTCCGGTCATGAGGATGTACCAGTCAGCGACGTCAACGAGAGCCTCAGGAACTCGGGGAACACGCGCAAAAGCCTCGAGTGGTGCCTCTGAAAGTTTTGTGTTGGAAACGTAGTCTCCTTGGCTTTGAACCAGAGTCTCGATTCCACGCGCCTCACATTCCGCAGCGAACGCGTAAGCAAGGTCCAAGTTTTCGGCACCAGCGTAAAAAACCGCAACCTCATCCCGCTTGATTGGAAGTGCGTTGTCCATCACTTTTTTGGCGATGCGGCGTAAATGTTGTGTCACTTTACGCATGTATTTCTGCCTCCTCCTCTTATTGTCATAAGCGGTTCTTAGGTTTTTCGTGTTTACCCATGTTTTCTGTAATTGTGTGAAGTAAGATTTTCTCAACAATAAATTGTCTTTGCGAATTTATAACACTTGATATCTACATTCAATGTGGACCTCTGGCTTTGCGGAAAAGTTATAGCTGAATCAAAACATAAGACAAGACTCTGCACCCTCAGAATCACTTCAATAGGAAACCACTTTGTACGTCCTATCATATAACAGGGCTTTTATTGCAGAAGGACACAATT
>Ga0209725_1000850_pt1 | contig 18009 bp, 16 predicted proteins | sample I18A1metaG_FD_184145 | JGI IMG/M metagenome (GOLD analysis project Ga0209725, IMG submission 184145) | Lake sediment bacterial and archeal communities from Gulf of Boni, Indonesia to study Microbial Dark Matter (Phase II) - ​I18A1 metaG... | ecosystem: Environmental > Aquatic > Freshwater > Lake... | reverse complement strand
CCCACTTCACGAAGCTGGAACCGCACCAGTAACCAGCAGTCTCCTGGGCCATCACTAGGTGACTGAGCGCTTCCTTCAAAGAGGAGGGGGAGGGGGTGTAAACACCTGTGCAAGTATCTGTGTAACGCTTTTTGGCTGAGAAGAGGCCTAAAGGCTCAGATTGAACCCGAAACGCCGAATCTCAACAGTTACGTATTCATCTGGAGAACCATGTCGTCAGGGGGGAGGGGGGTGGTACCACCCTCGCTACCTCTTGCTTCAATCGGTCCAATGATGGAATATAAAGAGGGGGTGGGGGTGATATCACCCTCGCTTCTTCTCGCTTCAATCGGTCCACCGTGGAATTGGAAGGTTACCCCCTTGTGGCCACACCTGTGATCACATTGCCAGAGCTGGCGCTGAAGAAAGGCTGTGTTGGGGGCGGAGGGCTTGGTTCTTCAAGGTTGGAACCGGTAACTACCCTGTTGTATGTCTGTCGGACCTGTTCCAGCTCTCTGTGAGAGACTCTGGATCAACGGCATCTTGCTTGTGCCCCTTCCCCAACTTCTCTTGGGCTATCCAAGGTATCTTCTGTTCAGTCAGCTTAACCATAAACAGGTTAGAGCGGGTAGTGGAATTATTCCGGGAAACGAGACGCCTAGCAGTCCGCAAGGCATATATTCGTTTCTTCAAGGCAAGCCTGATCTGTACGATAAGGGGCATTGATGGTGATTTATGTTGGCAGTGGCTCTTGAGGGGATCAAGGTTCTGGACCTGAGCAGCTACTTGGCGGGCCCATACTGCTCGATGATTCTTGCAGATCTTGGAGCAGATATCATCAAGGTGGAACAGCCTGGCACAGGTGATGGGTCAAGGCAGTGGGGTCCTCCGTTCATGCGCGATGAGAGCGCGTATTTTCTCAGCGTCAACAGAAACAAGCGAAGCGTCACGTTGAACCTAAAATCCGAGAAGGGAAAAGAGATACTGTTCAAGCTGGTTTCTTCTTCAGATATATTCCTTGAGAACTACAGGCCGGGAACTGCTGAGAGATTGGGCATAGACTATGCGACCCTGAGAAAGATCAATGGCGGATTGATATATTGCTCGATATCGGGATACGGTCAAGACGGGCCCTATCGCGAGAAGCCTTCCTATGACATAGTTGGGCAGGCTATGGGAGGCCTGATGAGCCTCACAGGAGAGAAAGACCGGCCTCCTGTGAAGATTGGCGTCGCGATAGCTGATATTTGCGCGGGAATGTTCGCTACCATTGGAATTCTAGGAGCATTGAGGGCAAGGGAAAAGAGAGGTCACGGTCAGAGAGTAGACATATCCATTCTTGACGGACAGGTTGCGTGGCTCTCACATCAAGCAGGCAACTTCTTTGCAACAGACACGAACCCGGAGAGGCTGGGGTCGGCCCATCCGACGATTGCGCCATACCAAGCATTCAGAGCAGCAGATTCATACTTCGTGGTAGCGGTCGGAAACGACAACCTTTGGAAAGGATTCTGTGAAGCGATCAGCCTGAGCAAGCTGGTCTCAGATCCCAGATTTGCCACGAACCCTGATCGAGTGAGAAATCGAGAGGAGTTGGCGCGAGCTCTCGAGGAGCAGTTCGCCGCGGAACCCGCTAAGCACTGGCTGGAGGCGATCGACAAAGCAGGGATCCCCTGTGGCCCGATCTATGCGCTCGGGGAAGTGTTCAGAGACCCCCAAGTCCTGTATAGAAAGATGGTTGAGGAGATGGAACACCCGAAAGTTGGGAGGATTAGGGTTGTTGGAACGCCGATAAAGATGTCAGAGACACCGGCGTCTATTCGCACACCACCCCCGACACTGGGACAACATACAAGAGAAATCCTTCGCAGTCTCGGCTACAAAGACACGGAGATTGACAAGCTTCAGAGAGAGAGCGTATTGTAGTAGATAGCAGCGCGCGCTGACCTGAAGAAAGGGACAGATGTAGGTAGCTGGAACAGCGCCGCTTCGCTAGGCAAACGCTTTAAACTAGGAGGTTGGACGCTGAATAGCAGTCGTGAGGACGTTTGGCAAACTCAGGCCAGATCTCAGGTCTGGAATCTTATCCAGAATATGAACAATTGAGTTGGGTGGTGGTCCACGGCCGTGGCGTCATACACACAGGTCATGCGAATGCTCTCGTAAGGACATTAGCGACCGCGGCAGTCCTCTCCGGAAAAGAATCATACTATTACATGCGGTATGATGACTCACCTGAGCGCGATCATATCCCACATCTTTTCTATGCGGTCTTTGGCAATCCCACCATAGATGTGGTCCTGCACGAAGAAGTGGAGCCAGTAGGAAGGGTCTTCAACGCAATCGTCGTGCTCGATTCCTCGATGCTGCTCCACCAGACGTCTCAGAGAGCACTGCTATTTGACGGAGCGAAGAAAGATGCTGTTCTTGTCGTCAATACCTCCTTGAACCCTGATGGGATCATTCGATTAGTGAAGGAATATTCGCTCGCGGATGACTGGAACGGAAAACTCGTTACGATAAGAGCGAAGAGCTACGAGAAGGATATTGCGTATCCGCTGCTCGGCGCATTGGCGAAGGCACTTGGAATCGTGAAGCTGGATGATCTTCTTGCCGCTCTCGACTCTCTCGGCCAGAGCAAAAACGCGGATAGTGTGAGAAGGGCCTATGAGGAATCCAAACCAGTAGCAGTGAAGATCAAAGCCGAAGATACTGATTTGGCTAGGAAAAGGATAGGCGAGAGAGTAAAGCTGCCTGTGCCTACCAGAGGTGAGTGGTGGGACCAAGCCACATATAGAGAGTATCAGACCGCAGCTGCAGAGGCTCAGTCCTATTCTCAAAGGATTGAAGCTATGCCAAGATGGGAAGCGTTGGCCCCAGGTCTGATAGAGTTCGGGCCGCCTCCGGGCAAAAGGAACATTGGGTTCAAAACCTCTTTCTCGAGACATGTTAGAGCCGTAATCGACCCTAAGAAGTGCACCGACTGCAAGCTTTGTCACATCTACTGTCCTGATGGCGCCATAGACTTTGAGAAGATCAGAGTCGACTACGATTACTGTCAAGGTTGCAGCATCTGTGCGCAAGTATGCCCGGCAAAGGCGATAGAGATGATGAGTGAACTGAAGGCCAAGGAAGGTCTGAATGAGGAAGAAGTGATGACGGTTGCAGAAGCGCTGCGAGTGTACGGATACTAGGAGAGAGATGTGAAAATGAGTGCTCAAGTTACGGTTCCTAAGACAGTCACTCTTCGCAGGAAACATGTGTGGACTGGAACAAGATCAATCGCTGAGGCCGTGAAGATTGCCGACGTTGATGTGATCGCTGCCTACCCTATCCGGCCGTACACTGGCATAATGAATGACCTAGCGAGAATGGTGGCTGACGGCGAATTTCGAGCCGAAATAATCGTTGCCGACTCAGAACACTCACAGTTCGAGATAGCGAAACATGCCTCAGCGGTAGGTGCAAGAACATTCGTGGGAAGTTCAGGTGTCGGCTTGGCGTATGCAACCGAGGCGATATGCGTGACGGCTCTGGGGCAGTTGCCGGTAGTTGCGGTGGCTGGTTGCAGAGCCCTAGATGATCCGGGCAACTTCGGTATGGAATGGAACGACGTGTTCCTCTTCAGAGATGTTGGATGGTTGGTGTCGTGGGCTAAGGATCCACAGGAAGCACTGGATATGACCCTGGTTGCCTACCGGGTAGCTGAAGATCACAGAGTTTTGCTTCCCCACTTCATAGCCATTGATGGCGCAGCTATAACACACGTATCGACTCCTGTTGAACCACCAGCCAAGGAAAGCGTAACGGAATTCTTGCCACCTTACAGGCCACCATATCCTCTTGACCCAGCTTATGGTCCGGTGACCAAGGCGCAGCACATCGCTCCGTCGTTGATAGGACCAGAGCAGAGGAAGCTGGTTGATGTGGCGACGAAGAACTCGAGAGAAGTGATTCAGGAAGCCTGGAAAGACTACACGAGGTACGTCGGTCGACAGTATTCTCCATTCATAGAGACCACGCTCATGGATGATGCCGACATCGCTCTGGTTTCAATGGGTGCCTACACGAAGGACGCGATCTACGCCGCGAGAAAACTACGAGAAAGGGGAATAAAGGCGGGAGTTGTACGCCTCAGGTATTGGAGACCTTTTCCAGCTGAAGAACTAAGAGAAGCATTGCTAGACGCGAAAGCCATAGGCGTCGTCGACTTTTCATATTCGATGGGTTCGCCCGACCACGCTGGAGCCTTCTTCAACGACGTAAGATCCACCTTGTACGAAAGCAACTCGAAACCTCCACTAGTTGACTTCATCTTCGCCGGAGGCAGAGAGCCAACTGTGAGACATTTCGAAGAGGCCATCTGCATTGTGCAAGAATCAACTCGGACGAAGAAGGTGAGCAAGATTACTCATTGGCTTACGTTGAGAGGTAAGGATGCTTGAGTTCTCCAATCAAAAGTGTAAGAGATGTTCCCGCGATTGACTACTACACTTCAGGACGGAGGACATGCGCAGGCTGCGGCCCCGCGATAACCTACCGCCTGCTCAGCAAGGCTGCCGGCGCAAACACCGTCTTCCTAGGCCCGACGAGCTGCATGTACGTAGCCAACGGGCATCAGTATCTGACTTCCCCCTACGCGGTGCCGTGGTCTCACACACAACTTGGTGGTGGCGGCGCAGCCGGAGTAGGGACAGCGGCAGCGTTTAGAGCTCTCATGACGAAGGGAAAGAGGAAGAACGAAGACATTAACGTCATCGTGTACGGCGGAGACGGCGGGTTCGCTGACATAGGATTCGCAGGCCTCTCCATGGCAATGGGCTACGACTACAAGCGACTGCTATTCGTCCTGAACGACAATGAATCCTACGCCAACACAGGCATCCAAGCATCAAGCACAACGCCCTGGGGCGCGACAACAACGTTCACTCCTTCAGGAAAGGTCAAGAAGATCGGCAACATACGGCTGAAGAAGAATGTCGCACTGACCATGGCTGCACATCCAGGAGTAAAATACGTTGCAACATCCACTATGCATCCACCACTTGACTTCATGAACAAAGTCAGGAAAGCACTTGATGCTGGAGGCCCCTCATTCATCGAGGTGTTGACTCCATGCCCGAAGGGATGGTTCTTCGATCCTAAGCATACAGTCAACTTTGCCAAACTGGCGCTCGATACCAGGGCGTGGGTGTCATGGGAGTATGCGGATGGGGAATTCAGTCTAACGTACAAACCAGGAAAAATCACTCCGGTCAAGGAGTACTTGAAACTTCAAGGTCGGTTCGCTCATCTGACCGAGAAACAGATTGATGAAATTCAAAGGATGATAGACGAGGAATGGAAATACTGGGAGGAAATGAACCAAGAGAAACGAATCATCCTCCCATGGATATCAGCACCCATCCCCGCAGTAGCTGCTCTACCCTAACAGTCCGCAGCGCGGGCAATACACGCACTGGGCGTGTTCGGTCCCGGTAACAGAACTAACGCGCGCAGTCTGTGCACAGAACGATTGGCCGGAAAACGAGCAGGCTTCTCTCTCCGAGGTTTAAAGCCCTTCTGACGCGAAGATATGAACCGCGAATTTACTTCCTCACGTCTCTCACAAGAAGCGCCAGTACAAAGGCAACTGCCGATACGGAAGCGAAGAATAGGAAAACATGATCCATCGAATATCTAGTTGCAATGAAGCCGGCTATGGCCGGAGAAAAGCTACCGATGCCATACTTGATGCCGAAGTTGACTCCATATGCGAAACCCACGTTCTCTTTTCGAGATATGTCGCCAAGAAGTGCATTCAGTGGCGATTGCGTGACATAGAATGTAAAGCCAAGCAGACACACCAAGAGCAAGATGAGGAGGGTGGAGCCGGGTGTCTGCGTCAAGAAGAAAAGCGAGGCCGCGAAAACGCCAAAGCCAAGGAGAAGAATGATCCGTCGTCCGTGCTTGTCGGAAAGCTCGCCACCGATGACTTGGGCCACGGCGCCAACCGTGTAGCTTATCGTGGATAAGCCTCCTGCGATAACTAGGTGGATGTTCTTAACCTGATTGATATACGCTAGAATGAAGGCTGAGACTCCGTTCCATAGCGCTCCACTGAGCACGATTATGGCCAAGACAAGCACGAGCAACTTAGTATGCTCTGAAGGGAACATGGCCTTCACTCTGCTCAGGTAGCCGCCGTGGACATGCTCAATATTCTTGCTGGATTCAGATTCCACGACAAGACAATGGTCCAAGATCGCCATTCCGACACCGATCAGCCCCCAAACGACGAAAGTGTTTCTCCATCCGAGAAATGATCCAAGAATCGCCGAAGTGACGTATGCAACAGCCATACCCATGTCCCCGCCCATTCCCTGGATTCCCATATAGCGACCACGCATCTCGAGCGAGAGCAGAGCCATTGACGCGTATCCTGGAGCATGGTAGAGGCTGGCGCCGGCACCCAATGCCATAAGAAATAGAGCGGTGAGCAGGAACGATCGGGATTGACCGACCATGATTGCTGAGAGACCGCAGATTGCCATTGACGCTATCACCAGGTTCTTCTTGGAGTATCGATCGGCGAGAAATCCTACCGGAAGAGATCCCCAGCCATACAGAAGGAAGACAGCTGAAGCAAGCAGGCCTATGGTCTCGTAGTTGCCCAGTTCCCCTCCTAGCAAAGGAATCAGAGCAGGTAGAAGAACTAGATATGCGTGCATTATACCGTGAGAGCAGGAGATTGCGTATATGCTAGCTTGTGTTCGCTTCACGCGTCCTTGGCCTCTTCATGTGTGAAGCTTTGTGCTACGTCAGTCTCTCTCTTATAAGCGCTTTCAGGAGAAAACCTCGCACTCAAAACCAGCGCAGGACACGCATGTTCGGGCCTACGCCAGAAAAATGGAAGTGAACGTTTCTGAGTCTCTTCACGCAAGGTGCTGCGATGCTTTCTGGTAGATCTGCAACGCTTCTTCTTCATTCATTGCTCCCTTGATCAGCATTCTTCCGTTTCTGAAGAGGCTCACCTCTGCAGCGCCATATCGAAAGACCAGCACAATCGAGGATCTTGCCAAGACTTCATGCCTTTGCTTCAAGTTTTCCTCGGCTTTTTCCAGATCCAGATCAACAGGTTTGGCGGGATTGATGTTGACCGTGTCTCTGCCGCAGAGCCAGACCAAGCGATCGGATGGTGCAAGCCTTGGGGCGGTGCCTGTTCCGCAGATTCCGCAATCTTCTCTCTTGAAGATCTGTATCTTCTCGAATTCCATTTGACGGAAATCGCATACTAGGAGTCTGCCCTTCAGCGTATCACCAATGCCAGCCAGCAGTTTGATTGCTTCCATCGCCTGTATAGATCCAATTATGCCTGCTGTGGCGCCTAACACCCCTCTGGTGTCGCATCCTGGTAAATGCCTGTCGTCAAATGCCGGTAGTACGCATTCCAGACATGGTGTCTCGGGTGGGTGGAACACGGATACGTTGCCTTCCATTGCGATCGCTCCTCCGAAAACGTACGGAATCCTCAATCGGCGGCAGGCTGAATTCACTATGTATCTCGTCCGCATGTTGTCCAGCCCATCAACCACCAAGTCAACTTTTCCAAGTGCTTCTTCCACGTTTTCCTCTCGAAGATTGTCCGGGACCGGAATCACGTCGACCTCGGGGTTCACTGCCTTGAGCTTTCTCGCCGCGACCTCTGCCTTGGGCAATCTAATGTCGTCGATACTGAAGAGGATCTGTCGGTGAAGGTTATGGAGTTCGACGGTATCCTGGTCAACAAGGATGATATCGCCGACGCCTGCGAGAGTGAGGTAGAGAGCGGAGACTGTTCCAATACCTCCGACGCCAATGACCGCGACTCTTGACCCTTCAAGTCGGCGCTGGCCTTGTTCTCCAAGCTCCTTCAAAACAATCTGACGACTGTAGTAGCGGGCAGGATCGAACGGGACTGTCGTCATCTAAATGTCTCCCTTTACTACTCTAAGGTCGCTGTGCTAAAGCACTTGTTATTCGAGCTGGAGGAACACGCTCCAGAGTGAATTCCCTGAGCGAGACCCGAATTCCTGATGGGCTCTTCAGTTACTTTCCACGCTCTTGAAGTCCTCGTAGACTTGGGAGCAGCAGATATTGGAGAAATCGCACTTCAGTGACAGGCTGTTGGCCAGCTCTATTGCTCTTGGATGAGGATAGGCTATTCCGTTCACTCCTGCTTGGACGGCAAGCATGTCGATTCGTTCGCGCAGCCTTCCTTTTGGTCTCGCGCAACCTAGCGCGATAGGGGTCTGGGGCATCAGGCTTCGAGCCCGGGCGATAACAGAGACGATATCGCTGGAAGAGGCAGCGCGGCAATCAGCCATTGGAGTGTTTCTGATCGGGGCCAACCCGATTACGATGACTGCGGAAGGGTTGTGGCGTGCCACGATCTCGAGCGCCTTGAATTCTCCTTTCAGCGCTCCATAGTGGAGCCCAACAAGAATGTGGGGAACGGTCGGTATCCTCGCCTTCTCAAGAGCACCCAGAGACTTTTCATAGTCTTCGGTTGTGAGTCTGAGCCGATATATCTCCTTGATGGTTTCGTCAGAGCCGATCACATCGATAAGGGCAGCGTCGATGCCTACTTTGCCTAGGCGCTCAGCCAGAGCTTGGTCCACAATACCTGTATGTACGACCATCTTAAGCCCAAAGGCTCTCTTGGCTTTCGCTATTGTATCTAGGAATGGCGCCAGCGGAACTCCTCCGTCGAGTCCACATCCCCCGCTGATGAGACAGCCTGCCGCGTTCTTCTCGTGCAGTCCGCGAAGGATTTCGGCGAGTTCGGCAGGAGAGTTGGCTGGAATCATTGTCTGCAGGAGTCTTCCGCAGCAGTGCTTGCATCTTAGGGCACAATCTCTCCCGGTGATTGATATTGACGGGAATTCGCGTGTCTTCTGTTTGGAGTACCTGTTTCGGTATGGCATGAAGGAGGGGGTGTAGAACCTGATTCTTCGGCCGAAGTTCCTTCTAGTTCGCTCTCCAGAGGCCCTTGCAATCTCAGTGAGGTCTTCAGTGGAATGAACCATATGTGCCAGGCTCATCGTCGCCTTCTGCGCGCGCGGAGTTGAGCATCGGTCTGATCAAAGCGATCTAGCCATACATGGCGATTGTTTGGGGATACTTCCTCATTAGCAGTTTCTCGAGTTCGCTTCTCAGCTCTCTATCCAGCTCTGCCTGTCGCTCAGAAATCAGCCCGATTCCTCTGGGCGCATGCACGACCGGCCCTTGAAGAATGGCTGGAGAAGTGACTTCAGAGGAGGAGATGGGTTCAGCTTTCAGGAATTGGGATAGAACCTTTGATAGGCCTCGACCTGATTTCAAGGTGTCGGCGATCCTTGTCATCTGGGTGTCTGATAAAGGTCTCAGCCCGAAGGTCACTGGAGAAAGCTTCTCGATGGCGTCGAGGCTGGTGACCTTGTCTCGAAGCCCAAAGCCCACAGAATGCAGCGGGTTGATCTGCTCTTCTTTCATAAGCCAAATGTCAGATCCATGAGATACTATGAGGTCGTAGTATCCTCGTCTGTCTCGTCCGACAAGGACTCTCCACCCGCTGGGATTCGAGTCATATCTCTTCAGAATCTGTTTCTTGATCTCCTCAGCGGGTTCCAATTCGGTCACGGGAATGTCGAATTTGAGAAAACGGCTCAGACGAAGGATATTAGCTTTGCCTAAGGGTATAGATCCAGAATGGTTCAGGGCAGTAGGAGATCCTTCAGGAATATCGTGAGGAGCATGAAGGCGAGACCAAGGATCAGTGAGAAAGGAAGGCCTGGAAAGGTGCTCCGTCTCTCCAGCATTCTGAAGCCAAGATAGGTCCCCACGATGATACCGGCAAAAGCCATTACGTAGGTTATGAAGCCAAAGGACAACATCGCGTGACTTGCCAGCATGGAGTAGAACACGAGATCCCCTAATCCCACAGTGAGATCCCCAAAGGTCAGTGTTGCACCTGAGAGATTTTCAAGATCCGTCCTTTCCGCGATCTTACCTATAGGGCCTTTGAACACGGCGAAGATGTCATAGCAGGCTAATCCTAGTAGGAGCACAATTGCTGTGAGAGTTGGTATCGATGCTCCAAGAAAAGTCCCTACCATGGCTCCGAGAAAGGTGATTGACAGCAATTGGGGGATACCTTTCATGCGATTGATTGTGTAGGTCATGATTGACGCGAGGAGAAGCGAGAATACCGTGATCGGGGTGTCTGCGAGCACCTGTGGAATCTTGAGTAAAGAGGCGAAGGTGGAGAGATACCAGACAAGAAGGACGAAGAGCACTAAGACTATGGCCACCTTGAAGATTGCTCTGAAGATCTTCTCTAAGCCGAACTTCACCAGCAGGTACATGAGAGTGGCCATCGCAGCCATCATCACGACAAAAACCGTCATGTTCATTGTCGCGCCGACCGGGGTTTCAGGAAACTGAGTTATGACCTGCACTTCGACCTTGGATTCCAAAATCATTACCGCAAGGAGCCCTGCAATTATCAGAGTCCAGGCTTCAGGAAGGATATGCACAGCCTTGGCGTTGAATTCCTTATCCAAGCACCCTCTCGACCTCAATGAGCAACCTGTTCAGCCTTATGCCCTCCTCAGATCACTGGAACCTCACATCGCGGGAAGCGCGCCCTAAAGAGATCATCCTTGGCCTGAAAAGGCTTACCTGCCCTATGAATCGATCTGGTTCCGCGCGAGATCGAAGGAGGCTTCTCAGAACAGGGCTAAGAGGCGCTGTGTCACCATTATCCACGGGTGTTTCGCCGTCAAATCTCAACGGTTTCCCCGGTCTTTGGTGCTTTGGCCTCCAATCCTGCCTCTTTAGAGGCCCATTCAGCAAGATTGTTGCAGCTGTCCTCGGCTCCGTGAACGACAAAGATCTTGGCCTTGCTGTTGATCTTCGATAAGGCCTGCCGCAGTTCGCCTTTTCCGCAGTGTGACGAGAAATCGAACTTGTCGACTGAAGCCTCTACCTTTCTCATTTTTCCGCGCAGCATGAACTGGCCTTTCTCCTGAAGGATTCTTCCTGGGGTTCCCGGGATCTGGAAGCTCACTAGGAATATCGCGTTTTTCCGGTTCAGCGAAATGGACTCCATGTAGAAGACTGCTGCACCTCCTTTGAGCATCCCTGCAGGTGAAACGATTACACAAGGGGCTTTGGCTGCTCTTCTTCGGTCGTGCCATTGATCTATCCACTCGGCTCGCCTCATGGCGCGAGAGAACAGGTCTGGATCTCTTAGCGAGTGAGGATGATCCGCCAGTATTCTGTTTGCCTTCAGAGCCATTCCGTCCACAAATATGGGATGGTCGAAATGGTATGCTTCCAGAACGCAGAGTATCTCCTGTGACCTGCCGACGCCGAAAGCTGGGACAAGAACCGTTCCTCCTTTCTCAACTGTCTCTGTGGCTCTGTTGACAAATGCCTCTTCCATTTCTCGTCTGTCAGGGTGATCCTGGTCAGCGTAGGTTGACTCGATGATGACCGCGTCCAGATCCCCGTGGCTTTGTTCTGCGCCGGGCAAGAGTTGAGTCTGTGCGATGTTGAAATCTCCTGTATAGAGAAGCCTCTTTCCATCGCTTTCTATCAGCACTTGACTGCTTCCAGGGATATGTCCGGCATTGAGAAGAGAGACCTTCGCATTGCCAACCATGATCTCCTTTTGGTACGGAACGGTTATGCAGTGTTCCATCATTGACTGAAGATCTAGGTACTCGAACGGCAAGTAGTACCCAGTCAGGTTGATGAAATCCTTGATGAGTAACTCAGTCTGTCGGAAGGTGGGCTCGACCCCATACGTTGGAATGCTACTGGTCACATAGAAGATCGGAGCCGACCCAGTATGATCCAAATGAGCGTGAGAGAGGAAAACGGCATCTATCTCTCTTGGCGGGATATGCACTGGAAAACCAACCTCATGATTCATCATCACACCGTAATCCAAGAGCAGGCTTTTTTCGCCACTCCGAACCGATATGGCTGATCTTCCAACCTCTTCACAGCCACCGAGGAACCGTATCTTCAATACTTTGCACCGACGAATTGCAGCTTCGAATTCTCAATCAGCGCCTGTTGTGGCGACGCAGAGTCCAATGAACTCTTTTTGCAGAGAAGTCGTCTGCTTTTGCGCAGTGATGCGTGCACAATCTAAAAAAGATTACTAGAGAGGTTTTTATGATTCTCCGCGTCAGTTAGCGCAGTGGCTACGGATGCCTGTACGCTTCGAAGCTCCGAAAGGCAAGTTCAAGAACTGTAGTCTGGTCGCAGGATTCCACGGCATAGGTGAAACCGGGTATATAGCGATATCCTACATAGTCAATGCCCTCAAAGCAAAGCGCGTAGGATTTATTCGAACAACAAACTCGCCAGCATTTGTGACGACCACGCGAAACGGTCTACTGACTCCCTTCGAAATATACCGGAAAAGAAACCTCGTAATGGCGAAACTAGAGTTTCCTCCACACCGAAACGAAGAGTCGGAGATCGCTCGAGTGATGGCGTCCTGGGCGATCGAGGAACGCTTTCGAGAAGCTCTGCTTTTGGGCGGACTCGACATGGGTTTCAAGAACGGAAGATACGAATCGAGAATCGTTCCCACGAGAGCTTATCCACCAGAGGGTATGAAACTGGACATACCGGTATTGGAGCAGGGATTGTATGTTTATGGGCCGTTGGCCATAATGCTGACGGAATTCGAGGCTAACAACTTCCCAGCCTTGGCCATACTTCCGTACGCTGACTCATCAAGATCCGATCCTAGAGCTGCATCGATCGCAGTCCGTACCGTTGCAAAGCTATCGCGACTCAACATCAACGTTTCGGACCTAGAGAACTATGCAAAGGTAATCGAAGCAGACTTGGATCAGAGAACGAAAATAGCCAATAAATCGGTTCAGGGACTTTACGTCTAACCCGTTCTACTGGCAGAAGGACAGGCGACGAGATGCCGCATTGACACAGCCGCGCGCGTCGTGGAGATCAGACAAAAGTCAGTGCAGGCTTCGTCGCGGATTTCTCGCACGTCTTCTTCTGCCAGCTGTATTCAAGAGACGAGCTAATGCATCGCTCCTCCACGCCGGCTCTTCTCCCTGCGTAACCTGGATCTTCCTGACGAATATGCTGGGAAGCCTTCGCAAGAGGGACATTAGGCGTCGACTGAACAAGTCGCCTTTTGCGGACACAATCACTGCTTTGTAGTCTGAAGTGGCGACGTATCCTCGAATCTGATCGAGGGCATACCGCTCGGTTTCCGAATCCATCGAGGAGGGAAACTCCGTCTGCGCCAGAGGGTACACATCGCTGATCTCAATAGGGATCAATCCGTATGGTGAGCCGTAAAGGCAAACATGGACCCTTCTGTTTGAGAGAAGCGTTCCGAAAGCTGAGTTCTGTTGACCGGCCGCGCGGAGAGCTCCTCTATTGAAGGGTGAGAGAAGAAGAATCGTGGCGCTTCCAGGACGTGAGTATCTCTCAGTCATTCGTATCTTGTGTCGCAGAAACTCCGGCCTAGACAGACCATGTGGCCCGACGTAGAATAGACCTCGCCGTTTTGTCATCGGACTGTGTTTCTCTATGAAGTCGCCGTATTTTCTGACTGCGTTTAAGGCTTGGAGAAGAGAGGGATGGGATCTTGCTCGGACCTCCACGAGCTCCCATAACCTACCTTCCAGAATAGCCTGCTTTATGCGCCTGATCTCTTCAAGGCAAACGTGCAGGTTGTGTTCAGCCAACTTTCTCTCGATCACCGCCTTGTCGAGCCTCCTCATCTCAGAGGGCGTATTCGTCTGGCATATCGGGCATGAGCAAGGGAAGTATTCGACCTCACTCAATCTCAGAGTCCCGGTCTCCGTCAAATATCTGCCTTGCCTCGCGAAGATTGCGTACGACGCCGAGTCAAATAGATCGCACCCAAGAGCGGCAGCCAACGCCAGCATCATCGGGTGACCTGCTCCAAAGAGGTGCAAAGGCTTGGAAGGTGGCAGGTTCATCTTGGCGGTCATGATCATGTCGACAAGTCTGTCGAACATGTACCGTTCCATGATGGGAGTGGGGCTGCCAAGAGAGTATATGTCGAATGGGCGTCGGCTCATTTCCCTAGCTGACGTGGCCACAAGGTCAAGGAAGACTCCTCCCTGTATCGGGCCTTCCCACAGGATATCAGATCTCCTGAAAAGCTTGAGGCTTAGATCAGCTCTGCGAATCGTCTCCTTGACCGTGTACTCTGCCACAGACTTCTTCCGGGACCATCCCGTTGGAACATCAAGGATGACGGCGATGTCGGTTCCTATGGCCTCTTGGAATTCGACTATCTCTTCGGGCTGCACATCCACATGCCCATACTCTAGAATCTGGTAGGCACCTGAGTCTGTTACCACAACTCCCTCAAACCCGAGCAACCCATGTATACCCGTCGCAAGGGCCTCATCTCTGAAGTTCTTTCTTACAAGGTACGCGTTTGTGATGATGGCGTTGCACTTGAAGATGGTTAGAATGTCTCTGGAGTTTATCGGCTGGATGAGTGGGTTAACTACAGGGAGGAGATGGGGGGTCTCGATTCTTCCGCTCTTTGTTTCTATCCTCCCGATTCTTCCCAGGAGATCTTTGCAGGTGACCTCGAAGCTCAACGAATCCACAGCCGACAGGTCTTGAAACTTTTAATTTATCTGAGGCATATGGGATGAGTGGACGAGATAAGTGTTCGGCAGAGCGTTCTTCACAGATAAGCCTCAGCTTCGACAACCTGTCCTCATAGAAGGCCTTCCAGGGATAGGATATGTAGCGAACATTGTGGCGCTGCATCTGATAAGCGAGCTGAAGGCAAAGAAATTCTGCGAGATATATTCGCCTTCTTTTCAAGCATTCTCATTGATATCGCGAGAAGGAGGAATTCACTATCCGATCAACGAACTGTACTACGGTTCGCCAAATTCAATGGAGAAGGATCTGATAATTCTCTTCGGGAACTCACAGGCAGGCGATCCGAAAGGCCAGTATCGCCTCGGGAATCAGATCTTGGACATAGCGCAGAATCTGGGATGCGGCTTCGTGTTGACTATCGGAGGGTTGAGAAGAGAGATGGCTCCGGCAGAGTCAAGGGTCTTTTGTGCCGCAACAGACGCGAAGACTATGCGAGCAGCTCAAGGCTTGGGAGCTCAGGTGATGCAAGGACAGATCTTCGGCATGGCAGGGCTTCTCCTAGGACTGGCAAAGATGAGAAAGATGAGTGGATTATGCATACTGTCAGAGACATCGGGGTTGTTCGCCGATGTTGCCGCAGCACGATCAGCTCTTCAATTCATGTGCAAGTTCCTAGGTCTGAATGTGGATTATTCGCGTCTGGATCAAGCGGTAGAAGCCAACAAGCGCATTCTGGACTCTTTCTCCGAGTCGACCCCTCCAGCGAAACGCAGATATCCCAGTACGATCTAGCTGCCTCGCTCCTTCTTGAATTCGTCAAAGACCTTCTTTACTCTCTCTGCTGCCGGGCCTGATCCCTCGATCAGACCTTTCTCAGTCACCCTGATCTTGTCCATCACGACAATCACCCCGGCCTCCTGCACGACTCTAACCAGGTTCGGGAATACCCGTTCAAGCCGATCAGCCAATGCCTGCAGATCGAAAGGTTTCTCAACACTGCGGATCTGCTGCACAGATTTACCGCTCAGAAAGAGCCTGTGAACAACCTGCCCCGTCTCATCCTTGGCATCCGCCAGACAAACACTCAAAGTGTCAGTATCAATCCCTACCAACATGCCGACATAGCTCTTCCCTTGATCCATCTGAACTGCTACTGATCTCTGAAGGAGAGACGCCAGCTCCTCCATGAATCTTCTATCGGCCACTGAAGACAACTGATCCACCGCGCCATAAAGGAGCGGTTCGAATATTAAAGATGTGGACAAGGAACCGAGACAGGAGATGCTGAGGCGCAGAGGATCCTGAGAGATTTTTCTGTGAATATCGTCTTGAAACGCTTAAATTGATCGGAAGAGGCTGAAGGAACGGTGGCCGCCGTAACGTAGAGAAGAAAGCCTTCGCGGAACTTGGTAGCGTATAGGCCTGAGAGTCATAAGCTCGGCCAATGGAGCCTAGAAAGTGCAGGTTCGCTCTGCGCTTGGGAAAAGGCCGGGTTCAAATCCCGGCGGCGGCCCTCAATGCATACACGTTTGTTCAGCATGTTTGTTTCTCGCATCTGCTTCTCGGGAGATTGGGAAAGTGGATGGACACCTCAGAATCCATAATGGTTATTTCCTATCTAGTGTTGTAGTGCTCGCATTGGGCCGGTAGTTCAGCCTGGTATGCCATACGCAAAATGGGCCAAAGAACATCCGGTTTGCAAGGCCTATCAGCCCACAAGACCGGAAGGTCGCGGGTTCGAATCCCGCCCGGTCCACCACTACCTAAGCGAATTTCCAAGGTTCGGGAATTCTCAGGATAGCAGCCCTTTCTTCGCGAATGTCTTGATTGCGGTGCGCGGAATATCAAAGTTGATAAGTAAAACTGCCTTTTCATAAAGAGTTATTTAAGGACACAGCGTTTCATATACTGAATTTAAAGGTCACGACTTTGGCGTTGTACCCTGAACCTGTGAGGGTATTCGTCAGTTCAGCCTCTGCGGACACGACAGATGAAAGAAATGCTATCACTGAGGTCATCAACGCCCTCGGCCTAATTCCAGTCAAATTCGAACTCTTTCATTCCAGGCCTGGAGCCCCAAAAGACATAATCTTCAAAGAACTGGAACAGTGTGACGCGTATATTGGAATCTTCAGGAAATCTTGGGGTCACGGTGTTACTGCTCTTGAGTGCAACGAAGCAAGACGATTGAAACTAGCTATTTTCGTGTACGAAAGCGGTGCGACTCTCGATATACAAGAAAGAGATCGGCAACTGGCGGAATACTTGGGGACCATATCTGACTGGGAGCATGGTCTGTGGCGGAAGATTTACCGCGGTATTGACGACCTCAAGTACAGGGTTGCACTCGATCTTGGCGGATGGATAATAGATCGTACAAGGACCATAGAGCTTGCAGAAAAGACGCTAGAGGGGTATACATCTCTGCTGAAGAACTTCGGCACAAAAAGGAGGATAGAACTCATAGCAGGTCTCTCGCACACAAGACGTTCTACAGATATAGATCTGGAAGGGGAGCATCCACACCATCCACAGTTGATGGCATGGCGCTTCTACAAACCTCTTACCGATCACTTCCCAGAGCTTAATGAGTTCCCGAAAGGCCGAATCAGACAGATGCGCGAAACGCCAATGCTGCCAACCACATACGTATTTGAACAAGACAATCTGATAATTTCGCAGAAATGGGGCTTCTTCATCAGAAGGATCTCTTCGACTCCAGATGAGGATATTGCAATAAGATACCAGTCAAGCCAATGTTATCTTCTTCACTTCGAACTAGAAATCCCTTGCCCAGAATGCGATGAACTCAGAGTCGTCCCCTTCAGCTTCAATGTAGGCCTAAGTCCAAACCTGCCACGAAACTACGTATGCAATGCAACAAAGCAAGCAACATGCGGCCATGGTCACAAGTTCTCACTGAGAGTTGGCCTAGGTTTCTTTGTACGGATATGAGAAAAAGAAACCTACTCATATCAGCATTTGACGGAAGAGCCTCTTTTCTTGAATTCTTCCCAAGCTTTTTTCATAGCATCTTCAGGAGTAACCACGTGAGTCCTGGTCTCAACCACATCCGGGTCGAGAGCAACATTGGAATGAGCGGCCAAGAATTTCTCTTCACTTTGTGCATCTATCGTTACTACTAGGTCCAGTTCCCCGTAGATAACATCACATGACTTGATCTCAGGAAATCGCTGCATCGCATCTTCCATTCTACCCTTGGCTTGGAAATGTGTACCTGGCCGGAGCTTCACCAAGATGTAACCTTTCATCGATTGTACCCTACCTCGTGTTCTTAGTCAATTGCTGATACCGAGATTCAGAGCCCCTCAGTTTTTCCATGACAGTCATCAGGGATGTCAGCTCTGGAACGTGTAGAAC
>Ga0209725_1000849_pt1 | contig 18018 bp, 18 predicted proteins | sample I18A1metaG_FD_184145 | JGI IMG/M metagenome (GOLD analysis project Ga0209725, IMG submission 184145) | Lake sediment bacterial and archeal communities from Gulf of Boni, Indonesia to study Microbial Dark Matter (Phase II) - ​I18A1 metaG... | ecosystem: Environmental > Aquatic > Freshwater > Lake... | reverse complement strand
GGTCTTCATTGCAGGATCTAAACGTGGAACAATGACCTCGTACATGATCTCTCATCTACCTTACGAGCGATTTCACAGCCTCCACGACTTTCTCTTTGTTCGGCATATACTCTTGTTCTAGAGAAGGCGAAAACGGAATCGGCGTATCTGGTGCAGCGACGCGAACTATAGGGGCATCCAAGTAGTCGATTGCTTTCTCCGCAACGCTAGCAGCTATCTCTGCTCCCACACCTCCTGTTTTCGAGTCGTCCTCTGCTATCGCTAGACGCCCGGTTTTCTTAACGGAGTCCACTATCGTCTCAATGTCGAGTGGCTGAATCGTCCTTGGATCTAGGACTTCAATGTCTATCCCATGTTCTCTAAGTATTTCAGCGGCCGTCATCGCCTCCCTCACCATACGAGAGATCGCGACCACCGTTACATGGCTACCCTCCCTTTTTACATCCGTTTTGCCGAAGGGCACCGTGTACTCGTCCTCCGGGACCAGGCCCTTGACTCGGTATAGAAGGCTACTTTCAATGTACAGTACTGGATTTCCATCTCTCATCGCTGTCTTTAACAGACCTTTGGCGTCGTAAGGCGTGGAGGGAAGAGCCACTTTTACGCCTGCAACTTGAAGTAGCCAAGAAGGAACATACTGTGAGTGTTGAGCTCCGTGAGCCCTACCTAGACTGTATTGCGTCCTAACCACTATAGGAACTCTCAGTTGACCGCCGCTCATGAACCGCATCTTCGCAGCTTGGTTACAGATCTGCTCGAGACAAATCGGTAGAAAATCCATATACATAATCTCGGCTATAGGTCTGAGGCCCATCAAGCTTGCGCCGATCGCTGCTCCAACAATGGCTGCCTCAGATATGGGTGTGTCTCTAACCCTCTCTGGGCCAAATTCCTTTAGAAAACCATCAGTAATCTTAAATGCTCCTCCGTACGCCGCTATATCTTCACCCATCAGAATAACATTCGGATCTTTAATCATCTCTTCCCTCAATGCTTCTCGAATTGCTTCTGCATATGTTATCTCTCGCATAATCCTCAGCCTCAAGCATAAACCAGTCTGTCTAATTCCTGAAATGGAAGGACAGAACTCTCCTGAGCAAACTTTACTGCCTCGTCAATCTCAGAAAGAATCTCACCCCTAAGTTTCTCTACTTCCTTTTCGGTAACCATTCCGGAAGTTCTCAACTTCTTTTCGAAATTGACTATCGGATCCCTTTTCAGCCATTCTTCAACCTCTTCTTTGGGTCTATAAAGAGCTTTATCGTAAACTCCATGACCCTTCTGCCTGTAAGTTTTGCATTCTATTAGTATCGGTCCTCCTCCCGAACGTGCAATTTCAACTGCTTGCTTCGTGGCCTCACAGACAGCAACGGGATCATTTCCGTCCACAGAAATTCCATGAATGCCGTAAGCAGTTGCTCTCGCGGCTATGCTGTTCGTTGCTACAGCATTTTCAACTTTCATCCCAATGGCGTACCTGTTGTTTTCGCAAACGAATATGACCGGCAACTTCCATATTGCCGCGAGATTTATTCCTTCATGGAAAGCTCCAGTGTTAGCAGCACCGTCACCAAAGAATACCACTACGACGCGATCGCTCTCCTTATATTTAAGCGCAAGTCCGACCCCCGAGGCTATTGGTATCCCACTCCCGACTATGGCAGAAGAGAAGAGACTATTTTTTTGCAACCATATGCCGACATGCATCGATCCGCCGAGACCTTTACAGGTTCCCGTGGACTTGCCGAAGAGCTCCGCCATAACCAGTTTTGCCGGTATCTCCTTGGCTAAAGCATGCCCATGACCTCTATGGCCACTTATCACGTAGTCGTTCGGATCCAAGGCAGACATAACGCCAACAGCAACCGCTTCCTCTCCGAAGTACAAATGAGCTGGTCCGGTGATCCAACCCCGCATCAAATATAGTTCTTCAACCTTTTCTTCGAAAATTCTTATCTCAATCATTTTCCTCAGCATCCAAACGAGTTTCTCCTTCTTGAATCCAAGCTTCACGTAGTCCTGAGCCGGTAAACTCCGTATCTCTTTCAAACCTGACATCTTGGCAAGCCCCGTCCTAATAGTGGAACACTATAATAGATAAGGTTAGTATAATTGTTTTCACAGCTGTTTAGAGATTTTATATAACTTTGTATTGAAACTAATGTTTGATCTTGGATTCTGAGTAGACTAGTAACGCAGTGCGAAAGAGATGGATACATCCAAACAAATCTTAAATCCAGCCAACACCGTAATGAAGTGCGCGTAGAATCTTATACGCTGTCTCTGCTTCTGATAGAAGATTTGTAGCAGGTTTACTTATGCTGATTTCGAACGACAGGAATTATATAGAGCTCGCTCGCTTCGCTTAAGTCTCGTTGCCAAACTTGATATATCGAGCACATATATAATCCAAGACTACTCTTCATGAGGTCTTCCTGAATTGTATTTGATTGGCGAAGCATTGGTTGGCGATGGATCAGAGGTAGCTCACGTTGATCTTATAGTAGGAGAGAAAGAAGGACCTGTGGGAGAGGCTTTCGCCAATAGCCTGTCAAATCTATCAGCAGGTCATACACCGCTCCTTGCGGTGGTAAGGCCGAACTTGCCGGCCAAGCCTTCGACCTTGCTTGTTCCTAAAGTCACCGTGAAAGATCTCGACCAAGCTGCCCGTGTATTTGGTCCTGCTCAAGCGGCGGTAGCGAAAGCAGTTGTCGATGCGGTTGAGGAGGGAATCATCCCTAAGGAGAAGCTTGACAGTTGGGTAATAATCTGTAGCGTCTTTGTACATCCCGATGCGAAGGATTACCGCAAGATATATCACTACAACTATGGAGCGACGAAACTGGCTCTTAGAAGAGCTATGACCAACTATCCGGGACTTGAGAAGATTCTTTATGAGAAGGATAGAGCGAAACATCCAATTGTGGGATTCAAGGTGCCGCGATTGTGGAGACCTCCTTACCTCCAAATAGCTTTGGACATTCCAGACTTGGAAAGAACGAAGGGGATAGTCAGTCAGGTACCGAGGAGCGATCGGATCATCTTTGAAGTGGGTACGCCGCTGATCAAGAAGCACGGCGCCAAAGTCATAGGTGAGCTCAGATCACTGGACCGAGACATGTTTCTGATCGCGGACTTCAAGACTTTGGATGTCGGGAAAGTCGAGGTCGATCTTGCTTTTGAAGAAACTGCAGACGGAGTAACGGCTTCTGGATTAGCGCCTGTGGAGACTCTGGATTCTTTCATCTATGAAACAAGGAGACTGGGGATATACGCAATAGTGGACATGATGGGAGTTGAGAATCCTATGGTAAAGCTTCAGTCTCTGAAAGAGCTTCCGGAAGTTGTTCTTGTGCATAGAGGGATTGATGTCGAAAAAAGGGGTGGAAGCATACGTTGGGAACAGATTCAAGCGATAAAGAGTGGTTTCAAAGACAGAAAACTGCTCGTTGCACTAGCTGGTGGAATAACTCCTGAGATAGCTCGTGATGCGATCAACTCAGGCGCAGACATAATTGTCGTAGGAAGATTCATAACGCAATCAAGGGACATTGAACGATCTGTAAGAGATTTCTTAGAATGCACTCCTGAAATGAGAGAAGACATAGACCTGCTTAGAGAACACGTTGAATAAGACAAACTCACCAGCCGAAGTATTCGCAGATCAACGAATTTAACGCCATAATGATTGGCTACACAGAAAGGACAATTAAACTAGATCCAAAGCAACATTGGATGCGGGCTTCCAACAAACATTGGATTATAATCGCGGGTACGCTTTAACACGTAGTCATTACTGATTCTGACATTACACTGCGACGTCAAGACTAACACTCAAACAGAATCGCCCTTCGCGCGAAAGAGAATTATTCAGACATACACAACTTACTAGTGGCGATTCCATGGGAACAAATCTTCGACCGATCATTCTAAAGAAGGAGACATCCTTAGAGCAGCTCAAGTGGAAGAGGCTCGCCGTTGACGGTAACAATATGCTATATCAATTCTTGTCGGTAATCCGCCTTCTTGATGGAGGCCCTTTGAAAGACTCGCGAGGCAATATTACATCGCATCTCGCTGGACTGGCATTCCGAACCACGCGGCTAGTAGCAGAGCATAGAATTCTACCTGTATTTGTATTTGATGGGAAGCCCCCGGTCTTAAAAGCAGATGAGATAGAGAAGCGAGATGAGATGCGAAAGAGGTATGCGCTAGAATGGCGTGAAGCACTTGAGAAACGCGACTATGCAAAGGCGTTTTCGAAAGCCGTTATGACGGCCAGATTGACGAAAGATATGGTTGATGATGCGAAACTGCTCTTGCAGTTGCTCGGAATACCTTACATCCAAGCTCCAAGTGAAGCTGAAGCTCAGTGCGCATACATGGCAATGAAAGGAGATGTATGGGCAGCGAATAGCCGGGACTACGATTCACTTTTATTCGGCGCGCCGCGCTTAGTTAGATACATCACTATATCGGGCAAGGAGTTCTTGCCCAGTAGAGGGATATCACGCAAACTAAGGCCCGAGCTGATAGAGTTACGTGAGTTCTTGCTTCATCATGGAATCACGAGAGAGCAGTTAATAGATCTGGCTATACTTATCGGTACGGATTTCAACTATGGAATAAGAGGTGTAGGTCCCAAGAAGGCATTAAAACTCATGAGACTACACAAAAGCCTTGATTATCTTCCTCAAGATCTGAGATCGCAACTACCGAGAAACTATGAAGAAATAAGAGAGATCTTTCTCAAACCCGCAGTGACGGATGATTATAATCTAGCGTATGAAAGTCCAAATGAAGAGGGATTGTTGAGATTTCTATGTGAAGAACATGATTTCTCTTCGGATCGCGTTGAGAAAGTGATCGTAAGGATGAGAGGAGTAAGCCAATCGATTAACGCGCAGAGTGGGCTGGAAAACTGGTTCGATAACTAGGGCGAACGGCAGATGGCATCCACGCCTTTTATAAAGCTTGCGACCCTCTGCGAAGACTTGGCGCGCACGAGCAAGAGGACTATTAAGACGCAATTGATCAGCGCTTTTCTGCGCGAGTTAGGAGAAGATGAAATATCGCCGGCCGTTTCCTTCATAGCTGGGAGAGCTTTCCCAGAATCAGACTCAAGGGTCCTAGACATAAGCGCAAGAACTCTCGCGAAGCTGCTCGAGAGGAGTAAGCAGCCTCCGCTGGTCCAAGAGCCTCTCACAATCTCTGGAGTGTACAGAACATTTAAGGAAATCGCACAGTTCACTGGGAAAGGATCGAGAATGAAAAAGGAAAGTCTTCTTGAGAGTCTGCTTGGTCAAGCTGCACCTGTTGAAGCGAAGTATCTCGCTAAGATCATATTTGGAGAGATGCAGATAGGCGTGGTGGAAGGAGTGATGCTCGATGCAATAGCTGAGGCATCGAGCGTCAACCTTGATCTCGTTAGAAGAAGCCATATGTTTCTAGGTAATCTCGGCGAAGTTGCTAGGATAGCCCTGAGGCAGGGGAAGATCGGCCTAGAAGGAATAGGTATACGACTATTCAATCCCATCAAACCGATGCTAGCCGAAATGGCCTACGAAATATCGGAAGTTCTAATTGAACATGGCGGCGAGACGGCATTCGAGTACAAATTTGACGGAGCGCGAATTCAAATCCACAAGAAGGGTTCGCAAGTTCAGATCTTTAGTAGAAGGCTGACCGATGTAACAAACAGTCTCCCGGATATAGTTACACTGGCTTCGAGTAGGATAAGGGCAAATGAAGCGCTTCTCGAAGGGGAGGTTGTCGCCGTTGGAGCAGGTGAAAAGCCCCTCCCTTTTCAGGATCTTATGAGAAGGTTCAGAAGAGTCCACGAGATAAGCCAAGTAGCAAGGGAAATACCCCTGAGACTCTATCTCTTCGACCTTCTCTATCTAAACGGCAAATCCCTAGTCGATGTGCCATATGAGGATAGATGGAGGCTCTTGTCTGAAATCTGCGAGGAAGGTCTACTAGCGAAGAGGATAATCACCGAAGATGTCTCTATCGCAGAAGCGTTCCTAAAAGAGGCCCTTAACGCAGGTCACGAGGGAGTAATGGCCAAGTCTCTCAAGAGCAAGTACACGCCTGGCGTTGGAGGAAAGAAATGGTTCAAGATCAAACCAGCAGACCGTCTCGACTTGGCAATAATCGCTGCTGATTGGGGATACGGTAGAAGAACCGGATGGCTAAGCAACTACCATCTCGCAGCAATAGACGAGACCACCGGAGATCTCTTGATGGTCGGTAAGACTTTCAAAGGACTAACCGACGAAGAATTCATCGAAATGACCAAGAAACTACTAGGTCTACAGGCTTCTGAGGACGAATATACTGTCCGCGTTAAACCGAGTATAGTTGTTGAAGTTGCGTACAACGAAATCCAGAAGAGCCCTCAGTACCTGTCAGGTTTCGCGTTGAGATTTGCGAGAATAGTTCGAATTAGAGAAGACAAATCGGTTAAGGACATAGACAGTATTCAAAGACTTAGAGATCTCTACCAGAAACAGTTCGAACATAAGGCTAGACTCGGTCTCTAAGATCCCAAAGTCCACGTGAGTCAGGGACAAAGGATGAAGGTTGCTGTTCTTTTCAGTGGCGGAAAGGATAGCTGCCTCGCGTTATGGTACGCCGTCCATCGGGGTTGGGACGTAGTGACATTGATCTCTGTCCATCCCGAAAATAGAGACTCTTGGATGTTCCATTATCCGTCTATAGCCTTGACTAGACTTCAAGCACAATCGATGGATCTCCCCCTAGTCATAGTTGATAGTTTAGGCGAGAAAGATAGAGAGGTTGAAGATCTTACAGCCTGCCTCGTCGACATGAAAGAACTGCTCGGAGTTGAAGCGATAGTTTCAGGAGCTGTAGCCAGTGAGTACCAAAGAACACGTATAGACAGTATTTGCAACAGGATAGGATTAAGAAGCTTCACTCCGCTGTGGCTCAAAGATCCTGAACTCTTATTGAGGCTGCAGATCGAACTTGGGTTTGAGATAGTCATAACAGCCGTAATGGCGCAAGGCTTCTCCGAATCTTGGCTCGGCCGTAGACTTGACTTAGGCTGTCTGCAAGACCTTCTACATCTCAATGAAAAATATGGGGTTCACATTTCAGGAGAAGGAGGCGAGTACGAAACTTTCGTAACCTTTTCCCCGCTGTTCAAATCAAGGATAACTATTCTTAAGACAAGTCGAGAATGGAATGCAGAATCTCATCGTGGGATTCTAAATATAGAAAGCGCTAGGCTCGCCGGGTTTGGTTAACTGAACACCTCTCATCTTATCAGGCTCATGGCGGCTTTCTGTGCGGCCCGGTAGACTTCGTGTTCGTCAATTGTCTGAAACTTTCCTTCGGCCATCAACAACCGGCCGTCAACTATTGTTACGCTGACATTCATGCCCTTAGCCGAGTATATCAAATCTGAGACTACTGTGTCTCCGCCATGGATCGGCATCATGTTTGGAGCATTGAGATCCAGAGCAATTATATCTGCAGCTTTACCCTCTTCTATGCTTCCAACTTTCTCTGCTATTTGAAGAGTCTCAGCGCCTCCCAAGGTCGCCAGGTCTAGAACCTTTTGCGCAGGTAGGATCGTTGGATCCCATCTCTGAGCCTTATGCAAGAGAGAGCAAATCTTCATCGTTTCAAACATGTCGAGACAGTTATTGCTCGAGGCGCTATCGGTCCCCAGAGACACTGTAACCCCCCTTTCGAACATCTCTGGAAGTGGGGCGACACCTCCATCCCCGAGCTTCATGTTCGAGACTGGGCAGTGAGAGACTTTCACTCCTTGATTTCTGAATAGCTCTATCTCATTTCTAGTGAGCCAGACGCCATGGACCGCAACCAGTCTTGGTGAAAGGAACCCTATTTTGTCGAGATATTCGACCTCTCGTCTTCCGTGTTTGGTTTCAAAACTAGCCTGCTCTTTCTTGGTTTCAGCTATATGCGTATGTATCAGGATTTTCTCTTTCTCTGAGATTTCTTTGCATCTCAACAAAGTTTCCTCTTTGCATGTGTACGGCGCATGAGGCCCCAAGACAAATCGGATTCTAGGCTCTCCAAGATTCTGGACGAACCGGTGTAACCTCTGAGTGTTCTCTCTATCCTTCTCAGCTCTTTCCGGATCAAATAAGTCGATTATCGCATGTGAAAGGAAGGCTCTCAACCCTGACTTTTTCACAGCTCTAGCCACATCCTCCATAAAGAAGTACATATCCATGAAGCAGGTTGTTCCCGTTCTAATCATTTCCAAACAGCCGAGAAGGGCTCCTTGATAAGAAAGTTCACCCGTCAACTTCCTTTCCGTAGGCCAGATCTTCTTCTCAAGCCACTCTTGAAGCGGCATATCATCGACGTAGCCACGTAGCAGAGTCATCGGCAGATGCGTATGTGTGTTAATCAATCCAGGCATCACTATCTTGTCCTTGCATTCTATCACACGGTCAGCTTCATGAGCGATCTTGGAGGCAATCTCCCCAATCGTTCCGTCTTCCACGTAGATTGACTTATCTCTGAGAACATCTCTCGAGGCATTCTGAGTTACAACCCACGAGCAATCTCTCAACAGTATTGACATCTAGATCACGGCAAACTAGTATGCGAACTGCCAGCCTAAATATCTTAAAAGCATGCAGAGGCTAAGCGGGAAGTCCAGCTGGAAGATTGAGTGTGGCGAAGAGTAAGGAAAAGCTCCAAAACGTAAACTCCGAAGAGCTTTGACTCAGTCATCCTCCTTTTTTTCTAGCGAAGGATTTGACTTTACGCTTTTTCTTGAAAGGAGCACGTTTCAAGAATAGTAGAGCCAGCTTGGAGGCAGCCAAAGCTTAATTGGACATCCTCATAATCCAACATTAGCGTGAGTGAGGAAAGTGAAGTTGCACGCACCAGTTCTTGAGCCCGGAACATACTTCTGGCAAGGTAACATAGCGTGCGCCGAAGGAGCTATAGCGGCTGGATGCAGATTCTACGCGGGTTATCCGATAACACCATCAAGCGAGATCTTTGAGCATCTTTCAAGTCGTCTACCGAAGGTTGGTGGGATATGCATTCAGATGGAGGATGAAATAGCGTCTCTAGCTGCAGTTGTGGGTGCTAGTTGGGGAGGTACGAAAGCTCTAACAGCAACCTCAGGGCCCGGTTTCAGTCTTATGCAGGAGAACATAGGATTAGCCTGTATGACAGAAACACCCTGCGTGATTGTAGATGTCCAACGCGTAGGGCCGAGCACTGGGCAGGCTACCAAATGCGCCCAAGGGGATGTTATGCAAGCCCGTTGGGGAACTCACGGCGACCACGAGATCATAGCGTTGGGTCCGAATTCGGTTCAAGAGATGTTCGACCTAACGGTGAAAGCCTTCAATCTTTCTGAGAGCTATCGGAACCCTGTAATTGTCTTGGCTGACGAAGTCGTAGCGCATATGCGGGAAAGGGTCGTAATACCGCGAAGTCTAGAGATTATCGAGCGAGAAGAAACGTATTCACCGCCATTCTTCAGCACCTCAGACAGTTATGTAAGAGCTATGCCTCCTTTGGGAAGAGGGTTGAACGTTCTGGTGACTGGTTCAACCCATGATGCAAGAGGCCTAAGAGCCACGGCTGACCCTGAAATCCATCGAAAGCTTGCGGAAGGAATATTTGGCAAGATTCACAAGGATGCGCATATACTCTCTGACGTTGAACAATATCGCGTTGGCGATTGCGAAGTCGGCGTAGTATCGTACGGCTGCACATCTAGGTCTGTCTACACCGCTATTCAGATGGCTGAAGAGAGTGGAATGAGCGTTGGACATGTTAGGTTGAGGACCATCTGGCCTTTTCCAGCCGAAGCAGTTCAAAGACTTTCTGAAGGCGCAGGGCGCATACTGGTTCCAGAGATGAATCTGAAGCAGGTTTACTTCGAAGTTATGAGAGCTGTAGAGGGTAAGGCCCATGTTGTTGGGTTGAACAAAGTCGGCGGTGGGGCTATGATATACCCCGAAGAGATACTTCGCAAGCTGACCAAGATGACGGAAAGGGACTGACTATGCAGCGTTCAGAGGAACATTTTGCTATAAAGCACTTAAGACAAGAAGTCTTGCCATCAACATTCTGTTCGGGTTGCGGCTGCGGAACTGTGATCAACTGCTTTCTAAAGGCGGTCGAAGAAGAGGGCTTTAAAGATTTGAAGAATTTCGTTTTTTGTAGTGGAATAGGCTGTTCTTCATGGATCCCGTCACCGTACATGAGAGCTGACTCAATTCATGTGACGCATGGAAGAAGCATCCCTGTAGCGCTAGGCCTAAAACTTGTTAGACCAGAGCTGAATGTGGTAGTTTTTGGGGGTGATGGTGACATCGCTGCCATCGGTTTGAACCACTTGCTGCATGCTGCTAGAAGAAACTTGGAAGTTGTGGTCATAATGGTTAACAACATGATATACGGGATGACGGGCGGTCAAGCAGCTCCAACAACACCCCTCGGAGTTGAGACCACGACAACTCCTTACGGAACGTTCGAGTATGCTCTTGATGTGTCAAACCTCACGGTCTCTGCAGGAGCTTCCTATGTAGCTAGATGGACGACTTACCACGTTGTCCAATTGAAGGAAGCCATAAAGAAGGCGTTAAGGAAGAAAGGCTTCTCATTTTTGGAAGTTGTCAGCCAATGTCCTCCAATATATGGAAGAAGAATAGGCATGGAATCAGCGACCCAGATCCTCAATTGGTTTAGGAGTAGCTCAATTGCTCTGAACAGAGCTAGAAACATGAAAGCAGAAGAGTTGACGGACAAAATCGTCGTCGGAGAACTTGTGGATATAGATAAACCGACACTCATAGAGAATATGCACAAGGTTCAGGAGAAGGCGACAAATTGAAGACAAATTGGAGAGTTGAAGTTATCTTCGCTGGATCAGGCGGCCAAGGCGTCGTATTCTCAGGGGTTGTTCTCGGAGCAGCCGCGACAGTTTATGAAGGAAAATATGCTGTGCAGACTCAAGGCTATAGCGCTCAAGCAAGGGGAGGATCATCTTGGAGCGGTGTCATAATCTCGGATCACGAGATAGGGTTTCCCGAAGTTGAGAGTTGTGATATTTTGGTCGCTATGAATCAGCAGGGCTTCGAAGAGCGTTCTGGGAAACTTAGAAAGACCGGGATATTGCTGGTGGACGAAGACCTTGTAGAGACAGAAGACTCCAAACTCGACTGGAAGACTTACAGAATTCCCGCGACTAGGCTTTCTGAGCAACTGTTCAAGAATAAGATTTACGCAAATATGATCATGCTTGGTGCGTTGACTAAACTGACCCAGTTGGTTGGCGAAGAAGCCATGAAAAAGGCGGTTAACGATAATTCGCCAAAGCTCGCTAAGATGACAAACTCTGATGCTCTGCTGAGAGGCTTCTTATTCGCCGAGAAGATTCGTTCACATGGTTCTTGAGTCCAAGACCCAGAACACATTACTTAACGATCAATACAGGACAGGGCGACCATCTCACAATCTCTTCAGCAGTACTCCCGATGATGACTCGGTGAGCTCCGCTCATACCCTTCGAACCCATGATGACTAGGTCTATCTTCTCGTCCTCAATTTCTTTCAGTATGTCTTCAGCTGGCAGTCCCTCGCGAATTCGATTTTGAAACATGATATTCTCTTCCTCTGCTAGCTTGGCTGCTTCATTCAAACATCTCTCGGCTACATTTCTCAACCTCGTCCTTAGAATCCCTGTATCGGTGCCCGTCAAACTCGAGGTTTCAATCATTCTGACATCGATCACGTAAAGAAATACGACTTTCGATTCAAGTTTCCTCGCAATGTAGATTCCCTGCTTTGCCGCCTTTAGAGAGAGTTGGGAACCGTCAATCGGAACGAGAATTCTCTGGAACAATCGTGGTCACTACCAGAAAATCTCCTTCACCTGTTCTCTCCTTATCAAGTTTGTCATGTGTATGACCAAGGCCAAATCGATGGGAGTCTGAAAGCAACTTCAAAAGTAGGCAATTTCACGTAGAAGTACACGTAGACAGATAAGATAAGGAACGTAAGCGCCCCGGCGGCTGTTAGATAGTCGGATAGTTTCATTCTTAACGTCACTAAGGATTCTCTCTTTTCAGATGCACCGAATGCTCTCGATTCGAGGGCTTCCGCCAACTCGATACTTCGCCTTATTGCAGACACGATCAGCGGGATTAGTATTGGAATGTAGTTTCTAATTCTCTTGACGAAATTTCCTTTTTCGAGTTCAAGACCTCTAGATCTCTGAGCGTCTATCACTGTCTGAGCATCGACAGCCATCGTTGGAACAAGTCTAACGGCCGTTGTGAAAGTGAAAACAAGTGTAAATGGCAGACCTACGTTCTCAAGAGCAAGACCGAGATCATCAGGCGAGGTTGTCATAAAGAAGACCGAAAAGCACGATATCAAGGCAAGAAATTTCACAGTCATCGCCAACGAGTATATTAGCGTCGTTCCCGTCAAGAAATTCATTACGAAGATAAGGGTCGCTAGCAAAGCGCCTCCCTTCATTGAGACAGACCATCTTCTCAGCGATTTACCGAGGCCGATTATCGGTATCTGAGCGAAGAAGACTATGAGAAGAACCAGTAGATTCGAGAACATGAGACATACCGCGAATATGCTCATAACTAGAATAAATTTCGCTCTCGGGTCCATTTGATGAACTGGAGTGGGCAGTTTCGTGAACTTAAATCCGTCGAATATTCTCATCGACATGTTTAAGCCCTCTTAAGCTCAGTGGCAAGGACTGTTCTTGCTGTGAACAGGTCGATCACATTCGCGGGCAATCCGGTATCCGAGAGCGATGACATGAGCTTCGCAATCTGCGGCCGAACAAGTGATGCTTTGTTGACTAGTGACTCATCAGTCAATATGTCAACCGCTGGTCCGTCTCCAACTATTCTTCCTCGGGATAAAACGACAACTCTCGGCTTACATTCAGCGATAAATTCAACGTCATGAGTGACTACAATGACAGTCTTACCTTGAGTATTCAGTTGCAGAATGAAATTTCTCAGCCGGTCCTTTTGCTGATAATCCTGACCTATAGTAGGTTCGTCGAGAACTACATGCTTTGGATTCCAGACCAATACGGAAGCGAGGGCTACCCTCTTTCTTTCTCCCCCGCTCAACATGAAAGGCGAGCTATCCATATAGGATGTTAGGTCTAGAGTCTCAAGTATTCCTCGAACTCTTCTCTCAACAATCTCTTCCGGGTATCCAAAGTTCTTGAGTGAGAAAGCCACCTCGTCCTTAACGGTCTCGCAGAACAATTGATGGTCTGGATTCTGAAAGACCAGCCCGACGATTCTCGCAAGAGACGCCACACTGGACTTCTTGGTGTCGATGCCGTCAACCAGAACACGACCGGTCGTGGGCTTTAGCAGGCCGTTAAAATGTCTTATTAGCGTTGTCTTTCCTGCCCCATTCTCTCCCATCACAGCAATGAATTCGCCATCCTGGACCTTCAGGTGCACGTCGTAAAGGACGTCTTTTCCATTCGGATAAGTGAAGCATAGATTTTCAACCTCTATCAAGACGTAAGCTTCCTCCTGAGCTCTTCCGTCGCGTCCTCAACTGTGATAGGTACGGACTCTAAAGAGACGCCATCCTTCCGCAGCAAGTGAAATAGCATGGTCACTTTGGGAACACCTATTCCTATCAGCCAAGCTTCTTCGCCATATACGTTGAACGGTCTTCCATCTAGAACGACCCTGCCCTTGTCCATGACGATCACCCTGTCAGCATGTCGCGATACAGCGTCGAGCCTATGCTCTACAAGAAATACTGTTATCTTCAGCTCTTTGTTGAGTTGCGAGATCACGTCTAATATCTCTTGAGCAGATCTGGGATCAAGGAAAGAAGTCGGCTCGTCTAAAACTATAAGCCTCGGCTTCATAGCGAGAACCGCTGCTATTGCAGCTCTCTGCTGTTGTCCACCAGAGAGCTCATAAGGAGCCATATCTCGAAGGTGAGAGATGCCAGTCGCCTCTAGAGCCCAATCTACTCTTCTTCTGATCTCATCTCTAGGTAGACCGAGATTTTCCGGGCCGAAAGCTACGTCTCGCTCTACAGAAAGAGAAAACAGCTGGTTCTCCGGATTTTGGAAAACGAAGCCCACATGTCTGGCAAGCTCCATTGTAGAGGTTCTTGTGACATCCAAGTTGGCAACTTTCACTGTGCCAGTTATCTCACCCGAGTAAAAATTCGGGATTAGACCGTTGAGACATCTGCATACGGTCGTCTTTCCGCAACCGCTAGGACCCGTCAGAACCACGAATTCACCGGGCTCGACGACGATATCGGCCCCTTGGATGCTTGGTTTGCCAACGCCAGCGTAAGTAAATGTCAGATTGCGCATCTCTATTATGGGCAGCGACGAGGCACCTCTATTTGCACGCCCTTCCATGCGAGCTTCTCAAATTTGAGTAGCTACTCCTTTTTGATATAGCCTCCTTCTCCCTAAGAAGCAGAAGATACGTTTAACCGTTTTGTTGGCCGAGGAGAATTCCTACTTGAGTCTCATCGAGATCAAATCTAGGCATTGGGCGATCGCTTGAGCGAGATCTCCGCTTCCGTTAATTCCCGCCGCGAGGGCGTGACCTCCACCCATTCCTTGGAGTCGCTCTCCGACTGGAATTGCAATATCCTTTCCCAAGTGTATCCTAGTTTTCTCAAAGAAATCTGATGTGGATCGAAGACTTATCCGCAGTCCTCCCTTTTTCTCTCCGCCGACCACTGCGACATGAGCGCCCAACATGATCAATGCCCTCGCTACTGAAGCATGATATGAACCGACAGAGGTCGCTGCGACGATCCATTTTCCTATTCGTCTGATTTGAGTCCTTTGAGCTGCTTTCAATCTGGCAATTCGCTCTGACTCTTGAACCTGAACCTGAAGAATTGATACAGCTCTTTCAATGTTGATTCCCTGCGCTGTCAGTTCATGTAGGATTCGAAATGTCTTCGACCTCGCCAGCATTAAACGTCTACTGTCGAAATATATTCCTAAAATCATCGCAACGGCGTCAAGATGCGATGGCTTAACTCTAAAACTTCGATAGATCTCGTAAATGATCTCGCACGTTGATGTTGCATTTTCGTCGCATACAACCATCAAAGCCATCTGAGAAGTTCTTGGATGAAGAGCATGATGATCGATGACTATAAGATTACTTTGAGGTAGAGTAACCAAATCTTTCCATTCGCCAAGTTGCTGGATTGTATTTGTGTCGACCGCGAAAATCAAATCGGACTCTTCCAAGTGCGGTTTCATGACGAACTTTTCAGGAAAACACCTTAATACCCTCTGAGAGATCCTACTCAGGCTCGGAGCTGCAATTTCTATTCTCAGCTTCTTTTTGATCCTTCTAAGTAGTGAATAAAGAGCATACGCAGAGCAGACAGCGTCGGGATCTGCATTGTGATGACATAGAATACTCACTGAGCTCGCCTTTCTGATCAGAGAGCCAAGTCTTTTAAATGGTTTCAAAGTCCCAAGCTCCTAGCTTTAGACCCAGCTGCATCCAGCGTTCCGCGAATTGCGTCATCTACGATTTCACGTATTTCCCTGCTTTGATCTCAGTGTATGACAGAGACTTCAATGTTCACAGCTAGAGGTCTGCTACCAATAGTTTTGAGAATAAGCTCTTCAGCTGGGTCCAGCAGGCCGCAGTCTCTCTTGAAGCTTCTGTTGAAGTTCTTTTATTCTCTCCCGCGTCCTTTCCTCTTGCCTCCCTAGCACCGTTACGCGAGTATTGTAGAGTTCCTTCTTCTCCTTAAGCTCGTTGACCAGGAGTTGCCTATCATACTTGACTAAGATGCTTCCCACACTCTTGTACACCGGGGTCTGGTCACTCAGCTTCTCCAGTTCTCCGATCGCTCTATCTGCCTCCGTCAACTCAATCTCGAGCTGCTGCTTCTGTGTCACGACAGCCTGCAAGGTTTGCTGTAACTGTTGAAGTCTCACCAATTGCTCTTGAACTTGAGGGGGAAGTTCAACTTTCTCGCCCAATTTTTCCACTCCTCAGATTGAGCTAAAGTACATTCACTATCCTAATTGCCACGATAATAAGGATTTGCGTATGCAAAAATACACTATCGCATTGTACTTTTGACGAGAAAGAACTGCGTGAATTCGCCTAGTGATAGCGCGCCTCCTTCTCGTATGCAGAACGTACAAAGCTAGTGCTCAAGTTCTTCGATGACTTGTGCAGATCGCCGCCAACTCAACACAGAACGCAAGTATAGATTCAAGGAAGCTCTCAGTGCTACTGGATCTCTAGCGGAGAACCTCAACTTGAGAGTAGTTCTATCTCGCGATATCTTGATTATTGATCGGCGACGCTCGAAAGCTTTCAGTTCAGGCTTGAGAGCTTCCAAGATAGCCACAATATGTCGTTCATTGTCAAATTCGATCGTAACTTCGGATTCCGCTTCTATGATTTTCATCCCCTAAGTTTTCCCAACTCGAATGCTTAATGGTCAGCGAAGGCCCTATTTCTCGGACCGGGGGAGGACTCCCGAGAACCACTTTCGCTTTCCGTCTTGAATGTTCCAATACATGCAGCGCCACTCGGTAGGAACCTCCGCAAGGCAATGTGACAAGAGGCAGTTCTAAGAAGTTCGATAGACTTTTCGCTAGTTGAAGTATTTCAGAACTAGCTTTTGCTTGAACCATTACTGCTTCGGCTTCAAATCTCCCTACGGTGTTGTACTCTCTTCTCAACTTTACATCTGCCAGACATAACAGCGGCGAGATCTGTGTAAGGTTGGAATTTCTTAGCTCTAGAAGTTCTATCCTACCCGGCCCTCCCATCCATCTTTGCAGTATCAGTGCCTTGTCGCATCCTAGTTCGAAACATCTTTCGGCCAATGCTTCTAGACTCAATTTTCCTCTGTTGATTCTTCGGCATTTCGGAATCGAATGGGACAGCTCGCTCGCAAAACTTCTGATACGTTCAGTAGGTCGCCTGCATGTTGTAATTAGGATCACTCGTGCTCTTCCTTCGGCGCTTCCTCTTTTGCTCTTTTTCGTCTCCTTTTTGGCTTCTCCTTTTCTTCCTCTTCCATTTTGGACGGCAGAGGCTCGGCCGGTCTACCAATATCCTCTTTTATTCCAAGCTCAGCTGCAACCGCTTTTGGAGCTATCGCCTCTCTCGTGGCTCTCCTCGCTATCTCTCCAAGCTTCGTGAATGGTGTGTAGGCACCTCCAGCGAATTTGAGTCCACATTTTCTACACAGCCATATCCCTACACTCAATCTTCCCACAGTCTTGAAGTGACATTGAGGACATTCGTGGGGTCTTCTCATTTGACTTACAATATCCACATATCTTCGTCTGGCTACTGTACCATACCTTGACCCCAGACTACCGGCAAGGCCGACCTTTCTTGTCTTCCCCACTTACCTTGCGGCCTCCGAGATCTTCTCTCTAATCTCATTCGCTTTCTTCGATATGATCTGCACGGCCGCTTTCAGCTCTTCTATCGTCAGTCCCTCCACACCCCCTTTCTGCATCGCGCAGACCCTGCCACTCTCATCTATGGCCGCAGTCAATCTAGCGCTCATGACTTGCTCCTCTTCAAGGCACGGATCGACTACAAGAGAATTGCCTATCTTCGCCAAAGTAACTGTGACAGGGCGGTTCTTTATCGGAAGAGGCCTGTATCCCGGTCTAAAGATGACTTCCCCGTCTTTGATTTCGTAGTTACTCATCCGCGCGTTCAGGAGAGCCGCTAGAGACGCGATAGCAGATGCGTCAATAAGGTTTCCGTCATGGTCGAGAACGTAGATATCTACAAATACTACGAATACCTTCTTGCTCGGCTCCACGCAGAGCTGTTCAAGGTCTATCGCTTTGGATTCTCTCACTCCTCTATCCACAACCCTCGCCAATTCGATCGAGTTCTCATCAGGGGGCCCAGCTTCGAATGAGGGTGACGCTAGAGGCACAAGCTCGGCGTTCACCGTGAGTATCCCTTCATTAGGCGTATCTGGAAATGGGTCTCCGGT
>Ga0209725_1000848_pt1 | contig 18028 bp, 14 predicted proteins | sample I18A1metaG_FD_184145 | JGI IMG/M metagenome (GOLD analysis project Ga0209725, IMG submission 184145) | Lake sediment bacterial and archeal communities from Gulf of Boni, Indonesia to study Microbial Dark Matter (Phase II) - ​I18A1 metaG... | ecosystem: Environmental > Aquatic > Freshwater > Lake... | reverse complement strand
CTATTTCTACAGCGTCGGATCCCAATCCAGACGCGAATTTAAAAGTAAACCGAGATTCGCAACGATACAGACGATAATGAAGAAAAACTTGCTTCAAACTTTAAAGCCTAAAAAGCCTATATGAAGGGAGAGATCCATGTTAACAGGGAGGAAATTCAAAAATGGTTATTATCTTTATAGCCTCTCGCTCATTTGGCAAAGTTGTCGATGATGGAGTTAAAATTCTTCAAAATGTGGGTGAAGTAACACATAATCCCTATGGAACGACTTTAAGCTCATCAGAACTGCAAGACTGCCTTAAAGATGCAAGTGCAGTTGTGCTTGGAAATGACACATGCGACGGAAACGTTCTTAGTTCTGCCGAGAAATTGAAAGTGGTGAGCCGCCATGGAGTTGGAGTTGATAATGTGGATCTCAAGGCGGCCACTGAAAACGGTATAATAGTGACGAACACACCCAAAGTAAATACTACGGCTGTCGCTGAACATGCAATAGCGTTGATGATGGCACTTCTACGAAGGGTCCCCCAAGCAAACCTGTCTATGAGATCCAAAAGATGGGAGGGGCTCAAATTTGTTGGTGAAGAGCTGTCTGGAAAGAAACTAGGGCTAATAGGCTTGGGTTCCATCGGCGTAGAGGTTGCCAAGAGGGCTAAAGCTCTTGGGCTGGAAGTGATCTACTTAAGAAGGAAAAGAGACCTTGTGAAGGAGAAAGAACTAGGGTTAACATTTAAACTTCTAGATGAGCTATTGAAAGAATCTGACATATTATCAATTCACACTCCTCTTACGTCTGAGACAAAAGGTATGATCGGGAAGAAGGAGATCATGCTGATGAAGAAAGGAGCCTACATCATTAATACAGCGAGAGGAGGTATAATAGACACTGATGCTTTGATAGAGGCCTTGAAAAGCGGGCACCTCGCCGGGGCCGCTTTGGATGTTTTCGACAAAGAACCACCTGATTTTGAAAGCCCGATATTCACAATGGACAACGTTATTGCAACCCCGCATATTGGCGCGTACACGGTTGAGGTAATACGACTAATGGACCTTATAGTGGCTGAAAACATAGCAAAAGTTCTTCAAGGGGAAATACCTGAAAACATAGTAAACAAAGAAGTCTTGTCAAAACAGAATCTCCGAATGCGAACCCCATAAAATACATACAATTTGGTCAACCAAAATTGACTTTCTGAAGAGCTCGCGCTATTTTGTAAAGGATAGCAAGTCTTTAGAACAGGCTCCAATTTAGTGGTTTAAATTAAATAAGGAATCAAGCTCGTCTCGTTCGCCAAAAGTAAGACCTGCGCGCCTACGGGCTTCTATACGTCCACAGTTAACACGATAAAGGAGGTAATTAAGAAGTCCGGCGTAGATTCGAGAAACATCGCCTCAATAGTCTTCAGCGGTCAAATGGTGGGCATACTCGGACTAGACAAATATTTTCGGATGTAATTGTGAAGGCAAAACATTTATGTCCTTGCGAGGAAAACATAGAACAATTATAATAAAAAAAGGGTTAAACGTTTGGAGTTAGAAAGAATACGGTTGTTTTGCATTGAAAACTTGGTATGGATATTAATCGTTATCGCCTTTATTCTGTTTTCGGCGCTTAATCCTCGGTTTTTTGCTCTCTCACCCATATATTTTTTTCTTCAAGGAGCTGGTATGCTAGGTCTTTTGGCGTTAGGATTGGGGCTTTGTCTCATTGCGGGAAGTTTTGATGTTTCATTATGTCGAATAGCAGGTCTTTCATGCGTTGTAGCTAGTTGGCTCTGCGAGTTTACCAATTTACCCTGGTACTTGATTATTCCAGTACCACTTGTATTAGGGCTAGCTATCGGAACTTTAAACGGAGTGGTTGTCGGAAAAGGAGGACAAAACCCCTTCCTAATTACGCTTGCGGGCTACTTAATTTGGGATAGCCTCACGCGCTATATTATGGCGGGCCGCTACTTCCCACCTAGTCGCTTTGACCCAAACATCCTCTTTTTTGGAAGAGGACGAATCATGGGGGGAATATTTGTTTCTACGGTCATATTCACAGGATTGCTCTTACTCATTTGGTTTTTTGTGAAATACACCAAGAAAGGGAGCATAATATACGCTGTCGGGGCATCGGCAGAAACAGCGAGAAGACTCGGGATAAACACGAATAACATAAAGTTGATGGTTCACGCAATAGCCGGAACACTGGCTGGACTCTGTGGACTCTGCTATGTCGGCTATGCAGTTGAAATTAAACCTCAAGTAGTTCCTCCTTTCACAATATTTCCCGCTTTTGTCGCTATAGCCATAGCTGGAATCAGTATCATTGGTGGTAGAGGGAAGGTCCTCAACATTTTAGGGGGAGCGATTTTAATTGCGATGACTACTGTGGGAGCAACCATGATGGGTGCGGGATATGAATTCGCATATTACATCGTACCCGGGATTCTGTTCTTAGTTGTGATTATTCTGACCAATCAGCTGGATGTGTTGAGAGACAAAATATTATCGGGAACATACATCCGTTCTTACGCGAGATCGGCTCCATCATCAGGTCAATCGGGGTCTAAAGAAACATAATGATCGATTCGAGGGGAAAACCGAAAAAGTCTTGCGGGATCCATCAGCCGTCGCTCTAAGAAGGCATCAGCAGTCGATCTCTAATTTTGTCTTTGATCGAGTTTACAATGACCCCGATGAATATTAAAATGCCGATTACTAATTGTATCAAGTGAACTTGTACGCCGAGCAGGGCGGCCCCGTATGATAGAGTACCGATGAAGAATACGCCTGCAATGACGTTCTCAAGGTTTCCTCTTCCTCCTTCAATGGCTATTCCGCCAAATATGGCCATCGCGAAAATCCAGAAGAGCCAGAGATCCATCATCTCCGGTGAAGTTGCCCCAAGATCCGCTATGTAAATTAAGCCGCTAAGACCTGCCATTGTCCCCGCAAGTGTATGGACAAAGAGTTTCATGTTCTCCACACTTATTCCCATCATCCTGGCAGAAGCAGCTTTTCCCCCGACCGCGTACATTCTCACTCCGATATGGGTATGATTCAAAAGAAGCCATGCAAGAAATGTTATTAGAAGCAAAAGGACAATCGAAAAATCGATTCCCCCGATGATCTCTGTTTTTGGGAAAAGAAGTATTTCGCTTTGCTTTATCCATAGAGACCCGGGACGGATTAACTTTCTGCATCCTTGAAAAAGTAAAGATGTTGCCAAGGTGACGAAAAAGGGGTGAATCCCTGCCTTACCACTGATCAGGCCATTAATGGCTCCCAGAGCAGCCCCAACAATCAAGGGCAGAAAGAGCAGAAGAATACCCGGCACACCTGGGAACCAAACTTCGCCGAACTCAACAACAAAAACCCCTGTGAGCCCACCAATTGCTGGTAAGGATAGGTCTGTACATCCAGAAATTAGACCTATACCAACTGCAATGGCAAGGATTCCATGGCCAGCATACATCCGAGACACATCAGCAATCGTTGAAGGGGTGAAGAATAAACCTGGTGATAAGAAAATAAACAATGTATAGCCAGCTATCGCTATGATCCACATCAAACGCTCCAGCATGAACAGCTGAACTTTTCTGAGGTTCATGCTTTTTAGCCTCTTTTATCTGTCCAGCTTTTACCATTAATAAATTTTGCTGCTAAACTATACCCTACTGATACTGTCAAGTTTTAGTTTGTGTTTGACTGGTCTGGCTTTTTTTATGTTGCAGTTTTGGGATGTACTTTGACCGTGTGTTCATGGAAGTTTGCTGAGATGATGGCTGATCTATATCGTAAAGTAGGTCTAACTCACTCTAAACTGTTCGGGTATAAACCGCCGCCACCTCTCTAGCTTGATGAGACAAAAACCTTATATAATTATTGCATGCTAAAGAGATTTCGATCGATTAAAGGAGAGAATAAACATGAAGATTTTGTCTAAATCTGCAATTACGAAGATGCAAGCTGCTGTCGTTGTGGTCATTATTATTATAGTTGCAGTCGTCGGCGTCTATTATGCTACGCTTCCAGGGCCTTCTCCAAGTCCTACTCCGACACCTGCGCCTACACCAACACCAAAGCCTACTCCAACGCCAGGTCCAACTCCAACTCCAAAGCCCACAGTATTGGGTTACATTCTCCAGTGCCACGGTTACAGAGGTTCCACGTCGGAGGTCCTTCGAGCCTCCGGATTCTTAGATGGAGTGATGGGGAACCCGCTTCCACCGGCCAAACAAAAGGTCATATCGGTCGACCCAGCGGATGTAGACACATGGCTTAACTGGAAAGTGGAAGCATATACTGACATTTGGAAGAGCAGCAAAAATCCAATTAAAGAGGGAAGGACACCTTATGTCGGCTTTCTTCCACTGGGCATATACAATCCATGGGACGAATTAAATCTGGCGGCCTTTAAATGGTACTGCGGAGAAGCCTTGAAGTGGAGGTACGAGGTAGCCTGGCCCGATGCGGATGTAAAGAAGCAAAATGACATGGCCTCAGAGCTGATCGCGAAGGGCGTCGACGCCATCGTTACATGCCCTCTAGATAGTATGGCGAACGCAAAAATAGGTGAATTAGCTCAGAAAGCGGGCATTCCAATCGTGTGCTTCGGAATCGATATGTACCACCATTGGCCATTGGCATTTGTCCAGCGTGACGATTACGAGTCTGGATGGTACTGCGGAAAGTACGTGCGCGACAAGCTGATAGAGAAATTCGGCTCAAATATTAAAATTGGTATAGATATACCTATTGTAGATGTCGGTAACTCTTGGGATGCGGAGGCTGAATTTCCATATGTTAGAGCGGCAATGGCTGCCAACCCGGATATCGTAGCAGTCTTTGAGGTAATGGGAGGCTATCACGAAGCTTGGGTAAGAGCAGCGAAGGACTTAGGATGGTCTGAGCAAAAGATTAAGGATGTCGTAGCTGTAGACGTCGATTTCTTCCCCGTTAACCTAGACGGGTACATAAACGGATATCAAGACTACTGCCGCATGATGCCGACTGGAGGATACATGGTCTCCACATCCCTTGAAATTTTGAAGCAGTTCTGGAAGTATGGTCCTGATGGTCTGCCAAATCTGGGAGAGACATTTTCGGTGGCAAAGCACGTTCCGGAGTTACAAAAGAACGCGGTTGTGTCGGGCACAAATTTTGCGCCCCTACAATGGTATGAGGATCCAGTCGCTGGGGTTGTTGGATATACGATAAGGCCCGCTACATGTGGCGGGGCCTATACCCCATGGGTTCTTATCCCGGACCGAGTAGTAACCCAAGAGAATTACAAGTCACCATGGATTTACTGGAACTGGCCTGTCTTTGGATATCCTCATAGACCCGAGATACTAGAGTGACAATTCACAACCTGCTGCAGTGCGGATCTAACCTCCCCCTTTTTCTTTAGAAAACTGCAGCATTATCGTGTTGCAACAGGAAAACCTCTCAAACATTTTGGTGATATACACGGCCTATGCTTTTTGATGTGTCTTCCACCAATAGTCCGTGCCAATCCTCTTGAGATAGGACCTACGTCAACTGGAAAACATCGAAAAAGTATTGGCTTCCAAAATAGAGTAAAAGATTAAATTTAGAAAAAGGTTTTACTAGTCATAATACATGTGCTTGGGTGAACACTTCGCTGAGCGACGGAGGTTAATTTGAAACTTCTTCCCTTCTTCCTGAAATTTGTATCTGTTCACACTCTTCTATCGAGGTTTCGTCTTTCCTCATGTCTGCTACTTTTTGGCCCCTGCTGAGCACGACAATTCTATCTGCGATAGGATATACATGATGAAGATTATGAGAAATGAATATAACAGATACCCCTGAATCTTTCAACTGCCGTACAAATTCCAATACTTTTTGAGCCCCGGTGACTGATAGAGCTGCAGTAGGTTCATCCAATATAACAAGTTCAGCCTTGAAATACATGGCTCTTGCAATGGCAACTCCCTGTCTCTCGCCACCAGAGCAAAATCTCACCTCTTGATCGGGAGAAGGTATGTCCAACCCCAATGATTTTGTAATCGTTTCGGCCTCTTTTTCCATCTTTTTCATATCCAATAATTTGATTAAACCGGGTCTGAGGAGTTCCCTACCCAGAAAAACGTTTTTGGCTACGCTCATAGTCTCTACAACCGCTTGATCCTGGTAGACCATTTCGATTCCGAGATCCCGGGCTGCTTTTACGGAAGGAATGTCCACTTCCTTACCTTCAACGAATATTTTTCCCTTGCTTTTTGGGATGCTGCCGGCAATTATCTCTACCAAGGTTGACTTTCCAGCACCATTGTCACCAATCAATCCGACAATCTCATTTGATTGTACTTCAAAGTCCACTCCTTTAAGAGCGTGAACCGAACCATAAAACTTGTGAATGTTTTCCATTCTGAGGAAGGGCGTTTTCACCATACCGCATAACCAAAAGTGACTCTGCTCCCTTCGCCTATTTATTTCTTTTGCGCGCGCTTGTAACTGGTGCACTGAATGGAAAATAAGTGATTTATGTATAAAAGAATAATTTTCGCTACAAGCGCGCGTTTTATATGAGGAGTCATTAGTATGAAAGGTACCTTTTGAGGTAATCGCTATATTCCTTGAATTTTTGGTAAGTAAATTCCACAGGGATCAAATGATCGATGCCCGGTATGTATCCACCCAACTCTTTTAGTATTGGAACCTTAGAGTCTATTTCCTTTTTCATAGCATCTCCTCCCTTAACCAGTTCTCGCTTGTCCAAGTTTCCTGCAAGAAAGAATTTATTACCATATTTGCGTCTAATATCTATGGCGTTCATCCCGGCGTTTACTTCTAAGGGCCATAATCCTGTGATACCAGCTTCAGATAATAGATCGAGAATAGGATTAATATTCCCGTCGCTGTCAATAAGTATTCGGTCTAATTTATTTTTATTGAGGAATCCGGTAACGTTCTTGTAATGTGGAAGGAATAACTCTCTGAAAATCTTGGGAGATATGCATGGACCGTGCTTCTCAGCCATGTCTTCCCACCAATAGATCATGTCAATTCTATCTTTTAGAGTTTCAACAGCATAGCGTATAGCTTCAATCGTAAAGTATTCCCAATGTTCAATCATGTCGGTCATCAATTCTATATCTTTATAATACAGAGCGCTAAAGTTTTCAATACCCATCAACTGGGCTCCAAAGCCATAAAAACCCGTCAAGGTTAGAACAGTATTTGCAGCTTGGTATTGTTCAAAAGCTTCGATATACGCGTCTTTGTGCCAATCTTTTGGATATCTTCTTGGATCTTTAGGGTTTAATCTAATTTTATAATCTTCCCAAGTTTTTCTATCCTTTACCGGAAATTCAAGGAACATTGGCATACTGTACCACGTGTATTCTGCGGATTTAATCCGTCTTGCAATGGCGCCTGTTTCAGTCCTCAAGTCCACGTATCGCTCATTTTCCCTTAAAATGCTACGTTTGAATCTTGGGATAGGACCAATATCGATTGGAACATAACATCCAAGCATATAGTGGCAGCCAAAATGAGAATACGGATCGAATCCACGAACGTGCGGCCAGTTGAGCAGTAACCGGCCTTCTCTGGCAATATCCCATTCTATAACAGTCACTTTGTCGGCTGGTAATCCTTCCTTGAGCCATTTAATAATGGTTTCGTCATAGGAAATCTCTATCCACGGAAGGACATCAGGTTTCTTAAAGTTGATTACAGCTTTTATTCTTTCCCTAGGAGTCATCATCATGAACTCACCCATCTTTTACAGATCTCAACCCCTTCCGCCGCATCAAAAGCTGCCGCATCAGCTCTTATTTCTTTAGCGAATTCCTGTGTTACGGCGTTTCCGCCAATTAGAACTTTGACTTTGTTTCTTATTCCAGCTTGATTAAGCCGGTCTATTACAGTTTTCATCTCTAACCTAGTTGTTGTTAAAAGTGCGGATAGGCCCAGTATTTTAGCGTTTGTCTCCTTCAATTTTTCAACAAAGATTTCAGGCTCCAAGTCGACTCCTAGGTCAATGACCTCGAAGCCGGCTGCTTGAGCAAGCATTTTGAAGATGTTTTTGCCGACGTCGTGAATGTCGCCCCTAACTGTTCCAAGTATTATTACTTCTCCACTTTCCATTTTTTGATCTTTTAGGTGCAACTTCAACATTTGGAGGATATCGTTCATAAGCGAAGCTACATATAGAAGTTCGGAGAGAAAGTATTCTCCGTTTTCGTATTTTCTACCAACCTCTTCAAGACCTCTTCGTAAACCATCGCCTATTATTTTCGATAACGGGGTTTTTCTGGTGAGTGCTTCGTTGACCAGCTTTTTTATCCTATTTGAGTCTCCCAGTTCGACTATTAATTTACGCATTTCATCGAGTAAGTCTTCCACAATATTTATCCTCCTATTTTGTCAGTGATTCTACCTTTTAATGTGCACGCCTAACGTCAAGCAGTTTTTGTTAATTAAGTTTTTCAATATAGCATCTAATCTTTAAAGTGGGCCTATGTGTTGAGTAAAAAGAAAGCCGCAAGTTTGGGGCTCATGGTCAAATAAACGTTTTAGGCTTCGAAGCATATCATTCGACTATTTCTTTAGCCGATCGCTTACTAGCTGGATAACTTGATGAAGTGTTCGTATAGAATCCATCAGAACAACAGTAAAGCCCAAGAAAAGGATGAGGAAGCAACGTGAACAAAGTGCACATAAAAATTATATATCAATGCAACAAGCAAAATACAGGCAAGGGAAGATTGTATGTCTTCTCAATATTTCATCGGAGTCGATATCGGTACAACCGGAACCAAGGCGGCTATATTTGACTTACAAGGAAATCAGCTCGCAACAGCATATGAGGAGTCGAAGCTATACTATCCAGAAGTCGGCTGCGTTGAACAAGAGCCTGAAGACTTCTATGCGTCAACCTTGAGGACCGTTAGAGAAGTAGTTCGTAAATCTGGCGTGAATCCGGAGGACGTGCTTTCGATAGCGTTCAGCGGACAAATGGCTGGCATCCTCGCGATAGACAGTAAGTGGAGACCCGTTACGCCTTATGACTCATGGCTCGACATTCGATGCAGGGACCACATCGATTACGTGAACAAAAATTATGCTGATTTGCTCATCAGGATAACTGGCGTGCCGCCAACAGTTGACCACCTTCCAAAAATGCTTTGGTGGAAAAATGAAAAGCCAGAAATCTTCGAGAAGATATGTAAATTCACTGTGCCATCGGTGTACGTTGCCGGAAGGCTCACCGGGTTAAGCGGAAATGAAGCTTTCTACGACTATACATATGTTACGTTCACGGGACTTTTCGATACGAGGAAGATGAGTTGGTCTGAAGAGTTGAGCGAAACTTTCGGAATTCCCCTCGATAAGATGCCGAGAATAGTAAAGCCATGGGACGTGATAGGGGAACTAACAGCCGATGAGGCCAAGAAGATGGGATTGGTTAAGGGCGTTTCTATAGTCGCGGGGGCTGGCGATGGAATGGCAAGTGCTTTTGGGGCCGGAATAACTAAACCTGGGCTGTGCCTAGATATTGCCGGAACAGCCTCTGCATTCTACGTGTCCACAGATAAAATGATACCTGATACGAAGTTCAAGACGTTAATTTACCTAAAATCCGTAGTTCCTGAACTCTGGAATGTTGGAGCATATATCAATGGAGGCGGATTATGCTTAAGATGGTTCAGAGACGAGATCGCAAGGTACGAAAGAGAGACGGCTCGGGAAATGAGGGAGGACCCCTACAGGTTCTTAGATAATTTGGCGTCAAAGATTCCATTGGGATCTGACGGATTATTCTTCATACCTCATCTCGGCGGCAGAGCTTATCCATATAATCCGAAGATTAGAGGCGTATGGTTCGGCTTCACTTGGAAGCACACCTCAGCTCATTTCTTCAGAGCAATTTTAGAATCCATATGTTACGAATATTCTTACTACCTTAGGATACTTAAAGATCTCTTCACGAGACTGGAGTTAAAGGAGATTAGAGGCATTGGAGGAGGATGCAAGAGCAGCCTCTGGACTCAGATAAAGGCGGACGTCCTGAATGTTCCATATGCGCTTTTGAACAGGGAAGAATATGCGGTGCTTGCCTTGGCGGCTCTTGGAGGCTATGCCGTCGGATCCTTCAATGACTATGTGAAGACGATTGACGAATGGGTTAAACCCGTTAAGAGAATAATGCCCGCTGGAGAGAGTCATGAAAAATATAGGAATTACGCTAAATTCTATGAGCAGCTGCTTAACGAGCAAGACAAAATATTCGGACAATATAGCCGCTCGATTAGTTGAGTGGTAGCAAGCCGCACATAGGTTTTATCTTATTGTGATTTTAAGTGTTTGACTTCCTTTGCCACGCGGGCGTTGGTCAAAGGCTCCAGTTAGGTAGCCTCACAAGAATGGGCTCTCAATCTCCTTATTTTCCGCTTCAAGGGCCACCATCTGAAAAGATGTTGAAAGATAATGGTGTTTTCAGCTCTTTTCTGATCAAACGTGCGCGCTATGGAATCTTCTGAACGTAGCTTTCCAAGCCTCAACCCTTGTTGTTACTGCAATTCTCATCTGAGCGAGCGCAAAAATTTAAATAACATATACTTAAACTAATTATGATTTGCCATGAAGTTGAAGGATAAAGTTGCCATAGTTACTGGTGCTAGCAGGGGAATCGGCTTCGCGATTGCATCTCGATTTGCAGCGGAGGGCGCCAAAGTGGTCATAATAGACGTTCTGGAAGAAGGTGCGAAAGAAGCCGTTAGAAAGATCAAAGATCAAGGCGGAGAAGCCTTGGCTTTTCAAGGTGACGTTACATCAAAGGAGAGAATGGAGGAAATAGTCTTCCAAGTCTTGGAGGAACTTGGAGCCATAGATATACTCGTTAATAACGCGGGGATATACGTTGGCAAGGCTTTCTTGGAGGAACCGCTGGAGTTTTATGATCGTACATTCAAAGTGAACGTGCTGGGCACAGTCATTCCATCTCAAGCAGTAGTGTCACATATGAAAGAGAGAAGAAACGGCAAGATTATTCATATTTCCTCGAAATCGGCGATCGTTGGAGAACCGGGACATGCTGCATACAGCGCCTCGAAAGGTGCTGTTCTGGCCTTAACCCGAGCTATGGCAATCGAGCTGGCTCCATACCACATAAACGTGAACGCAATATGCCCGGGCCCAACTGAAACGGCAATCCTCTTCAGCTCGATGACCGAGGATCAGCTTGAGGAATTAAAGAAAGATATCCCTCTTGGAAGATATGGAAAACCAGAAGACATAGCTGGAGCAGCACTCTACCTCGCCAGCAACGACTCTGATTGGTGCACAGGTATAGGACTCTCAGTTGACGGCGGAATGTCCATTCTGAAGTGATACGAGAGTATACTTCATTTTTTCGTGGGTGCCAAAGCTCTACTGAGTTGAAAAGCAAAATCATTTATAGCTTTTTGCGAATTACCTTTAGTCCAGATATGAAATCAGGGGAATCTAATGACTTGCATGTTTGGGTTTTATGCTGCTCATGAACAATATGACCCAAATAAACTGTTGTATTTCGCTGTTAAGGCGGAAAGATACGGCTTTGATACTATTTGGAGTAGTGACCATTTTCATCCATGGGCTCATACAAATGCACATTCGGGCTTTGCTTGGGTGTGGCTGGCTTCGGCTGCTGAGAGAACTAGAAAAGTCTCCCTTGGCTCGGTAACACCTCCGCTTTTAAGACATCATCCTGGAGTCGTGGCTCAAGCATTTGCAACCTTGAATTTCATGTATCCTAGCCGAATATTCCTCTGCTTAGCTACTGGGGAATCTATGAATGAGGTTCCATTAGGGTTAAAATGGCCTCCGTACAGGGAAAGGCTGGCTAGACTCGAAGAAGCCATAATCGTAATTAGGAGATTGTGGAAAGAGGATTTCGTTGATTTTGAGGGGAAGTATTACCGTTTAAGAAAAGCGAATTTGTACACTAAACCTAAAACCAGTATTCCATTGTACGTGGCGGCTAACGGCCCATCAACTGCATATGTTGCAGGTAAATACGCTGATTGTCTATTAACGAGCGGCCGTGTTTTCGAAGAAAGATTTGAATCAGAAATTTTGCCTGCATTGAATAGGGGCGCTAAAGACGCAAGCAGGGGGCCTGAAGAGATTAGGAGGATTGTCCATATAGTAACTTCTTATGATGAAGATTTCGATAGGGCCGTTGAAGGTTGCAAGTTTTGGAATGCTACTATGCTGCCGGGAATATTTGACGCTGAAGTGTATGATCCTAGGGAGATAGAGGAAAAAGCTCGATTAATAAAGAGGGAAGACGTAATCAAAAGACGCTTTATCGTGACTTCGCCGGAGGGAGCTATCAAAAAAATTGAGTCATATTTAAAGTTCGGAGTAACTGAAGTAGAGTTCTTAAGCACAAGTCCTAATCAAAGTAGTTTCATTGAGTTTTTTGGGAGTAAGGTGTTCCCTTACTTTAAAGATCAGAGACCATAGAGAAGACTCTGCATGGTGAGGCTTCAGCTCCCTTAATTGGAAGAGGAGCGATAACGAAGAATGATTTAGCAACTTTTTTGCCCATTAAAACTTTATCTAGATTCGCGATCTCCTCCACTAACAAGATTCCTGCGTCTAGCAATATTCTGTGTATCTTACGTGATGCTGTTTTCGGGGCTGGCTCCTGTATAGTCGCTTTTCCGCCCCATCCTCCAACGCTCAGTCCATCTATCCCAAGAATTCTAATGCCTTTCTTAACTAGAAAGTGAGCTGCACTTTCTTCTAGATATGGCCACCTGAATGAGTATGTTTGAGTGACCCCTCGCTTGTTAGACCAGCCTGTAAACAAGAACACGATCCCGCCTATATTGATGTAATCGCTGTACTTATCAAGGTCTTCCTCGGTTATTGCTTCTCGCTCATTTTTATAACTTAAATCTATAACGACACCTTCGCCAGAGAGATCTTTTAAGGTATAGTCATCTGAAGATTTGGAATCAGGTATTACATGAAGTGGGAAGTCAATGTGAGTGCCCAAATGAGTGTGCATGCTCGTAATCATACTCACTGTGGACCCGTCTCTAGCTGCGATCTTCAAGAATTCGATTCTAAATGGCGGCAAATTAGGATACGACGGCATATCTGTGTATAATTTATGGCTTAAATCCATAATCTTGTAACGCTTATTCATCAACTGTTCACCAACTATCATGGAAAAAAGCGAAAATATCAATCAGATATTAGAAAATGTTGAACTTCTCAAGGACGAATGCTGGAAATTTGCTCCCTAGCATCCTTCACTATTCGAAGAGCTTCACTAGTCAATTCTGAAATTTGCGCCATTTCTCCTTTGTCTATTAGTTCTTTCTTACAAATCCATGTTCCGCCTATGGCCCAGGCTCCTGCCTTAATGTAATCTGCCAGGTTTTTCGCATTGATTCCTCCTAAAGGAATAAACCTGACTTTTGGAAAGACCGCTCTTAAAGCCTTGATGTGCTCCGGCCCGCCTGAAGATGCAGGAAAAATCTTTAATAAAAGCGGGGAATCTTCCAAGTTCATCAACTCAGTTCCTTTAGCCCTAACCGCTGCTTGTACAGCCCTATTAACTTCTGTGGGTGTATAAACACCTGGGCATACAATGATATCATTTTTAGCACAATATGCAACGATTTCTTCGTCTAGGTGAGGAGAAACAACAAAGCGCGCGCCTAACTTTATAGCCTTTTTAGCTATCTGTAACGAGAAAACCGTGCCGGCCCCGACCAGCATTTCTGGAAGCGCCTCTCTCAGAACTTTTATGGCTTCCAGCGCTCGTTGTGTACGCATGGTAATTTCAATTACGTCTAAACCAGCTTTAAGAAATGCTTTTCCAAGGGGAACAGCTTTCTTTGGATCCTCGATGATCACTACAGGTATTAGCCCCTTTTCTTCAATCCTTTTCAAATCTTCTTTAAATGGCTTCATGTTTGTAGGATTAAAGCTGGTAAAATATTAATTTTACTGAGGGAGAAGTTCCGATAAAGTTTGCCTCTTGTATTCCGTGGTTTTGCCATCACTCACTCTGAAGGTTCTCAATATATGCTCTATTGCCGCGCGCGCTAAGATACCGACGTCTCCCAACGCCTAAAGTGTGTTGAAATAATGGACTTTCTATAAGCTTGAGGCAAATTGATTAGAGCCTAATTTGAGGCGCCTAGCACAAGCATAGTTTCAATATTAATTAATCCTCCAAAAAGCGCAATACAACCCACAAACCAAGAATTGGTTCGCGGCTGAACTAGGATAGCCTCAGTTTCAATTGTATTAGCGGTGCTTTATGCCATTATAACAAAGCTTAAATATTGTCAACAAGAAAAGAAAGAAGCTAGCGTGCACATGCGCGCGAGTGAAATAAACATGGTCTTAGGGAAAGAAAATAGCGAGAAAAGCAAAAAATCATCGTTAATTGAAAATGAAAGAGGCGTATCACGAAGGGCATACCTGGCAGCTGCAGGCGGAGTTGTCGCCGTTGCAGTTGTTGGTGGAGCTGCATACTACCTCAGCCAGCCTGCACCTACTCCTGCGCCGACTCCTACACCGACTCCTAAACCAACTCCCTCGCCGACTCCTGGGCCGACTCCTACACCAACACCACTACCATTTAAGCACGGAAGGAGCGTCATGTACTTGACTCCAATGGTCGGTGACTTTTTCTTTGTGGCTTGCAAGGAGTATCTGAAAAGGGCGGTAGAGGCAGATGGATGGAAGTTTGCATTTGATAACGCTGATTGGTCAGATGCGACACAAACTGACCAAATAATAACCTATGCGGACCAGTATGACATTATATTTGTCTTCCCAACTAGCTTGGAGGGCATCAATGAAGGCATAAGGATAGCTGAAGTAGAGAAGCATTGCCCGGTAGTCGTACAAAAGAATTTCGTAATAGGGGACTACGGTCGCTTCTGTATATCCTTTGATGACGTTGGTACAGGAAAGCGGCAGGCGGAAAAGGCAGTTGAGTTTATAAAAAATAAATATGGTACAGCGGAAGGTAAAAAAGTAGTTTGTTTCTCCGGATCTTACGCAGCAAGTGGCTGGCGAAACAGAGCTATCGGGTTCAAAGAGGGAATTAAGCAGTTTCCCGAAGTGGAGTGGGAGGAGTGGGAGTGTGGAGGCGATCCTGCAGGATGGGGAAACCAAGCTGACATCTATTTCAGTACTGACACAGCAGATGCCATAGTTGCAGCAAGTGCCGGTTCTTATTTCCGGGGAATTATGGACGCCTTAGACAGATACGGCAAACTATATTATGTGGGTGATCCCAAACACATATATACAACCACCATTGACGGAAAGCCATCAGAGTTGCAATGGATAAGAAGAGGCTATATGGACGATAGTTTTTCACAGTCTCCAGATTGCTTAATGCCGATAGGTTGGCACCTAGCAAGAGATTACATTGTGAAGGACGCAAGCTACCAGTATCCTCCGTACAAAATGCCCGAACTTCCAACACCACTAGAGGTCGGAGCACCCCCGAATGCTTACTGGGGCGAAGGCAATCCGAAAATGAAGATTGACAAGGGACTAATCTATCCTGAAGTTTCCATGCCTCAGGGCGTATCACCTGTCTACAGTGTCAACAAGGACAATGTCAATAACCCAGACATTTGGGGAAACACGTACACCTTCTGGAAAGGCAAAGAAGACGTCCAAATGCTAACATGGCCCGGTTGCAAAGGTACCCCACCCGCTTGGAGTCAGGCATTGCTCGATGAATACGAAGAGATGTTCAACAAATACTTCTAGTTGCTTCACCAAATAAGCATATCCTCCTTTTTTTCAACTATTCTATGTGAATTGAATGTTATGATGTACACTTGCATTCTTCTCCTAATCTTCCTCCTTGGCCTCCCGGAACTTGCACTGACCTCAGCCAGATGCTGTCCAGATGGGAGAAAGCTACCTCAAGATAGGAGAGTCGACAGGTGAAGAGTTACGACGTGGTACTTCTTCATCCTCCAGCAACAATAAAGCAAGAAGAGAGCACAGTGCAATACCCCATCATGCCGATGGGAGAGTTCGCTCTAGCGTCAGAGTTACACAGAAACAACTTCCGCCTAAAATTCACTAATCTCGGTCTTGAACAAATGCTGTCCTCGTCTTATGACGTAGAGAAATACGTCCGTTCAATTCAATCGAAAATCTATGCAATCGACCTCCATTGGGCTGTTCACTCAGGCGGAGCAATAAACGTTGCGGATCTCTGCAAGAAACATCATCCTAACAGCCTCGTCGTCCTAGGCGGGTTTACTGCCACGTGGTTTTGCAATGAAATCCTTCGCAAGTATGCATCTGTAGACGCAATCGTCTTAGGGGAAGCAGAATCCTCTTTTGTCCAACTGGTAAGAAAAATTAGCGATGGAAAAGACTGGCAAGATATTCCAGGCATTGCCTACCGACGCCATGAATTGGTGAAGCATAACCCGATGCCGAAACCCAACGAAAATCTCGATAATCTGGATCTCACGAATCTACCAGCACTGGATAATTGGAAAAGCTACCTGAGAATCTCCCAGTCAGGGTACCTCAAGGACAAGCGCCCCCGCTTTTGGCTCAACATTGCAAGAGGATGCCCGTACAATTGCGTTCACTGCGGAGGAGGCAGAAAAGCCTATAGACTACTCACAGGTCGAAAGAACATTGCATTTAGATCGCCAGAGAAAGTTGCAGAAGACATCGAGAAACTGTCTCATCTTGGCGTCCAACAAATCTCGCTCAGCCACGATCCTGAAATAGGTACGGAGAAGTATCAGACACAACTGTTCGACGAGATAAAAAAGAGGAATCTCGATGTCTGCATGTACTATGAAAGCTTTCGAGTACCTTCACGCCTATTCCTGGAGAAAATGAAGCACATCTCCTATGAAACGGCAGTGGCGATCTCACCCGACTCGCCTTCCGACGAAGTGAGGATGCGTGCTGGTCGAATATTCACAAACTCCCAAATGATGAACGCGATCGAAGACTGCGAAGACCTCGGTATAAAAACTGACATCTACTACATGGTAGGGCTTCCGGAAGAGACCGCGGATTTCCTTCCCATGTTCAAAAAGGTTCTCGCGAAAATGTCAGACAAAATCTGGACCGCCGTCTTTCCTCCTTTTCGCTACGTGATCGACCCGAATTGTCTTATGGCCACCCAGCCTGAAGAATACGGCGTCAAGCTCCTCTATAGAACTTTCGACGACTACAAATCCATGTCTTTGAGCTCCGATCCGCTTGGACGAATCGGCCACGAAACCAGGTTTCTCACAAGAGACAAGATAGGGGAGATTACGGCTGAGGCCAACGAGTGCGCCACTAAGATGCCTCTTCCGCCGATGCGCCGCCCCGTCCTATATCGATTTTTTTGTTAACTCCAGACACTGTGCAGCAGTAGGTGGAGGCTTGTATAAGTCCATTAAAGAAGCAACCAAAGAGATAGTTCGGAGGAAAAAGAATACAAAACTTGATATAAACAAAGTAGTATGTATGATGCTGTAGATATGTTGGCTTTCCTTGATTAAAAGATGTTAATATGTAAACTTGAACTCATGTGTTTTTCTCATAGCTAATGCGACAAGCCCTTCGCTAATTTAAAGATTTCCAGTCTATCAGCGGATTTACTTGGGAAATGGCCAACAATGTCGCCCCTCGCTAAGACTATTACCTCATCTACTAAATCACTGATTTGATCAAACCATGGAGTGGCAATGATAATTGAAGCGTTTTTCTCCTTTTTGGCTTCCACCACAAAGCATTTAATTTCTTTAATAACTTTTTCCGATATGCCCGTGAATGGTTCGTCTAGCAGCAGGAGTTTAGGGTTGGTTTCTATAGCCTTGCTAACTGCCAGAATATGTCTCTGTCCTCCTGAGAGTTCTCGGACTTCGCGGTTCACGTCAGCTTTGAAGCCACAGTGTGCGAGTTTTTCCTCAGTTAAACTTTGCATCTTTTTCTTGTCAAGAAAGCTTAAAGGACCAATTTTCCTCGTTAGTTCCCTGCCCATAAAAAAGTTCGCCCACAAC
>Ga0209725_1000847_pt1 | contig 18029 bp, 20 predicted proteins | sample I18A1metaG_FD_184145 | JGI IMG/M metagenome (GOLD analysis project Ga0209725, IMG submission 184145) | Lake sediment bacterial and archeal communities from Gulf of Boni, Indonesia to study Microbial Dark Matter (Phase II) - ​I18A1 metaG... | ecosystem: Environmental > Aquatic > Freshwater > Lake... | reverse complement strand
TCGTCGAGGATCAGCATGTTTGCGGTTAACCCTCGTATAGTGTCGCCCTCATGCCCCGGCGGAAGCGCTATGATCTTGCTGTTTATGGGCGCCTTAAACTCGATTTTAGTTCGGGTTGTGCCAAGCCTGATTTTAACTTCTTTCTTGAGTATGGGGTTCCAAAAGACCATGTCTCTAACCTTGTCAAACATCCACATACTCTGACGCAGTGCTTTAGACACTATTAGCACCGTAACGCCTGGATGCATAAACGCATACCAGATAGCCTTTGCCGCAGCCATTGTAGTTTTTCCAATTTGACGCCCCGAGCATATGACAATACGTTTGTTTTGGTCTCGGAGAAAGTCGATTTGGAAGGGAAGCGGCTTAAACATGCCTGTTGGTAGTCTTAAGAGCAGGACTGAAAAGAGGGCTGGATCATTTTTGAACGCCTTCAAAACTCGCTCGTCTCTCATTAGTTGTTCGAGGGCTTTCGGATGTTGCCATAACGCGTCTGCAACTGAAGAGGCGTAGTTGAGGTCGACTGTTAGGCGGCTCACGAAGGTTTCTTGTTCCATTTTTTAATTCGCCTTACGATTTCATCCTTGAATTTTTTGGGAAGTTTTGCGATTATTTGGCCCAGCGTTTCTTCGTTAGCTGGTTTTTCGCCCTTCTTAGCTAAGAGGCGGTTAAGAGCATTGACGTGATAGACTAGGGAATTGGAGACTTTGATTCTGTCGGAAATAGAAAGGTCTTGTTGGGCAAGTTGACTGCGTAGGTCATGAATAATGTCCCATTCAATCTTAATCAGTGCGTCAAGTGGATCGGCTTGGCTGATTTCAGGCATGCGCACACGCCCCTAGACCATCCCATACATGATCCAAATAGGCTCCAATTAGGCTCCAAATATGCCACTGGCGCATCCGTCTATAAAAGAAAAGTGCACACAGTGACAACGGCATACTGGCACATAGTCACATGATCATAACATACTGGAAAAAAGGAATCTTATGCGGAAATAATGATTTTGACGCTAACAAACTTGACGATAACGTAAAAAGCCATTCCTAAACTTTCTCAAAAAATCCCTAGAATAGTAGGGCTTCACAATGCATGTTTATGTCACAAAAAAGGGGAGGGGTGAAATTGAAAGATCCCTTTTTGGGGAGAGAGAAAGAGTGTGAGACGCATGGCGGGTATTTTCGGTGTATGGATGGGCTTCTCCTTTCTCCTCTCAGCCATACGTATTTCATGTTTACCTATTATTGCTTCAAATAAAGGGAGTGTTCCCTAACCAGTAATATTTCTGGTTTGAGATGTACCCTGGCTAGAACTTGCTAATCTTAAATATAGAAGTTGCAAATATCTCATCATTGTTCTGTAGATGATAGGTGATATCCTACGGAGGATATTTCACGATACTACACTTTATTACGAGACCCAGCTCGCCGAAAAATAATCGAGATCTTAGGTGAACAAGGCAAAATCGGTTTCAAAGAGTTGAGGCAAACTCTGGGGCTTGGCGTCGGCACCGTGTATTACCATCTTGACATGCTTTCTGATTTTCTCACTCAAGATAAAAGTAAGAAATATATGTTAAACGACCGTGGACGTTTGCTGCTTACCGTGCTCAAAGGGGGACGTTTGCCCCCAACCTTAGAGATTGGGGAGGCTCTTAGCCACCGTTTTGGGCGCTGGCTTCTTCTCTCTCCAGTTTTCATTAAAACAACCAAACGGACATGGCTACTGCCTATCTCCTTTCTCATTTTAGCGTTCGGTGCAGCTGGGACAGCCATCGCCAGGCTCGATTCAGTATTGTTTTTCTATTTTCCTTTTTCTGGCTACGAACTTGAAACAATCGTTATACTCTTCTTTTTCCATTGGATTGGACTATTCCTACTGTCTGACCTTCTCATCTACTTATTTTACCGAAGGACTGGCAACGACCTCCAGTTATTGACCTGTATCGGAATTTCGGCATTTCCGCTGGTCTTATTCCCCTACATTTACATGTTTTTCCCATATGACGTGGTTAGATATTTCCAACTTCCCCTCCAAATATGGACTCTGATGCTGATATCCTCTGCTTTCTGTTTTGGGAAGGGCTTGCGACTCGACAAGTCCATAATGGTGAGTTTGGCAATTATTTACCTCAACGTCATGTTGCTGATAATTTCAGGACGCCTAACATAAAGTTCGAGTTTTCTAGAACTCTTCCACAGCAAAATTCGGGTTTTCTCGAAACGATTTTCTTAAAAGGCAGTTTTTCTAAGTCTTTTTTGGTGAAAAGCCTTGAAAACAAAGAAAAACCTGTTTTTAGCGGCGTTTTTGACGACTCTATTGGTATCATTAGCGTTTCCGGTGTTAGCTCAATCAACGCTTGCCGAGTCGACTCCAACAACCGTGGCACAGACGACAGTTGAAGAGCAGAATGGATGGCAAAATATCACGAGCAACACGATTACAATACTGTTTCCTAAGGATGGAAGAAAGCCCATGTTTCTGTGGTGGTACACGAACGAGCCAGACAAAATCTTTGTGGTCAAGTATCAGGGACTGATCGAATTCCTCACCTTCGATGTTCCATTCTATATGAGGAAATACATGGCGTTTGGAGAAATAATAAGCAAAAGATTAAATGAAACATTCATCAGCCCAAAAGAACACATGCTTTCAGCAAGAATAAGAGGATGGATAAGAGACAGACTGATAGCCCTTCATACGCTCTACGGGTTACATTCGCCCACACTAAACTTCCAGAGATGCAACTGGACACTCACGGGTCCAGAGAACGTAACTAAAGGCGAAAAATCGTACCTCTCATTCAATTTTACACTGACTGAAGCACCTCCAGACTTTGATTTTGCAGAAGGCAACATAATCATACGATGCAGATTCTACTATACAGATGCCACTGAAAACGTCGACAACCTATACAACTACACAGTCAAAGCTGGCGAGTTGAAAATGGACTTCATCATAAACCAGTGGGAATGGAACATTGACAAGATCAAGCCACTACTAACCGCACTCGAAGAATATGGAATAACTGTCCCACAGGGCAAGGCTGGACTAGCCTTATGGATAAACCTCGCCTCCATCGACCTAAGCAAGTTAGCCAACGCAGAAAATGAGCCCGAACAAATTGAAGGAATATCAACCACAACCGACATGATAGTTGAAGACAGACGCGTAAACGTCCAACCCAACAAAACACTCACACCCACAGAAGACGAAAGACCAATTGCCGTTTCAAAGGGGCTTCAGGAACACTTTAAACTCCGATTCGCCAGACAAGACAGAACGTTAGCTGGGTTCTTCAAGTTTGTAGCCTCAGCCAAAGTGACCAACTCTACCGGATACAGCGAACTATGGCCTGTGAAAGCTGCGTACATAGAGGCTGGAAACCACACGAGGCTATTCTTATGCTATCCCTACTTTGGAAACAAAACTCTGGAGCATGATCCGTCGCTTGGCATCGAAGTGATACTTCCACTGGTTTCGCCAGAGCTCGTGGTGATTCTTGTGGGTGCAGTATCTGTGATCGCCGTCATTGTCTTCGCCGCTAAGTGGAAAAGAAAGGTTGTCAACGTAGTCGGGGTGAGGTAAAATTATCTCCCCCATCCCCATTTTTGACTGAAAACAGAAGTGCAGATCTCCAGTATCGTAAGATGACATATGTCAACCTTCGCCATGCAGATTAAAATATCTTAACAATGAAAAATACGATAGAGGAGAAAGGCATGAAAAACGATGAAGTTCGTTGGCAAATCGTGAAAGCGTTACTCGACGAGTTTCCGCCTCTGAAGGAAAGAGTAAAGAAATACTTAGAGACTCTTCCTTAGATTTTTGAGAACTCGCTTCAAAGACCTAGAACTAGGAACAAGAACTATAAAAGAACTATAAAATTCATTTCCAAAATTTTGACTTAATGATCTAAGGAAAAGAAACATCCTTATTAGTCAGAAGAATCCGAAATAGGCCCATCTGTTATTAGAACGGAGCTGAAAATTAGTTTAAGGAAACTCGTTAGGTTTTGATGAACGCTTGACGTACACGATTTGCGAGCCCCGTTTCACCCAGCAAGGTGACGAATTGTTCTCAACGTTGCGTTCTCCTTCCTTCTTTAGCAGATCTCTGATTTGCCTGTAGTTCTGAAGGAATCGAATGCCTTTGCGGGTTGTTTTATAGATAGTCTTTTCTTCGTTCGAGAAGACCTTAAGGAGATCTGTTTCGAGAAGGAAGGATAGGTATTCATTCAGTTGGGCAAAACTCAGATTCGCTTTATACATAATCTGGGTCTTAAGAGTCCCGTCTCCAGCTACTTCAAGTATTTCCGCGATTATGTATAGGCGATCTCGACGTTTGCGCGCATTCATTTCCTCGTTTATTTTCACGACAAGCCCTCGCTAAGCCTTTTCTATAATATTCGTCTATAATGCTCCTACACAAGGAAAGCCTAAAAGGAGTGTTTCCGACGGAACAATATTCCAGCACATGAAATATTCACAGTCATCGAACCAAAAACGTGATTTCCTCTACCAATGTTTCTGGAACTACGTTTCTTTTCCCACTCTTCTTGAACATGACAAAACCCAAATTCTTTAGCACACGAAGGTCTTCGTACACGTTCTTTACGTTTCTGCGAATCTTCTGCGCCAAATCATTTATCGATTCTATCCGGAGGTCAGCTAAGCCATAAAGCAGTTCTAATCGTTTAGGGGTTAGAAGCGCGACCTCTTTGGGGCTGAACTCGCACATCTCATCAACCACGTAGTCGAGTTCTCCGCTTTCCACGTAAGCACGATAGGCATGAACTAAACCTGCCCACTTGAAATACGCGTCCACCATCTCTGTGCTTAGCCTCTTTTTAAGAAAAAGTTCTTCAAACTCATCGAATATCATGCCAAACTCTTTTTCAAACTCTCTGATTCGTTTGTTTACCTCTTCCAACGTGAGTCTCCGAACGACCTTGACCAGCATGGTTGTTCGCTGCCCATAATCATGGAGGCGAGACTACAATTAAACTTCTTTGGCTTAAACACCATAAACGCTTTGCTGGCACAACTATTATATGAATCGCTTAGAAGTGGAACTAGATAAAGGAGCGCATGACTAGTGACGCAAAACAACCTTAAGGAAGAGATTAAAGGCGTTCTTCAAAAGAAGTTCGTGGACCTCGTTGGATTCACAACAGTGCCTGACAAGCAGAAGTATCCTCCAATTGACGTTTTAGAGGCAAAAACCCCTCATGATGTGATGCCCAACGCCAAAAGCGTAATAGTATATGGGAAAGCTCTTTTAGACTCAGAGCGTGATGTGTGGGCTGTTTTTTCCAGTAGGGAAGGCGACAGCTTCGGCGCCGTCTATGGGAGACTCATAGACTCGGGCTATTCGCTGATTTCCCTGCTAAAGGAGAAGAGACACGAGGCTCAACACTATAGGGCGCATTACCTGAAGTTCTTTGCCAGCCAAGCTGGTCTGGGCTGCCTAGGAAAGAATAGGCTAGTTATCACGCCTCAGTTTGGTCCAAGAATACGGCTTTGGGGAGTCCTAACCGACGCAGCGCTAAAACCCGACAAGCCTTTCACTGAAAACTTGTGCATCAACTGTTCAAAATGTCTAACCGCCTGCCCCGTCGAAGCTCTAACCGAGCATGGATTCGACCGAAAACGCTGTTGGGACAACGTTTTTTCCAATCTTAAATGGATGAAACCGGGCGTTTACACGTGGTGTTCCGCCTGCTTGGACGCTTGCCCTGTTGGCGCCACTGGCTGAGACTCGGCGTTTATTGGTGAAAACAGTGTACAGCACGAAACTCAACGATTCCCTGTACTTACTTGATTTGAAACCTTTTGGAATTGAGGCTTTCATCTCCTCTTATGTGGTGATTGGCGATGTGGTGGCGATAGTTGAAACTGGACCAACCATCTGCGTCGAAAATCTGTTGCGTGGCTTGAGCGAGACAGGTGTAAAAGTTGCCGATGTGGACTACGTTGCGGTTTCGCACATTCACATTGATCACGCTGGCGGTGCCGGAACCCTATTAAATCATCTGCCCAACGCAAAATTAATTGTTCATGTAAAGGGAGCCCCTCACATGGTACAGCCAGAAACGCTCTGGAAACAAACCAAACTGGTTCTAGGCGAAATCGCCGACATGTACGGCGAAATTCAGCCAGTTCCAGAAGAGCGAATAATTACAGCCAAAGACGGGATGGCTGTTAATTTGGGCAAAGGAATTGAACTAGAAGTCTTGGAGACACCGGGACACGCCTCGCATGAGTTGAGCTTTTACGAGAAAAATAATAAGGGAATTTTCACTGGTGACACGGCGGGCATCTATGCGAGAAAGTTTGATGTTGTTATGCCAACCGCGCCAGCGCCCTTTCATCTGGAAATGGCTTTGGCGTCGATTCAGCGACTCATAAAACTGAAGCCTGAAAAATTGTATTATTCACACTTTGGGCAGGTGAGTGAGGCTGTTAAGAGGCTGGAAGCCTACATGGATCAGTTGAGGCTTTGGGCTGGAATTGTGCGTGAAGAAATGGAGCGTGGAAAAGATGCGAAGGCAATCTATCAAAGAATTTTGGTTGAAGATGCCTGCATGAGGCCCATGGCTGAGTTTATCCAGAACCATATAATCCTCAAGCGAGGAGTGATCATGCAAAATATCTACGGTTTCATAGAATACCTCAAGAAAGGCTTCGGAACCGAGCCTAGTAGCAAAACTCACACTTGACGCCGTAGTCCATACATAGCCTTAAGATTTTTGGCTTCAGTTCTTCGAAGTAGCTACTGCTTCTCGACCATAATATCTGCTTATACGCGGGTATTAGGTCAGGGTAGTGTTGTTTCAGGAAGTCGACAACTGAAGCCCACACACCCCAGCGCATGTTTAGACGATCAACCGAAACGTAGTCTACGTTCACTTTGGCAAAGCTTTGAATCATGTTGCGGAGTCCATCAGTTGTATCTGTGATGTAGGGCAACATAGGTCCCAAGAAAACATACGTGCGTATTCCGCGTTCATGAAGCTCCTCAAGAGCGGTCAACCGTTCCTCCACCGGAGATGAACGAGGCTCGCACTTCTTTCTGGCTTCTTCGTTAATGGTTGTAATTGTGAAGCCGACTTCACACTCTGGAAACTCTTTAAGCAGATCGATGTCTCTCAAAACCAGCGATGACTTTGTAAGGATTGATATGGGAAAGCGGTAGGTTAACAGCCTCTGCAAACATTTTCTCGTTAACTCATACTTTTTTTCTAGAGGCTGGTAAGGGTCGGTTACAGAGCTTAACATCACCACTCCTTCAGGCGCCTTAGAAAGCTCGCGAGCCAAAACTTGTGGCGCGTTAATTTTCACGTCCACAAACTCGCCCCACTTCTCCATGTGCCCAGTAAAACGCTGAATGAAGCGAGCATAGCAATAAACGCATCCATGCTCACACCCACGATACGGATTGACGGCGTAATCCACGGCGGATATGCCAGAGCGACTGAGCACCGACTTGCATAAGACTTCTTTCACTATAACCATAAAACTCGCCAGTAGACAACATATCTTGCTGTTTTCTTCTTCTAGGTGGTCATCTACTTACGCAAGCTTTTTTCAGTGAGCGTAAAAATTTTTGGCTTTTCAAGGCAAATCGAGAGCAGAAGTTGCCTTACTTTTCCGTTTAGTTTTTGTTTTTCCGCAAATTCTTTGTCTGACATTGTTAGGAGGTCAGCATAGCGCATTATCATCTCTTGTGTCATGAAGTCCGTATCCTTCAATTTCACAATGTCTTCTTCCAGTCTTTCTGCACATTCACACTTGATAGCCTTCGCCTCCATCTTTGCTAGTTGCGATGCGATTTCCTCGTCTGCTTTAATTTTGAAACCGAGTTTCTTCAGTCCATTCAAAACTTCTAGCATGTTTACGGTTGCGGTTTTTCCGCGAAGGGCTCCAATGCTGGCAATGAAAGTTTCAGCCGTCGTTTGATAATAGCTTTCGATAAGGTGACCAATGCGTTCTTCTCGTGTAACCTCAACTAATCCCGCCTTTTCCAGTTTCTTGATGTGATGGTAGATGTTCTGCGGAGTTACTCCCAGCTCGGCTGAGATTTGACTTACGGTTAATTCTTTCACTCGAAGAAGATGGATGATCTTCCTTCTGGTTTCGTCTCCGAGCAACTGGAAAGCTTCAGGGTCGATTTCTTTTAAGGGCTTCATGGTGGGTCATTTAAATAGGTCTGTTGTTGGCATATCAACCTTTTGTTAAGGCACCATTTATTTTATTATTAAAACGAACCTTTCACCCTTCATCGGCTGACTCGATATGTTTCGAAAGCTCTTCGTGAGGAATGAACTCATTTTTTGCAGACCACAGTACGACCAGAATTGTGACTAAATAGGCCATATATTTTCCAAAATTACGTATTTCAGTTCTCATAGCCATAGTCAGCAATATGTTGGAAACTGCTGTGCCGACCAGTGTGGCTTCTATGACGCCGACGCATATTACAAGAAGCAGGAAGACTATTTTGTCAGGCCAACCGCTGAAATGTGCCAGCTTGCTTCTAATATAAATCATTCCAGCAGCCATGCCGAACAAAATTAAGAAATAAAGCGGGATGTAAAAGCGTAGGGCGCCAGCCTTAGCGAAGTATGACGCAAAAAACCCGACTTCATACTTTCCCAGAGAATAACCGCGGTACTGGGCGTAGAATGTCGATATTAAGTCGAGGAAGCCGAAAAAAGGCAGAAGCAAGATTACCCCGTCGAGCCTGGTTAGCTTCACTCTGAAAGCCCCGTTTCTACTGTGAAACGCCCACTACTTTCTCGTGGCTCTGTCAAATAAGGGAATGCCCGCAAAAACTGTTATGCCACACAAGATGACGAGGACAATCAGCTCAAAGACGATGCCCTCTATTCCCACGCCCAATATCATCACTTTCCTAAGAGCGTTAACAGCATAAGTTAAGGGCAGAAACTTAGAAACCACCTGCAACGGCATGGGCATCTGCTCAACTGGGAAGAGCACCCCACTGAGGAACATCATCGGAAACTGCAACAACCCCAGAATAAATTGAGCAGACTCCTGCTCCCTCGCAACCGCGGTGGCAAGAATGCCCAAGCCTAAAAAGCTGAGAGTCCCCAGCACCAGTATGAAAACAATGAGGATGATGTCGCCTCGGATATGAACATTAAACAGTAACACCGCCAGAGTTATGGTGATGGCGCCCTGAATCAAGTTCCGAACAGTCTGAGAGAGAGTCTTCCCCAAAATTATGGACACTCGCGAGATGGGGCACATGAGAAAACCATCTAGAGTTCCGATTTCTCTCTCCCTTGCAAGAGCCACGCCCAAGCCAGTTAAGCCAGACATCATAACGGTTAGGGCGATAAAACCAGGTGCAATATAGTCAAAATAGCTGCCCCCACCCGGAACCACAGTTATTGGACTCGCAGAAACGGGTTGAAGGACAAACTGGGGATCTGCATGGATTCCGCCAGCGATTATTTGGCTAGCGAAATAGTCAGAAACAGCCCCTATTACTCCGCTAAAAGCTTGAGTTATTGCGCTGGAAAGAGCTGGATTACTTGGGTCTGTGATAATGATTATCTGCGCCCTCGTATTGTTTAGTAGGCTTGCTGTGAAGTTCTCGGGAATAACCACCGCCCCTTTTATCTCTCCCGACATTATCTTCGCCTTCGCATCTGACTGGGTAGAAACGTTTACCAGTATAAAGGAAGACGAGTTTGCGAATGCCGAACGAATCATAGAAACCGCAAGAGTGGCATTTTGCCCACTAGTGTCTTCTACAACTATTCCAACCGCAACGTTGTTTACACTCATTCCCGTGCTTGGAAACATGTAGCCAAACATGGCTATGATCATGACTGGAAAGATGATGCTAAACGCTAAGGCAATTCGTGATCGCCTAAACTCGGTGAGGTCTTTCCAAGCAATAACCAAGGCGTGATACAGTAATTGACGTGGGTTTCTCATCAAAAGTGCCCTCCGCCTCTCCCATGGGGATGCCAAGGAATAAAACGTCTTTTCTCTGGGGCGTCTCTCATTTTTTCGCCGGTTAACTTGATAAACACGTCCTCTAACGTGGCTTTCGAACCGACTTTTGTCTTTAGGTTCTTGGGCGTGTCCACCGCCACAATCTGCCCTTTATCAATTATTGCAATTCGGTCGCTGAGCTGGTCTGCCTCGTCCATGTAATGCGTCGTCAAAAGGATAGTAATGCCCCCGTCATTGAGTTTCTGAACAAAGTGCCGAATGTTGTGGGCGGTCGTCGGGTCAAGCCCAATCGTTGGCTCGTCAAGAAAGAGAATTTTAGGCTCATGCAGGAGCGCACGCACCACGTTCATTCGTTGCCTCATTCCCGAAGAGAATTCACCTACTTTATGGTCTCTCCATTCCCACAAGTCCACGAGTCTTAGCAAGTCCTCACTCCGTTGTTTCAGTACATCGTTGGGAACGTTGTAGAGCTTTCCAAAAACCTTCAAGTTTTCTACTGGAGTCAGACGGTCATACATGATGAGCTTCTCGGTTACGACCCCAATCATTCGTCGAACATCGTCCGCTTGTTTTACCACGTCTAGTCCTGCAACTCTCGCCGTGCCATCGCTTGGTAGAAGCAAAGTGCAGAGCATACGTATGATGGTTGTTTTTCCCGCCCCGTTTGGGCCCAGTAACCCAAAGATTTCACCCTGTTTAACGTCGAATGTTACTTGATCAACTGCAGTAAATCTTCCGAAACGTTTTGTGAGGTTGTCGGCTTCGATGGCGAGTTGCATTTTTCTGCCCCATTTTCTCAGAGGTAGAGTGCCTACTGCTTTCTTTCTTTTAACTTCTTTGCTATTTCTTCAATTTTCTTGGCGGTATCTTCAAGTGTCTTCTTTGCTTCTTCAGTTACTTTTTCCGAGTATTCCCGTCTCAGTCCGTCGTGGAGGTCCCACAAAGCTATTGCAAGGTCTTTTGCGGCTCTCAGCAATTCCCTAGCCTTTTCTGGGTACAACTCAAACCACATGGGTCCCATGAATCCGGGTCCAGGCCCGAAAGGTTTGAAGCGTTTGCGCAGTTCTTCACGTGTCTTGTCTTGCTCTTCTAGGAAAGTTTTGCCTTGCTCCGTTAACGTGTAACGTTTTATTCCAGCCTCTTTTTCAGCCGCCTCTTTGACGTATCCATTGTCTTGCAACCAAGCCAGTAATGGATAGATCGAGCCTGGGCTTGGTTTCCATTCTCCGTTGGTTTGTTTCTCGATTTCGCTCATTATTTCTGAGCCTGACATGGGTTTTTCATTGAGTAGTTTTAGCACTCGGTAACGAAGGAAGCCTTTCGGAACTGCTGCGGTGTGTCTCATCCAGTGTCTGAAGGGGAATGGACGAACCATTTCTATCACCATCGATATCAAATGCGATATCAACAGTGACTTATAAACCTTCTGCTCTTTGGCTTGGGCGACCTCCCCACAGACAACAGCATGTAGGGACAAAAGTATTTCACCTATAGGGAATAGTAATATTAGATGTGGAAGAATGAACGAAAAAATTTCTCAAAAAGTAGGCTCGACTCCAGTTGTATATGACGACTTTTTAAAGTGCTTCTTAAAATTAGAATGCAATAATCCGTCAGGCAGCCACAAGGATAGAGAAACATTTTACCTTATTAACAAGTTTGGCTGGAAAAAGAGGTACATAGTAGCTTCAAGCGGTAACGCAGGCATTTCTTTGGCTCACTGGATGAAAGAGAAGGCTGTTGTTTTGGTCCCAAAAGTTACTCCAAAAAAGAAAATCGAAGCCATCAAAAAGTTTGGAGCAGAAGTCATAGCTGAGGGAAAATATTTTTACGATTCCTACAAATTGGTTGATGAAATTGCTCAGAAACAAGGGCTCATTAACCTATCGCCAGGATTTGTGGAAAGATGGAGAGGAGACGTTGCAATCAGCCACGAACTGAAGGAAATAGAGCCAGAATACGTTTTTGTTCCTTCCGCCGACCTCACATTAGCGTATGGAGTTGCCCATGGCTTCCAAGAAATGCTAAATAAGGGCTTGATCGAGAAACCGCCAACGATTATTTCATGTGTACTCCCCAATCATCCGTTAATCAAACTATGTGAAGATGAGGACATTGACGAATGTTACAAACAGGTTTTTAATTCGATTTATACGCATGGAGAAGAAGGAGAAAACATTGAGAGAGGATTTCTGGATTTTCCGTTCACAAAAGTAGAATCCACTAGTAAGTTGAACTCAGTATTACAGTTAGGCGAGAAATATCCAAACTATGACCCTGCAGTTTTGATTGCCATGTTTATTTCAAGAAAGTATGATGGCAGAAAAGTGGTGATCGTGACTGGAGTTAAACGTTAGAGCCAAAAGCAAAACTTTATGTGGATATTTCTATCCCTGGTATTTTCACTTTCTCATACACAATGTCTGAAATTTTCATTACAGCGCTTATCCAGATGAGATAAATTATTGCTGTGAAAGTGTATGTTTCTAAGTTTCTCCATGTTTGGCCGGCTATTGTTTTGGCGGCGGACGTGAAGTCTCTCACTCCAATTACAAGTAGGGCTGATGTGCTTTTCGTTAGGGAGCAGAATTCGTTGCCCCACGCCGGGATTACTAGTCTCAAGGCTTGGGGAAGAATAACGTAGAAAATTGCCTTAGCCTTTGAGAGACCTATTGAAAGAGCAGCAGTCATTTGATCCTCATAAACGGCTTCCATTGCTCCCTTTATGTAGCCCTTTTGGTAAGCTGCACTGTTTAGACTGAAAACTAGGAGACCTACCACGAAGGGGTCTATCAACGTGTGGAACAGGTCGGGAATGGTGAAATAGAATATGAAGAGCTGAATGATGATAGGGCTCCCTCTAAAGAACTCCACGTAAAACCTAATTATAGTTGAAACGATTCTTCCTCCGTATATATCACCTATTGCAAGAAGGATCCCAAGCGCAAGCCCCACCAACACCCCAAACATTGTTACCTCAACCGTCGTAATGAAGCCACCAAGGAGCAAGCCGAAATATTTGACTAAAAATTCCACTTTATTCCCTTCTGGTTCGCTTAATCAACCGCGCCATGAAGATTTTCGCTCTTTCACTTCTGGGGTTAGTAAAGAAAATTTCTGGCGGTTCTGTCTCAACTATTGCGCCTTCATCAAAGAAAATCATTTCGTCTGCCACTTCACGGGCGAACGGCATCTCATGACTAACTATAAGCATGGTTGTTCCCTTCTTTGCTAGATCTCTCAGGGTATCTATTACTTCTCCAGTTAATTCTGGGTCGAGGGCTGATGTTGGCTCATCAAGTAATATAATGTCCGGGTTTCTTGCCAATGCTCTAGCTATTCCAACTCTTTGTTGTTGTCCTCCAGATAGTTGAGCCGGATAATGATGCGCCCATTTTTCCATCTTCACTTCTCTGAGAGCCTGCATCGCTCTTTCTCTGGCTTCTTTCTTGGGCAGCTTCAGTACGCGTCTTAGTGCTAACTCTACATTTCCAAGTGCGGTTAGATGATGGAAAAGCCAGATGTGCTGGAATACGAATCCTATTCTGGCTCTTGCCTTGTTCAAGTCTACGCCCGATTTTGTTAAACATTCTCCCCTAAGGAAAACCTCTCCTTTAGTGGGCTTTATTAGCATCGCTAAACATCTTAGAAATGTGCTTTTTCCAGAGCCGCTTGGTCCAAATATAAGTTTTATTTCACCTTCTCCAATTTTTAAGGAAACATCTTTTACTGCGATGATTTTTCCGTAGATTTTCGAAAGATTTCTACATTCCATTACTATGTCCGTCATTTTTCTCTCTACAGTCCCAACTGTTTCTTTTTTCTGCTCCCCCATGTGTCTAGCCATGTTGCGATTGGAAAGGTGAGTAGTATGTACAGAAGGGCGGCTAAGAGATAAGGAGTAACGGTATCCCCGGTTCCTTTTCTAATCCAGTCCGTTATTGCCATTATATCAATGACGGCGATTATCCACGCATATGACGAGTCTTTAACGAGAAGAGCGTATTCGCTGCCTAGACCCGGTGTAGAGGAAATAAAGACTTGGGGTAACATAACATGAATTACTGACCGTATCCTTGAAAGCCCAAGAGACCTAGCGGCCAGCATCTGTTCTTCTCCTATACCTCTTATTGCTCCTCTAAATATCTGAGACTGGTTTGCTGCACTCCTCAGTCCTAAAACGAAAGTTGCCGTGAAAAATGGGTTTTTGAAAGGGGTGCGAAAGTAGTATCCTATTCCCCAGTAGAACAGAAGCATCAACACCAGTTCTGGGATTCCTCTAAAGACCTTCTCAAATCCGTCGATAAGAATCTGGAAGGGTTTGCTTCCATATGCTCTCATGAAGGCTAAAGGAAGTCCGATGGTTAATCCTAATAAAAAAGAAAGGATGGAGACAGATAGGGTTGTGTAGACTCCTCCCAGCATTAGGAGCAGTTGCTGGACCACATCCAACATTCATCACATTGGTATTTAGCTAGCATTTCCACTTCTGTTTCAATTCGTCTAGCTCGGCTGTAGCTATCAGTTTTTCTGCAAGTACTCCATTTATCTTTGCAACAAGTGTGTGAGCGTCTTTGTGGGCCACAAAGGCTACAGGAAAGTAGGGTCTCTTATAGATAACTACGATTGGTGTTTCTGCTTTCTGTTCTGCTTCAAGTATCCAGTTAGACGTTATCGGAGTTTCCGCATAGACACAGTCAATTGCGCCCCTCTTCATGTCTTCAAGTGCAAGGAGGAAATCATTGTAGGTTACTAAAGCACCTGGCGCTACTTGCATCAATTCCGCTTCTTGAGTTGTGCCTACTTGCGTTCCACATTTGAGACCAAGTTGTGTCAGATTTGCTAGAGACGTTAATTGTGTGATGCCTAATTGGTTGGCTCTAGTTTGAAGCATTATTACTTGGCCTTCTGTAATGCTGTGGGGCATTGTAAATTGCACTACCTCCAACCTATCTATGGTAACTGAGAACCCGCTTACACCCAAGTCTATATCCATGGCTTGAACAGCTGGAATTATGGCATCAAAGCCCATGTTCCTCCACTCAACGGTAAGATTCAGTTCATCTGCAATCATTTCCATCAATTCAATTTCGAAGCCAACGATGGCGCCCGTTTCATTTAAATATTCGTAAGGAGGCCAACCCGGTTCTGTTCCAACTATTATTTTACCCGTTTCTGTGACACGTGCCCAAACGGAATCTTCTGCTATGACTGTCACCAACTTCCATCCTGTCTTCTCGAGTCCCTCACTGTCCATGGTGGTTAGAGTGACATTGTAGACCCCATACAGCCCAAACACATGAGTCGTAGTCACATAAGTCGTATTCACCGGAGGCGAACCATCAGCAAAATTCCAATAATACCAGAGGATAGTTTTACCTTCAGGTTTCGAAGGAGAAGCATCAAAGGTAACATTCTTGCCAGTCGGCGGAGGCATCGGTGAATATGTAAAACCAGCAGCATACTCTCTGGCCGTTGGAAATATAAGTGGGCTTGCATAGAGCCCCACTACGAAAGCCACGACAGCTATTACTATCATTCCTACGCCCATAACAATTTTTGAAGTTGCCATATTTTTCCCCATCATAAGCTTCTACGTTTCCTTATTTAAAACTTTAACATAATGCCATCCATAAGTCCCTTAATTCCATAGATTATAATCCCAGAACAATGAAATATCCTGCAACTGAATTTTTCTGCCCTTTGATTCTTATCGATTTTGAAGAATAAGAACAAAAAATTTGACTTGACCTCATCAAGTCGCGATTAACAATGACCGTTCATCCCGCTACATCCTTAACGGCGCTAGACACCCGCTTCAGGCACTCCAGCGCACACTCGTACGTTGGAAAACCCTTCAACCCACATTCAGGTCCAGCATATGGAACCCTTTCCACACCAAATCGGTTAATTATCTTAACTAGTCGTTCTTTCATCGTCTCAACTTTTTCGAGAAAAACTTTGGAGTCTATCTTCCCTTTGGAAACGTCTTTCCAAACGTCTGCAACCTTCTGATTTATGGTTGTTTCACTCATTCTTTGAGGCGAGGCTCTGACGACGTCGTCCCTAATCAGTTTATCAAAATTTGTGATCGACACACTCGCTTTTAGAAATTTGTCAGTAGCCTCCAGTCGTTCCTTTGTTTTCTTCATTTCGTATACGGGATCTCCTATGTGTGACTCGACTATGTTTAGGGGTTCTACCTCCCAGAACAACTCGTCCGCTGTATTGTGAAGGTGTATGATCGTCTTGGCGCCTTTAGAACTAGCCACATAAAAAATGGATTCCCAAGCCTTTCGCAAGTTTTCTCTTCCCTCAGACCCATAATCGGTTAACGGGTCGTCTAGAAGCCCGAAGGCGGGTTCGTCAACAGAAACCAAGCTTACACTCGCATGTTTTTCACTGAAAACGTTGCTTTCTACGATTTGTGAGATTACGTCTCCCAGCCTTGTGAATATTTTGCTGTCTCGGTACGTGAAAAATGAAGAGAGAGTGTATGGTCCTGTCACGCAGATTCTAATCTTGAAGGGTTCGCCTCCCCTCTCGATTTCTTGGACACCTCGCTTAAGAGCCGTAGCCTCTGGTATCTGCCTCCTACCTGCTTTTATAAAAGGAATCCTAGTTTCTGTGTAGCCGCCTCCCTTAAGCTTCTCCACGCCGTCTATAACATCTAAAAACATCTCGTTCATATCCCTAAACTGAGGAAAGCTCGGAACATCGATGCCTGCATGAACTTTGTCTAAAAAAGCCTCAACCACTTTCTGCTGAAAATATCGAACGGAATCGTCAGCTGATGGTGTACCGAAACGTGTTGCACCTTCCAAGAATTTCTTGTAGTCGCCGACTAAGGGCAGGCTGCCAACGTCACAAGATTCAGTCACGTGAGAAACTCCTTGACTGTTTTGAAGTGTTCCCACCCCCGAGCCTCTATAGGAACCGTTTCTCCTTTCCTTTTAAGAAGTAGGGCTTTTCCCTTTTTGACTAACCCAATCCTTATTAGGGCTGTTCCAACGGTTTCCACGGCTTTCTTGGCTCTTTCCCAAAGTTTTGGCCTAATGGTCACAACGAGTTCGTACTCCTCCCCGCCGTACAAGGTTAATTCTGTTACGTTCAAATTATGGCGTTTTGCAAACTCTTCGGCTTCGGGAGCGACTGGAAGGCTGTCAACGATGAAACCCACGTTGCTAGCCCTCGAGATTTCATGTAGACTCCAAGCGAGTCCGTCACTCGAGTCGATGGAAGCGGTAACCGCGTGAGTTTGAGCTAGAGCTAAGCCTTCCTTAACTCGAGCGCACGGCATAAGAACAGAATCGACCAACGCCCTTCCTATTTTAGGAGGAGTTGAAAGCTTTTCGAGCAGAATTTTTAGGCCTGAGGCTGTTTTGCCGAAAAAGCCCGTGACGGCAACTATGTCGCCTGGTCTTGCGCCACTACGCTTCATGAGGTGTTGTTTTTCGCAGATTCCAAATGCAGTGCAACTGATGACTAAGTCGGAAGCCTCGTTTGTGTCTCCTCCGAGGACGTAGGCGTCGTATTCGCGTGCTCCGTCGTTTAAGCCTATCCCAATTTGTTCGATGTCTATTTCTTTAAGGCTTCTGGGGATGCCGATAGATGCGAGTATGGCGACTGGTTCTACTCCTTTTGCAGCTAAGTCGCTTATGTTCATGACTGCCGCCTTGCGGGCTGCCTGCCTAAAACTCATCCGTGGCGGAACGTCAGTCTTTCCGACGAGCATGTCAGTTTTTATGATGGCGAGTTTTCCGTGTCCAATGTTTACGGCTGAGACGTCGTCTCCGAAGGGAACTGGCATGTTGGGCATTTCTTCTAGGCATTTTAGAATGATTTCAATTATTTTTCGTTCGCCCAACTCCTTCGCTGAACTCAGTGCGAAGCCTCCATGAAGGGTATTATCAAACGTCTTAAAAATATGTCTCACTTTGAGCATGGTGTCCGAATGTCTTAAAAACACGCATTTGTTTTCATCTGTTGAGTAGTGTGCCCCGGTGGCTCAGCTGGTAGAGCAGCGGTTTCGTAAAC
>Ga0209725_1000845_pt1 | contig 18072 bp, 16 predicted proteins | sample I18A1metaG_FD_184145 | JGI IMG/M metagenome (GOLD analysis project Ga0209725, IMG submission 184145) | Lake sediment bacterial and archeal communities from Gulf of Boni, Indonesia to study Microbial Dark Matter (Phase II) - ​I18A1 metaG... | ecosystem: Environmental > Aquatic > Freshwater > Lake... | reverse complement strand
CGCCTGTAATCACTCCAGGCAAGGTCTTTGAGGCTTCAGGTCACATTGACCACTTTAAAGAACCAATGGTGGAATGCCTAAAATGCAAGAAAAGATTCCGTGGAGACCATTTGCTTCAAGAGTTTGCGAAAATCAGCGAATCGGAAGCTGAAAAACTGAGCCTAAAAGAATTAAAAGCAGCAATTGAAAAGCATAATATTCGCTGTCCAGAATGCGGCGGTGCTTTCGGCGAACCAAAACTATTCTTAACAATATTTAAAACCACCATAGGTCCGTATTCAGAAGCAGTTGCTTACGGAAGGCCTGAAGCTGCACAAGGAATATTCGTAGAGTTCAAGCGTTTGTATGAAATGGCGCGAGAGAAGCTTCCGTTCGGTGTTTTGCAGGTGGGTCATGCCTTACGGAATGAGATTTCGCCGAGGCAAGGTCTAATAAGGTTAAGGGAATTTACCATAATAGATTTGGAATTCTTCTTTGACCCGGAAGAGCCCAATTGTCATCTATTAAAAGATGTTGAAAATGAAAAGTTGCGACTTGTTTTGGCTGAAAATAGGCTGCGAGGTTCAGAGGAAATCATCGAAGTTACGGTGAAGGAGGCGTTAGAGAAAGGTTACATTAAGGCTGAGTGGCAGGCAGTTTTCATGGCTTATGCCAAAAAATTATTGACAGGCTTAAGTGTTCCAGCTGAAAGTCAACGCTTCATCGAAAAGCTTCCTTGGGAAAGGGCCCATTACTCGCTTCAAAGCTTTGATCAACAAGTTTATGTTGAACGTTGGGGGTGGGTGGAAGTTTCTGGGCACGCTTACAGGGCGGATTATGATTTGAAGCGGCACATGAAGTTCAGCGGCGAGGACATGCGTGTTTACAAAGAATATGAAAAGCCCGTTGAAAAGGAACAGCTAGTCATAAAGCCTATAATGTCTAAGTTTGGGCCAGTTTTCAAGACTGAGGCTGCGAAAGTGGCAGATATGCTTTCAAACGCTGACCCTAAGGAGGTTGAGGCTTCTATAGGGAAAAACGGCTTCTGCATGCTTGGAAAATATAAGATTCTGCCAGAGCACATAGAAATTGGGCATCAAAGGGTTGTTGAACGTGGAAGGCGTTTCATTCCTCACGTTGTTGAACCTAGTTTTGGCTCTGACAGGCTTGTTTACGTGGCTCTTGAATATGCCTACAATGTTAAGGACGACAGGGCAATACTATGCTTTCCACGAGATATTGCACCAATGCAAGTTGGTGTTTATTCTCTTGTTAGCAAGGATGGGCTACCTGCAAAGGCGTTGAAGTTGAATAAGTTATTGGTTGATGAAGGCTTTGTAACTGAACATGATGAGACGGGTTCCATTGGTAGGCGTTACGCCCGCGCAGATGAAATCGGCATACCTTTGGGCATAACAGTGGATTATGAAACACTTACTGATAACACGGTTACCATTCGCAATCGTGACTCATGGAAACAAGTTAGAACATCAATTGAAGACTTACGAGAGCTTTTGCACAAGTATTTTAGGTGGAAAATCAATTTTGAGGATTTAGGCAAGCCATTAGAAAGCTGAGTTTTCGTTACCTTTTTTAATACTTCAGCGTATTTAATGTTAGAAAAATAGCCCTGTTTTGTGGCGGGAAAAAGTTTGGTGCTTCCAGCAGAAACTGAAGAACGCGTAAAACGAAGAGCGTTGAGCGTTTGCCAAGACCACCTTAGAAAGGTCTTAGAGTTGACTAGAAAGGTTCCTCAAATAATAGATTGTTTCATAAGAAATGATAAGGAAAAAGCAAGACAGCTTTTCACTCAAATTAGGGGCGGTGAAGATGAGGTTGACAAGGCTAGACGGCTGGTTTCACAAGAGCTTGCCGAGATAGGGGCTATTCTACTCAGCAGAGAAGACTTCTTAAGGTTTACAAATTTGACAAGCGAGATTGCGGACTTCTCTGAAGGCATAGCTTTCCGCTTGGTTGAAATTATGGAGCATAACTGGAATATTCCCATGGATATAAAGAAGGATTTGTTGAAGCTTTCAGAGGCTGTTTTTGAGGCTGTGCTTAAGCTTAGGGAAACAGCTATGGTTCTCAGCTATGGCTCAACTAAAGCGATGGAAAAAGCTAAGGATGTTGAGGTTGCCGAACGGGTTGTTGACGAACTTTACCGTGAACTGGAGATAAAACTTCTAAACAGTAAGCTTGACTTTCCAGCACTGATCCTATTGAGGGATGTTCTGCAGCTTTTAGAGGATTCAGCAGACAAGGCTGAAGATGCCGCGGACGCTGCTCGAATCTTATCTTTCATTTTGTAAAGGCGAAAAATCAAATGCCTAAAAAAATCGAAGTGGAATTTATCGAAAACTTCTTGGTTGTATGGAGTCCAGCAGAAGGCTCAAAACTTTATAAAATGGGTTTTTATGGGAAGCCTCTCGGAATCCCTAAACCGAAAGTCCCAGAATTCAACGTTCCCTTGATTTTGGATTTGATGGAAGGTCTGTATCTTGCTGAAAAGGAAATTATAACCGTTTATGAAGGTTTAGAAAAGAGAAAAGTCAGCCTCAGAAAGCTGCGTCAAAGGGTCAGACAATTATATGAGGAATTTGATGAGAAATATGCTGTTTATCATGATCTGCGGGATAACGATTTAATTGTCACGCCCGGGATAAAGTTTGGATGTGACTTTGCTGTTTACAAACATGGACCCGGCGTTGAGCATGCACCATACATGGTTTCTGTTAAAAGTGCTAAGGCTGAGATAACAGCAACAGAAATTGTTAAGGCTGGAAGACTTGCAACAACCGTTCGAAAAAGATTCATTATAGCCGTGCCAGACTTGGAAAAGGAAAAGGTAAGATATCTAATATTTAAGTGGTTTAAAGCATAAATAACCACACGAGAAAAAAGTAGTTCTGTTGAGGAGGTTTTCTATTGGAGTTAAAAACAAATTTTTGAAATACAAAGGGACTTTGATCGAAAGTTAGGATGGGACGCGTACGAAAAATGCCGCACATCTGAAGATGCATTAAAGTTTATGGAGCATTTTGTGCTTGTGATGGTTGAAGAACTTGGTGAAATATCAAGAGTTCGAAAGCAATACTACCGAGACAAGCAAAGCTTCCGATTGAAGAATTAAGGCATGAACTGATGGATATTTTCGTTTATCTTATGCAGGCATGCATGGCTTTGAACGTTGACTTGGAAAAGGAATACATAAAAAAAGATGAAGTACAACGAAAAACGGTTCATCCACAAAAGCCATGAATAACCAAGTCTATCGATGCTGTTCCAAAATAATCTGGATTAATTCTTCTTCTAGTGTAGGTTTTTCCCGTGGATTCTCGATTATTTTTCCAATATCTTTCCCCTCTTTGTCAAACACTATTATGAGCGGAATTTTATCCACCTGAAATGTTTCCACTTCCTGTGGCGAAGGCGGGATTCTCCATTTTCTGGTATGACTCAACGAGTCCTTCTTTAAGCCGCCGAAGATTCTGACTTCTAATTCCGTTGCCTCAGATATTAAGGCTAAAACTGGAATATTTACAGCGCAATCTTTGCACCACTCTGCTGAAAAGACAACTAGCATGTATTTGTTCGCAAATTTTTTAAGCTGGTTTATGGCTTCTTGTTTTAGCTGGTATGTTTGTTTTCTCTTTAAGAACTTCTCGTTGAATGGTTGTGCTAGGCTTTTTATGTACTGCTCTACTGAAACTGTTTTCTTTCTTATTTCTGATAAGTTGATGCTCATTTTTTAGCCTGGCATCAATGTTTGATTTATGAATTCTCCTCTTACATATTGATGCGGATAAATTTTTGTTGATGTTAGTTTGCAATCTTCACCTATTGTTACGTCATCGGCAATGACTGAGACCGCATTTATTTTTGTCTGTTTTCTCAGGCTTGAAAGGACTGTTACATGTCTTCCTATGATGCTTTCTTTTATTTCCGCCTTCTCTTCAATTATGGCTCTATCCATAACCGCAGAATTTTCTATCACAACGTCTTTGCCAATTTTTGTGTAATTGTCAATGCATGAATTCACTATTCTTACACTGTCGCTTATTTTGCAGTGCCTTCCAATTAAAACAGCGCCTTCAACTTCTATTTTACCTTGTTTAATCTTTCTTATGATTTCTTGTCTCCGTTTCAGCGCTTCGTAACTTTCTCCCTGGACCCATATTCTGGCTTCTTCGCTTATTCTTCCGCCGAAATCTGTTAGAGACAAGAAGCGACCATTAAGCATGTCCTGCATGGCTTCTAAGTATCGTTTCGGAGTGCCCACGTCATACCAGCTTCCCTTCAAAGTATAGCCGTATACTGTTCTTCCGGTTTTTATTATGTAGGGAATGAAATCGTAACCGAAATCGAGGCGATGTCTCTCCTTAATTATTTGTTTAACTCTTTTTTCTTTGAAGATTTTCCTTATTTCCGGTGAAACCATGTATAAGCCTGTGTTGGCAAGATTTGATGGTGCCTCTTTAGGCGTTGGTTTTTCGACAAATCTTGAGATTCTCTTGTCCTTGTTTATGTCAGCTATTCCGTAACCTTCAACGTCTTCGACTTCCCTTAACGCTATAGTCATGACGGCTCTTTTTTTCTGGTGAAATTCTACAAGTTCTTTCAAGTCTACGTCGAAAATGTTGTCGCCCTGCACCGCGAAAACTGGGTCTTTAACGTTGTAGTATTCCATGTTTATTCTTGCGGAATCGGCGCTTCCGAGGTCGTCAAAGTTGGGTTGGTATTTTATGTGGACGCGTGGGCTTATGCCATATCTTGCGGAAAATCCGTAACCCGACTCAAAATAGTCATGTAAGTCTCTATAGTTTGTGTAGCCTTTCACTCCGAAAATGAAGTTTCGGATGCCTTGGCGGGCAAGGGATAATAGGGAAAATTCTATTAGCGGTCTGTTTAATATGCGAAGGCAAGCCTTACTGGTCTCCGCTGTAAGTGGTAGTAGTCGCTTGGCTTTTCCTCCGACCGGAGTTATCACCCTTAATCTTTCTGGTGCATAGTTGTCGTGCAAAAGTTTGTCACCAACAAACTTTGTAAATGGTTTATTCGCCTGAACGTATTAAACTTTCGAATCTAATCGTGAATTTTATAACTTTAATGCGAGCTTATGGTTATTACAAGGTTTGAATAATTATGGGTAAACTAAGTGGTTATCTACGCTTAATGCGTCCAATAAATTGCTTAATGATGGGTTTTGCCGTTATAGTCGGTGCAGTCTTCGCAAGCCCTAATATGTTAAACGCTCTCTGGCAGAACTTAATATATGGATTCCTTACTGGTTTTATGCTAACTGCTGCATCCATGACTATAAACGACTATTGTGATAGGGAAATCGACGCTATAAACGAACCTAACCGCCCAATTCCAAGTGGCTTAATTAAGCCAAAAGAAGCTCTTGCCTTTGCATTCATACTCACAGCAATAGGTTTTGCAGCCGCACTTGCAAACTCATATTTGACGAACATCTCTTGTTTCTTAGTAGCTATAATCGCATGGATAATTTTTGTGGCTTACACTACTGTTGGAAAACGTAGCGGGCTACCTGGCAATTTTCTTGTCAGCACCTGTGTAGCAATTCCCTTCATTTATGGTAGCTATACCGTCGCTGGTTCAATTGAGACAAACGTTTTGATTTTTGCTTTCATGGTTTTTCTTTCCATTACTGGCAGAGAAATAACTAAAGGAATAGTGGATGCTCAAGGTGACAGAATGCAAAATGTGAAAACTTTGGCTGTGCGTTATGGAGAGAAAACAGCCGCTGTGGTAGCTACCTTGTTTTACCTTTCCGCAGTTTCTTTAAGCCCAATACCTTGGTTCCTCCCGAACCCCGTTTCATTTTGGTATATTCCTTTTGTGGCTGTAACTGATTTTGGACTTGTGGCTTCTTCTTTTATGCTTCTTAACGATTATTCGAGAGAGGGAGCCAGAAAGGTTAAGAATATTGCTCTGTTATGGTTCATTTTTGGATTGTTAGCATTTGTTGTTGGTGCTTTGGTGAGGCAATGATTGGTGAAGAGGTTTTTATGAACGTTCTTTTAGTGCTTCTGTGCTATGCGTATGTGTTATTAGTAATTATTGTTTCAAGCAGAATGGATAGAGTTTTGCATATATCGCGGAAGGTTTCTCGCAAGTTTTTACATGTGATGATTGGAAATCTTCCGTTCATTATTCCATTTTTTACGGCGAATATTTATCCAGTTCTTGTGGCTGCTCCCTTCATATTGGTAGCATTTCTTGCTTCGCCTTACTCCCCGTTTAAAGGTATTGGCCAAAAAATGAAGGGACTTGCAGATATAACAGAAGAAGGGCATCACTTTGGGCTTATTCTTTATGCTTTTTCCTACACTTTGTTAGTATTGTTTTTCGCTTCTGAGCCCTACGTTATTGCTGCTGGCATTTTGCCCATGGCGTATGGTGATGCCGCGGCTTCAATGGTCGGGGAAAGATATGGCAGAAGAAAATATAGGCTCTTAGCCGACAAAAGTCTAGAAGGCTCAGCTGCAATGTTTTTTACCAGCTTTTTAAGCTTCGCACTTAGCCTAGTTTTCTTTTCTCTGCTTTACTCATTTTCGGTTTTTGAAAAGATTTCTGCAGCAATCACCGTCGCTACGGTCGCAACCTTTGTTGAAGGTTTTTCTCCTATGGGTTTTGACAACCTAACCGTGCCCATCTTGAGTGCTTTAACTTTTCTATTGTTGAATGGAGGCGTTTGAACGATTGGTTTTTATAGTTATGGTTTTTATAGTTATAGATGGACTGGACGCCTCAGGAAAAAGCACTCAAGCGATTAGGCTCTACAAGTTCCTTAAGGATAACGGAAAAACTGTTTTTCTGCGTTTTCATCCTTCAAATGACAATTTTTTCGGGGTTAAAGCCAAGCAGTTTCTATATTTGAAAGGAAAAAGTGCTCATTTAGCAGCAGCCTCATTCTATATGCTTGATGTTATTCGTTCAATTCTGCATTATTTGTGGCGGAAATACGATTACATTATTTTTGTCCGATATCTAATGGGAACAGCCTATCTGCCGTCGCCGTTGCATAGAATTGCCTATCACTTTTTCGCTTCAATTGTACCAACATCAAATTTCATGTTTTTTCTTGACGTTAGCCCAGAACAAGCTTACAGAAGAATACAACAAGAGCGTAGGAGACGAGAAATGTTTGAAAGCTTGGAAGAATTGGAACGGATTAGGCGTAAAGCTCTTTTTTTGGCTTTAGTAGGTAAATGGACGGTAATAGATGCAAATAAACCCGCAGAAGATATTGAGAAGGAAATTAGGAAATTGCTGTAGTTGAAGGAATTTGTTCCCTTTCATGTAATGCTCAAATTTTTAGCAAGGTCAAAGTCCTTTCTCGTATACTCCTTCAATGGCAATAGTCATCTTCTTGAAAACACAGTGATGCTTCACGTGCTTTGGTAGGACAAAGCACTCCCCTGTTTTTAAAATCGTTTTTTCGCCTCTTTCCAATGTGAATTCTATTTCCCCTTTAAGCACCAACATGAAAACGTCTCTTGGATTTTCACGAAAAGAAATTGGGACCTCATCTTGATGGTTTTTCCAGTTGTGGCATAGAGTTTGAATCCGTCAGCCTCACCTATCTCTACAAATTGATCAGCATTATCTCCTATAGCTAGCTTCTTTTTAGCAAGTTTTTTAGCTTCTAATATCGCTTTCTCTAAATTTAGAATCTTCATCTGTCTTCACTATTGCCTGTTCTAAAAATTGGTCTTATAAGTCTCATGTTTTAGAACTATATCAGAGAAGCGTGTTGCTTATTGAGTGTGGAAGATGAGACTAAGTTTGAATATGCACTTCGCGGAAAAGCTTGGAAAGTTTACTGGCTTCTCTTGAAAAGTGGCCGACCTATGACTGTTAGAGAAGTTCAGAAATCTTTGCATTTCACCAGCCCTAGTGTGGCAAATCATCATCTGGAACAATTGCGCGAGTTAGGCCTAGTGCAGAAGCAGGATGTAGGCGGTCACTATTATTTGGTTGGCGAAGTCAAAATTGGTGTGCTTCGGCACTTTGTCAAATTGGGAAAACTTCTTTTCCCAAGATATTTCTTTTATGCTGTTTTCTCCACAACCCTTTATGTTGTTTACCTTTTGATGTTTATGCAGGGCTTTACACAAGAGAATCTGTTTATTCTTTTATTTGGTGCGATAGTTTCAGCAATTTTTTGGTATGAAGCAATCCGCATATGGTCTTTGAAACCGTTCTAATTTCTGGATTGAACTGTACTAAAGCTTAGGATAAAATACGATAGGCGCTTGATATTTGATAGGTGATTGTCTGATGCTGAAGGAAATTAAAAAGCGTGCGCAAATTTATGGAGTTGTTGCTGTCATTTTAGCCGTAACGTTGGGCGCATTATGCTATAACTTTGGAATTTACCCAGCCGAATTTCAGCCTTCAGAAGCCTCATCTTCTGCGTTCTTGAGTACATTTTCATCCTACGAAGAGCTCAAAAACTTCTTAACAACAAATTCCCGAAACCAAGAACCGTTTTTGTTTCTTGGTCCTTTGGATATTACTCAAGGTCCAGTACGGTCCATGGTGGAGTCTTCACAGACTGCTTACTTCTCTGCGCCTAGGTTGTCGCCATCACCAATATATTCAGCTACAAACATTCAGGTTGCGGGAGTTGACGAAGCAGACATCGTAAAAACCGATGGAGAATATATCTACTTAGTTTCAGGTACTAACATTTTCATTTTAAAGGCATATCCAACAGAAGAAGCCCAAATACTTTCAAAAATAACCTTTAACGACACCAGTTTTGGCGGAATTTTTGTAAGCCAAGACAGCAATAGACTAGCAGTGTTAGGGTGCAAATACAAATTCCCAGAGTTTTACTATCAAACCTTTATTATTGACGTTAAAACCTTCATAGACGTCTATGATATTTCAAACAAATCAAAACCTGCACTTTTGAGCAATTTCACGATGACAGGTAGCTACTTTAATTCAAGAATGATAAGCGACTATGTCTATTTCGTTGTAAGTCAACCTAGCTACGTGATTTATGACACAGTTATTCTTCCAAAGATATACTTAAATGGCGAAAGGAAAGAAATAGGTGCCACTGAAGTCCTCTACTCCAACACCTCTGATAATTACTTTTTGTATACAACAGTTGTCGCACTGAATATGCAAAACACTACTGAAGAACCAACTCATAAGACGATCATGCTTGGAGGAACAAGCAGCATGTACGTTTCGCTAAACAACATTTACATAACGTTTCCAGAGCCATACGACCAAACCTCAATCTATAGAATACGCATAGAAAACAGCACCATCAATCCTGAAGCCAAAGGCAAAGTGCCAGGACACGAACTTAATCAATTTTCAATGGACGAATACGACAACTACTTTAGAGTAGTAACCACAACATGGGTAAATGGAACAAACAATCTATACGTGTTAAACATGAACCTAAGCGTGGTAGGAAGCCTAGAAAACTTTGCTCCGCCAAACGAAATCATGGACTCGGCTAGATTTATTGGAAATCGTTGCTATCTTTCAACATCGGTCAGACGAAAAGACCCGTTCTTTGTAATTGATGTTGAAAACGCAACTGAGCCGAAAATCCTAGGTTACCTAAAGATTCCAGGATTTACAACATATCTGCATCCATACGATGAGAGTCATATAATAGGAGTAGGCAGAAGCGAGAATAATAGTGTGAAGATTTCGCTTTTCGATGTTAGCAACGTGAGCGCTCCAGTCGAAATTGACATGTATTCTGTTGGAGGAGTTTGGTCAGACACTCTGGTTTTGACAGAGCACAAGGCATTCCTCTTTGACAAGTCCAAGGATTTACTGGCGATCCCCGTATCAATCTACTACAATGGAGACAAACATTGGCAGTGGCAAGGCCTTTACGTTTTCAACATAACCTTAAGCCGTGGCATTACTCTGAGAGGCAACATTACTCATCAAGAGAATAGCGGTATCTATTGGGATAGCACTTACCAAGTGAAGAGAGCATTATACATCGAAAATGTGCTTTACACGGTGTCTGACAAGAAAATAAAAATGAACAGCTTGGAAGACCTGACGGAAATCAAAGAGATCCAACTTCCCTAAAGCCTCCCCATTTTTCTTTCAGTACACAAGAGTAATCGGTTGTTAAGTCGACTAAAACATAATGTTTAGTATTTCTCCAACGATATAGGCAATTAATGCTCCAGCGACGGTTATAATAGCATACTTCAATCCAGATTTGTATGGGTTTTCTTTACCTATTTTTCCTACGTAACTGCCTAAAATAAACGACATAATTGTTCCAACTGTGAATGAAACATACGTGGCGTTCCATATGCTGAGAAATGTGAAGGGGGAAATCAAGAGGACCAACGCGACAATGGTGGCTAGGAACGAAAACACTCCACTCATCCATACTTCCTTTTTTGAATGGACTCGAGATTCTGTTCCCTGTTCGACTCCGTAAATCTGAACGGCTCTCTCGGTTGTTTGAGAGATGAAAAAACCTACAGAATTTCCAAGTGCATCAGCTATTCCGCCGGCGATGCTTGCAATTATGACTAGGGTTGGGTCAGAAGTTGCTCGGGCAACGCCGACAATTATACCTAGAAAACAAATTACCCCATCTGTTAGCCCGAAGGCGATGCTCTCCATTAAATAATGAACTTCAAATTTCTGTTCCTTTGCAGTGTTTTTCATCTAATTGCCTTCGTAGAAGCATATAACGTTGAAATGGTCGGGGATTTAAGGATTATGCGACATATACCCATCTTCAAAAGTTCCCAATTCTATTTTGGATTTGAAGACGTAAGATTTAATCGATTTTTCCGTCTATTTGCTGTTTATCTTGTTGATTGTGGGCGTTATGCATTTATCTAATGGTTGTATTCTTTAAAACCTTTAGACATGTGTTGAAGAGGTTTAATACTTAAAAAGGATAAGACTTAGATTTGAAAAAAACAAGAGAGTTTGATGCGTATGTCCTTCGTACCTATACAAGAAATTTTAGAAGGAAGCTACGTAAACAAGAGGGTTGCAATTAGAGGATGGCTTTATCGCCAACGAGAAGGAAAAGAAACAATTTTTTTGGTAGTTCGTGACTCAACAGGCTTTATTCAATGTACAGTTAAAAAAGAAAGCCCTGCATGGAATGAAGCTAAAAAAATTACAATTGAGTCATCGCTAACGTTGGAAGGTATCGCTAAACAAGATAAACGGGCTCCCTGCGGATATGAAATCTCCGTTGAAAAACTGTCAATAATCGGTTTGGCTGAACTTTTCCCCATAGCAAAAGACAAAAGCAAAGAGTTTCTGCGGGATGTTCGTCATCTCTGGCTTCGCAGTCGACGAATGAACTTAGTGATGAAGGTTCGCAGTGAGGTTTTAGGGTTTACACATGAATTTTTCAAGAGACAAGAGTTTTTTGAGGTCTCTCCACCCATGTTTGTCACTAGTGCAGTTGAAGGTGGATCAACGCTTTTTGGATTAAAGTATTTTGACCAAAACATGTATTTGACTCAAAGCGCTCAACTGTATCTTGAAGTTTTGATTTACTCGTTGGAGAAAGTTTACTGTGTGGCTCCTTCTTTCAGGGCTGAGAAGAGTAGGACTATTAGGCATTTAACTGAATATTGGCACATTGAAGCTGAACAGGCGTTTGCAGATATGAAGGATTTGATGCAGTTGGAAGAGGAGCTATTGACTTACATTTGCCAACGAGTAGCCAAAGAATGTAAAAAAGAATTCGAAGAGCTAGAGGCAGACATTTCAAAAGTAGCTTCGGTCAAGACGCCTTTTCCGAAAATAACCTACACTGAAGCAATCGAAAAGTTGAATGTTAAGAGCTTCAAGATAAAATGGGGTGAGGATTTAGGCTATGATGATGAGAAAGCTTTGGCTGACGAGTTTGGTAAGCCTTTCTTCATATATGATTATCCGACACAAATCAAAGCGTTTTACTGTAAGACTTACAGGGACAATCCAGAAGTGGCAATGTCAACAGACATGCTTGTTCCAAGGATAGGGGAGATCTCCACAGGTGGTGCAAGAGAAGACGATAAGGAGAGGTTGGTTGAAAGGCTTAGAAAAATGGGCTTAAAAGAGGAGGATTATGATTGGTACATTGACTTGCGGCGTTACGGCACTGTTCCGCATGTTGGTTTCGGAATGGGACTAGAGAGGCTTCTAACATGGATGCTTGATCTAGAAAACATAATAGACGCCATACCCTTCCCAAGGACGATAAGAAGATTCTATCCATAACTTAGTGGAATAAAACAAGATTGGGGATTATTTAGTCACTATTTTCTTGAATTCTTCGTATGCTTGCTTTGCTTCCTCTACAGAAGCCTCATCTTCCAATGTGGTAACATCGCCTATTGGTAGACCTGAAGCCAGCGCCTTTAAAACTCTCCTCATGATTTTTCCGCTTCTTGTCTTCGGGAGCTTTGAAACGAAATATATCTCATCAGGCGTTGCAACTGGACCAACGGTTTTCCTTAGATGTTCTGTTAACTCCTTTTTAAGCTCGTCGCTTGGACTGCAGCCTTGCCTTAAAATAGCGAAAACTACAATTGTTTCTCCTTTAATTTCATGAGGTTTGCCGATTACTGCTGCTTCAGCTATGGCTTGATGAGAAATAACTGCGCTTTCCAATTCCATGGTGCCTAATCTGTGGCCTGCAATCTTTAAGACTTCATCTGCTCGACCTAAAAGCCATAGGTATCCTTCATCATCTCTCATGCAATAATCGCCAGTATAGTATGCATTTGGAAATCTAGACCAGTAAGCTTGTTTGTAACGCTCAGGGTCCTTGTATAGCGTCATTAACATGCCAGGCCAGGGTTTCTTTAGTATTAGATAACCGCGCACTCTCGGAGGAACGGGTCTGCCGTTTTCGTCTACCACCTCAGCATCTATGCCAGGTAACGGAAATGTGGCTGATCCGGGTTTCAGTGGAACCAGTCCTATGCCGGGTGCTGGAGAAATCATTATGCCTCCAGTTTCTGTTTGCCACCAAGTGTCCACTATTGGGCAGCGTTCGCCGCCTATGTTCTTGAAATACCACATCCAAGCCTCTGGATTTATTGGTTCTCCTACGCTTCCTAGGATTGTTAAGCTGCTTAAATCGTGTTTTTTAGGCCACTCTTCTCCATATCTCATGAACATGCGTATGGCTGTGGGCGATGTGTAAAAGATAGTCACTTTATATTTTTCGATTATTTCCCACCACCTATCGGGTTTTGGATAGTCGGGTGCTCCTTCATGGACGACTATGGATGCTCCATGCATTAAAGGCGCGTAAACAATGGAGCTGTGTCCAGTGACCCATCCCACGTCAGCAGTGCACCAGTATACGCTCTCTTCTTGTATGTCAAAGACCCATTGGTACATGGAGTTTATGAAGACCATGTAGCCTCCTGTGCTGTGGACTATGCCTTTTGGTTTACCTGTCGTGCCTGATGTGTACAAAATGTAAAGTGGATGAGTGCTTTCGAAAGGCTCTGGAGGAACATTTTCTTCAGCGTCTTTTACGATTTCGTGATACCATAAATCCCTTCCATTCTTCATTTTAACTTCTTGACCAGTTCTTTTTACCACAATCACGTTCTTTATAGAAGGAGTGTTTTCTAAGGCGGCATCTGTCATCTCCTTTACTGGTAAACTTTTTCCTCTTCTGAAGCTGCCGTCTGCCGTTATGAGAACTTTTGCCTCTGTGTCGTTAACTCGGTCTGCTAGCGCCATTGAGCTGAATCCTGAAAACACTACAGTGTGTATAGCGCCAATTCTCGCGGTGGCTAACATAGCAATGGGCAGCTCTGGTATCATGGGCAGATAGAGAGCTATTCGGTCCCCATCTTTGACGCCGAGTTTCTTAAGGGCTGATGCTAAGCGGTTTACTTCTCTGCTAAGTTGTGAATAGCTTAATGTTCTTTCTTCTCCGTTTTCTCCTTCCCAGTATATGGCTACTTTGTTTCTTCTCCAGTTTTTCAAGTGTCTGTCAACACATAAATAGGAGGCATTTAGCATTCCACCTGGGAACCATTTTGCAAATGGGGGATCCCAGTCGAGCACTCTATCCCATGTTCTGGACCATTCGAGTTTTCTTGCTTCTTGTTCCCAAAACTCTTCTATGTCGTCTAGTGATTTTTTATATATGTCCATGTACCTTTTTATTGGCCAATATTTTAGTTCAACTGGAAGGGATTCTGTCTGCATATTTTTAACCTTCCAAACGTATTTCTGCGACTTAAAAAGACTCTAGTTATATATGTTTTTTGGACTCTAAAAACAAAATTGCTGATTGCATTCTGCAGAATCAGATTGGCAGCACAGTTTTTCCATGCATCTCGTTTAGCACTTCTGCTAAGGCTAGATAAACTGCGCTTAATCCGCAAACGATACCTTCAACCCCAATTATGCGAGTGAACAATTCTAAATCTGTGATTGTCAACGATGTGTAAGCGAGAAGTGCTGATTTAACTGCAAGCAAGAAGAAGAGTATTGCAAGGCTCATGAAAACGGTTTGTAGTGCTCTATTGGTTTTTAGAGTGCCAAAGAACATGACGAAGGTGAAGAGACCCCACATGAAGAAATAGGCCATAAATGCTTCTTGACTGACAAACCAAGGTGTACTGTATCCAGGTATAGCTGGGCCATACGAGGAGAAAGGCCATATCCCGTTACTTGCTACACTCGCTGATCCAAGCCAATTTAGAGCTACGTAGGATAGCCAAAACAGTCCATAGGACGTGAAGGCTGTTGTTCCAAAAGTGTTGCCCTTCTTGTACTCCAATACGCCCGCAATAATCTGCGCTAGACCGCCGTAGAATATGCCCATCCCAACAATCATGCCGTCGAGTGGGCCCAGTCGAGCATTGTGAACAAAGCTTAGGAGTACTGTTGTCATTCCGAAGCCTAATAGTCCAAGGGGCGCTGCGCTTGCCGCTTTTTCGCTCATTTTTTTCAATCCTTCTTATGTTTATGAAAGTCTCTTATAAAAAATGGGTCTGAATATAAGTTTTTCTGGCTATTCCCTTCGTCTTTTGCTTGCGATGTATTTGCCTATTTCTAGTGAACCAAAGACTATTATTGTGAATATTGTTGCAATTGCCCAATCTATAGGTTCTGGCGCATGCACGTCGAACAGACCCTGGAGAATTGGCGTGTAAAGCACCATGAGCTGAAGGCCGAGTGATGAAAGTATTGCAATCCACAGGAACTTGTTTTTGAAGACGCCTACTTTGAAAACCGTGTACTTCAGTGAACGGGCTGAAATGGCATTGGCTAGCTCCATCAAGATCATGGCTGTAAGCAACTGTGTTCGTGCCTCGAGCAACTCGTGCGTGCCTTTCCATGGTTGGTGCATGAGGTACCCGGTTAGAAGCAGCAGAGTCATTAGAATCGGTACTGCGGTCAGATAGATTTTAACGTCACGTGTGAAAACGCTTTCATTTGGATTTCTTGGTTTTCTTTCCATCAAGTCCGGATCGCCTAGATCAATTCCTAAAGCTATGGCTGGCAAGCCATCCGTTGTTAAGTTAACCCATAATAGCTGTATTGCTGTTAGAGCTATCACTGAACCGGACTCGTAAGTAGCACCTGCTAAATAAGGGACACCAATCATCACTATGAACATGACGAGTATTTCCATAACATTACAGCGCAATAGATAGGTCAAGTATTTCTTGATGTTGTCGTAAATCTCACGACCTTCTTTAACAGCCTTAACAATGGACGCGAAGTTGTCGTCTATTAAAACCATATCCGATGCTTCTTTTGTGACTTCTGTTCCTGTAATTCCCATCGCAACTCCTATGTCAGATAGTTTAAGGGCTGGTGCATCATTTACTCCGTCACCAGTCATTGCAACAATGTGCCCTTTCGCTTTCCAAGCCTTAACAATCCTCATCTTATGCTCAGGCGAAACTCGTGCATAAATCACAACATTTTCAACTATAGTGGTTAGTTGTTCATCTCTTGTCTCGTCCATTTCTCCGCCTGTAAGCACTTTGCCTTCTACGTCGCTTTCGCCTAATAAGTTAAGTTCTTTAGCCACAGCAATGGCTGTCAGTTTATGGTCGCCTGTCACCATGACAACGTCGATTCCGGCTTTTTTGCAAAGGCAAATAGCGTTTTTGACTTCTTCACGTGGAGGGTCGATCATTCCCATTAATCCCATGAAAATCAAGTCCCTCTCAATTTTCTCATCAAAAACCGTCACAGATTCAGGCAATTCTTTAAACGCGAAACCCAAGTTCCTTAAGGCTTGCATCGCCAAAGCTTCATTTACTTCCAATATCTTTGTTCGGTCCTCCTCAGTTATCTTGCGCACTTTTCCGTTTACAAAAATTTTTGTGCATTTCTCCAAAACTATTTCTGGGGCGCCCTTCACGTAAGCCATTTTCTTTTTGCCAGAAATAATGTGAACTGTGGTCATGCGTTTTGTTTCGGAAGAGAACGGAATCTCGCCTATACGTGGCTCCTCTTTTTCCAGTTCTTCCTTCCATAATCCCGCTTTGGCTGCAGCAACAACTAACGCACCTTCCGTAGGGTCACCTTTGATTATCCATCTTTCTGTCTCAGTTTCCTTTTCCAGCTTGGCGTCATTGCACAATGTTGCAATTTTCAAAAGTGTGCGAATCTCTTCATCTGTTGGGTTAATCTTCTTATCTTCGAGTAGGAATTCTCCTTTCGGTTCATAGCCGACGCCCGAAACTTTAACTGCTTGATCATTTACGTATATTCTTTGAACGGTCATTTCGCCTTTGGTCATTGTTCCAGTCTTGTCGGCGCATATGACGCTTGTACATCCTAATGTTTCAACCGCTGGAAGTCTCCTAACTATGGTGTGCACCTTAGCCATTCGGTACATACCGACTGCAAGTGCACCTGTTACAATTGCAGGTAATGCCTCTGGAACTGCGGCAACAGCTAGACTTACTCCCCACAAAATCATGTCAAGGATGGCACGTCCTTCTATCATGCCGATGACTGCCACTGTTAAACAAACTGCTATGGATAATATTCCAATCCATTTTCCAACAGAGCCCATTCTCTTTTCAAGTGGTGTTTCTATGTCTTCCGTTACTTGAACCATCTTGGCTATTTTTCCAAACTCTGTGTTCATTCCAGTTGAAGTAATGACAGCTTTTCCACGTCCATAGACAACAACAGTTCCAGTAAAAACCGTGTTTCGTCTTTCGGGGAGTGTCGTGTGTTCTGGTAACGGATCAGCCTTCTTATTTACTGGGGTGGATTCGCCTGTTAGCGGAGCCTCATCCGTTTTCAAATTAATCGCTTCAATAATCCGAGCGTCTGCAGCAACCTTGTCGCCTGTATATAATAGGATAATGTCGCCTGGAACGATCTCGCTTGCTTGAACTTTAACCTCTTTTTCATCTCGTAAAACCATTGCTGTTGGGGCTGTCATCTTTTTTAAAGCTTCTAACGCTTTTTCCGATCTGTATTCTTGCGTGAACCCTAGGATTGCGCAGGCTAGGACTATGGCGATGATGACAATCGCATCAGTAATTTCGCCTAAATAAATTGAAAGCCCTGTTGCAATCAGCAATATTATGATCAGTATGTCTGTAAACTGTTCAAGAAGAAGTTTTATCGGCGAAATTCCCTTTTCTTTTTTTAATTCATTAGGTCCAAACTCTTGAAGACGTTTCTGCACTTCTTCTTGACTTAGCCCCGTTTCCTTAGTATTTAAAGTTTGCAAGGTTTCTTCGATTTCCATTGCATGCCAAGGTTTTGACGTATTTACCACCCCTTGTTAAATAGCACAGACTGTATTTTCTTAAAAATCATAGGTTATATTCTTTTCTCATGCAGACGTAGAAGTTGGCAAATAAGTTTATAAGATAATTCGCAAAACACTCTAGAGGTACTAAAAATAGATTAAATGAATAATAGAAAAAGGTGAAATGATGCTGGAACCATGGTTAATAGCACCGCTATCCGCTCTAATCTCGATTCTAGTTGGACTCTACTTCTATCGTTATGTGGACAAACAAGACAGCGGAACTAAAAAGATGCAGGAAATTGCCTCTGCAATAAAGGAAGGTGCAAGCGCCTTTCTAA
>Ga0209725_1000844_pt1 | contig 18078 bp, 15 predicted proteins | sample I18A1metaG_FD_184145 | JGI IMG/M metagenome (GOLD analysis project Ga0209725, IMG submission 184145) | Lake sediment bacterial and archeal communities from Gulf of Boni, Indonesia to study Microbial Dark Matter (Phase II) - ​I18A1 metaG... | ecosystem: Environmental > Aquatic > Freshwater > Lake... | reverse complement strand
GGCAAGAAGGAACAGAAGAAGAACATGCCTCTCATAATGGCGGCTCACAAGATTCCCTACATTGCCACACTGTCCCCCTCATATCCAACAGATTTCGTCGAGAAGTTTGAGAAGGCCAAGGCGATTAAAGGAACGAAGTATCTTCACATTCTGGTTCCTTGCCCTCCGGGTTGGAGAACCGATCCAGCAATGTCAGTTGAGCTGGGAAGACTTGCCGTGCAAGCAGGCGTATGGGCGCTCTTTGAAATAGAGCAAGGAATATTCGCTCTTTCTGCCCCAAGTAGCCCGCTGCTTGAGAAGTCACGAAGAAAGCCAGTTCAGCTCTACCTCGAGAAACAGGGACGATTTAGACATCTCACTGAGCCAGATATATCCCAGATCCAGCTCAATGTGGACGAAGACTGGGAATACTATAGGAAGATTAATCAGACGAAGATCTGCCCTTAGTCTCTACACTTTCAAAGGAGAGCGGGAACACGACAGCGATCCATGAGAATCTCGTACGGGTCGGCAAGAAACCAATAATGAACTACGTGGTTGCATGCGTTACACTCTTCAATTCTGGCGCAGACGAGGTCATGCTCAGAGCCAGAGGCCAATCGATCAACAACGCTGTGGACATCGTGGAGCGATTGAAAAAATTCCAGAAGAACCTCTTAGTCAGAAACATCAACATTGGATCAGAAGATGTCACACGACCGGATGGAACAAGAGCCAGCATATCCACAATAGAGATTGCCCTCAAAAAGGAATAGGCTCCTGGCAAACGTCATCACAATTCGTTTCTCCATAATCCTTTTAGAGCGGAGTAGGTAAAGCCCGCTCTCTCGTGAGGCTGTGCTGTTCATTGTCAGAAGCAAAGTATCCAAGAATCCTCGTCACCCCGCCCGGGCCCAAGGCACGAAAGCTTCTCGAGAGAGATGAGAAGGTCATATCGGGATCGATCGTTCGATTCTACCCTCTAGTAGTCGAGTCTGGAAGAGACTGTATCGTGAAGGATGTGGATGGAAACGAGTATATAGACTTCAACTCAGGGCTCGTGTGCCTCAACGTGGGACATTGCCATCCCAGAGTTATAGAGGCCATAAGAACGCAATCTGAGAGGTTCCTCCACTACTCCTACACAGACTTCTACTACGAGAAACTGGTCGATCTAGGAGAGAAGCTTGAGGAGATAACCCCCGGAACCTTTCCGAAGAAGATCTTCTATTCAAATAGTGGAGCTGAAGCGATCGAAGCCGCGATAAAAGCTTCAAGATGGCACAGTAGAAGACAGCTATTTCTCGCGTTCATAGGTGGGTTCCATGGAAGGCTGATAGGCTCCCTGAGCCTGACAGCTAGCAAACCGATCCAGAAGAAACACTTCTTTCCACTAATGCCTGGAGTGACTCATGTTCCCTATCCCTACTGCTATCGATGCCCATTCAAGCTCACATACCCAGACTGTGACTACTGGTGCATCGATTTCATAGATGAGTGGGTTTTTCGCAAGTATGTTCCCCCTGAGGATACAGCGGCCTTCTTCTTCGAGCCTATTCAAGGGGAGGGAGGATACGCAGTTCCCCCTCCAGAGTACTTCCAGAAACTCAGGAAACTCGCAGATAAGTACGACGTTCTCCTCGTCGACGATGAGATTCAGTCAGGCGTCGGAAGAACAGGAAAATGGTGCGCAGTCGAGCATTGGAATATCACGCCAGATGTGGTCTGTATCGCGAAGTCGATTGCGTCTGGGCTCCCCTTAGGCGTCACGATTGCAAAGGCTGAGATCATGGATTGGGAGGCTGGATCTCACGCGAATACCTTTGGCGGTAACCCAGTAGCGTGCGCTGCTGCGCAGGCCGTCCTTGACGTAATCGAGAAGGATAGACTGATGGAAAATGCAACAAGACAGGGGGCTTACATAATGAGAAGACTCAAAGAAATGCAAGACAAGTATGCTATCATCGGCGACGTGAGAGGCAAAGGCCTGATGATCGGCGCTGAGATAGTCAAGGACAAGAAGACCAAAATTCCTGGTGTCAACGAAGCAAACGAGATTATGATGAAGAGCTGGAGACGAGGGGTGGTGTTGATCACATGTGGCCCATCAACCCTGCGGCTAGCTCCCCCACTAACAATCACGAGAGAGCTCATTGACCCGGCGCTTGATGTTCTTGAGGGCGCGGTAAAGGAAGTTTCACCGAGATAGCGCCCTCACCATAGTCTCTGTCAGATTATGCGAATTCTCTTCTCGAACCATTTATTAACACCTCTTCGATAGAGCTCTGGCGGCATCAAATCTTCCTCAAGTTTAGCTTGTGTGGTCGGAAATATGGTTCCGTATACAACAACCTCTTGTCCAGCTTTTCTTGTACAGCTGAGGTATTCCTCTATTCTTTCGCTGAGAAAGCTAAACTCCTTTGAAAGCAAGACTGTGCTCATTGTTCTGAAGACTTCGGCTATGAGCGGATTATTGGGCGGCCGGCATATTCTTCGAAACGTGGTTCTCAAGGCGTCGAAGTTTGAGATCTCCGGGTACCCGCATACAGAGATTAACACTGACGGTTGCATCTTGCCTGACCTAGACCTGTGAGTGGTATTCCCGTCAGCATTTTCCACGAGATATGGCTCCAGAAGAGGAAGCGATCGCTCGATCATAGCTTTCATAGCCACTGTCATCGTGAAATCATAAAGCGGAGTTGCATAGACAAGCAGATTGGCTTTCCGAATCTTGTCGAGAACTGCCTCGGCCTCGTCGCCTTGGACACATTTTCCCGGAGTTTTGATCCAGCATGAGAAGCAGCCCAAACATGGCTTAATGTCCTTTCCTTGTAAGTAGAGGGTTTCAGCAGAAGCTCCCTCGGATCGGGCTCCTTCGAGGAATGCTTGAAGCACTTTGTCTGTCGCCCCTCGCTCCTTTCTAGGGCTACCGTTCAGTGCCAGGATTGATGAGGGCTTGATCCACCCTGCCGTTCTCAGCTCCAAGCGTGGCCTATGTTCCGGGCGAAGTCTCTCAGTGACACTCACAGTCATCCAGTATCCCGGGTTTCATCTCTCAGAATAGATATTAGAGTGATTGAAGGGAGAGTCTCGGCGAAGGGGTTGAATGCGTTGCGTGACCCCCAAGTTCTCCTTGAAGACAAGCCCGGTGACAAGCATCTTCTTCTTGGCAACGAAGCCGTCGCGCGCGGAGCTTTGGAGGCAGGAGTCCACGTTGTTGCAGTGTATCCTGGCACGCCTGCCTCTGAGATAGGGGACACAATCGCTCAGATCTCCGAAGACGCAGGCATCTACATGGAGTACTCGACCAATGAGAAAGTAGCTTTGGAGGTAGCTGCAGGCGCTTCCTTGGCAGGTGCACGTGCCCTAACGGCCATGAAGATGGTGGGACTCAATGTTGCTTCCGATACGTTGATCACTCTTGCTTACACTGGGGTCAGAGGAGGGTTTGTCACCGTTTCCGCTGATGACCCTAATTGCTTCAGCTCTCAGAATGAACAAGACAATCGCTACTACGCGCTACTCGCCAATATTCCGTGCTTGGAACCTTCGAATCCTCAAGAGGCCCGAGAGATGCTCCTCTCGGCCTTCGAGATCTCGGAGGAGCTGGAGCTCCCTGTCATGCTGCGGATGGTAACCCGTGTCAGCCACACAAGAGGCATAGTGACGTTTGGATATATCAAGAAGAGAGAAGTTGGGTCATTCGTCCGAGATCCTGAACGCTTTGTCATGGTTCCAGCAAACTCTCGTAGAAGGCATCCAGTCCTCCTGGAAAAGATGAAGCTTGCCAGCAAGATTGCCGAGCGATCCACATACAATACAATTCTCGGCACAGGTACACTCGGATTGATCACCTCAGGAGTATCATACAACTACTGCGTTGAAGCACTACGTTTGATTGGAGTTTCCGCTAAGGTATTGAAGCTAGGAATGACATATCCGCTCCCAGTAGATTTGATCTCGAAATTTCTGCAAAGCGTGCATAAAGCAGTCGTCGTTGAGGAATTGGAGCCATTCTTAGAGGTTCAAGTGAAAGCAATCGCCCAAGAGGCAGCTAAGGATGTCGAGGTCTTCGGAAAGCTGAAAGGATTCTTTCCCCGAGACGGCGAGTTCTCTACGGAAATCGTGGCCCAAGGACTGTCAAAGATCTTGGGGAAGAATCTTGGGTCGAGTTTTGAAATAGTGGAGAATAAGGCAGCCCAAGCGAATAGGGTGGCTCCTCCTAGGCCGCCTATGCTATGTCCCGGGTGTCCACACATGGCGTCCTTTCACGCAATCAAGGTCGCCACTGAAGGGAAGGCCATTGTTTCGACTGATATCGGCTGTTACACTCTTGGCTATCAACCGCCTTTGTCCGTGGGGGATGTCATGATCTCTATGGGGGCAAGCGTGGGGATAGCGGCAGGCCTTACTAAAGTCACAGGCGATCCCGTGATTGGTGTGGTTGGAGATTCAACATTCTTTCACGCGTCAATCCCCGGCCTAATCAACGCTGCATACAACAATCATAGATTTGTATACGTTGTACTCGACAACATGGCTACCGCGATGACTGGCCATCAACCGCACCCGGGAACCGGTCTGACAGCCATGGGAAAAGCAACCAAGCGAATAATGATTGAAGACATAGCGAGGGCCTGCGGAATAGATTTCGTCAAGGTCGTTGATCCCTTCCAGTTCGAGAACGCAGTTTCCGCAATGAAAGAAGCGACCCGTCATACTGGCCCGGCTGTCGTGGTTTTCAGAGGGCCGTGCGTAGAGGTGAAGTCACGTCAAAGAGCAGCGGCTGACCAGAGCGTACCCGTCTAGGCAAGGTCTCTAATCAAAAGTGAACACCATGAATCCCAAGAAAATCGATATCATAGTCGTAGGTGTGGGCGGACAGGGAGTAATACTCGCCACCGAAATTCTTGGCAACGCGGCTTTGAGGGAAGAATTAGAAGTGGTCATAAGCGAGGTGCATGGAATGGCGCAACGAGGAGGCTCAGTAGCATCACATGTAAGGATTGGCTGTGATATCTATTCGCCGACGATAATGGAAGGATCGGCGGACGCAATATTGGGATTCGAACCGATCGAGACGCTCAGAGCGCTCAAGTTCACCAACCAAGACACAAGAATCGCTATGAACTCAAAGCCAATCATCCCTGTGACCGTTTCCACTGGCGCATACAAGTACCCCTCTCTCAATGAGGTTATTGAACAATGCAAGAGATTTACTGAGCATATCACTGTCCTAGATGCCTTCAAAATCGCAGAGGAAGCAGGAAGTTCCTTGGCTGTGAACATGGTGCTGATGGGGGCATTAGAAGCAACTGGCTTGCTCCCAATCGAGGAGGAAAACCTGATCCAAACAATCAAAGAACATGTTCCTCATGAGTTCGTGAAAGTTAATCTCGGCGCTTTCGACGCAGGTAAGAGGGCTGCCGCACCTAGGTAGTTCTCAGTTTCAGAAGATCCCGACCCAGTAGGCCCCGCGGGTCACTGTTTGACGGGGTTTCCCGAATCTCCTTCACTCGAAAAATGGTTCTGCCAGTCTTCGAATCCTTACCCAGAACTCCCCTCGAGAGAACTTTCATTCCGATCAGCCGGCTCAAAGTTTCGACCGTGAGCTGAATTCTCGGTGTTTTCCTTTCGATGAGGCTTCTGAGGATCCACTTCGTATCTTGGGCTAGTAACGCGTTTGATTCGGGGCTTTCAACAACGGCATCAACGTAGCCTGACCCGTCATCAATTCTGAGAAAGAGAGTGGCAGAGAGGTCTATGTCTTGGCTTGACTGGCACTGTTCACAGATAGTCGTGTCGTCTTGGAACTCGACCTTCGACCCGCATCTCCTGCAAATGGGCGAGGCATGAGACGCACTTGAGAGCTCTATGATGATCCCATGAAGAGCTCCTTCGACATCTTCCTTCAACTCAACGATCTTGTCAACTCTTTGAGAGGTTTGCTCGCCTACTGTTTCGACGTATGTTATTGGACCAGAAGACAGCTCAACTCCGCCTTTGAATCCAAGGCGGGGATAGACTCCGAACAGCCTTACCTTAGTACCTTGCCTCAACGTGGCGACCTGTTTTGCGATATCCCTCCAAAATACTACTCTACATTCAGCTGAGTCGTCCCTCAATTGAATTTCAGAGAAGTCGACCACTTCGCCTTTCGAAGTTTGAACTTGCCTCGACGAGGGAGGGCTAACGATTGTTCCCTCGACGAAGGCTGGACCTCCCTGTTGTGGTAACTCTGTGATTCTCTTTGGAGCCAGCTGAAGCTCTTTGAGCTCTGCTTTAGGGCTTGCTGTGACAGCACCAGCCTTTCCTACGCTTATCGAGACTTCGCCTAGGCGTTCCCTGCTCGTCGCATCCTCTATGAGAATCGTTTCTCCTGCCTCAAGATTGAGTTCGGCCTTGTCTTCCCACAGAGACGCTTGAATAATGCCTGTATCGTCCCCAAGGAGGATACGCATGACTCTCGTCGTGTCGCCGGTCGTCCTCCTTACTTCCATTGGAGGCTGAACCTTCAGTATTCTCGCCATGACATCTACGTCTCGCATGTTTGCTTTAATCTGTGAGATCTTAAGCGGCTGCAACTCAACATTGACCAATTGCGCTGGGGTAGACTCAAGGGGCTCTACGCGACTCATAGAGTCTGCGTGAACTTCTGCGCTACCGTTTATGGAGGTCTTGATCCTTCCTCTGGATACCAAGACCGCCTTTCCGACCGTTAAATTGTGCAAGTCGTCTGCTTTCTCGTTCCAAGCAACAAGCGTTATTCTTCCAGTATTGTCCATGAGTTTTGTTCGAAGAACCCTTCCCAACCCATCGGCTCTCTTGAACTCTGTAATTCTCGGTGGTATCTTCACAATACCCACAAGATCCACCTCTCCCTCGCATTTCAGCGCATCCGCAATGCTCAAGAACTGACCTGTGGGCTGCCCACCTAGATCGTGGACCTCTTGTATGAATTCAACTTGACCTCTATCGCCGATGAACAGCTCTACGCTTCCCCCGAGACCTTCGCGCGTGTACCCGTGTGATACGGATACGGTTCTGCCTTCAAGCTGTTGATTCGCCAATCTCTCTGCCTGTCCATCCCAAGCTACACAGTTCACCTCGCTTGTGAGGTCTGCTAGGACAAATCTCAACACCTTACCGGGGCTTCCATCTTTGCGCTTGAATTCTTGAAGGGTCGACACTGCTGTGACCTTTCCTGTAACAGTCACATCGCTCAGACCGCTTACAATGTCTCTAATTCTGATTCCTGACAGTCCGCTTCTCTCAACCTCCACATCCAGATCCTGAGCGACGAGCATGGCTGCACCGTGATCTGAAAGGAAACCTCCAGACTCAGCCCTCTTCTTCTCGATAAGACCGAGCACTTCTTCCCTTGAGAGGTCTTTGCGATGCGTCAGAATCGCGTGAATCACATTCTCAGACAAGCAGGATCCTCCTCCACAACATCTGACCTAGTGTTCGGCGAACATGACTGTCACGGGCGATTGAAGGACGTTCCGCAGAACGTGACCGCCTTCTGACAATTACGACAGCTGCAATGGTCGCGCCTATCAAGCCGGCTGTTGCGGTCATAAGCCAAGGGAAGCTGGGTTCCTCCTCGACTACCGACGGCCCTAAGAACACGTCGTCGAAGAATACTTCAAGTTGAAGGAGGTTCTTGGGGAGAGCGTAGACAAGCCCGTTATAGATCCCAAGCGAAATTGTCGTTATCGTGTCGTCTCCTGGGAACTTTGCTTCGTTGATCCAAAGCTTTCCTATGTTTGCCTTTATTCTGAACCATGCGTCGTATTTTTCCATTCGGACTTGGAAGCGGTATTCGTTCGCTTTCGGTTTAGGTGAGTCGCCTGACCAGATTCCGACATCAAGAAATCTGCCTCCTGAACTAGCTACGAATCCCTTTATGTATCCTTGGAACGGGAGTTCGTGCTGTCTGACGTATAGCCAAAAGGACAATTCTAGATTCGAGCTTATGGATATGGAGATGTCTTGAGATATTAGGGCGTATCCGTCTCCACCAATAGTGGTCGCCTTGGTGTAGGCAGAGTAATCTCCACTGTGGGCTCGGGTAGAGCTCCTCGGATCTGCGACGTCATTGGCGTCGGCCGTATAGGTTCTCCAGGAACCCACCTCTTCGAAACTTGGGTTTCTCAAGAGATTTACCGACTCGACCGTATAGGCTCGACGGCAACCCGTGTATGTCACTACTGAGAGAATGAATATCAGTGAAAGGCTTCGTCCAATGGTGACTGCCACTTTGCCACTTCCTAAGATGACCGTGATTATCTTTCTCTTGATTTCATTTCGAATCTAAATTGAAGCCTCTTCATTATGAGTCTTCCTTTGCAAGACATCTTTCAAAGCGAAAACATACAATCGACTCTGTCTCGCCTAGTTAAGCCATTTCAGGGATGACTACGAGAACTCGAGATCCCGAAATGAGATCCGACAAATGAGTTCCTAGTCCCAGAACATGCGGGTTCTTGCGTACTCTCTTTCTGCTTTCAGTATCTCCGTGTAGAATTCTTCTTCCGTTCTACAAAAACGTCTCAAGATGCGGATGGCGGTGGTTGGGCCTACGCCTCTTCCGCTCATCGCAATCACTGCTCGCTTGCCCGAGGTTTGAACTATGCTGGCGCTAGTCCAACCCCTCTGCCATTCTCGTTCTTCTTCAGGGGACAGTGGTTTTCGTTGCAGCTTCTTTTTGACGATTTTGATGAGGTTCTCATCGCGAGGATAAGTTGCCGCCACCAATGTCGACTTGCATGTGGGACAGCGAATCGTTTCTTGGAGCGTCCGGACGGTTCGAAGCCCTTCCCAGTCAGCCTTGTAGAAGCAGACAAGTCTCATGGTTTCGGATAGTAGTCGCTCCTTGACGATTTCGGCAAGTGCTTTCGCTGGGACTGCTGGGCGGAGGAGGTCGTGAGGGATCACCTTATCTACTATCGGCATGGCCAGTGGGGAGCAACTGACCCCTTTCTGTTCAATCGCTTCGACTGAGACCTCTCCTTGGCAGACTTTCTGTATAAGCAGTCTTGATTGGTCCAGGTCGAGTTTTTCCAAAAGGACCTCTCGTCGTGCTTCTTTGTTTATCGGCGTGTTCCTGTATACTGAAACCAAGAATTTCGCTCGATTGGACTTGTAGTCTGCCCTTCTCTCCACAGCTCCGAACCGTCGAGCCACATGCCAGTGCCTCCAAGCGAAGAGTTCTGTTTCCTCCATTGAACCCAAGACTATTTTTTCAAGATCTTCTGGCTGTAGATTCCTGAGCTCATTCGCAACAAGATGAGCATGGATCTTGACTGGAATGATCAGTCCGACTCTATAGGGGTCTGTCTGCGTCGCGATGTTGATCCCGTACTTTGCTGCGAGAAGAGGCGCCAATGCTGCTGCCAGAGTTGCATTCACAAGGTTGCCGAAGCAGGCATGTATTACTATGCAGTTCTCAAACTTCTCTACAACTATTTCGTTCTCAGTTGGGAGGACATACTCATTGATGTGCTCTCTGAGTGTGTCAGAGGCTTTTTCAAAGGCTTCAGGATTGATTGATAGTTCGGATGCAGTTTCAGGGGAGCGAGATTCCTGCAGGACATTGCGTATGATCCTTCTTCTGAGAGCACCCACCTGTTCAGACACGGTGTAATCGACCGGGATTATTTCTCCTTCCCAGCTTGGAATTGCTGTGAGGCTTGGTGGGACGGGTTCAACTTCGACCGAGAGCTTAGCCTCGTCAACTGCGACAACCCTCCAAGTATGGCCGTGCATGATGAATTCTACGCGTGGTTTGCAGCTTCGGGCAACGAACTCTTGATCGAGCGTTCCGATCTTGCGTCTTCTTATGAAGTCGAAGACAGTGAATCTCTTCACGTCAGGTATCATTGAGAGATTCTCGTAGTAGTAGTGAAAGGCTTTCGGGAACCTTGCCTGAATTTTTTCTTCCCTCTGCACCACGATGCGCAAATCTACAAGCTGCTTGAGAGTGGCCATGAAATCTTCGAGATCTAGGGCTCTGTAGGGGTAGGCTCTTGTGACAGTCTCTAGGATTTCTTCTTCTTTGCATCTTCCCTGATCAAGGAGTATTCCTACTATCTGATGAGCGAGGACGTCTAGGGCGTTCTCATGAATCCTAACTCGCTCTAGTTGTTCCTTCCTTGCATGACTGATGATCACTGACGATTCTAAGATGTCGTCGGCCCACCCTGAAACTATGATTCCTCTAGGGATTCCTCTGATTCTGTGTCCACTTCTTCCGACCCTTTGTATCAGCCGCGTTGCTTCTCTAGGCGACATGTATTGGATGATGAAGTCGACTGAGCCAATGTCGATGCCAAGCTCTAGCGAGGACGTGCATATGACCGCTCTGATCGTCCCTGACTGAAACTCCTTCTCAGCTTCTTCCCTTATCTCTCGAGACAGGGAGCCGTGATGGACCTTGACAGGCAGGGCTTCATCGAGAGCGTGTATTTGCGATCCCAAAGCCTCTGCGTGTTCGCGCGTATTGGTGAATACGAGTGTCGACCTATGCTGGGATATCAGCTCGCATATTCTTCTCACCCTTGCTACCGTTGGAGCTGGAATCCCGAGCTTTTCAGAGTCCTTGTAGTCTCTCTCCTTCGGTTTGACGTATTCTACTTCAGCTTCGAACCTTCTTGCCTCTTCAGACCTAACTATCTCTACGGCCCTGTTTTCTCCGACCAGAAACTGTCCAACCTTGAGGTCCTCGCCTATCGTTGCCGAGAGCCCGACCCTTTGAAACTCACTCTCAGCTAGGTTCTGCAGCCTCTCCAAGGCTACTGAAAGCTGAACTCCTCGCTTATCCGTTGCCAGTTCATGAATCTCGTCAACCACAACCCACCGGACACCTTTCAAGTGTTCCTTCATCCGCTTTCCGGGAAGAATCGCCTGAAGGGTCTCAGGTGTCGTGATCAACATGTCAGGAGGAAACTTTGCCTGCAGCGACCTGACATGGGTAGGAGTGTCTCCATGCCTGACCTGCACCTTGATGTCGAGCTGTCTCCCATTTTCCGCAAGCCTTCTTAGAATATCGCGGTTGAGCGCCCGTAGCGGGGTAAGATAGAGAATGGAGATTCCCTTTGTTGGCTCTCTGTCTTTCTTCCGCAGGAATAACTCGAAGACGGGCATTACTGCGGCGTAGGTCTTGCCTGTTCCTGTAGGCGCTATGATCAAGACGTTCTTTCCTTGAAGGATCTTTGGAATGGCGAGATCTTGAATGACACTGGGTTCGGCAATAGCCTCCCTGTCAAGCAACATTTGCAGGCCAGGCCGCAGAAGAGAGAAGACACTCAACTCTCACATTACTCCCTTAAGCCAAGTGCCTCCACTCTGTCCCTGACATTTTGGAGAAGTGCCGTCGTTTGACGGCGGCTCCCCTCTCCCCTACATCTTCTTCTCCTGCACGAGCTTGCACTTTGCCAATGCGCCTTACATGGTCTATGTGGGCCTTGTTCGCTCGTACGCAACGTAGACAAATATGAGAAGCAATGCTATGAAGGACAGTATCTGAGTTCCCAGCATGAGTAAGCCGTAAGCCTCGTCAGCTGTCACGGTTGAAACTCCTCGTGTCGCCACGTCTAATACCGGAAACGGTTTAAAAACATGTGCTCAGTAGGATGTGAAGCTCGTCAAGGTTCTTCGGGAGTATGCCATCTTTTCGTAATCTTATTGTAGGCAGAGTCAGGAAGTTCCTCCAAGACAAAACATCCCAGCGCATCAGCAAGTCGTTGCGCAACGATATGGTAACACAGTTGCCTCCTACGGTCGATGACTCTGAAGTAGTAGTCGTCGCAGCTGCAGAAGTTTGAGTCGGGGATTACTTGATACTCTGCCTTCCTACCTTTCACGGCCCATACGACCCGCCCGCTGGGAGAGAACGAATATTTCCTAACCCTTCTCTTTTCGATTAGACTGAGAGCGTTTTCGAACCTGGCCGCGAAATGTGCGAGCAGCTTCGCTCTCAGTTTACCGTCGATTCCCATGGAGAGCCTTATCTCGGAGCAGATCTTCTCAATGGCTCGAAGCTCCTTCTTCTCGGCTGTTTCCAATTGGAGAGCTTCCTGTCAGTCTATGGACTTCAGCTCGCACTAATCTCTTTTCTATGACTTTAGCCGATCAACGGTTATTAGTTGAAACCTTGACTATCATGACTGATTCGTGTGACTGCGCCCGCTAGTTACCTAAGACCCGTCGAATCATATCCCGCGCTGCTTCTTGAGAACTTGTTAGAGAAGGTGCTAGTAGTTGCGGATCTACATATAGGGTGGGAGGTTTCCCTCTCCCAAAAAGGGATACACGTTCCATCTCAGACTCCGAAGCTTCTTGAGAAGATGATCCAACTCGTCAAGGTGACCAACCCATCATCGATAATCTTCCTAGGAGATGTCAAGCACGCTGTAGCGAAAGTTGAGTTTGAAGAGTGGAGAGATGTTCCAGACTTCTTTGAGAAGATTAGTGGGATGGTTCAAGACATTCAAGTTGTGTCAGGAAACCACGACGGAAACCTAGAAGCTTTGACGACTCCCAATGTTAAGATTCACTCATCAAGCGGCATCATCCTCTGGAAGAAGATCGCGTTACTCCATGGCCACGCTTGGCCCAAAGCCGACCTGCTTGGATGCGAAACCATGGTTATGGCGCACCTTCATCCCGTAGTCACTTTCACAGACGAACTTGGATTCCGGATGGTAAGACAGGTCTGGGTGAAAGCCCGATCTAAGAGTCGCAAACTCGCAAGCGCCTTGCTCAAGCATATGAAGATCAAGCCCCAGAAAAGAGTCGAAGAGCAGGCAAAGAGGCAGTTCGGCGTTGATCTTCTCGATCAACAATGTATCGTGATGCCTTCCTTCAACGAGAACTTGGGAGGTAGATCGGTCAATAGAAGAATAGAGTACGGAAGGAGGGGGCGAACCCTGATAGGCCCGGTTTTGCGATCCTCCGCGGTCGATTTTGAAAGCGCTGAACTACATTTGCTAGATGGAACGTACCTCGGAACTGTAAGGCACTTACGGTCATTGGGCTAGTTCCAATTGCGAAATCGTAGCAGAGAAGGTTGTGATCTCTGACTCAAGTCTCAACAGGCTAAACCAATAGACACGATCAGTTGAAGTGTGAGATCAGAGCAATAGCGAGAAGCCAGTTTACTTCCAGTCTATTTCTACAGAAAAGGGTGGTTAAGGGTTGCATGAAGGCCGGGCTACGGTCCCGCAATGTGGCAACAACTGTGCTCATGCAAGGCTTGGATCTGGACTAGAGGATCCTTCGCTAATCTCAGGCTCAGCAAACCTCAGAGTCATTAGAAATCACGAGGTACGAAGATGCATTCACTTGTCAGGAACCTTGTAGGGATGACATCGAACGTCGGCATATGAGAATCCTGTTCTCGCACGTTGCTCCTGTTCATCAATCCAGGCCTCAAGTCCAATATCGTTCATTCTCTTTCCATCCGCGATGAGTGTTGGATAACCTCTCGCGACTTCAATTATCCTTTCACAAGGATATTTCCCACAGAAGACACAGGTGTCGATTTTACTATCGCGAGCGCATTTCCTAATCGAACAGAACGGTGGTCCACCATTCTGCCTGCATCCAGGACATGACTTGTTGGGATCACAAAGATTGGATAGAAACTTCCAGAACTCACTGAATCTGGGCAACTCTTTAGCCCAGAATTCGTAACCTTCCTTCACCATAGATTCTCTGAGAGCAGTAGCCTGACGAGGTATCCTTCCACGTTGAGCGCAGAGCCCGCAGTACAGGCCACAATACGTTAGGAGATCCAGTTTATTCACAGCCTCGCCTTCCTCTTTGATTGTAGGGTGTCTCTGAGTTAGCAGGGCGACCTTTAATACTTCCCAGCGTTTCGAAGATTTCTGTGAGAAATCCATGTAGCTCCAAGAATCCTTAAGGCTGTGTTGTGATTGGGGCTGCAAACCTATAAGATAGACATAGTGAAGACCAATTCTTTCCTCGGAGGCGAAAGGTGTGAATGTCGTGGCAGTGCCGGGAGATATGAAGGATCACAAGGTGCTCGTTTATGCTTTGAGCACCTGTGCCTGGTGTAAGCGCACCAAACAGTTCTTGAAAGATAAGAAGGTTCATTACGAGTACGTGGATGTTGACTTAGCAAACCCAGAAGACAGGAAGAAGATTGAAAACGATCTTCGAAAGTGGGATTGCTACGCCTATCCTGCGGTGCTGATCGACGGCAAACGGTTGATTATAGGGTTCAAGACGGATGACTTGAAGGAGGCGCTTGGACTTCGATAACCTTGCACTCTGTGCGGACGAGGGCTGAATCGGACGCCAAGAGCCGCGGTTACTACTTGAATCCGGATGAAAGCTTCCTAAAGGACTTGCTTGAAGGCCTCAAGAAGAACGAAGAGAGATATGGCTATCCCTCATGCCCATGTCGACTGGCCTCCGGAAACTTCGAGTTTGATAAGGATATTATTTGCCCTTGCGACTATCGAGATCCAGATGTGGAAGAGTTTGGAACCTGCTACTGCGGCCTCTATGTGAGGAAAGATTTGTTTGAAGGCAAGGCACCTGTTGAATCGATCCCGGAAAGAAGACCGCTGGAAAAGCAGACGAGAGCGTATGCAACAGCTGTGAAGACGCCTTCACCGAGGCCAACTTCAATCGCTGGCACCATGGCGAAACCTATGAAGAGTGAGATGAAGCTGTGGTACTGTAAGCAGTGTGGCTACGTTGTGTTTCGAGAGGAACCTCCATACATGTGCCCCATATGCAAAGCGAAGAAAGAATTCTTCGCAGAGATTACGATAGGTGCCTATACATCTGGCTAGTTTTCCTAGGTACAATTAACTGCGACCTTGAGAACACCATAGTCCGCTCTGTCACGAAAGGAGAGTAGGCTTATCGCAACTACTTGCCAAGAAAAGGTGGCTCAAAATTCTCCTATTCTGGTAGTTAGGAATGGTGCGGGAGGGGGGATTTGAACCCCCGAAGGCCTGTGCCACAGGGTCCTGAACCCTGCCCCTCTGGTCGAGGCTTATCTCTTAGACCTGGCTTGGGAACTCCCGCAAGTCAAAGATGACCGAGGATAATGCCTTGATAAACCTAGAAAACCTTTTTCTAATCAGACCTTCTTCCCAGAGAGATACCGGACCTTGAACACTTCGTATATGCGCCGCAGCTCTGCCACCGGATCAGGATTTTCATCCACTCGCAGATCAACCCAAGGCCTGGGACTATCCGCCTCAAGTCGCTTCATGACGAGAAGTGCTGCGGAGACTCTGCCTCGCTTATCTCCTCCTGCGTTTTGCCCAGCTTCGAGCGCTTTCATTAATCTTTCCTCTAGTGGCCCCTCAGTAGAGTCAAACGTCTTTGCCATGGCCTCGATCACCTGCGATCCCACGAGCATGTTCCCAGCAGTCGCATAGTTCCTTCCAGTGAGATGCCCTTTCCACTCGACTGTTTCTCCTCCAGTGAAGGCTGCAGTTTTCCCATCCTTGTCGATCATTATCACCTGCCTAACCTCCCTCTCCTCATCCTCTCTGAGCAGAGCATCTAAGGCGCTACTCGGTGACAACCCCAGCTTAATCAGCTGAAGCCCCTTGATGCCATACATCACATTTGAAGTGGCTTGAGTCGCGATCGCCGCCACATCAAGTTCCGCGTGCGGCACTATTGAGCCCACGGCCGGGACTGCCGTTGAAACACAAACGCCCAGCTCACCAGTTCTTTCACACCGTGCGACCATCGAGAAAGTCCCGAACAATTCGGTCTTCATAGACTTCACCAGGAAAGCCCTCCCTCGTCGACTCCATTCGCCTAAGATCATTGTATATGCGTTTCTTGGATCAACGGCTTCGCCTATGGGCGAAGCTCTCACGACTTGAAGATCAACAATGTGCCTCTTTTATTCATCGGGAGGTTCGTCGTGTCTATGCGAACAAGATCCCGCAACAGTTTAGTGACCTCTCTTAGGTCGCTCCTGTGAAGCCAGAGAGCATAGTCTACGCAACTCGAATTGGTCCACAGAAGAGCTCAGGAAGATAAGAGATCTTGTCTGACGCCTAATCTAGCCCCTTGTAATCAACACGGAGAATGTGCGCAAATCTTGGCCATATTTCAGATCGCTTCACGGCAGAAAGACTCTTAACATGTGTGATGCGACATACCTCATTGAGGCTACGAAGAGATATGCCCCTAAGCTGGCTCAGCGCCTTCAAAAGGGCACTGATCTACTTTCTCTGGGTTGTCGTTTGGGGAATACTTGGTGGAGTTATGATGTCCATTGGGCTCGCGCTTGCTACAGTACCTCTTACGAACGCTCTCACCGACCTGCTCAACCGAAGACCTGTGACATTGGAAACGGAGGCTTTCGCCGGGATCACAGTAGCGCTCCTGGGTTACCTGATCATCTTGCTCGGCTCCATAGCAACCATGATCCGCCTCATCTACCAGCTCTCATATGAAGCAACTCAAGAGGTAATGGCCAAAGAAAAGGCACCTGCCCCCTCACCCCCGACAGCGCCCACACCTGCAGCGAAAGTTCAACCCGCACAACCCGTCGCTCAGCCGCCCCCGCCTCAGATTCCGCCGCAACCCGTAACGCCGGTTCCGGCACCTCAATTGAAGTACTGTGCTTTCTGCGGAAAGTCCATACCTATGATCGCAAGGTTCTGCCCCTTCTGTCAACGGGCGCAGCCTTGATCTTGGTTCCTAAGCACGTTTCAGAACTTTACCAGCCATAGCACCAGTATGCTTGCCTTTACTAAGCGTAAGAACGCCATTCACGACCACATGCTCTATTCCTCTTGGATATCTTTTCGGGTTTGCATACGTTGCCACGTCGATCACTTTCCTCGGATTGAAGACGACTAGGTCAGCCCATGCACCAGGCCGGATTACTCCCCTATCCCTCAGGCCAAGTTTCTGCGCAGGTAGTGAGGTCATCTTGCGCACCGCGTCCGGCAACGTAATTATCCCACGCCTCCGCGCGTGGTGGCCCAGTACTCGTGGGAAAGTTCCGAAGTTTCTGGGGTGAGGGTGCCCCTTCCCCAGTGGACCGTATCGGGCAAGAGCTGAACCGTCGCTTCCAATCATCGCACCCGGATAACGGATAACGTGCTCTACGTCGTCTTCACACATACCAAACCGAACCACCCCCACAGCCAGCTCCTCATCGATCAAGAGTTCGAAGGCGAATTCGAATGGATCTTCCCTTCTTGCTCTTGCTATGTCTCTCACAAACCTTCCTTGATACTCCCTCTTCCTCGGGCAGTGGGCTATCATCGTTTTGTCCCAATGTGCCGAGCTGAGTGAGCCTTTCAACATGTCGCGTCTCATTCGCTTCTTAATTCTAGGATCCTTTAATCGCTGAATAATTCTCTCCGGGCCACCTTCATGCGCCCATTGAGGAAGCATATTGACTAGGCCGAAGCTCGAGGCGACATAAGGATACACGTCGCATGTTACGTCTATTCCCCGCGCTCGGGCCTCCTCGATCATCTGAGTAGTCTGCTTCACCTTTCCCCAGTTCTTTCTTCCACCCGCCTTATGGTGGGATATCTCAACCGGGATCTTGACCCTCTCTCCGACTGTAATCGCCTCCTTCACAGCCTTCAGAAGTGTTTCCCCTTCCCCCCGAATGTGAGACGTGTATATCCCTCCGAAGGACGAAGCGACCTTTGCTAACTCGATGATTTCAGCGGTTTTGGAGTAGCTTCCTGGAGGATAGATGAGTCCTGTCGAAATTCCGAAGGCGCCCTGCCTCATCGCGCCAGCGAGGATATTCTTCATCCTCTCCAGTTCCTTTGTCGTTGGAGGGCGATTCTCGTATCCTACAGCCATCTTCCTAAGATTGCCATGTCCGATCAGCGGCGCAGCATTAACGGATATTCCCTGCCGCTCAAGCTTTCTTGTGTATTCTTGCAGGGTGGAATAGTCGATTTTCACACCTGCCGATATGAGTGGAGCGGCCGTCTTTTCCATCTCTTTTCTAATAGTTTCATTGATCGGAGCGCCTGAATCTCCGCAATTACCTATTACCTCGGTTGTTACTCCCTGACGTATCTTGCTCTCAGCTCTGGGGTTGATGAGTAATGCGTC
>Ga0209725_1000839_pt1 | contig 18146 bp, 20 predicted proteins | sample I18A1metaG_FD_184145 | JGI IMG/M metagenome (GOLD analysis project Ga0209725, IMG submission 184145) | Lake sediment bacterial and archeal communities from Gulf of Boni, Indonesia to study Microbial Dark Matter (Phase II) - ​I18A1 metaG... | ecosystem: Environmental > Aquatic > Freshwater > Lake... | reverse complement strand
TAGGAAATCGAAAGTTGATGGTAGACGAGAATCTGGACATTGAGTGGCTTGAAGATAGAATTGGAGAACTTGAGGGAGAAGGGAAGACGGTGATGCTGGTGGCGTTTGAGAATCGAGTCATCGGCGCGATCTCAGTTGCAGATACTTTGAAAGAACATTCTGCCAAAGCGGTCAGTGAACTCAAGAAGATGGGAATCCAGGTTATAATGCTCACTGGAGATAATACAAGAACTGCGAAAGCGATAGCAAAGCAAGTCGGCATTGAGCGGGTTCTAGCTGAAGTACTGCCCGGGCAGAAGGCTGAATTGATTAGGAAACTTCAATCAGAGGGCAAGGTCATCGGAATGGTTGGTGACGGAATAAACGATGCACCTGCTTTAGCTCAAGCAGATATCGGTATAGCTATTGGAAGCGGAACAGACGTAGCCCTAGAGACAGGAGGCATAGTTCTAATCAAGGATGACCTAAGAGATGTCGTCGCATCGATCAAATTGAGTAGACAGACCATCAAGAAGATCAAGCAGAACCTCTTCTGGGCATTCTTCTACAATACGGCGTTCATCCCCGTAGCCGCAGGGCTCCTATATCCAATCTTCGGCATCTTGCTAAACCCTATCCTAGCGGGGATAGCGATGGCTTTCAGCTCAGTATCAGTCGTGACTAACTCACTCCTTCTGAAACGCTACAACCCGAAAGGATAGATGAAGGCGCGAATCTGCGGGTTTTCACACCTAGTTAGGTACAGATACTGACAAACAAAACGAGTGGTTGCAGAAGTCTCTGGTCCAAGGCACATCCTGGGCTAATGGGCCAGGCCGTATCCAATTAATAAACTAAGTGAATTCATCCCTAGCCGCTCGAGCTATAGAATAGCTATGGCTTTATTCCTTTAAAGCGATACTTGCAAATCGACACCCACGCTCGAAAAAGGTTCAAATCTCCCTTGAACTCTATTCTGCTTGAGGTTTTCAAATGTCTCAAGTCAATTTGGTAGAAATCCTGCAAATTGCTATTGGTCCTATATCAGCAATTGCAGGAGTTATTGTCACTAACTTATTCAATGAAAGACGGTATTCAAGTGAAAGAAAAGAGCGTTTATTATCTTATATCAATAAGTTAAGAGTTAATGCCCTTGTGGAGACGTACTCTGCTATTGCCCGCTCTTACAGAGTAGTCAATTTGTATGGCAATTCCCCCTCGAAACTTATGGGAAATATTGATGAATTTAGTTCGAAGGTTGGAAATGTCATCGATGATTTTGAGGAGATTTGGCAGAAACATGCCGTATGGCTAGAACCGATAAACGCCCCTATAGAAACCCTTAGAGGATCCTTCTTAGAAGCAAAGATGGCAATCCATGATGCGGTAATGCACAGAAACCCTACCGCAAATATCGACTGGGAAAAAGTTCCAAGAACGTTCAAGGAGGCAAAAAAGGCTATTAGACAAGAGCTTAAACTTCATCTACTTGAGAGCGAACTGGTCAACCTTTAACGCAAGAGTATGCCCAGTTCAACTGCATTTCTAGGGGGCTACTACAAGATGGAATTAGTAAGCACAAGAAAGGTTTTGATAACAGGCGGCTCGGGCTTTCTAGGAACTAGTTTGGTCAAATATCTTGAACAAAAAGGTTTTGAGATATCCAATTTTGATCGGCAGGTTAATCCTGCATTCGACGGAACAAAATATGAAGCTATTAAAAAATGTATTATGCAAGAACACCCAGACCTGATAATCAATCTAATGGGTTTTACAGGAGCGGACGGAACTGGTGGAAGACCCGAGGGAATAAAAAGGCCATCTACTTGCATATATGAAAACTGCACCACTACTCTGAACGTCTATGAGTGCGCCAAACAGTTGCATATTGACAAGATAATACATATGTCATCATTTGCAGTTTATGGCATTCATACCCGAGAGCCCATAGATGAAAATACGGCTCTTGAGGCATCAGATCCTTTCGCGGCCTCCAAAATATGTGCTGAAATGATAGCGAGAAGTTACAGCAAATCGTTTAAAATCAAAAGCATAATAGTTCGCCCAACCGTGTTCGCTGGAGAAAATCAGAAAGAACGAAATGCATTACAAGAGTTTGTTTATAATGCTCGTCACAATCGTCCTTTGATTATTTATCAGGGCGGGTCTCATAAAAGAGAGTGGCTTCATCCAATAGATGGCTGCCATGCTATTTTTAGGCTGATAAGATACATTGAAGCCACCGACAGGGAAGAACTCTTCGAAATTTTTGTTCTTGGAAGTGAAAAGAATAGAATAAGCATGCTGGAATTGGCGCAAAAAGTTGTCGACCGGATAGGGCAGGGATCTATAGAGAATAGACCTATGATGTCTTATCCATTCTTTGATCGGATATCATACTGCCAAAAAGCTCGGAAGATCCTTGGATGGGATACCTCTATCGGAATCGACGAGATTATCGACCGAATAATAAAAAGATCGAAAGATCAAACTCTTCCCCAACGATAGTTTTTTGTTTCTTTGGGGGAGAGGAGAAGCCTCAGATCTTGAGCCTATTTATTTTTAGTTTACATCTAATCTCTTATAGTCTCAAACTAGGCGATGTTTCTTGTCTGAGATGAAAATGAATAGACGCACTATGCTGAAAGTATTAGGCGGTACCGTTGCCGGACTATTCGTGGTTTCAGCCGACTTCGAGGTTCCCGAAGAGCTCTACACTTCAGTTGACCGTTGGAAGACGCCGGATCCGAAACATGAGCCTAGAGGCTACGTTGAGATTCATGCCAGGGTCTTAGCGAAAACAACTGAGTCAGGGGGATGGACGACAGTTTACCAAACAGGCTTTCTAGTTGACAGTCTCCGCGATTGAAATCAGGAGATTCTGGGTTTTTCTAGAATCGTCCCTTTCATCATACCGTCCAGGCTGTGTTAAATCAGCCCCTAGATTCGGCACATAGCCCGACCCCCGCTTTGGCATGTTCATTTCTTCGTTGAAGTCCACTTCGCACGAACAGCCACAGTTAGAGCATTCAGAGGAGCTTCCGACTCGGATTCCTATCATCCTCATTTGTGGCGTGTTTCAGAGGTGTTTCTTCCATTTATCTTGATGACTTTGATTCCGAGCGATCTTGCTTTATACTTGACAAAGGAGCTTAGCTTGTGGTATGGGAACCTGTTGTTGAGCTTTCGGCGGAGCCTTTCTTGCCGCTCAGCCTTGTTCCTTCAAATTTTCCCAGAACAACTGTCGAATGTTCTCTAAAGCCTCAGGGCTTCACGCGTTCACAGAAATCCTACGCTTCTCGACGGAATCATTTCAGGTTTCTAGTTGCACAGCTCTTGGGTTCACAGGCTTCTATGATCTTTGCGATGACCTTTCCATATTCGGTCAACTCTATGATTTTCTGCTGCTGAACTCTTTTGGTTTGGACAAGGTTTCTCGCCTCTAGGCTTCGAACAATTCTCACAATTTTCGGCCGTGAACATAGACATTTCTTCGCCAACCTCACCTCAGACGAGCATTTGCCACCCATTTGCGCTAACTTGGCCAGTATAGCGATTTCGCCCGGCTTTAGCCTCTCTCTCGGAGGCAAGTAGATGGGTTGAAATCCCCTACCCGGAACTTTTTTTCTCACAGCTAGAATTCTAGAAAAAACATCCTCTGGGAATGGCTCCTGACGCTCCTGACCAGGAATCATGTATAGTTGAACATTGTCGTAAAGACATGATACCAGCATAATGGCCGCGATAGCCTCCTTGGTCGCCGCGGTTATGTCTACCCAGACCCTTGCGGCCGTTCGTTCCGTCTCAAGGACTCTGCGGACACACGACAATACATCGTGATAGTCTATTGGGTTAAACCTTTCCTCAACCGTATGGATCTCGCCTGGAACAATCTCGTCAGTCTTGATGGCGTGCTCTAGGGCGGCCTTGTTCTCATTCGAAACCTTTGCAAAAGGTCCTCCAATTGGATCATCCGGAGACCTCTTGTCGACAAGGAGGTATATCTTCTCAACAGGAGGGTCATGCCTTATGAGCCAACGTATTCCAAATCGTAGCCGTTCATATTCCAGACCTACTGGACAGATCGCTACTGTCAACAAAGGCCACCTGATACGAGCAATAGTTTCACAGGGGCATTACATAATACTGTCGATGTAAAACGATTTAACACATTATGTAAACTGCAACTATTCCTGCAATGAACTAGTGAGGTTTATCTATCTCACGTCTCGGAAGTGAAGAAGCGATGGCGATTCTATTGAAAGATCCTGCCAGATCGGTCATCGTCTCCAAAATCATTCTAGCCTCAACATTTACTCTCATATACCTGCCAACCATTGCAAGGCAACCTCAGACTGTGACCTTGCAACGACCGCCCGGCGGTGAAGCAAGAAGATGAACAGACGCACCATGCTGAAAGTCATAGGTGGAGTTGTTGCCGGACTCGTCGTCGGAGGCGCAATTGAATATATGGCAAAGCTGCCCCTCACTCAAACTGTTACTAAAACCCCCAACACAGGCGTGACTCGCACAACGGCGCCAGTGGTCAAGCTTGCCGCCTGGCAATGGGGTTCCGAATATGACCCGGTAAACAAGGTCCTTTATGCAATCGCCGAGGATTGGAACGGGGCTCATCCGGAAGCGCAAGTAGAGTATACCATGTTCCCTGAGCTTTCTGAGACTGAATATGCATTGAAGGTCAAGCAGGCTGGCGAAGCAGGAAAGCCTCCAACCCTATTTTACATGACGAATACAACCATCCTCACTGCACTAGCCGCAGAAGGATTTTTGGAGGAACCGCCATCTCATATTCTTTATCTCATAAGGAGAGCCATCGACCCTACTTTCCACTACATGCTTAACACATATTCCCCAACGGGGGAAATCAGACCTTATGCTGGCGCCGTTGTGATAGGTTTGAGCGCATGTGCACTGTACTATAACAAGAAGCTATTTCAAGAGGCTGGATTGGACCCGGATAAGCCGCCTCAAACATGGGATGAGCTGAGAAGCGCCGCCAAGAGCTTGGTCAAGCGGGATAGCGCTGGCAAGATGCTGAGAGCCGGCTACAGTGTCAGAAAAGCCGGTCATGTCGGGGGCATAGGAGAGAAGTTCGTGCCGTATGCTGTTGGGAATGGAGCCAAGATTCTTTGGAAAGAAGGCAGTAAGTGGTACACCGACATCAATCAGCCTCCAGCACTAGAAACCGCCCAGTTCCTACACGATCTTATCTACGTAGACCGAGTCGACGATCCAACATTTCCTTCATGGGGCATCGACCCCTTCTTGAATGAGATGTGCGCGATTTCAGGTCCACTAAGCGTTGACTTCATAACTAGCATTCATTCCGCAAGGCCGGAAATGGTAGCCGAAGTGGGGGTAACTAACATTGCAAGCCCTGGCGGCATCAAGAGATCGGCTACTTTCGGCGATTTGCAGGTGATAGCCGTTTGCTCCAAGGCATCCAAAGATCAAAAGGACAAGGCATGGAATTTCATAGAGTTCTTCAATTCTCCTACAAACATCAAGAGGATATCAAACGACATATGGAACTGGACGCCATACAAGGACAGTATGAATAGTGATCCATTCATAACTCAGGAGGCTTGGAAGAACCTTAGTAGTGTTCTCTCAAGAATTGGACAGCCGCACTTAGTGAACGACTATGGGCCCGGATGGCTTCATATGACGGCAATGTTGGGAAACAACTTGAAGAGAGCTTTCGCGAACGAGATAAGTGTCAAGAATGCCTTGGAAAGAACCTACCAAGACTGGACAAGCCACATGAGCTCATCAACCTTCTACTCAGGTTAGTGCATTCAACGATGTTCTCGAAGAGGAGCGCCACACCTTGGCTCTTCATTGCACCTAGCCTAACTATATTCGTAATCTTCTATTTTTTTCCTTTGGTTATCCTAGCGTGTTCTAGTTTGTCTCAATGGGACATGATCACTACTATGCGCTTCGTGGGAATGCAAAACTACTTAGCGATTCTGGCAGACGATCTGTTCAGAAAATCCCTGTTGATTACAATTGTATTTGTCTTCTCCTCGGTTGTCATAAATGTAGCACTGGCCTTGGGTATAGCGCTCTTAACGGAAAAGCCTCGGAGCAAGCTTGCCAACTTGTGTAGGTTTATGATATTCGTGCCTTACGTTGTCCCCGATGCGGCCTCGGCCGGTATATGGAACCTGATCTTCTTCCCTCTCCCATCGAGCCCTATGAACGTACTCCTAGCTCAATTTGGCATCGGCTCGCAAGCTTGGCTAGGCGATTCAAACCTAGCCTTACCGACAATTGTGTTGTACTACGTTTGGAAGAACGTCGGTTTCAGCACCTTGGTCTATGTGGCCGGGATTAAGGCGATACCGAGGGCTTTCTATGAGGCGGCCGAGATAGACGCAGCGAGTCGATCAAGCATCGTGAGGCACATCACGATACCACTTCTGAAACCGATTACCCTCTTCGTCGTGGTTACATCTCTCATCGCTGGATGGCAAAGCTTTACCGATATCTATATACTCACTAGAGGAGGGCCTGGAACAGCTACTACAACCCTTCCTATCTACATTCACCACACCGCGTTCAGCGAAGGCGTCGCGGGTCGCGCAGCTGTATTGGCCCTGATACTATTCGCGATAACCCTGACATTAACTGTAATCCAAATCAGGGGAATGAAGGGGGAAAGACGTGGTTAATCGAAATCCTTCGAAAGAGAAAATTGTCGATTTATCTATAGAGCTCCTGATCCTCATAGTAGTTATCTTCTCTATATCTCCGATCCTCATACTGATCTTGGATTCGTTCAAGTCATATTCTGAGATAATAACCATTCCGCCGACGATACTGCCGCGTAAGTGGAGTCTAAGCAATTTCATTGAGATGGCAGAGAGAGTAGACGTGGTTACGATGACGGCGAATAGTTTCATTGTCAGTGGGTCGATAACAATATCAACGCTCTTCCTCGCCACCTTGGCTGGGTATGCATTTGCGAAGTTTGAGTTCACCGGCAAGGACAAGATATTCATGCTCACAATATCGAAGTTGATGATTCCGACGATAGTACTCGTGATTCCTTGGACATCAATGATGACCCGCGCAGGTCTGTTGGATTCTCTCCTAGCGGCCGTGCTACCGTATCTTTCGGGCGCTTGGACTATTTTCTTTATGAGACAGTACATTTTGCAATTGCCTGATGACTTGCTCGATTCAGCCAGAATCGACGGGGCGGGGGAGCTTAGGATATTCTTTAGCATAGTTCTACCCTTAATTAGGCCGGCGCTTGCCACAGCTGCTATAGTAAACTTCCTCTGGGGATGGAATGAATTCCTCTGGCCTCTACTGGTGTTGAACTCGAAGCAGAATTTCGTATTGTCTATAGGTCTAGCCTATGTAAAGTACTCCGGGGGGGTAATGACAGAAGCAAGCGTTAATTACGCCATGCTCGCCGCCTTCTCATTGATATACTCATTACCCGTCCTGTTAGTGTATCTACTGCTTGCCAGACAATTCGTTGAGTCTATAGTGCTAAGCGGTCTCCAGCGATGAGCCGATATGGCCTTGCGGGAGAGTCGAACAAGGTGGAAGAGTCAAAACGCAATATGAGCACCTACGTGTTGATACCGATAAAACCGCTCGTTGAGTCGAAAACTAGACTAGCACCTTTTTTCAATCAAGAGGAAAGATCCAGCTTCGTTAAGGCATTAATGAGGGACCTTGCAAGTGAGCTGAGCCAAAGCAAGTACGTGAAGCAGACCATAATTTGCACTCGGGATCCGAAAGTCCGATCTCTCGCGGCCACACTGGGTTTTCACTGCATCTCTGAGAGTAAGAAGGCGCGAGAACTAGAGGATTTCATCGATCAGCTGATCTCTGTCGCTCTGGTAAACGGAGCAAAAATCGCCGTAAATACGAGCATCGACCTCCCACTTTTCTCAGCGTCGGCCTTGGATAAGATGATCGAAATGTCTGAGCCTCGGTGCGTTGTTTTTACGATTTGGAGAGAAGGGGGCGTGAGCACTTTGCTCAGAAGACCTCCCGATGTTGTTAGGACTCCATGTAAATGTGATCAACCAGAACTGCTTGCCCTACTAAGAGCAGCGCACTCGAACATAAGATACAAGTTCTGCGATTCGTTTGCTCTCTCGTTTGATGTAGACTATCCGCGTGACCTCATCCAGTGTTTTGCTTTTCTTTCCATTCTCAAAAGCCATTCTCGTACTTTCAAGTTTGTGCGTCGATACATTACGGAAGTACGGAAGCGGAACACAGATTCGCTGTTGTTTTCTCCCGGTCGAAGTTTCATCAGAAAGCTGGGACTAGTGGATATTGAAAGAACAACTTATACTGTAGTCACCAGTCAGTCGACGGTTTCAGAGTTGACAGCGAATCTTCGTCGAACGAAGATTTTCAGAAACCCAGTCTTGTTTGACCAAAAGAGGCACTTTGTCATTGACGGCCATCATAGAGTTGAAGCCGCCCGTGCGCTGGGTTGCCAACGTATTCCGGTTCAGTTTGTGGACTATGAGGATCCACTTATCAAGGCCAAGAAGTGGATACGAGCAATATCCCAAATCAAGCGGCCTCGTCAACTTGAGGAGATACTCGTTGGAAACGGTCTGGAATTTGAAGAGGTGAGTGAGCCAGTATCAATGGACAAGTATACGCACATCCTTTATCATGATAGGATTTTGAGGGTCTTAGAGAAGACTGAAGACGCTTGGCAAAGGATGCAAACAATGGCGCGTCTGGAGCAAAGTATGATGCTAAATGGACTACTCGTTCGCTTCGAGACAGATCTCGATGGACAACTCAAGCTTACCCGAGGGGAATGTGATGCCTTGTTGGTCCCCTTCAGCGTCAGCAAACAACTCACCCTAGAAGCAGCTTTGAGCGACAAGCCATTCGCAACTACAGAAAACAGAAGCGTGGTACCAGGACGGATACTTCACACCGATATACCGTTGGGCCTTCTTAACATCCAGATAGCATATGATGAGGCTTTGAGGAAACTGAGAAGGAACTTGTCAAAACGCTGCGTTTCCTATCATGAACCCGGAAAATGGGTTGATTACAGACGGTACGAAGAGGACATCTTCGTGTTCGAAGACTCTTTGTAAAGCAAGGCGGTTTGAAGGCAAGTTTCGGGATTACCTTCTCTAAGAGCCGGATTTTTTCCAGAGCTATCATGGTTCATCTATGACAAAAACGCTCAACTTTTCCCAACGCGAACTGGTTCTTAAACCACCAAAGGATGATGAGGGACGATTCGAAAAGATTCAAGATGGAGTACCGAAACACAAGGACCGAGACGGACGGCTTGACGCCAATAGCCTCTCCGCCCTCATTGTCGAGCAAGGCCTCGATGCTTCGCAGACCATCGTTCAACTCAGGAAACAGGGCTTGCCTATAGATGTGCCTATACTTGCCAAGATCGGGGTGACCAAATGATATCCAACATATCCAACAAACCCAACACGGTAGGAGTACCCCCTCTTCCGAAGAGGTCTACGAGTAGGGGCTTACTTGGTATTTCTATTCATGTTTCTTGAAGATCCCGACAAGGTTCTTGAGGAGTTCTCGCCCGAGAAGTTTGGGCTTATAATTGGAGTTAAGGTTGCTGGAGCCGCTAAAGATACATGTGAACTCTATCCATGTCCACCAATGTCGCTATTTGGTCATCAGACAACATGGGAGATTTGAAGATTATTTTATGAGGAGGTATTTTCGTTAAATGGTTGAACAGCTCTGGTTACGCCCGGTATCAGTAACGCACAGAACAGTTCCGTCACTTTTCCCCTAAAGATTCCGGTATACCTCTCCTCATAAACTTTCACTAGATTTAGTTTTTCTTGACAATCTTTGATTAGATCCTTACAGTATTTGACAAAAAATCCAGTGGAAACTATGTAAAAATGGTTTACGCCTCTACCCAATTCGCCCTCTATAAACCTAAAATGCGACTTTGTCTTCTCGTGAACAAGTTTCTGAGGTTTTGCAACCGTCACAATCGCCAATTTAATATGAGTTCCTGTGTAACAAGGAATTGGAGAACCAATTTCTCCAGGTTCTCTAGTCACAAACTCGTACATTAACTCTGCTAGTTCTGTTGTTTCCTTAGTTGTTCTATCGTCAGGCTGTTTTGGATATAAGATGCTTAGCCGTTTTAGCTCGGGAAGCATTATGCGTGTTAGAGTACCCTGTTTGTGAATTTCGTCCATTTCCAATACGTATGACTTTACTTCGTCGTTGGCTTTGTCAATAACCTCGCTTAAGTAGTACTCCAGGGCTGAAGTGTTCTCTTCTAAGATCGACTTTGACAAAGTATGATCAATACCGGACATCAAGTTAGGTTCAACATACATTCTAGCTCTAGGTAGCAATGCTCTAGGAACATATAGCGAAACTATATGAGCGAGGTTTCTTGCTTGACTTGGGTATGGTCTCATCATTATTACTACCTTATTTTCTCTAAGGTCTGTTTGAACACGATCGGCGTTAGTCCATTTGACACTTACCCCGTAGGCAAGAGTTTCCTCGTGAGTATTTATTTTCTTTCTGGATTCATCGATTGTTGATTGCACGTCTGTTGCCATATGTACTCTGGCTGCTCTCTCACTAACACTAGCTATCGCCCTAGCTAACATAGAGATCCATTTTTCAACTTTTTCCGGGTATTTGATGAGAAGCCAAAATATCGCGATTACAGTTACGACGAAGGTAGATATGATCGTCGAGAGTATGGAGAGTAGCTGGGAAATCATTTCTCTACAACCTCCGCAACGAGTTTGAGGCATTGAGCGCGATTACAGGAGACGGCTACTTCATTGCTGTTCTTAAGAATGAATAATGCCCCAAAATTCTGCTTCGATATTTTATCCTTACAGGAGAAACAAAGAAGTTCGCCCGCTAGCATTTTCTCCAATAACCCTACTCTTTCGAGAATGTCTTGAAGTTGTTTTTCTTCAAAGACTGGGAAACTTCGACGCTCTCTGAACAAGATGCATCTATAGGATTTCTTCATCTATTCATATCTAAAAATGTTACAATGAATCAATAGAACCAATTCTCCCGGAGACTGGTGGGGAATCCTAGTCGAAGGTTTCGCGTTCGGAGACTTGGAGATAATGAAGTAGTATGTTTTTCGTTTATGAAGGGAGGCCAAGCCAAGCGGCTAGGAACAAGTCCTAAATTTTCGTTGGAACCAAGCCCGCCCCTGCATACAGCCAGAACCTTGTTGCCGCACTTGTTCGCGATCAACACAAGATCCTCAGTTTTAACGCGTTTCTCCTCATCCTCATTCGGAATAACGGCCGCATCAGTCTCAGTAGCCCTACCAGCGCAACCCACATCACCAGAGAAAATCGAGGTTACTTACGACTGACTCTCAACCTGATGAAATCCATGGAATACGCTTCGGATAGAGAGAAGGGTGAATAATCAGGTTTATTGCCTCACGGATTCGTTTATTACGAGACTTTTGCCACTATTTTGTCCCATCTGTCCTTGAACCTTTGCTTGTCTCTAGCAAGCTCCAAAACAAAATCGTCGTAGTGATTTCTGTTTTCTGTAAGGTCGAAAACTACCGGGATGAGTATTCGGTAAGGAGCCCACCAGAATCTTTTAGATGTATTCTCAATTTTGTGAGTGTTCTCATTTAGCTCCTCCCTTGAAAAGATGTAGTAGTTTGGGCTCTCCAAGTTCTTCTCGTCTACAGCTACGCATATTAAGTAATGTAGATAGCAGAAATCCCCGGGGATCGAACTTCTTATTGGATGTTGAAAGAAAGCTTCAGGATGTGATTTGCACTTTTTAATATGCAAAGCAAAACCGTAACTGGACCTTCCGTAGTCGTCTGTCTTGAGATTCGAGGTTTTTACTTCGATGTTAACTCTGCCAACCGATATGTCTGCCCTAGCTTTCCTTTTGAAAGATACCTGGGCGTTTGGAAATCGCTTTTTCAGTTCAAGGAATACTTTCAACTCGCCAAGTGTTGACAACAAGTCGGTTGGGAATGGGCCACCTCTTATCTTCTTTAAAGAATTCCCAAGCTCCGTTATCAAGCATATCGCGTGCTGAACATCTGTTTCAACAATCATGTTCCCGTGCTCCAAGTTCAGGTTGGTTTTGGCTTCATATGTCACTTTCAAAAGGCGCGCAATAAAATAACTTCGCAGGAGATCGAGCTTGTTTTCAATCTCCTCTCAACCTAGTCACACTGTAAAGAGATGCGGTTGAATAGTGGTCCTATGCGTCAATGTGCTGACTGCGAGCACCTCCGAACCGTAAACGACCGTCATCCAGGCGCATTGTTCTGCATCAAACATTGGAAGCAAGTCTTACTCACAAGCATATGCCCAGACTTCAAGCATGCTGAACCCTTCCCCTACACAGAGCTCAGACCAAGCGAGAGAAAAGCCTACTGGGAACGGAAACAGAGAGAAATCAAGGACTATTTCAGTTTAGGCCTGTAGCGACAAAGACGCAAGTTTGACCCAAGTTCATATAGAAATATTGAAGACTTCGCCGAGGTTATTCCTTCATAAGTTATTCAAAATGAACGATATCCTATCTTGGTTGGAGTCGATTCTTCCGAACCTGTTCTCAATACTGGTGGCAGGAATAGTCACGCTTGTAGTTTCCTACTTCATTCAGCGTTGGACGCAGAATCGAGCTTGGCGAGTCGGTTACATACTGCGTAATGTTCAGAGAACTTACATTCCGCTATACGGCGAGATAACAAAAGCGATAAGGGATGTACATAAATCTCAGCCTCCACAGTCCACACCTGAAGCTTGGATCAAGATCACTAGCGCCGGATTAACCGAGGTAATGCGAATAGACGACAGTCGCCTCTATGAGAAACTGGAGCACTTCTATGAGACCGTTTATCCTAGACTACACATGGAACTGACCGCAGCTCGAAATCTCGCTCACAATGATATCCTGAAAGTTTGGGAGAAAGCGTTGCTAGGTCATCTTACAAGTTTGCAAGGTGGAATTGACTATCAAAGTCAGGCAAGATCTTTTTCGGCCGATGTCTGGGCGAGCGGCGCCGGCGACGGTCTATTGAGAAACGACTTGGATAGCGCGAACCTGATGTGGAACAGAAACAAGGATAACCTGCTGAATCGGACAGAGGCAAAGCTCTTCTCAGTTAGCGAATCTTGGTTTAACCCTGTGGAGCTGGCAAAGCACAGTTTGCGTAATTTGGAGTCAAAGCAAAAGAAGCTAGTCAGTTTACTTAATGAGGAAAAAGTGGATGAGATTGTTCGCCGACTGCAAAGCCACATTGGTAGACCATGGAGTAGAAATTACAACTTGTTAAGGCGGCTCCTCCACTTGGCGGATTAAGGCTTCAAGCTCCGGGTCCTTGTTGCTAGGGAAGAGTTTGGCTAGTGGGCTGACGTAGCACCCATGGACGTTCTCAATCAATCCTGGCAATGCTTTCTTCGCTGTGCTTACCAAAACGCTGACGCTCTTCGGTTTAACGCCTAGAAAGAACCCGGCCTGCTCAGAACCCTGAGGTCCCTTTCTTTCAAGCAGTTGGACTAGGCTTCGTTCTTGAGGGCTGAGCTTCTCTTCCAGCCAACCCTTCACAAGCGCATGCGTTAGAAGATCACGTAACGCGGAATTCGATAATTATTTTTGGTCTAGACCAAACTTGAGCATCTATTGAGAACCACGTATCTCGTTTCCGAAAAGCCTAAGTTCGGTAGTCCTCCAGCTCTATATTGTAGTCGAACAAGTGGGTCAGGCCGATGGTTAAGAAGTTATCAGGCGAAGATTGGAAGAATCTGACGAAGTCGTTGCAGTTGATCGAGAAGGAATTGGGTTTCGTTGTAGAACGATATTCCGAGGTGGTGCCTGCGCCGCTCAAGGCCTTGGATATCAAGGAACATTGGAAACTGGTTCAGCCTGCTTTTGGTAAAGCGTTGAAAATACTGCCAACCGTGTCCTTTCAGTCTCTTCAAGATCACGGTTTGGTAGGCCTACCTCTAGAGGCCAAGCTGTCCTTTCTAATGAGAACGATAGATGTGGTTCATGACAGGATCTCTGCCTTGCCAGTTCCTAAGCCTAACATACTCAGGAAGCTTCTTGCATGGCTTCTTAAGGTCTTGGAAAATCTACTGGAATCTTTAGCCGCTGTTTTGCCCCCATTGGGCGGAGTAACCGAGTTCAAGAAACAGGTTGAATCTGGATTGGAGTTTCCGGAAGCAGTTGACTAACCGGATGAAGCATGTAAGCGGACCCCAAGCTTCTTGATCGTTTCATCAGTTATAGCACGTATGTTGCAGAACGTCTCTCCGCACTTCTGCACCTGTAATTTTAGGGTCACTTATACGACATCCCAAGAAGCGCGTCTGTGAGTGGTCCCCGTTGAATAGGCAAACTAAGCGAACTAGCCTTTGAGATCATTATTCCCGTGAAAACCGTGATAAAAGCGCCTATCGCTGTGCCATCGTTTATCCTGTTTGATTTACCAACATCTATCGAATAGGCGGCGCCACCTCAGAAGAGAATTTGTACTGGTTTACCTGCTATATGTCCGGGTTGCTTAGCATGCAGAAGATTATGCTCGATACAAACCAATATGACAGATTGCTAACCGCTCCGGAGACTTGTGACAGATTCTTAAAGTTACTGTCCGACGGGAAGATGGAGCTACTCACCACACATATTCAGAGGGATGAGATTTCGGCTATAGATGATGTCGAGAAGAGAGTACGATTGGAAGCCATACTTACCCATGCTCGGTTGATTGGAACTCGAGGAGCTATTTTCGATATATCCAGATGGGGTCTTGCTAGGTTTGGCGATGAGGAAGATCATCGCTTAATCGAGCATATAAGAGGTGGGGCGTGGGAGAGAAAAAGCGAAGATGCGCTTGTCGCGGCCACAGCAGCCAAGGACGCAGATCTATTTGTTACGGATGATAAGCCTTTGACACATCGGCTAAAGAGCTATCCCGGCATGAAATGTGAGCTTATCAATTTCGAAGAATTTGAGAAGCGCCTGGCCAACTTGACGCTCTAAGTGGAGCTCCTCAATGTGTAGACGCTTTCCGTGTACCTAGATCCCCAGATTTTTTCTTTCAATATGCATATATACTTCCGCCAGCTCTTTGAACATGGATGTCTATGTGGCCGATCGATGGTTAAGCACCCTCTCGGTAAAATGTGCACAACCTGTCCAATAGAAGGCCCATATGGTAGTCACCATATCTCGCTGCTGCGGCGGCAGTCCAACGTTCGGCAGATTTTAAGCGCTCTGCTGACTCTTTGCAGATTTCTATTCCCTTTTCGACTTGTTTTTTGGTCGAACCTAGAATACCCATAACGAAGCCTAAAGTATCCCGATATTGGAACTTCTTCTGTTCGTTCTGGGCGAACTGAACAGAATCGCGCGCAAACTTGAGAGCTTTAGCTCTCATATCTCTGATCTCGCCTTTAGTGACCTCTGGACGTGTCAAGCGCTTTTGTTTGTAAATATAATGAGCAGCAAAATAGGCCCAGTTATTTTTAGTTTTAGCGATGTCTTCTGGATTTAGAGCATCCGTCACAGCGCATTCTGTTTCTTTTAGAGCTTCCTTTAGCTGACCAACAGAGAAGAGAATATAGCCTTTCAATAATCGAGCGCTGATCTGATCTGTGGTCGTCGTTGCAGCTCTGATAGTTTTTTCAGCAAAATCAACGATCTCGTCTTTGTATTTACCGCTTTGTTCCTCGAGGGCTACAAGAGCGAAGAGTCGTGTAACGTCTCGAGCCATAGCAAAATCCACATCATAGTGTTCGGAATATTTCCGCAACAACTCCACAAAGAGGTCCGCGTGTTCACCCACATTAGCCGAATTTTGTAGGACGGCTTGCTTAAGCTTTGTTAGCGCCTGAGCGCTGTCCATGTGGTCAAAGATATCGGGACGACCCTGGAATTGACCTATCACATCTTCAGTGGGCATTGGAACATCGGCTATAGCAGATGCCAAATGCTGAGTAGCAACTGCCTCTCTGCGTAAATTATCTAGCCTTCTCTTTGCTTCGATTTCTGACTTTAATAATTCGCTCTCCTTATCGATCGCAGACAAAAGTTCGCTTGCATATCGGGTAAGCCTTTCATAAGCTTTTTCCACTACCTCCCCTTTGTATACTAGGTCATGGGATTTTACTGACCATGCTTCTTCGAGCATCGTCACAATTTGCACCTCACATCTAAACGGTGCAAGCACTCGATTAGATGAACTAACGACCAAATGCACAGCCCTATATCCAGAGGGCTTCCTTACATATTCGGGCTTGTCGTGAATTACTAACTCCTTATGTCGCTTTAAGATATAGTTCAAGACTGTATCCACATCCGATGGATATGAGCAAATGAGCCGAACCCCTACGATGTCGTTCATATCGTCAATTGAATAGGTAGGATCCTTCTTACCTTTAGCTTGTATTTTTTCGACGATGCTTTTCGGCAGCTTTAATTCTTGACCTTCTCCTTGGTAGTCAGCCCTGGACGTTACTCGGTAAAGCACTCTCCTGCCTTCGGCCGATCTCCAATATCTTTGAAAAAAATCTTTGATCTCCCTGAGCGCTTCAAGGTATCTTTCTCTCTTTGAATCAAGTATTTTCCTCACCTCAGCCTCAAGACTGTGATTGATTGACATAGGCGGTTTTTTAATAAAGGAAGACATAGCTAATCTCAGCTTTAGTTAATTTCATCCGTTTACTTATACATATCTTCCACTCTTGAACCGATGCGATTTCGCCAAAAGACATTATGAGGCTGGAGAATCTCTTACTGAGGTATCTATGGAAATTGCCGATAGCACTTTCTCATGTCTTCAATCATATCTGGTGGAAGCCTCCCCTTGTTTGTGCTGTAACGGGCTTCTACGTCGCCCTTGTGGCCTGCTATAAACTGCAAATATGGATGGCTTATCTTTCCCTTGGACTCGGCAATTATCAGCTGGGTCTCAGCATAGGCGCGTAGCACGTAGGGCCTCTTGTATACGCCAGCTTTCCGCATACACTTCCTGATCAAGTGCGTTATCTTCCTCGTCTGGGCGAACCTTTTGGTTCCAGTCCGGGGCCTCTCATGAGCTATCAAAGGGCTGTCCGGTGTAAGCTTCTCCCCAAGCCTGATTCTCTCTTCCGAGTATTCCTTCAGATATGTGCACCCCTCGCTCCCTAGAAACGTGAAGTACTTGTGCCGAGCCTTGCTTAATGTCGGCCTAGCAACCACCATCGTAGGAATCTTAGTGAAAACGATTTTTCCATCTTCAATCATCAACCCAGGCAGATCCTTCAGCATTAGGCCGTCACTCCCATCGTGGTTGCCAATAGTCTCAGGCCTTAGATCCGCGAAAGCCATCAAGACCTCAGCAACGCGTACCCTTGGCGGCGAGGCTCTGAAGATTCTTGAGAGCTCCTCTTGGCTTGGGATCTGCTCGTTCTCTATGGTGAGAGTCGCTGATGCATTGCTTACCTTGATCTTCCTAGTCAGACTCAAGTCGTTGTAACGCAGCCAGCTTCTGACAGCCTTCAAGATGCCTAGAATATATCCAGGAGCCTTCTTCTCGGCTTCCGCTTTTCAACCAAATCCTCAAGTGTGTCTTGGAAGCCCCTCAAGTCCTCATTGGTTCTTTCGACCATGCTCTTCGGCGTCAAAGCCAATAGTTCGCATGCCTTGCCCAACCTCCGCTTCGCAACCTCACTAGTTACTGGACTACCTCTAGCTAAGCTTCGAAGCCAACGCTTCACATCCGCATCGGTTTCAAGCATCGAGTACTTGCTCGCACCTTTCTGAGGCATCTGAACCTCTAAAAAGTGGCGGGCCTGCGGGTTTTCACACCTAGTTAGGTGCAGATACCTCCTCTTTTTGGGCGATTAACTTCTTAAGAAAGCTCAAGTGAAGTTTTTGAGTTACGCCATCAGTCTTCCGAGCAAGCTTTGGAAGAAGAAGCTGCTCTGGCCCTTCACGTGGATGGCTAGGATTATGGTCACCCACATGGTGATTAGGAGTCCGACCGTCCAATTTCGGGAGGAGTGGACCTCGCTTTGAAGACCATCGATCCTATGCGTAAGTTCATCGATTCTATGGGTCAAGTCGTTTCTAAGCTCATCTATACGCTTAGAGATCTCCTCTAAACGCCCCTCAACCTTAGCCATCCGCTC
>Ga0209725_1000838_pt1 | contig 18159 bp, 23 predicted proteins | sample I18A1metaG_FD_184145 | JGI IMG/M metagenome (GOLD analysis project Ga0209725, IMG submission 184145) | Lake sediment bacterial and archeal communities from Gulf of Boni, Indonesia to study Microbial Dark Matter (Phase II) - ​I18A1 metaG... | ecosystem: Environmental > Aquatic > Freshwater > Lake... | reverse complement strand
GCACATCTCGGGTCATAATATCCTCAACCGTAACGCCTGACAATGCCTCGCCCACGAGGGTCTGCCGCATACTCGTCTCTGCCCCAGACCTTATGAACCAACCTAGAAATACCGTCCATATGCCATCGATGAAGTCGCCAAAGACTACTATCATCAATCCACCGCCTATCATGACGAGTGATAAGATCTCGCTTACTCGTGTGGCCATCATCGTGGCGCGGACTAGATTCTTTGTTCGCGTCCAGATGCTCCCCCTAAGAAGCCTCCCTCCGTCTACGGGGAACGCCGGTAGAAGGTTGAACCCGCCCAAGACGGCGTTGATGAGGGCCCCGTAGCGAAGCGTCGCCGTTGCGGCAATAGGAGCTTGAGCAAGTTCTCCTACAAACCAGAAAGCACCCAAGATCCCGGCTATAAGGAAGCTCATCAAAGGGCCCGCCAGCGCCATGCGAACCTCTAAGCCTGGATCGTGAGGTTCTTCAGTCATTTCGGAGACGCCTCCGAAGAAGAAGAGCGTGATACGCGCTATCGGAAGTCCATTCTTCTTCGCGATGTAGGAGTGTGAGAGTTCGTGAATTAGAATGGAGGCAAAAAGAATTATCGCTGAGACGATGCCGATCTCCCAATATGTCGCTACGTCGAGCCCTGGATATTCGCGAGGCATGTAGCCGTAAGCAAGCGACCAAGCGATCAGAAGGAATACGAACCATAGCGTGTAGTGGATTCTCACCGGTATCCCCATAACCCTTCCAAGGCTAACTGACAAAGTCTATTCCCTCACTACTTGATAGGAAGTTCATAGTGGTGCTCAATAACGTGATGGTACTGCTCTGGTAGCATAAGGGAATGGAAAGCCCTTTCCACGACCTCGCTCAAGGCGGGATGGATATGCATTCCGCCAATTATCGGCTCCGCGCTTTGCTCAGGTGTATACATTAGATTCACGATCTCCTGTATAAGAATAGAGGCATACGGCCCGATGATATGCGCCCCCAAAATCTTCATAGTGCCTTTCTCAACAATAACTTTAGCAAAGTAGTCTTTTACAGCCATAGCCTCTCCTTTGGCAGTATCCTGATATCTTTGAATCCCAATTAGCACCTTGTCCTTGCCGTGTTTCTCCATTGCCTCTTTCTCTCCAACCCCGACGCTTGCAATTTCCGGATACGTGAAAACTGCATGAGGTACGGCGTGGTAATCGACCTTTATCCCTCTTTTCAATATAGCATTGTAGTATACGGCCAGAGATTCGTAGTTTGCCTTATGCTTAAAGGGACATTTGCCATTCGCGTCGCCAAGAGCCCAAACATTTGGTTGCGAGGTCTCAAGATATTCATTGACGACAAACCATCCTCTTTCGTCTGTTCTTATTCCTCCCTTTTCTGGATGAAGTATATCCGTATTGGGTCCTCTTCCCGCAGCAACCAGTATCTCGTCTGCTGCTATTGCCGTCTTTTCTCCATTCTCTCTGTTAACAGCGATGAGCTTTTTCTTGTCCACCGACGTTTTTTCGGCCTCATGCACCTCGTGGCTAGTAATAATCGTCATGTGTTTTCCCAACTCTCTCTTGGCTAGTGCTGATACTTCGGGTTCTTCTTCTGGGAGGAACTGGGGGTTCCTGCCGATTATGGTAACTTCAGACCCCATGGCCGAAAGAAAATGGCCGTATTCAGCAGCTATGTATCCTCCACCGATTATTGCAATGCTTTCAGGTAGTCGATTCATCGTAAGGATTGTATCGCTCGTGTGATAGCCGACCTTCTCCAACCCATTTATTGGAGGTATTATGGGCTTTGACCCAGTGCAGAGGAATATCATCCTTGACGTTATTGTGTCATCTCCAACCTTTAGCGTATATGGGGCAACAAATTCGGCTACAGCATGATAGTAGTCTATGTTCTTGGAACTGGAAAGCCCCTGCCGTATCATGTTTATATCGCTATAGATGATGGCCCTCATTCTCTCCATGACCCTTTCAAAACTTATCTTGTTAACATCAATGTCTATGCTGAATTCGCTCGCCTTTTCTATCGTTCTCACCAACTCCGCAGGATACAGCAATATCTTTGATGGTATACAGCCCCTCGTCAAACAGATCCCGCCAGGCTCATCCTTATCGATGACAGCGGCCTTCATCTGAGGATTCTCTTGAAGTATGGGATCCAGAATGTTCATCGCAGAGCCAGTGCCTATCACTATCAAATCGTACTCCTTCATATCAAACACCGTCAGCTTCGCGATCATGGAGAGAAGCGTGATATGCCCTAAAATACTTGATGCAAGAAACCTAACAGAATACATTGTTTAGCATTTCATCGTGAAAAGTCTCGACGAATGCTGACGACTCTTGCAGAACAAGAGAGACTTTGCGGTGAGTTCTGAAGATCGGCCGAGATTCTAGCTAACTAGTTAAAAAATGTGGGAGTTCTGGAGATTCCCCAACTCTCTATTAGCCTTCGATCAGAGTCTCGGTGCTCTTCGTTCCTGCAATGGCGTGAAGTTTGTTTGATAACTTGCTCAGGGCATCGTATGATGGTGCTTCGACAAATGCGACGATGTCGTATCTTCCGAAGACAAAGTAGGCGCTCTTGGCCTCAGGTATCTTCTTTACGGCGTCCAAGACGGTGGGGCCTTTCGGAGGAAGAACTCTAATTAAGACACAAGCCCGCATCTTCAACATCCCCTCTAGAATCCAACCAGAGTCTCAGTAGCCTTGACTCCTGTAACTCCATGAAGTTTCATGACCATTTCTCCGAGCGCCTTGATGTCCGGGGCCTGGACTTCTGCAACCACATCCCAGCGACCGTGAACACTGAACGCTCTCTTGACTCCCTTGACTTTCTTGACCTCTTCTACAACGTTCCCAAGCTTCCCAGATTCGCAGCAGAATAGAATACATCCTAGAACCATTCTCTCCTCTCCATTTTCTTGCTTGGCTTCCGAGAAATTGCCGGAGAACTCTAAAGGCTGAATGCTCGATTTAAATCTTCTTTGTGGAACCTCGTTCATCTCTGGTATACCGGCCCTCGCAGATCCATCGACTACTAACGCTAAAGTCGGTAATGTGTACATCATCACTACGACCGAGAGCAAGGCGAAAGCTCTTGCAGAGGTCAAAGTCTTGACGGTCTCAGAGAACTTATTTTCATTCTGGGTGTCATCGAATCTCTCGAGCGAGCTAAATTCCAATTTCATGAATGAACAATCAGCTCTGTTAGCAAAGAGTCAAGTATACAAGTGGTGCAAAAACTATTATAGTGAACCGCCTTAGCTTTTCAAAAGGTGTTCTCATGAGCATTGAAGAGGAAAAGAAAGGGGCGGCTGTTTACGCTTGCAGATTCGTTAAGGACGGGCATATTGTAGGCTTGGGAAGCGGCTCGACCGCTGTTTACTTTGTCGAGGAACTAGGAAGGCGCATAAAGAGAGAGAAAATGGGAATCCTGGCTATACCCTCATCCTACCAGATTGCAAAAATTGCCATCAAGGCAGGAGTTCCTTTGACAACGCTAAGAGAACATCCTGAGGTAGATATCGACGTTGACGGCGCGGATGAAGTAGATCCTCACTTGAACCTGATTAAAGGAGGTGGAGGTTCACTGACGAATGAGAAGATCATTGCGCAAGCCGCCAAAAGACTCATTATAATAGTCGATCATACCAAAATGGTCCGTCGTCTCGGCTCAAAATTTCCTGTTCCTGTAGAAGTTCTTCCGGACGCTGACCGTTTTGTCTATCGGAGACTAAAGGATATCGGTGGTGTGCCGAAGCTGAGATATTTCGGGGGAAACGGCGGAAGGGTGCCGTTCATCACAGAGCATAGAAATTTCATCTTGGACACCAAGTTTCCTGAAATCCTAAATCCGAAGCAACTTGGCATAGAGATCAAATCTATTGCAGGCGTCGTTGAACACGGAATCTTTCATAGAATGGCCGATCTTGTCTGCGTTGGATCTAGGCGTGAGGTTAAAATCCTGAGGAAGTAAGCTTGCAATTTCGATATCGTTAGAGCTTCTATCGAAAAAGAGAAAGAACTTGGCTTCGAGTACGTTTCCCTAGAAAAGCTACTTGACGAATCAGATATTGTAAGCATTCATGCCCCGCTGAGCAAGGAGACGTATCACCTATTCGGGAGGCTCAGTTCAGGCAGATGAAGCGAACAGCATTTCTTGCTCAAACCCTTCTTACCCAGAACTTTTGAACGCCAATTTTGCAGCGCGTGACTTGTGGCAACGACTTTGGTGTTTAGTAGTCCCGGAAGGGAGTTCTTTCGTCAATTGAAGCGAATGCGACGATTGAGCGATTCATCTTGGAGTGGAGGAGCAGCACCGCATCTCATCGAACTGCTGCTTCACATACTTCCATTCAGCGGCGCTAAAGGTCTTCATCTCAATCATTTGAGTCGACATAAACTATCAGCCCTTGACTCCTCTCTTTTGTTCAATGATCGCCTTGCATTTGCTCGCATACTCGCAGTAGTCTAAGCATGACGCGACCTCTCTCGAAACCTTGGTTCCACATTCAAGGCACTTCGTTTCCTGCTCGTCGCTCCATATCTCAACTTCAGCTTTACATTTAGGGCATTTGAGATACTCCGGTGTCGGCCTAACAAACTTGTTTATTCCGGGGCAGGTCACGATCCCGCTCATCTTATCATAGTCCTCCTCTTAGCCGTGGATTAGAAGTGGTATGCATCTCGCGCAAACCCATTCGCTCCCTCCCTTCACTCTGACTGGGAAGAGGACGCTGTCCTTCTCAGTGGTTCTGCACTTGAAGCATTGAGCCACAATCTTCTCCACTTTAGCGCTCTTCTCCGCGGATTCCTTATCGAATGCGATCGTTTCCCTCTCATCGATAGAGAGCGCGCCGGTAGGACATATCCCGACGCAGAATCCCAGTCCGTCGCAGAGTTCCTCCTTCAAGACCCTAGCCTTCCCATTTACTATGGTGATAGCTCCTTCGACGCATGGGACGGCGCATTTTCCGCATCCGTTGCAAAGCTCCTCGTCGATCTTGACTATACTTCTCTTAACCAATCACTTTCCCTCTGGACATCTCGTTTTTCTTGGACAGTACTTCTCAGCGTGGTTTGCGATCAGGTTGAAGAGGTTGTCCATCGTCTCGCGGTTGAGAGAGTAGACCCTCTCCTTCCATCTCCTCTCAACGAATACGAAGCCGCACCTCACGAGCGGTCGAAGATTGTGAGAGATCATGGTCTGGTCTTGTCCTAAAGCCTTAGAGATCTCTGTGACGTTTCTAGGTCCTTTTCTCAAAAGCTCCACTATGGCTAAGCGCGTCGGATTCGAGAGCGTTGAGAAGAAGAGGCTGCAGGTCTCGCTTATTCCGCGCCTCATTTGATATACTCCTCATATGATGAGATATTCATATTACACTTAAGCTTTTCTGGCGATACGAGAAATACATCGCTGGAAAGAAAGAATCTTGGCAGTCCAGCGTTCTAGTGAGCCCTCTTAATCAGAACATATCTTAAACCGAGGCCGGCCACCAGGCCTCCTGCATGCGCTAGAAACCCTCCTCCAGCGAACAGGTTCATACCAGCATAGAACATCATTCCCACCAGACCTCTGAGACCCCCAGCTGCGCCTAAGAGACCCCATATAGCTCCTGAAGCCCCCAGCCCTACAGCATCTCCGCCCAAAAGTAGGAAGAAAAGATTTCCTACTAGACCGCTCATGAAGTAAACTATCAACCAGCGTCCACGCGATGTCTGTTCTTCGAGAGATGTGCCGAAGATCAGGAGGAAGATGAGGTTTCCGCCTAGATGAACTATATCAGCGTGTAGGAACATAGCTGTAAAGAGCATCCAAAAAGCGCCACGCCAAACCGCTGAGTTGTTCTGGACGAGCGGGTATGCAACACGCAGATTCAAGCTCAAGAAGCTTCCCCCGATAATGGAGAGAGCTAAGTATACGATGATCAGCGAGAGAGCGATCCAAACGGTTGGAGACTTGGACAAACTCGAGTTATTCTTCAAGATCTCAACTACGCCTAATCAGTTATCAAAGCTCTTCTCAGTTTCCAAGATGTGGAGAGAGCGATTAAACAGATTACGTCCATCGGGATGATGAACATTGCAGCCAGCTGAGCAACTCTCACACCGAACTCAGGACCCAAGTTCAATAGGCCTGGAAGCGCATATAAGAAGAAGAGCATCTCGTAGACGGTGTATCCAATAGCAACGGCTGATGAGATAACGCCCATCGTAGGCCCCCAAAGTCTCTTCCTTATAATGCCGAACGCCCCGATTACCAAAAGGACTGACACAGCTATGTTGAGAAAGATGTCAGCCCTACTCAACATATTGAATGCAGCTGCGATCGACAGCATTATCCCAGTTCGAAGCGCGAGAGTCCGATCAAGGCTCTCAGCAGTCCTCATACTTTTTGAGCCTTGATTTTTCATCTCCATTTCATCCTCTTTCAATCAACAGTTCTTGTCAAATAGATAAAGGAGTATTGCTTTCAAGTTCTCGACAGCCTTATGAAGACGCTCTTCCAAACAGATTAGAAGGATCACCGTTGACTGACACAAACATTAAGCAAGTCAAAGAATTTCTTGAGGCTCGAGGTATTAAAACTACGATTTTAGCTTTCGAGGAGACGACTAGAACCTCTGAGCTTGCTGCCAAAGCAATCGGATGTGAGGTCGCTCAAATAGCAAAGTCTCTAGTATTCATCGCAGATGAGGGGGCTGCAGTGCTGGTTATCGCAAGCGGCAAGAGTAGAGTGGATACTGGGAAGCTGGCAAAGAAGCTTGAGGCGTCAGAGGTCAAGATTGCAGACGCGAAGACCGTGAAGGAAGTTACAGGTTTTCCCATCGGCGGCGTTCCTCCAGTAGCGCATAACAAGCCATTGAGAACATTCATAGACGCCCACCTTATGAGTTTTCCAGTCGTCTACGCTGCAGCGGGAACACCTAACACGATTATCGGCATCTCACCTGAAGACTTGAAGAATGTAACGAGCGCTGAAGTAGCTGACGTCTTTGAGTAACAGGATTGCCTACTCTAATATACTGGTCAATTTGGCCTTTGTAAGCCTATGAAGATCTCTAGGGTTCATTGAGACACTTTCCGTGTGAGTTCCCGCGCTCATGTACACGAGTCTGTTTCGCAAGATCTTGACGTCCAACAGGATGGGCATGTTCTCGGCTATCAGAGCACTCACTGCTCCGGGTTCAACATGCAAGATGCTTCCTACCTCCTCTTTTGTCGCCAACCTAACGCTGGAGACACACAAAGCTTTAGCCGTCTTACGCAGACTCAGACGCTCATCTCCTGGCAGCAATGCCAGCGCCGGATGATTGTCAGCGTCCAAGACCAGCATAGCTTTGACATGAACGGATGCTTTGGTACAGGTCTCCCGTGCAGCATCCTCGCATGTATAGACAGGCTGATGGGAGAGAAGTCGGTACTCCACTCCTGCCTTGTCCAACCTCATTAGAACCCGCTGATCGACCATCGCTTCATCACGACCGCATTGCTTATTTGCTTCAAATCAAGAGACTAGCGTCGCTTGCAGGAACCGTCAAGTTCCTCCTCGGCTCTCTAGAATACTTCGATCTTATACTTCTCGAACTTCAATAGCAAGCGTCGCCAGATGAATCGGTCCACTAGGATGACTAGAGCAGATATTATCGCGAGTAGGAAGACCAGTAGGATAGTGTTGCCGTAAACATATGCAGCCTTATCCAGAAAGTAGCCCAAACCCGGAAGCCAGAACACCTCTTTCCCGTAGGGCATATACTCGGAGAATATTACAGTGTTCCATCCCGTCGCCCAAGAGAGCATGCTTCCAGTCACGATCGCTGGAGTGATTGCCGGAAGAACTATATGTCTAATTCTCTTCAAACCTTTGAAGCCGAAGATGCGGCCGACCTCACGCATCTCGTCAGGAATTGTCTTCACAGCTCCGACGATATTCAAGAATAGATACCATATCATATCTGCAACCAGCATTGTGATCGAGGTTATCTCAAGCCCAGCTCTTCCTCCGAAGATTCTGCTCAAAGAGAGGAATAGAACTGGGAAGAGGGCAAGTATCGGAATAGACTGCCCGATGTCATATATTGGATAGAATATCATGGCGAACTTCTTGTTCTCAGCGGCCAGTACGCCCATCACGATCGCTATGGCTAGAGAGATGAAGTAAGCTATGACCATTCTACTGAGCGTGGATGCAGTGTACAAGGGTAAGAAGGACATCTCAAGCACATTCAGCGATTTGACGACGTACTCGAAGCTTGGAATCGTTCCGGTTAAGGCTAAGATGATGAAGACTATTATGAGGATGCCGGATATGCCTGCGACGATTCTCTCCTGATGCGTATATCTCTTGGGTTTAGAGGCTGGTAAGATCACATGTCTAAACCTGAATGACAAGTGTAGCCTCGGGAGGTGAAGCCACTTCACCCGAAACTTTCTCAAATGTAAGGAACGTTGAAGACTTGAGAGATCGAGCTTCAGCGTAGGCTTATATGTTCCAGTCCCAACTCTTTCCGTCAAACGATGCCAAGTCAGAAAATTCAAGTAGAGAACGATAGAAGTCATCAAGACGAGAATAGCGACTGAGAGTCTCAAGTCTCCATACTCATAAGCCGCCTTAGCCAAGAATGCTCCGATACCGGGAAGCGCGTAAGGTTGGCCGCCGTAAGTGATGTATTCGGCGGCGATTATGAAGAACCATCCGTCGCCCCAAGCCAAGGTGCTCGCTGAAATCAAAGCTGGAATGATCGCCGGCAGAACCACATGTCTGATGTACGTCAGCCCTTTCAGCCCGAATACTTCTGCAACCTCAACTATGTTCGAGGGTATGTTCTTTACGGCTCCTATGATCCCGAAGAATATAGCCCACTCCATCGACGTGAAAAGCAGTAGCATGGCAGCCAGTTCTTTCCCCATCTCACCGCCTGGAAATCCGGAGACAAAGAAGATCACTGCGGCAGGGAAGTATCCCAAGATAGGGACCGACTGCAACACATCGAAAAGCGGCACGAGGATCGTTGAAGCTGTCTTATTGCATGCAGCTAGAATTCCACAGAAAAGCCCGAAGACCAAAGAGATGAGATAAGTGACAACTATTCTCAGAAGTGTTCTAAACGTGTAGTACGGCAGGTTCCTAACTTCAGGATTCGGTATGGTAAAGACAATCGCGGCATATACAGCGCAGATGAGAAGTAGACCTACACCGAAGCCCAGTAGGTACCTCTTCATCAGTCAACCAACTCTCATTATCTATGTCTATCATTATGCGGCTACGTTGAAATCTTGAAGAGATGTACAGCTCATATAGGCTTTTTCTCTCAAAGACAGGGAACGCAGCTCGAAGTGAATTCTTCTTATCCGATTAACCGAGAACGCTTTATTTCTTAGAGAAGCATACGTTGGGGAGGAAAGCCGATGAGCCGATCGAAAGAGAACGGAAGACTACCGTCAGGCCAGTATATAGTAGATGAGCTGCCAGTGCTGCATGTAGGCTCTACGCCCGTTTTCAATCAAGCTAATTGGACATTCGAAGCATATGGGCTCGTCGAGAAACCTTTGAAGTTGAGTTGGGCAGACTTCCTCTCTCTCCCAAGGCATACGAGCATCTCAGACTTCCACTGCGTTGAAGGTTGGAGTAGACTCAACAATAATTGGGAAGGAGTCTCCTTCAGAACCTTAGCAGAGATCGTCAAACCGAAGCCTGAAGCTAGATTCTGCACAATTGAATGTGAAGGAGGCTATACGACATCGCTTCCAATAGAGAATTTAATGGATGAAGATGTGCTATTTGCGTACAGGCTGGATGGTGAAGAGCTTAGGACTGAGCACGGTGGACCTTTGAGGCTTGTGGTTCCGAAGAAGTATGCGTACAAGAACGCGAAGTGGGTGAGAAAAATCAAATTCACAGGAGAGCAAGAGCTAGGATACTGGGAGAAGAGGGGATACAGCAATACAGCAGATCCTTGGAAGGAAGAGAGATACAGCTAGAATGACTAGCTACGCGCTAATACTTCTTCAAGCTTCCTAACGAAACCTTCAGCGGGCTTACCTAGTGGAACTATCTCGATCTCTTCGAAAGATTTGGCTCCAACACCAAGTTCGGCGGCCCTAGCGATCTGTTCCTGCTCAAAGATCTTGCCTCTAGTAACCTCTGGGGTTGTTCCGAAGAGTCGAAGTATGCCTACAGCCACAGCATCCAATGCAACTCTATCTTCTCCAGCTAGAAATACCCCCGGTTTAACTAGCTGGCCTTTATCTGGGCCCTCGGTCACAAATGCCTCGATGCCGTCCAAGACCACTAGACTGGCCCTGTATTCTCGATTTATCTCTGCGATCATGAGCCGCTGATAAGGCGAACTATGAAGCTCATTCATGTAGTTGTATCTGTCTCTAGGGTCTATCTTGGCTATCATACCAACCGAGTTCTTTAATGATAAGGTGAAGTGCCCGCCAAACCTGTGAGTCTTCAAACAGCAGGTTTGAACGATACTATCAGCATCATGGAAGACCTTTGCGAAGAGGAATCCCCTCTTCCAATGATTATCAGGCCTCTTGACTAGTATCCAGCCTCCTTCAGGAATCCGATCGAGAATAGTAACTTCGAAGCCCAGTGAACTGGACAGATCCGTGACTCCGAGATCTCTCAGTACTTCTTCAGTTACACCCATTCCACTTCTCTCAGCCAATGTAATCTTCTCGGCGCCAGCATTCTTCAAGCTCCTCACTAAGGTCGCTAAGGTGTCGGGATGCGCTGAAGCGGGGAATCTGTCAGCACTATTATAGTTTGCTTTCAAAGCGACCGTTCTGCCCTTGAAACCCTTCATTCCGAAGTCGTCGAGTAGAGTTTGAATCCCTCTCGATCTGTCCTTGGTTTTGACTATTAGGACCTTCGATTTCTTTCTAGCAGACATTCGGGCTTTCCTCCCTGAATCAAGATTTGAGTCAAGTCAAATTATTTTACTTTTCTCGAATTACGATCAGTTTGTCCTCCCAATTTCTAAGCGCCTTGACTTTATCGCGATATCGATCGGCTGGATTCAGTATTCAATTGGTACCCCTTGAATAGAAACATGACAACCGTGGCTCCGGAAGAGGAGATGTCTAAAATACTGTTGCACTGATTATAGAGGCCATTAGCGAGGTCTAAGTCACATGAAGTGCGTTTCCAAGGATAAGGTGATCTTCAGCTTCAGCTCGAAGCATAAGCCGGCTGAATACGTGAAGGCTGAGGAGCTTCTGCTACTAGAGACGGAGGATGCGGTAGGAGGCCAGATTAAGAGTGAAGAGGATACCGTAGAGAAACTGGATTGGTCGAAGGTGGATGGAGCGACAGGCCCCATATACATAGAAGGCACTGAGCGAGGCGATACCCTCGTAGTAGAGATACTGGACATAAACACTGCGAAAAAAGGACCGATCGTTACGATACCTCAATATGGAGCCCTCAAAGATATGCAGTTCAAAGCGACGGTTAAGATAGCCTCGATCGAGAACGGTTTCATCGAGTATGATGGTGTCAGGCTTAAGGCTTCCCTGTCAATAGGGACAATCGGTGTGGCGCCCGATGGCGAAGATGTTCTATCGGGGTCTTCTGGACCTCACGGAGGAAATATGGACGTTAAGGATGTGACATCTGGGTCGAGATTATACTTTCCCGTCTCTACGGATGGTGCTCTCTTCGCTGCCGGAGATCTCCATGCTCTTCAAGGTGACGGTGAACTCTGTGTGTCAGCTATTGAGGTTGATGGTCAAATTCTTCTGAGGTTTAGAATCATAAAGGGTCGGTGTCCTCCATGGCCTATACTCGAGACGAAGGATTACCGCGCCTACATCGCATGCGGTGATACTCTTGATGAAGCTACTGTTCGAGGGACCGAAGCCACTGTGAAAGCTTTGATGAAGGCCTACGGCTGGTCATTCGAGAGAGCTTACATGTTCGCAAGCTTATGCTGCGACATTAAGGTGAATCAAGTTGTCGACCCAAAGAAAGGAGTTCGAGTCGCGATTCCGAAAGAGTTGATATCAATTGAGAGTATGATAACTGAAACAGTCTAGAACTATTCTGGAGATCAACAGAGGGCTTTTTTAAGAGAGAACATAGCAGCATCCAAGCAATTTCGTAAAGCCGGCGGATGCTGATTCTACTTGCCGTGTTTCATCCAGCTGCGTATTCTCTCTTTCACTGTAGGGTATCTCTTATAGGAGATTCTGTAGCCAAGATCCTCAATCTTCTTCTCGATGGCGGGAACATCTATCTCATTTGGGTCGTAGGTTACGACTACTTTCTCCATTATGTAGTTGCCTTGAGCTTCTTTGACGCCCTTGAGTTTCTTCAATTCTTTTTCTATGTTAACGATGCACGATGGGCAGTCTATCCCTGTGATCGGGATCGTCTTGCGATCTTGAGCTTCTGTCATTCCAATGGTCACTTCAACAGAGTCTCTTTCCGGTTGAAGCCGACGAACTCGAAGTCGGTTGTCATCTCGATCGCGTCTACCGGGCAGATCTCTTCACACTGCGCGCAGAAAGTGCATCTGTCGAGATAGAAGATCGGTCTCTTACCATTCTCATCTGTTGTCATCTCAATAGTTTCGGAGGGGCAGACTCTGAAGCAGAGGCTGCATCCGATGCATCTTTCCCTGTAGAAAGCGAGCTTTCCTCTAAAGTCAGTTGGGAGGTGAATCTTCTCTCTCTCCTTGAATGGGTAGAGCACTGTCGCTCTCTTCTTGAAGAGATGTCTATAGACCTCACGTATCATCGCCAAACTCCAGCTACCTCCTAGCAGCATACTTCTTGAGTTGGTTCCAGCTCCAAACCCATTCTTTCTCCTTAGAAGGATCGATGAATCTGATCGATCTGTCCATACAGCACATGCAGGGATCGATCCCGGCAACAACAACGGGTATGTCGGCTATACGGATAGTGTAGTCGCCTTTCGAAGTCAACATCTCCAAGACGGCGGGGAGATTTCCAAGAGTTGGAGCGCGAACCTTGTATCGAGCAGGCCTCTCCGTGCCATTGGATCTCACGTAGTGAATGTCCTCGCCTCTTGGGGCTTCAACTCGGCTGACGGATTCTCCGACCGGAGGCGTGTTCGTCAACCTCACTCTTATTGGGCCTGAGGGCATGTTGTCGAGGCAGTATTGAACCATTCCGATCGATTCAAGTGTCTCATCGATTCTGACGATGATTCGACCGAAGACATCGCAACTGTCGTAAGTGATAACGTTGAAAGGGACTTCATCATGTGCTGCGTAAGGGTCGTCCATTCTGACGTCCGCTTTTATCCCTGAAGCCCTCAAGGTGGGTCCGACCGCTGAAAGCTTGATCGCCTCGATCGGTGTCAATACTCCAACTCCTTTGGCTCTTGCTAGGACAGTGGGTTCATCCAGCGCGATCTTCCTGTAGTACTTGGTACGTTCTTCAAGTATGCTCATGCCTTTTCTTAGAGGAGTCATCTTGTCCGGGGTTATGTCTCTCCTCACTCCTCCGACAGTATTCATGGCTGTAGAAACTCGGTTTCCAGTCAGCAGCTCAATGAGGTCCATAACAACCTCTCGATCTCTCCAGACATACATGAATAGAGTGTCGAAGCCTACTTCATGGCCGACTATGCCCAGCCACAGGAGGTGGCTGTGAATCCTATTTAACTCCTCAATGATAACGCGGATGTACTCCGCTCTTCGTGGAATACTCTTCTCGTACAAGTACTCTACGTTCTGCGTATAGCAGACTGTATGTGCGACGTTGCATATTCCGCAGATCCTCTCCACGAGAGGTATGTTCTGGATATAGGTTTTAGATTCCATCAGCTTCTCTATGCCTTTATGAGCATACCCGATACGAACCTTTGCGCCTACGACATCTTCCCCATCAACAGTGAGAGTGAACGACTCAGGCTCTTTGAGAGCTGGATGTTGAGGTCCTATGGGGATACTGAATGTCGACAAATCAACCTCCTCTAATCTTCGAGAGTAATGCCGCCACACCTTTGATTATGGCTTCAGGCTTTGGGGGACAACCATAGACATAAGCATCAACAGGGATGACAGAATCGAGTCCTGGGTAGACATTGTAGCAACCGCGATAAACGCCGCTGCTGACACAACAGTTTCCAACAGCCACAGCAAACCTAGGCTCAGGCATCTGCTCGTAAATCCTAGTCAACCTATCCTTAATCTGGCGGGTAACAGGGCCTGTCACGACGAGTACGTCTCCATGGCGTGGGCTACCTTTCAGGAGAGCTCCGAACCTCTCTAAATCATATCTAGGCGTCAAAGCTGCGACGACCTCTATGTCACAAGCATTGCATCCTCCCGTGTTGAAGTGCACAAGCCAAGGGCTTTTCGCCCTAGCCCAATTAACAAGACCCATTGATCTATCTCCTAAGAAATCTCAAGTTTGAAGACAGTACGACCGAATCTTGCCGCAGTTCAGGCGCTAGAAACAGGCAACGTTTCAATTAAACCTTTGCCTCACTTTCCAACGAAGACAGATCTTGTAAAAGATCCTGTTCAACTCAACGGTAGAAAATTGATCATAACCAATAAGGATGGATCTACGTCACAGCCAGGAGTATTTGCAGCTGGAGATGTCACCGATAGGCCTTACAAGCAGGCGGTAATCTCAGCTGGGCAAGGAGCGATAGCAGCCCATTTAGCCTATCACTATCTGCAGAAGCTGAAGGGTAGGCGTGCTGTTAGAGGAGACTGGAAGACCGTAGTCAAAAAGAGCTAGGGCAACTAGACTATCGATCCAAGAGCGAGACTGCAAAGCGCTTATTAGTGAGGCTCTTATATCCGATATGGCTGCGTGGTTGGAGATGGTATTCTGTTCAAAGTGCGGTAGGGAAGTTGCGGAAGGAACGTCTTTCTGTCCGAACTGCGGAAACCCGATGCAAAGCGTTCTCTCAACACAGCCCTTGGAGTTTGAGATAAAATATAGACCTTCTTACTCTATGCTCGTCGTCCACCTCAAACCGGACCAGTCGATTACAGCTGAGTCGGGAGCTATGACCTATATGAGCCCGAACATCCAGGTTCAAACCCGGATGAGGGAGAAGAGTATCCTAGGAACGATAGGGCTCAAGATTCTAGGTCGCCAATCTCTCTTCGTGAACGACTACGCCTCCAGCAGTGGGCTGGGAGAGGTAGCCTTCGTTTCAGCCCCTGTCGGTGACATAGATGTGCTCGAGGTGACGCCTGCAAAGGGGTATATCATCCAGAAGGCTGCGTACATAGCTTCCACAAGCGGCGTAGACTTGGACGTTCAATGGCAAGGCTTCACCAAAGGCTTGTTCGGCCAAGGCCTCTTCATGATAAAAGTGACGGGTCAAGGGCAGCTGTTCATCAACACCTTCGGAGCCTTGGACCGACATACACTGGAGCCTGGTGAGAAGCTGACCGTAGACAACTTCCACCTTGTAGCCTTCAGCGACACATGCCAATACAAGGTTATGAAGTTCGGAGGATTGAAAGAGACCATTCTCGGCGGCGAAGGACTCGTAACAGAGATCACAGGCCCCGGAGAGGTATTGATTCAGACAAAGAACCTGAAGGAGTTCGTGGACTGGCTCTGGACGTTGATAGAGCCTAGAGTTCAAGCAAGAGCACGCTAGATCAAACATCAAATGTCAATGCGCGTAGAAGCCTTTCCATACTCTAGAAGAATAGGGGTTCAACCCGAACTTCATCTCGCCATGCGATCCTCACCTGATGGTCTCAGGCGTCTTAGTACTACTTACTTGAAACCCCAACGTGAAACGCGTGAAGGTTTGATCTTCACTATAAGGCACTCTTCCTCCTTGATGGGCATATCCATGTATTGAGGATACTTCTTATGCAATAGGTCACGAATCTTTGCAAACTCCGGTCCTCTCTCTATAAGCTCAGCCTCTCCTTGAATTAAGATTCCTTTGAGCTTTGACCAGTCTTCGAAGTACTGATCGATGATTATAGAGATTCTCCTATTCTCCTTGAGGTTCCTTACCTTCTTTGCCCCATAATCGGTTGCAAAATAGATGTTGCCGTCATCTAAGACATAGCAGACAGGTACGACATGCAATTCTCCCTTTGAGGAGGCTGTCGCAACTCTACCCACAGTCTGCTTATTTAGAAATTCAACCCGCCTCGGAGACAATTTGACCATTTGCTTTCACCAATCAAAATCGGTCTGGGAGAATATGTCACCCTTTCTCCACTTCCTCGTACCAACGCATCCTCTCACCTATCTTGGCGCGTATCTTCCATCTCAGAGACTTCGGTCTTCGTGCGATGGCTTCTCTGATAGCCTTCATCTTCCTCATAATAGCTGCCTCATCTCTCACAACAAGTCTATGCCCGGCGATGAATGACTCAAGGATATCGATGTTTGCCATTACAGACTTGTAGAGCCCCCAGTCATTTGAGCAGAGGTTAGTTATATAATCGAGATCTATCGTCTCCTTATCGGATTTGCCGCCGACCTCATGGTCCTCCAAGATGGCAACAATATCTTTGAGATCCTTCTCGTTCACTTTCACAACTTGAATCTTTGTCAGGAGCAGGTCAGTAAGCGGGATCGTATATCTGTCAAGGCCAACTCTACTTTTGAAGTCCAGTTTGTGTTCCATCTCGAACCTGTCCAAGAAGACGTCCACATTCCGATTATGAGACTTGTCGTAGAACTCCAGTCGCTTATACCCGTGGATGTAATTGTACCTTGGGTTCGGTACATAGCCAAGCTTCTTGAAAAATAATTCAATCCGAGTACTCTGACCTCTCAGCCCAAAGAAGTCGGTGTCATGATACGCCCTGATGTGAGATGAATGTTGACCATGGCAATGGACCCTTATAGCCAACCCTCCCAGAAGCCTTAGCGTCACATTGGTCTTTTCAGCCTCGTCGATAATTCTCTTCGCTTCCCCAACAGGATCGAAATCTTTCTGGTCTTGAACCGTCAACTGAACACCACAATACAGCATAAATCGCAAACATCTGGAAAAAATACCGGATCTTCTCTAAAGACGTAGGTTCGTCTAGGCAAGGCGCAAGGGCCCGTTCGGGAAAGAGTGTCTGCACTACTTCTTTTTCTTCTTGGTCTTTTTAGGCGTTCCACATTTGCCGCAGGTCATCTATTTCACCTAGAAAATATTTAATGTCGACTCCACTAAATATCGTTTCCCCATGATACTTTCATGGAGAAGAGGTTCTCCTTATCAGCCATTTGTCGAGCTTCCAAGCTCGCTCTATGCACTTGCAACATTCATCACTCAAGAAAAGCGAAACCAGACTTCTCATGGCAAAATACCGAATTTAGATGCAGTCATTTTATATAGAAGCTGGAATGGAGGAAATGCTCCGAAAGCGATATTCACATTTTAGGCATGGTGGAAGCGGTATGTTTCCGGGATATGCAGGTAAGATAGTCAGAGTCGATTTAACTCGTAAGCGAGTCAAGACTCAGGAAACTAGTGAAGAATTGGCGAGGATATTTGTTGGAGGGAGAGGTTTAGCAGCAAAGATTTTCTTTGACGAGGTTCCGGTTGCGACTGAGCCTCTAAGCCCGAGTAACTTGCTGATCTTTATGACTGGGCCTTTCGCAGGAACCTCTGCTCTAAACTCCGGTAGACACTGTGTAACCTGCAAGTCTCCTCTAACCGGGCTATATGCGCATTCAGATGCTGGTGGAACATGGGGTCAAGAGCTGAAGTTCTCAGGTCACGACGGAATAGTCTTGTCAGGTAAGGCTAGGAAACCTGTCTACATGTGGATTCAAGACGAGGACGTAGAACTAAGGCCTGCAAGACATCTATGGGGCTTGGACACGTATAAGACCGATGAAGCGGTCAGAAAAGAGACGGATAAGAAAGCGAAAGTGGCATGTATAGGCCCTGCTGGCGAGAAGCTCGTCAAAGTCGCCTCGATCCTCCATGATGGAAAGCATGCTAGAATGGCAGCTAGAGCCGGCGTGGGCGCGGTGATGGGCTCGAAGAACCTTAAGGCTATCGCAGTCAAAGGCTCGAAGCCAGTTAAGGTCGCGGATAGCGAAAGACTTCAGAGCTCAGTAAAGGAGACTGCGCCGACAATCGTGAACAATACAAGTCGAATGGCAAAGTATGGGACATCGAATATAGTTGAGTCAGCTGAGGTTTCAGGCGACCTACCGATGAAGAACTGGTATCA
>Ga0209725_1000837_pt1 | contig 18162 bp, 23 predicted proteins | sample I18A1metaG_FD_184145 | JGI IMG/M metagenome (GOLD analysis project Ga0209725, IMG submission 184145) | Lake sediment bacterial and archeal communities from Gulf of Boni, Indonesia to study Microbial Dark Matter (Phase II) - ​I18A1 metaG... | ecosystem: Environmental > Aquatic > Freshwater > Lake... | reverse complement strand
CATAAGGCGCATGTCCTGGAACTGACATAACAACTCCAGTCGCATTATCAGGATCAACGAAAGACGCGGGCAGAATAAGGATTTTAACTCCCGTCACTGGGTTCAGAACGGACTTACCGATCAGCTCTCTACCCTTAAAACGCCCTTCCTCAACGATTTCTCTCCTGAGAAAACGAAGTTTCCTTACACATTGGACGCTCACTATCCATTTCTCATCTTCAACTCTGGCATAGACGTAATCTGCGTCAGGGTGTAACCATATGTTTGTCACTCCGAAGATCGTCTCAGGCCTCAACGTAGCTGTCGGCAAAGCGTATTCGCCGTAATAGAACTTCAGTAGAGTAAACTCTCCTATCTCGGGTTCCACATCGCCCACTGTATCGTGTTGGCCAACTGGGTTTCCGCAGTTCGGGCACCACCCGACGGGATGGCTGCCTTGGGTGACAAGTCCCTTCTCACGGAGCTTCTCGAACTGCCATTCGATGAACCGACTGTATTGAAGGTCGATGGTGGTAAATTCTCTTCGCCAATCGATAGAGTACCCCATCTCCTTCATTCCTTGCTTGATCTCTTCATGGAAATACCGAGCGATCTCTAGAGGTTCAGAAAAGCCTTCGATAACGCTTGATGGGACCTTGTAGATTCTCGTGAAGGTATCGATGAGATCTTGATCGCCGGATGCTAGTCGTCTAGACATAGCGAGTATAGGTGTACCTGTGTAGTGGAAGGCCATGGGGAAGAGTACATTACAGCCTTGCATTCTGCGGTAGCGGGCGTGCACGTCAGCGAGCGTATAGGTCCTGCCGTGTCCAATATGCTGCGGAGAGTTAGGGTAAGGATAAGCTACCGTGAGGAAGAACTTCTCTTTTTTCGGATCTGGATCCGATTCGAAGACATGGGCCTGCTCCCATCTGGAACGCCACTTCTCTTCTATATCAGCCCAATTGATAGGCGTAATCTTCACCTTGATCGCTGTTTCTTGGCCAAAAGCCTCTTGATCGCAGTCAAAACTTCATCTGCTTTCTTGACATCTGTTCCTCCGCCTTGACCGAAGTAAGTCTTTCCTCCTCCTCCGCCTCCAACGATCTCCGCAAGTCTCTTCGCCAACTCTCCAGCATTTACGCCTGCCTTCAACGTCTGTTTGCCGGCGGCTACAAATATTCTCACAGTTTCCTTAACCAAGATGAGCACGCATACTGTTGATGGTTCAGCCTCGACCACTTTACTCGATAGCATAATCAACTCTTCTTCGGTTCCAGAGGTTCTCTTCGAGGCGACGAGTTTGAGTCTTCCAACCTTCCTTGAGCCCATCAGGAGTATTCGTGCCTCTCGAGTTGTCGCTTCCGCTCTGAACTCTTCAACCTGCTTTGAGAGAGTCTGCTTCTCTGAGACTAGATCTGAGGCAACTTTCTCCATTTTGTCAGGGGTCGTCTTAAGGATTTGGGTAGTTCTGATCAATAGTGCTTCTTGATCTTGAATTGCCTTTAGGGCAGGAGCTCCTGCCGCGAATATTAAGCGTTCCACTCCGTCTTGAATCCTCTCGGCGCGAAGTATTTTTATCAATCCACCCTCACCTGTCTGCTTGCAATGAGTTCCTCCGCACGCCTCAACATCCCAGTCTCCAACCTTGACGACGCGTATCTCCCTTCCGGGAACAGCCCCTCCTTGGTAAAGCCTGAAACCGTATGCTAGTTCAGCTTTCTCTCTCGGCATCCACATCGTTTCAACAGGCATATTCTTTGCAACAACTTCGAACGCTAACTTCTCGATCTCGTCTATCTCATTTTCACTGAGGTGTTGGTAGTGAGAGATGTCAAGTCGACTTCTATCAACATCTTTCTGCGCCCCAGACTGCCAAGCATGCTCTCCAAGCACTCTTCTAGCTGCACCTATGAGTATATGCGTAGCTGTATGATGGCGCATCAAACTGATTCTTCGATCCCAGTCTATCTCCCCTTTAACAGCCTCTCCAACGTTTGGAAGTTCACCCTCAACAATGTGAACGATTACGTTGCCAACTTTCTGAACGTCAACTACATTCACTGAGCCACCTCTGAATCTCATGGCTCCATGGTCAGCCATCTGCCCTCCACCTTCAGAGTAGAAGCATGTCTGATCGAGAGCGACATATTTCCCGTCGAAACTCGCGGTGACTTTTGCCTCGAACCCTTTCATGTAGGTATCTTCATAGTATAGCATGCGCGTAGCAGGAAGACCAGATACCTTCTCTTTCAACTCCTTGATGAGACTTGACTCTTGAGGAGGCGTGGCGGAGAGGTGTCTCTTCGCTACCATCCCGAAGAAGTTGCTCGGGATCTTCACCTCCATCCCTTCTCTCTCGCCGATATCCTTGACTATGTCAGGAACGAGCCCATGTGAGTCGTAGAGCTGAACCAGCGTGTCTTGAGGTATCTGTTTCTTCCTCTCCGATTTCAGGTCGATCGCCATACGCTTAACCATTTCAGAGCCTCTCTCCAAAGTCCTCCGGTACTTCTTCCCCTCGACCTCTAGAGCTTCCAGAATCTCAGATCGCATATGTTTGAGGTTTGGAAAATCTTCTCCCCAAAGTGAGATCTGTAAGTCAAAGATGTCAGGCAATCTATCTTCGATACCGAGGAGCCTCAGCATCCTGTATGTTCTTCTGATCAAGAGTCTGGTGAGATATCCTTCCCGAACATTTGATGGGACAACGCCTTCAGCAAGCATGAAAGCTAAGGATTTCGTGTGATCAGCAACAGCGTACGCGCTTTCAATCGGGGTCAACAGCTTATCCAGTTCCTTCCAATCCATACCTAGAAGTTCTGCAACCTTCCTTCGCGCCGCTAGCTTATCATCGAGAGTTTCAACGCTCATCTTTCCCGAGAATCTGGTGCTCTCAGCGATCAGTTTACGGTCAATCGAGATGCCAGCATAACCCATTATCTTATCCAGCACTGAGCCGTAGATTGCGTGAAAGCCGCTAGGTGAGCCTTGAGATAGCCAAGCCCAACGTTCCATCCCATATCCTGTATCGACGGTTTTGATAGGCATCTCGATCAACTGGTCTCCAACGGTCTTATAGACCATGAAGACTAGAGTTGAAATCTCTAGTCCATTGACGCAAGCTTCAACATCTGGTCCTGCGTTTCCTCCTCCAGACCAGAAATGCTCTTTATAATTGACAAGTTCAGATTTGACGCCCAAATCCTTCGTGAGTAATTCGTGATGATAGCGGATCGTTTGGTCTTTCCAGTAAACGTTCTTATCCGGATAATTGAAAGCGTGAGCGCCACCCATTTCGAATATCGACAGATGACGCCCGGCTGTAGGTCCAACATTGTCTAAGTCGGTGAATCGGAGGCACGGTTGACTTACCACAAGGGGGTTTGCTGGCGGAGGGAGAATCCCATCGGTTACGTATGGTTGAAAATCGAAGATGGATGCGCCGACAAGGAAGACATCGTCTCTCCACCGTGCTATTACAGGGTAAGGTTCTATGATAGCGTGGCCGTTCCTCTCGAAGAATTTGAGGAATTTTCGACGAATCTCTGCGACACTGTAGCTTTTATTGACGGGAGATTTCCCTATGAAAGTATAGTCTTGGCACGGCGCATCTCCGCAGTTGACGCTTCCATGATCTTGCGTCCAGAAGTAGCTTCCGCAGATCTGGCAGCGCTTTCTGACGAAATCGTTCTCTCTGAAGAACGGGACGTCGAACTCATCTTCATGCATACTCATCAGTGGAATGTCCTCCAGCCAATAGAAGTAGAAAAGTAGTGGTTACGTAGAAAAACTGTTTGCTTCCTACCCTACTGGCTCACCCGAATAGGGCGCCGAGACCAGCTAGGGCTTCCTCTTCTTTCTTCTTCTCTTCTTCTGCTGGTTTCTTCTCTTCTTTCTTTCCTTCAGCGGGCGCTGATCCGGAAGTCGACGCTGTGGGCTGAACAGCTACGGTTGAGGCGGCCTTTATCGCTTCATCGATCTTGACTTCAGAGAGTGCTGCGACTAGAGCCTTAACTCTAGCTTCATCTATCTTAACTCCTGCAGCGGTCAAGACTTTCTTCACTTTCTCTTCATCTATAGGTTGAGCGGCTGAATGGAGAAGCAGAGCCGCATAGATGTATTTCACTAATCATACCCCACCGATGTTAAATTGAGCGCCTAAATCTGCTGTCGCTTTTCCTTCTTAAGCATTTCCCTTCTTTTCAATCTTTTCCCGGATAATTTACGTCAAGCTCGTTGGTGCAGCCGACTTATCACGAGTTTCGATTCTCTTCGATAACACCGCCATCTCCGTGTATGCATTCTTGATGATGTCAGTGATGGTTTCTCTTGTCGGATAATCAGCTTGGATGGAGAGCGCCAAGGCTTGTCGATGAGCCTTTCCGATTATTAAGGGAGCTGTCTCAGGAAGCACTATATTAGCTTCAACAGCCACGCCTCTGGCTTCTTGAGCCGCTTGCTGAATGTTCTTCCTGAACTCCTCTAGATCGAAAGCCAAATCCTCACTGGTCAGCACTAGACTTGCATCGTAGGCTTGCACTAGTGAAAGCCCTGCCTCCATAGGTTTGATCCCGAGCTTTGAGAGGACAGCCACCAGCTTTGGCGATATAGTGTCTCCCTTACTTGCCACAACTGTATCCCTTACAACCCATATACTTCCAGACTCTATCTTCGTGGGGACCTTCGCTTCACCGAACTCACTGATGACTGGGCCTGGTGCGAGACCTGTATTTCCAGCCGGTACGACTATCTCTCCACTTGCGATGTCCCCGGCTTTTGCTGGAACCCTAACCTTGTTCTTGTTGAGAAGAATGATCAACTCGTAAGGGTTCATATTCGTGAAGAGAAGAACTCTCGATCCCGTTAAGGCTTCAGAGAACTTTGCAATGTTTGTTCTCTCCTTCTCGATTAATTCAGCTGCTTTCTTAACCAGCGTATTCTTGGCTACGAGAATCTCAACCCTTCCTCGAAGTCTCTTCCTTATCTCTTGGATTTGAAATGAGCGAACTTTCTCCAAGTCAGCGGCGGCGATGACATTGTACTTCTTCGTGAGCGCTACCAATTTATCGAGAACTTCGGTCTTCTGCTTCTGAATCTTCTTGGTCGACATGTTTCGTCATTCCTTTGCCATGGCGATCTTGATCGGCGCTCCCATAGCAGTTTTCAGAACAACGGAAGCTATGTTCCTCGCTCCTCTCTCCAACTTTGCCTCCACTCCGCCGATGACTGTTTGAATATTCTCAACGATTTTCTCGTCAGGCATATCTTCTGTGCCGACGCGGCACTGAATCATCGGATGATCTCTAACTCTGATCCTGACCAGCTTCCTGTGGCGCTTAATGATCTCCTCGATTGGTGCCGAGGGAGGTACTGGCGTGGGCATCTTTCCTCTCGGCCCAAGAAACGCTCCGATTGTCTTTCCGATGAGCGGCATCAGAGGTGCCTCAGCTATGAAAAAGTCATAGTTGCTTGCAGTCTTCTTCGCAGTCTTCTTATCCTTACTAAGCCTGTCGAGATCCTCCCTACCCAAAACAAGGTCTGCGCCAGCGGCTTTAGCTCTGACCGCGAGGTCTCCGCTCGCTATTACACAGCCTTTAATTGGCTTTTCAATAGGATTCGGCAGCTCTATCGTCTCAGTGATTCTGCTCTCAGATTTCTTCACGTCAACATCTCGAAGTCTCACGATCAGCTCTACAGATTGCTTGAAATTCCTCTTCGACGAAGACTTCTTCATCTCCTCAACGGCTTTCATCACATTCTCTTTTGCTAGCGGCAACGGATTCATCTCTCTCCTTTACGAGCAGAAGGCACAGCGAACGATTCGTGAGCGGTCTCATCCTCCAGAGCATACTAGGCAGGCCCTACTCACTGCATTCGGGATCTGGATGGACGTATCGAACGTCGCGCGTCTGCTGTTTCGCACACAAATACAAAAGGCGAATATATTAGTATTGCGCGGTGGTAGAAGAACAATCGCTCGTAGAGCTCTGTGTAGCAAGCAAGGTCAAAGAATTTCCAGTCTTATTTCTCCGCAAAAACGTAGACGCATTTTGACTCCCTTTCATAATAGATTTCTGAATAGTCAACTCGATTTGAGGATTGAAAGCTTTCGCTACGCCTTCATCCGGTCAAGCGAGTTCAACCTCACCTCTAAGAACTATTTAGGACAGAGGAAAGGAACTTGGAACTTCTAGCTGAAGAGTTTCTCATAGTTTCCTTTTTCAAGTTCTTTCAAGATTTCCTTCGGTTCTCTACCTTCTATAGTAACACCTAGGCTTATGCAGGTCCCGAGGACTTCTTTAGCCGCAGCTTTCACGGTCTTGGAATAGCTAGCTGGAATCTTCATCTGGGCTATCTTGACAACTTGCTCCATCGAGAGATTTCCTATCTTTTGAGCCTTGGGGGTTCCTGAACCTTTTTCAACTCCAAGCTCTTTGACTATAAGGGCTGCGGTAGTTGGAGTTCCGATTTCAACCTCGAACTCTTTACTTTCTACGTCAACAAATATCTTTACCGGTACTTTCATGCCTGAGTAGGCTTTTGTCAATTCATTAATCTTGTTCACGATCTGCAGTACATTGACGCCGAGAGGGCCCAAGGCAGGTCCTAGCGGGGGGCCAGCAGTGGCTTGACCTCCATCGATCAGAGATTCAACTACCTTCTTCTCCGCCACTTTTTCCACCTCCAGTTCTCTCAACAAGCTTTACATAGTCAGCATGAACCGTTATCGGCAGCGTCGCGAACCCTTCTTCAAGTAACTCAATCGTGACTTCTTCCTTGACCTTATCGATATGCGTTATCTTCGCTTTCAATCCTCGAAACGGTCCACCGACAATCTCAACGAGGTTGTCCGTATCGAGTTCCTCAATCACAGGCTTCGTAATTATGAATCGTTCCACAGCTGAGGCTGTTATCATTCCTCTCGTTCGAGCTCTAGCGTGTCTAACTCCTGAAATGGCTTCGTCGACGAAGTGGGGGCCAGCTGCTTCAACGAATATGTATCCTTTGATTACCTCTGGAGCTAGAACGGAAGATACCGGAAGCTTCTTCACTCCAGCCCTTGAAGCCACCATCTCAGCTACAGTCTTCTCTTGGCCGCTAGTTGTACGAACAGCAAAGATCAGAGTCTTATGTTTCTCCTCAGACAAGTTATCCGCCTCTATGGGCCGAGTCCGACTATCCAGAACAAGACTCGAACAATGTAACCGATCACGCCGACGACTCCTACCCCCAAAAAGGTGACTCTAGCGAGTAGCCACAGTTCCTCTCGACTAGGCTTTTGGGCAACACGCAGTAGTCTCCTTGCAGACCCAACGAACTCTCCGAACTTCAAAGTCTGTCCCTTCCGGCGTGCCTTCTTCAGAATAAGACCTTGCGATATATAAACAGTTACTGCAATCGTCAAACTTTCTAGAATTCTGCTCAATAATATTCTGTGTAGACGTTGGTTTCCCAGAGTTTTCTATAGCGCTCGTTCCGGCTTCCGAGGCATACGTCGTCGAAGATGCATTTTCCAGGACACGAATAGTTCGTGGCTCTTATGAAACTGCATCTGTCCCTCTTATGGCAGATTTTCGCATTGCAGATCGGATCGTGCTCATAGAAGCAGCAGCTTCTCCCCATATTCCACAGCATGGTATCTATCTCGAAGGCACTGTGGCCGGAGTACTTTGAGAGGAGGCTGCAAGCCTCTCTTACAGCCTTCCTCACCTCGCAGTCTTCACTGTGTTTCACCCTCTTACGCCGCAGGAGTCTAGATGCAAGAGCATTATCGACCAAGTTGACGATCCCCGATCTCAACGCTATTCGCATGACATGATAATCAACAGCTATCTTCAGATTCTGAAAGTCTCTTATCTTCCAGATTCCAGATTCGTTCAGGTATAGCAGAAGGAGAAAGCTCTTCTTCTCAACCGGATCGCTGTATGCTCTGAAGTTTTTGAGCAGATTGAGCAGGCCTTTACCGTCTCTTCGAATCAAGTAGCCTTCGCTTACATTGTAGATCATCATTATGTCTCCCTCGAAGCGTTTGAGCAAGACTCTCGCGCAGTCTCGAAGTAAGCCAACTCTTTCTGATACACGATCGATCGTAGAGCAATCGGGGGTCCCGTCATCAGATAATAATGCTTTAAGCCCATCTTCCCGTATGCTCTTCATCCGGTTTGCTGCAAAGAAATCTTGATCGGAGTCGAACCCACGTCTGGACGCCGCCAGCAGGTAGTCTCCTCCTCTCAGCCATTTACCATTGATGTACCCTTGCAAGGTCCTAGTTGCTTGGCACATCGCTATGACATAGAACCAAAACTCCGCTTCCCTGCGTTTCTCACCACCGGTTCTTGCTCTACGGATGTTAGGGTCTGAAAGTACACGAATAGTCTTCAGTCTAAGACCTAACTCTCGGCACTTCTTTTTGTTCACGCTTACGCAAGTATTCATAAAAAGACGCCGGCTAGCAACGACTTATATCGATATTCAAGTCCGTAAGGACTTCAATCAGTCTTCTCCGACTATCGCCGCGTACTCCTTTCCAATCTATCGCCGCTAGCTTGCATCCGCCATAGGTCTTTCTGAAGCTCGTCTCGATTAAGCGAGGCTCGAAGCCTTCGATGAAAGCATATTTGGAGAAGATGTGGCCTACCGCTATGTCCTCTTCTAAGGTTATCTTGGTGTGCTTTGTCGCGTAGTGTCCTCCCCCAAAGCCAACGCAACCTTGACTATCTATTGGCTTGGTGCTGCCAGCCCATATGGCCTTTGCAACAGCGTACCCAGCTTTTTCTTCGGTCCATTGGCTTTCTGAGCTGCCGATCTCTATGAACATAGCTGGGATCGTCAGCTCTGTTGGTCCGTGGTGAGTTACTTCAAGGGAAACTGAATATTCGGTTAGCCCAAATTCGTCTTTGGCTTGTCTTAGAGCGATCAATGCAGCCTTCATTCTTTGAGGGTGAGCCCATGCGAGGCTTCCGGGTCTTCCTCCAAAATCAGCTTTGTTCACGACATTTCCAGGTACATGCACAGTTAAGGTGGGCTCGCCGCTTTCACTTTGGTGTCGAGAAGCGAAGATCACTTCTTCAGCTTGGAAGATTTTGTCAACATCTTCTGCATATACGTCATCCACATCGAGGTATGCTAGAAGCAAATCATTCTTCTTGTAAACCGGTTTTCCGGAAAAGGTTCTTCCGCTCTCCTCGAACCCGAACTCCTTAATCAGTTTGTCCGCTATATTGACGGAGGCTGGATCTATAAGTGAAGCGATGATGAGAATAGTCATCCCAGTTCCTTCGAGAGATCGATTTTCACCAAAGAGAAAACGTCAGATTAGTAGGGATAACAGCCCTTTTGTTGCATGTAATCGGTTCTCAGCTTGATCCCAAACCATTGACCGTCGACCGTCCATTACTTCATTCGTCACTTCTTCTCCTCGATGAGCTGGAAGATCGTGCATGAAGATCGCATCCTTCGAAGCCCTCTTGAACAAGTCGTCTGTAACTCTATATTTCGGCAGGAAGACTTTCATCCTCTCAGCGCATTCAGCTTCTTGACCCATGCTCACCACGACATCTGTATATATGATGTCCGCATCTCTGACCGCTTGCTCCGGTTCACTCATGATCTCGACTGTAGCTCCAGATAATCTTGATTCTTCTTCAGCCCATCTGATGAATCTTACATCTGGCTTGTAGCGTTCGGGGCAAGCTACGGATATGTTGACGCCCATCTTTGCGCATCCTAGGAGTAGAGAGTTGCAAACATTGTTGCCGTCGCCAATGTAGGTCAGCTTCAGTCCTTTGAGCTCTCCTTTCTTCTCCCAAATCGTTAACAAATCAGCTAGAATTTGGACGGGATGACACAGGTCCGAAAGACCGTTGATGACCGGGACATCCGCGTTTTTCGCCAGCTCCTCAAGATCTGAATGCGCGAAGACCCTAGCCACAATACCGTCAACGTATCGAGCCAACACTCGAGCGGTGTCTGAAACAGTTTCACCACGACCTAGCTGAAGTTCATTCCAGCTGAGATAGAGTGCTGAACCTCCCAGTTGCCTCATAGCCACTTCGAATGATACTCTCGTTCTCGTAGAAGGCTTCTGAAATATCATCCCAAGACTCTTGTTCTTCAACAAAGGTCTAAATCTGCCGGTTGAAGCCTTCTTCTTCAATTGCTTCGAGATATTCAGGATCCGCCAGATATCCCTACTCGAATATTCCTTCATTGTCAAGAAATCTCGACCGCGGATCTCCATGCGGTTCACCCTTGATAACATCAGGGTTTAGGCGTAAAACTGTTCTGTTGTCAAGCGAGGAGAGTTATATGTCAGTCTAAAACTGTCTTCACAAACCACTCAGGTTCAAATGGCTTTAGGTCTTCGTAATGTTGACCAGTTCCGACGTAGATTATCGGCTTGTGAGTCACATAGCTTACACTTAAAGCTGCACCGCCCTTGACGTCCGCGTCGATCTTGGTGAGGATTGTCGCGTCTATCCCGACTTCCTCGTCAAACTCCTCAGCTTGCGTAACAGCATCATTTCCAGTCAAAGAGTCTACGGTGAGTATGGTGAAATCAGGTTTGACCACTCTCTTGATCTTCTTGAGTTCCTCCATCAAATTCCTGTTTGTCTGCATTCGACCAGCTGTATCTATCAGGACGGCGTTGATTCCGTGAGAGCGACCGTAGCTTATCGCGTCGAAAGCCACAGCTGCAGCATCAGCTCCATACCTATGCCTAATCATCTTGACCCCTATCCTTCCAGCGTGCTCCTCGAGCTGCTCTATGGAGCCAGTTCTATACGTGTCGCTGCAAGCGAGGACAATGCTGTATCCTTTTCTGAGGAGGAGATACCCTACTTTTGCGATCGTCGTTGTCTTCCCTGTTCCATTTATACCGACGAACACTACGCTGGCAGGTTCGCCCATTTTTCTCTTGTTATCAATTATTTCGATGAGGTTTGTTCGCTCACTAGACTTAAGTACTTCCAAGAGAACCTCATGCAGTTCCCTTCTGAGAGGCTCTCTTACGTCGCTGAACCTAGGGACAGGCAGCCCTTCCACTCTCTCTTTGAGTCTTGCACATATGTAGTCAGCGACTGGAAAGGCTACGTCGTTTTCTAGGAGCGTAAGCTTGAACTGTTCAAGCAGGCTCTCCAAGTTCTCTCCTTTCAATTCGGTCCTTGAGACCTTTTCAAAGAAAGCGGAGACATGTGTTCTGAGTCTTTCAAACAACTTCTACAGTTTCTCCGCCTCGTTTCTTCACTAGGTCGCTTAATGTTCTACGTTCATCATCGATCCTTGATGCTATTTGTGAGAGTTGCTGTTGGAGCGATGTCCTGAGCTTCTCAAGGTCGTCCTGCCTGTTCTTGAGGCTCTCGATGGAATCATTCACCGATTTCTCGAGGCTCACTCCAGCGCCTACGCCCATAACGATCTTCTCTGAGTCAGCTAGTTCAACTCGGATAAATGAGCCAGCGCCTACGGGGATCAGTGCCTCCGTGCCCTTCGGCGTATTCTTTATTCCTTCAAGCGTGGAGCTTGCTATCAGCATTTCACTCAGCGCAGTGTCGACAACGGCGAGACGGGATTCAATGGTTCTGGCTGATCCTTCTAGGAGTCTCAACTCAACCAACATTCGTCTTATCTCTTCATCTTCATTCGCCATAGTTTCCTGGAGCTCCTAAATCTTCTATGAAGTCATCTCGCTTTTCGGTTTAACTTCTTCAACCTTTACTATCTTGATTTGAAATCTCTTCGCTTTGTGTCTACTGCCGAACTCAGCGTATATCTTCTCTAAAGCATCTTCAGTCTTCATTGCTGCGACTTCCTTCGTGAATGGGAATGTCATTCTAGGCTTCTTGATCTCTCCCGAGATCTTGAAGGTCTTGCTTTGAACCAAGATTCATGCATTCTCCTAACCGAGCATTGACCCGGTACTTCATCTGTCAATTCGATTGGACTTTGGTTTGCTGATAACTGCCTCAATATTTAAATACTACGTCAATTTCTCAAAGCCAGCGAGCTTCTTTACAACTACGTTTGAATTCAGCTCATATTCTGGAGCGGAGCTGCCGGACTTGAGATAGAAAAGGTTTTTATCGACATCCGAAGGGCTAGTGGGGTATCAGGAGGGATGAATCCTTGGTTGAGATGTTCTGTGTCAAATGCAAGACGAAGCGTAATGTGGACGACAAGACCGTGAAGAGAGAAACCACTTCCAAAGGCAGACCTATACTGAAGGCAATTTGCCCGGTTTGCGGAACGAAGATGACTAAGTTTACAAAGTAGATTTTGCGGTTCTACCCCTCACCTACTTTGTATTCCCTACAATTTCCGTTCAATTGAATAATGAATTGTAGGCGGGATTGGTTTAGGATACCGACCGATCGAATTTCTTCTCCGCACCTATCATCTGAGTAATAGCCATCAACTCAGATCCTAGAGTCGAAGATCCCGCTACTGCGCCTCTACTATTTGCTAGGAGCCCGGACTTGATATATGGAACACCGCCGTTCACGGTTCCCAGTTCAACTGGAACTTTGAGGGCTTCTTCGATGACTTTCTTCTCTTCTTCCTTCGTCTTCGGGTGAGCTAGGACGCCTTTGTTCGTCGCCACTGCTAGCGCCCCTACGTAGGGCAGTCCGTTTATCTCCCCTTTGATGACTTCCACATCGAAGACGTCGGATAGCTCTCTCACTATTGCAGGCGAAAACCTTGGATCAACTATGGCTCCGTAATCATTCACCAAGATCAAGTTTCCGAAAGCAGTCTTCCTCTCATCCTTGAGCCCGCAGATCTTCATACCTCCCGTTTTCTCTATCGCTTCAAGTTCATGTTCGTGTACAATGTGGGGCAGAATAATTCCGTGGGAGTTTGCTGCAACCAAGACTCCGACTAGCCTCGAACCGCCCATATTCGTAGTGCACACTTCAACCCCTAGACACTGCTTGAATCTTTCTATCTTCTTTTGAGGGGTTCCACTCGGCATTATCGCTAAGCTCTCGTTTGAGAAACAGTATACACCTATGTTCGGGCTACCAAAGATATCTGAAAAGATCACGGGCAAGAAGCTAGTCGCCTTGAACAGGAAAGACTATGACGTTGCCCTCCTTATCCTTTACAACTCGAACTCGCAATTTTCTCGGAGGTTTCTTTATACTTCTCGACCAGAGTTTCTCATTGATCTCATTACTTATGATTACATCTTCAGTCTTCATATGTCGCTTCACGAAGTCTCTGAGCATTCGAACCGCTCTAGGAGTTCGCTTTCCTCTGGGGGTGATCCAAGCCTTTCTGAAGTTAACTGTGTAGAGTTTCTCTTCAACGACCTCGATCTCTTCTTCAGCTTTCTCGCCGGCCTTCAAGGAAGGCTTCTCTTCTTTCGCGGCCACTTCTTTCTCAGGAGGCTTTTCCTCAGCCTTTTCTTCTGGCTCAGTTTCAGCTGCTTCTTTCTCTTCCTCCAATTCCTCTTGCGCTTCATTTTCTGTTGTTTCCGTCAACTCTGAAACATCCTAGACTTTGAGTTTCGTTCTTCTCCAGTGTCTTTTCTTTGGGTGGGTTCTTACACGGCCTATCGTTTTGGCTACTACCCAAGTCGGCACGGACTTCTTCTGTTTAAGCGCTTTCGCCAGTCTCCGTTTTCTTGCTGCCGGTTTGTTTCTAGCCATTCTCCTCAAGCCCTCCTTATCTTTATGTCTCTACGTTGGGATTGCAGGCGTGCCAAAACATCTCTTAATTGGGCATCCGTTATAGGCGCCTGAACTTTCCCAGCCTGTGCAAGTTGTATCAGTTGTATCTCGAGTTGTTCTGCGAACTCAGGCTTGACCATCTTTATGTTGGTCAGTCTCTGTCTCGCTTCCGGGGTTAGTATCGCTCTTAGTAGTGCTTGTTTCTGGGATTCAACTTGCTGTTGGACTTGGGCTTTCCTCTCTTCATCAGCTAGAGCACGCTGATACTCTGCCAACCTTCTCTTCCTGAGATGCTCAAGCTCCTCTTCACTTAGCTCCTCGCCCATCGCTATTCTCCTTTCGTTGAGCTCTTCATTCCCTTCAGTATCTCAGACGCGATTCTATTCAGGAGGCCTGTACCCTCTCTGGAAAGCTTTCTACCCTTCTTCTCCTCTCTCGTGACGAAACCTGCCTTCTCCAACTGTTGAAGCGGCTCTCTTATCGCTGAGCCTCCGCTTCCTCTCACATGCTCTACTCTTCTTCCTCTCCTCTTTCGTCCTCCATACTCAACCCTGAGTCTCGACGTACCTATCGCCCCGTGAACGTATAGTTTCCTTAAGAGTGAAGCACATCTCCAATACCACCAGTCAAGTTGTTGAGGCGGGTATTCTTTATGCGAACTCGTCTTCACTGTTGTAGCCCATGTCGGCGGGCTGACTTCGCCTACATTCTCTTTCAAGTACTTGGCCAGTCTCTCGATGAAGATTTGTGCAGGCACGTCGTAAGGAGTTGGCAAGCGTATTCTCTCCGATTCTTCTAGAGTCTTTTAACCACTAGAATCTGATGCTCAATATAAGTTTTGACGATTGTTCTAGTGGTTCTGGCCCTCTTTGTATATGGTGAAGGTTCTTCCTCTAATACTCACGAGTGAGGAGTTTGACGCTTTTAGGATCTTGTCTACGATATCTTGGATTGATTCACTCTCCGCCATAGGTCTCTGGACTTTCACTTTCACAATCTCGTTCGCTTTGAGTTGAGCGACTACTTGCTCAATCAGAGTTTTCGTAACTCCATTCTTTCCGATCCAGACCGTCGGCTTCATCGTCCCTGATCTTTCGACAAGTCTTCTCCACGCTTTCTTTTGAGAGCCTTCTCTCTTGTCGCTGGATACCTTCTTTGGGCTCCGCACATTAGACATGTTATCACCACCCTTGTTCCTCCCAATGAGCGAGTTCTTACACGGCAATTTACACCCGGCACCAGCAAGTCACCGCATTCTTTGCAGATGAACCGCTTGTACTCCGCCGGGATTCTGACATTACACTTCGCCGCTATCTTCCTAGCTATTGTCACGTAGCGTTTGGCGAGAGTTCGATCTTCATGGAATACTTCTTTCGCTAACTTGAGTAGTATCTCTATTCTTTCTCGCGCTATCCGGCGATCGATCTCACGCTTATGATTCAATTATCGTCATGGTATATGTTTCGATCGTTGACGTTAAAGCTTGTTCCGATCTCAAGCCTGAAAAGGGCGACAAGTCTTCCGGTGAGAGAGATTTCAGAAAATCAGCCCGATTCGCGTACATGTTCATCCCCAACTTCACCTCGAACGCGCTTGCTTATCACCTTGTAAGAAGCTCATAAATACAAGTTGCTTCGTGCAAGAAGTTACTGCTCCGCCGATAGCTCTAGAACAGCGGGAATGATACGATGAGGCCGGTCCTGGCCAATCTCGGGTTCATCATGCAGGTAAACGGCCTACTGATGGTCATACCGATCATAATAGCCTTCTGCTTCAATGAATCGCATGCCTTGGACTCATTCTTCCTAACAGCTGTGGTCTCTTTGATAGCAGGTTTTCTGCTCAATGCTCTATGCGAAAGAAAAGAATTGGATTTCAGGTATTCATGTATGCTTCTGACCATCGCATACTTCTTGATCGGGCTAGTCGGCTGTATCCCTTACGTCTACCTCAACATATTTGCAAATCAGGATCTTGTATCAAGATTCACAGATGGTTATTTTGAGAGTATCTCGGGCTTTACCACAACTGGCTTCAGTCTGATAACAGATGTGGATGTTCTGCCAAGATCCATCCTTTTTTATAGAAGTATGACGCAATGGATCGGCGGCATCGGAATAATTTTCATCCTTTTGGCCTTCTTCTATCCTAGCGAAGAGATAGCCCACTTCATGAAAACGGTAGGCATAGAGAGAATTGGACGAAGTTTGAAGACGTTGCTCGCCCTCATACTGTTCGTCTACACGCTGTATCTCATCATCTTTGCCCCAGCATTATACTTCACTTCAATCAGTGATCCTGTCAAGGCGGTGTCCTTGGTATTCAGCTCTCTAACGACCGGAGGATTTTCACCTTTAAAGGATATTTCAAAGCTAGCTGATTACCAAGTCGGCTTGATCTTGGGAATCTTGATGATCGCTGGCGCAGTCAATTTCAGCACTCACTACTGGATCCTCAATCGCCAGTTCAGGAGAGCACTTACGAAAGAGTTTCGTCTCTTCCTTGCGATCATCATAGCGGGAGCGATCGCCATGTATTGGCTCACAGGTCTAGATCCATACACGGTGCTATTCCACACAGTCAGCGCATCAACCACGACAGGGTTTCAGTTCACCGACCTCGCTAGACTAGGCATCAACGCGAAACTAGTTCTCATACTGTTAATGTTGATTGGAGGTTGCACCTTCTCCACAGCAGGAGGCGTCAAAGTTCTGAGGTTAATCATTTTCTTGAAGGCGATACCTTGGCTTGTAAAGAGAGCTGTCTCAAAGAAGGTTGAGCCGTTTAGACTTGAGGGTACGGTCGTGGAAGATGTCGATGTTGTTTTCAGTTTGATGATTCCAGTCCTCGCCTTGGCCTTACTATCTGTCTCCGCTCCAATCTTCTTCTTGAATGGATACAGCTTAATCGACTCATTGTTCGAAGTTACGTCAGCATTCGCAACAGCCGGCCTTTCAGTGGGAATAGTGAGTATTTTCATGCCCTTGGGACTGAAGTGGTTGCTAATTATTCTGATGGCTCTTGGAAGAATTGAGGCTGTCCCACTTTTGATCGCTCTAGGCTTAAGAGTGAGGAAGTAGAAGATCAAGCGAAAAGAGCTTGATTGAGATGTCAGGAATGGGGTTAGTTCTAATTCTGGCAGAGTCCGCTGTTGAATTGGTGCCGTCGGAGCTAACGAAACATCCCTCTGTCTTGAAACTAGCTGAGAAGAGAGGCAAGAAGCCAAATGAGATTCTGCTAGATCGAAGCTATCACTACGCCGCCATGAGATCGTTAAAGGATGCGGATAAGAGAGGAAGACCGGATATCGTGCATACGACTCTCCTTGAATTGCTCGGCACCCCACTCAACAGAGAAGGCCTACTTCAAACTTACGTACATACTGTGGACAATAGAGTTGTTGAAATTCACTCAAATGTAAGGCTGCCTGTGAACTACGATAGATTCGTAGGGTTGCTAGAGCAGCTCTATGCAGTAGGCAGAGTGCCTGAAGCAGGTGAACCGCTTCTTGCGATCAGAAAGCAAACGCTCAATCAACTTCTGGGAGAGATCAACCCTTCGACGACGGTCGCGTTCACCACTCTGGGAGAATACAAAGATCTAGGGAGGCTCTGCGAAGAACTTGTGAAAGAGAGAAAGCCCGCGATATTGATCGGAGGTTTTCCACGGGGACATTTCAGCAAAGAGACGCTCAATCTAGCGGATAGGGCTGTGCGAATCGATAGAGAAGCGCTTGAAGCTTGGGTTGTAGCATCTAGAGCAGTTTACGCGTATGAATTGGCGATAGGTCTTCCGAAGCAGAGACTCCGATAGCGTTCCACCGGCCGAATAGTCTGCCATCTTTAAATAAGACAGACCTGATTCTAGTTTGGCGTTCAGAGATAAGAGTGGTCGAGAGTTGTCTGACGAGCTGGAGCTGTACAAGCGGAGGAAGCTGTTGGAGATGCAGATGCGCCTCCTTGCGAAGAAAGCGGAGGGAGAGAAGAAGCAAGAGGAACTGGAAAGACCTCCAGACCCGAAAGAGGTTCTGAATAGAATCTTCGTAGACAGAGCTTGGGAAGTCTTCGAGGCCGCTCGACGACAATACCCGCAGGTAACTCAAACTCTCCAAGATGAATTGGTTCGACTTATCCAATCTGGAAAGCTGAAGGAGAAGATTACCGGCGAACAGCTTCTCTGGCTCTTCAGGAAGATAGGGCTGGATGTTCGGATGGAAACCAAGATCCGAATCCTTGAGAGCGGTGAACTGAAGACCATAGCTGAGAAGCTCAAAGGAGAAGAATGAGTTAATATTCCAATAGAGATGCCTTAGAGAAAGGAATTCTGATCTTCTGAAGCGATAGAAAAAAGGTGAGGTTAAGGAAATCTCTGAAGTATCTTCAAGGCTGCGGAAAGGCTCGTTAGACCAATCGTTGCTAACACAAAGATCGCTGAAGAAGCCATCATCGCAACTTGCGACAGCATCAAAATGCTCAAAGTCATGAAGCCCACACTTGCAGCCCACACG
>Ga0209725_1000836_pt1 | contig 18165 bp, 15 predicted proteins | sample I18A1metaG_FD_184145 | JGI IMG/M metagenome (GOLD analysis project Ga0209725, IMG submission 184145) | Lake sediment bacterial and archeal communities from Gulf of Boni, Indonesia to study Microbial Dark Matter (Phase II) - ​I18A1 metaG... | ecosystem: Environmental > Aquatic > Freshwater > Lake... | reverse complement strand
ATTCACCCCCCAGTATGCGTCATGGAGGAAAGTCCTGTGTGTATGCATAGCATGGTGTGGCCGTCGCAAATTGGACCGTAGTCGTTGGTAGCTTTGTGTGTGGCGCGAGTGGTGCGGCCGCCGGGAACCACCATTCAAACGTGAATCCCACGGTTCGGCCTAGGTCACAAATCTCAGACAACACAATCATTGCCCCCGGGACTATTTTTGCCTTGTCCTTAGAAAGATTCCAGGCGAATTCGAATTTCCCAGGGGGAGATTCGGGCGTACGCACGAATTTATACCAAACCCCTCTCTTTCGTAGATATTAGCGGGTCGCTGGGACCCGACGCGTTTTCAGTGGTAGAGTTGGTTTCGAAATTCAGGCGGGTTCAAATCTGACGGATTCGCTATTGTTTGTTATGGTGTTAGGAGTGGGATTCGAACCCACGAAGGGCCACGTCCGTTGGGCAAGTCACACCGTCTCGCTAGATGAATTCGAGCAGTTTCTGATGGCGAACAGATGCAAATCAAAGGCTACTGCGAGAGACCACCGCCTATTGATCAAGCATTTTCTGGATGGGGTTCAGGATCGTTACACAAATGCGCTTTCAACAGAGAACTCCGAAGTCTGTATTGGCGAGGCACTACTCGGATTGCTCACCGGACAAACTGCAATCGATATATAAGAAAGCTGGTCTAAGGATACTCGGGTGCTCTGGGTGTCGAGTATCGGCTTCCTTTCCTCTAGCCCGCCTGAACTAGACTCCAGATTCATCCGACGTGGGCTTTCTCAAGCTGTTGACGCAACAGCACTCATTACTTTACGACATGAATTGGGAGGGACCTTGTCGTGACTGTCTCTCCAATGAGTTCTGTCAGTCAAGAAGAAAGAAGGAGCATAGCGCGAGCCTTTGTGATGAGGCTTGTTGTCTCTCTGATCATTGTGGTCTTTGGAGCAGTTCAACTCATCCCTGCAATCGTTGTGGGAGACCTATGGTTAACTGTTGCAGGGTTGCTGGCAGGGCTCTTCCTCTTTGCAACAGCTCCACTTATGGTTGGTGAATATCCTTTCTTCTCAGATCGGACAGATCGTATCGTCCTTTGGCTTGCGCCTCCAGTCTCGGTGCTGCTCTATGCAGGGGTGACTACTGCACTATGGCTCCTCCGTGCTGTCTTTCCAATAACATTCGCCGAAGGGACGACCGTCGTATCCTATGCGATCAGAATAATGCCTGCTTCCTTTCTGCTTGGGCAGATTGCGGTATTGGTACGTTTAATTCTTGGCAGGATAAGGCAAGTAGAGATAATGACGCCAAAGTGGATCAGTCTCAGATCACGCACAATTGGGATTCATCCGCTCTGGGCGGTCTCCAGCCCTAACCTGATGAGGAGACTGCGTGGTGTACCGATGGCAATCATCAATCGTTCTAATCGAACGGTGGTCCTTACAATGATCTGGCTAGAGTGGTTCACATCTCTAAGGGTTAGCAAGAGTTTTCATCGGGAGTTTACGTTGAGGCATCTGTTCAGCTCTGAGTCGCGTACCTATCAAAGAAAAATGATCGAGCTAGATGACATAAGACTGCTGAAGCCAAAAGACAGCTTCACATGGGTTCTTTCGTGGAATGAAGCAAGAAAATTCTACGACGAACTTCTGAGAAAGCGCTTGATTGAGTACTGGGAAGAAGTATCGATTAGGGTGTCTTTGTATGATGAGTATGCAGATCGGGTTTGCGGATCTCGGGAGATGCTGATCCGTGCAGTACTCGGCGAGGAGAGATTCCTTCAGACCGGGTCGTGAAGAAATAGTGGCTTGTAGGTAACGTCAGGAAGCTAGCTGAAACATCCGCACCGGCAAGAAAGCGTTTTGCATGGATGGGGCGAGGGTGGGATTCGCGCACCAGTTTACCAGTAAAACTCCACTCAAAGAGCATTTTCTGAGACATCCGAATGGTGGACCGGTTGGCTCCACTCTGCTAGCGGTGAATTTCTTGGATTCGGGAAATCAGTCGCAGATTTCCCACCAATATAAGACCAATAGTACAGTCTGTCCCTTGTATGCTTTGGCTTCTTGGATATTCCAAGACTACTTGGAAAACACGCCTCATTTGCCAGAGGCATCGGCCAGCGGAGCTTGCAGCTGATGGCTCTAGTCTCCGATGCACCTCAAGTACAGCTACCTATGGCCTGCTAGGAGTATTCTGATCTCTAAAAACCCCCCCCTTTTGTCCTCGAGGCCAAAAGATTCGCTTGTTTGAGCGTAGCGGGGGAATGCGGCCGCCGGGCCTCACCATCTTGCAGCTGTGTCGAAGGCGAATTTTGTGGACTCAGGAAATAAGGACGCAATTCCAAGAACCCCACAACGCAAGTCGTACCTTGAAGGGCCGTTCCTAGACCCTTTTCCCCTGTCCTGGAAATTATGCGCCACTGTCTTCTGTGCGACAGATTTTCTGCCTAAGTAGTGGCTCATTCATCTGCAGCCATGTTAACTGAAAGTCAAGGATTTCTGACCAATATTTGTCACCCTTATTGTTCTTTCTTCTCAACAGCAAGAACAAGCACAAAAGTATAGCTCCTATAGAAATGTGCAAAGAATACCTGTTCATTAGACTCGGAACATTGAAACAGGCACCGGCGCCCACACATGTATGAATGATACTGAATAGAGTAGTCACAAGAACTGCTAAGGCTGTTACAAATGATGTTGCCCTCATATCAGAAAATATGTGGTAAATCGATCCAAAGTAAAAGATTCTTTCTCTGCAGTCTGGTTCATAGTACGAATTTAAGAAAACAAAATATGCCTGTATGGCGTTTTTCTCACTCAACTTAAAACCTGTACAGGTTTTCTTCCTGCATTTTGTGCATCTTTCCAACAACGCTTTCCCTAGGTCTTTCTTGTCCAACTCCTTTCTGAAATGAGACTTGTATCGTTTTGGCCATTTTCTCTTAGGTAGATCTACGTCGTATAAGATTAACCCGAGAAATATGCCACCTAAGGCGATCACGACAGCAAATGAGGGTTGAGAGACAATCGGATCGACAAAATCTCTAAAGAATAAGGAGGTGTAAAGTATGACCATGGTTAGCGCAAAATATCCCGGAAAGAGAATACGAAACAATTCATACGTTCCGAAGCGCGATGGTATTGCTACACTCATAGTGATTAGAAAAATAGCTTGGAAAATATAAATTATCGGATGTTAGAGTAACTTGAATTTAGGGGTTGGGGAGCAGAGTGCAGAGCGATAAGCTTTGGACAGCTATGCTCGACGAAGGTCGAGAATTCCTTTCACGGATAGTTGGCAAAGACAGAGTTGCCCTAGTGTTTCATGACGATTGTGATGGGTGCTGCTCTGCCTCAATCTTCTGGATTCTCTTGGATGAACTGCATGAGGGTTGTGAGGTTAAACTATTCTGTACTGAAGAACATGACGTTGTCTTGACCAGCAGAATAGTGAACGAACTGGCCAGATTTGAACCACAACATATATTATGCGTCGATCTGCCAATCGACAAAGATCCCGAATCAGTTCATAGGACTCTTAAACTTACAGGTGCCAAAATGCTTAGCTATGATCATCACGTTCCTACAACCATCATTCGACATAAGAGTTGTATTCAGATTAATCCATTAAATATCGACAGGAATATGAAGGTCGCACCTCCGACATCATGTTTTGGATATCGCCTTTACAAATACATGGGAGGAGGAAAAGATCTGTGTTGGGTTGCCGGAACAGGCATAGTAGCTGACTATGGAACAGAAACTTGTAAGGAAGAAATAGAAGAGATCAGAAACCATTATCATGATCTTTATCCATTTGAAGAAATCAGTCAAAGTAAGGGAATGCAGACAAAATTAATGATTTTGGCGAATCTCATAAATTCTGGCTATCAGTACGCTGATAGGAAAGGCGCTCTATTGGCAGTTAGGGCAATAATCGAATCTATAGACAATATGGGCCCCTATTACTTACTAAAGGGAAAAAGCAAGACCATACAGACGCTTCTTCTTTACAGACGGAAAATAGACGAAGAGATAACTTCACGTGTTAGCGAGTTTAGAGAGAAGGCCGATATCAATTGGCACATGGGACTGGCCTTCTATATGGTTAGTTCCGAAAAATACATAGTTAGCGAGTTAGCTAATAGGCTATCTTCTCTGTATCCCGGCTTAATACTATTTATAATCTCTAGCAATAAGCAGCGCATCAAATTCTCCGCCAGAGTTGGACCCAAAAAAGGTGTTAATTTGGACGATCTTGTAAAAGCATCGATTAGTGGCATCCAAAATGCGTTAGGGGGTGGCCATAGGTTAGCGGCAGGCGGAAGTCTACCAAAGAGTGATCTTGAGAAATTCATACAAAATGTAACAAACCATGTTAGAAACGGGGAAAAGCATCACCTTTGATGCACTTTCAAGTTCTTGCCAGTCCTCGTTTCGCGCAGGCAACGATACTTATCGATCGATTACTATAGTTTATACCAGCAAACCGGTGTCGAAATTCCGCTCACTTCCATTAGTGTTAGAAGGCTTGAATGGAAAAATCTTCTCTTGAAATTAGAGATTTCTTGTTTTTAAATCAGGGCTCTACTACTATCAACCATGTATCTTCGCCGCAAATCATATGCAGTAGTTGACTAGAGAAAAATGTTCGTGGAAAGACTAAACTTCAGTTGGATTCTGCCTGATCAATTAGCCGGATGCGCGGGTCCAAGTGGGGGCGAAGACCCGTCATTCTCGAAAGAAAGAGGCATTTCTGCGGTAGTCCGTCTCATAGAGATGCGCGAGGCGAAAGTTACCGCCCGCCAAGTCGCCAAGGCGGGCTTCAAGGACCTTCACGAGCCCGTGCCTGACTTCCATGCTCCTTTTCATGAGCAAATCGATAGAATCGTGCAATTCGCGAAACGCGATCTCAACGACAGAGATAGTCGCCGCGTCATGTGGAGCCCGCATTGGCAGGACCGGGACTGTGATCTCATGTATTCTAATTTCATTGGGCCATACTGTATATGACGCGATTCAGAAAGTGAATGAAAGTCGGGGCTTGGGAAGTTGAGGATTAGTTTCAAGCTATCCTAACCTATGCCACGCGAATCGGAAAACAACAATGAGGCTGAAAACGCCTCGTAGGCAGAGGCCTCTCCTAGAACCGAGGACAATGCCGAACGATGCGGGTACACACCTAGCCGCGACAGACACAGGTGTTTGAGCCCGCTAGACAGATGTTTAGAGATACCGAGGTTGACACCTAGAATGCAAACGTATATGCGAGACTAGTCCCCCTCACTACAGCCAAAGTTTTTGTTGTCTTTTGATATGCTTGCAACTCTATTAGTTCGCTTTTTGCAATAACGGTAGTCACCAACTAAGCTTTTCTAGGTCCACAACAAAACATTCTGAGGCGTTTACTGGAGATTCTGCCTCAATGGTCTGACCATAGGTCGTTCTATGCGTGTAACCTTCTAGGAAATTGACTCTCCACGAGCCTTCAAGCTGTTCTAAGTAGAAGTCAATCTCCCACGGAAACAATGGTATTCTCCAGTAGAACAAGATATTTGGTTTATAACCTTCGCCATAAAATGCAAGTGGCAAATGTAGCTTGTCTTTGCTCTGGTATTCACGCAGTATGGCTCTGACCTTTTCGACTGTATCATCGAAGCACTTTAGAGCTTCTTGGTAGTTGTTGACTTGTTTGCCGTTTATTACACGCTTTCTTCGGTACACCATCCAGTAGCAGAAATTGCCTCTATACTTATCGAGGAAATATTGAAGCTCCAGACCTTGATATCCTTCTTTCATACATCTTCTTCTCATGTTCCAAAAGCTTGTCGCATATGCCCTAAGATGCCAGTTAAGAATGCTGAAGTCACTAAGCAGTATGTGAGTTTTCGGGCGTGCCAATTCATCTATCTTTTTCAACAGGCGCAGTGCCTCGCTTGGTGGAAGAAAACTAAGTATATGAACAAGTGCAACATGGTCAAACTCAATTCTTTCATTTATGCAATCGATCAAGTCCCCTACTATATATTCGACATTGTTTGGTCTACCTGCGTGACCGTCGTTGAATGTGATGCTTGACGCGGAAAAGTCTATCGACACAACTCGGTCACAGTATTTAGCATAGAGTTGAGTGCTTCTGCCCCATCCACATCCGATTTCAAGAACCGTAATATCATGAACCGGCTTTTCTAGCCGCATTTTTGGAAAGCACACTTGTGTAGGGTAATCAACCTTCATTTGCAAATTGGAGGGAGGCAAACAACTACTACAGTTGAGCTGGTTGATTCGTTTGATCACCTTAATATCGTTAGCAGAGTGATCGGTATTCGCAAAGCTGTCCCAGCCAATGAATGTGAATACTTTCTCGTACAACTTGTGAGCACTCTTGGTTTTCACGTACAAACCCTTATTGTTTGTTCTGAAGAGCATGGTTCTCAACCATATTGTAACGTTTAGTGGAGAATGTAGGTCTTGTCGTTTCTGGAATCATAATCAGCATACTCAATTGACTAGCAGGCGATTTAAATGTGGGCAAGCTAGATAGCAGCGGATACTCCCTATGACTGACACCTGATGTTTCTATATCAAGCATCAGTAGCAGATATCCTGTCACAAAGCATTGTTACAGCCATCGTTGAACAAGAATCACACCGTCAAGAAGCAAACATTGCAGGCAGATATTTGAAAGCTGAGAACATCAATGCTCATCGTTAACGCTAAGCATTGCTATAAGTTTTATAAGATCTGTCAACCGATTATCATTAGTTTCAAATTGGTACGGATGATACATTTTGATTGAGGATAGGAAGCAAAGAGTATTGAGAGAATTAGAGAAGTCTCATCCCAATGATCTGTCGATAGGTGAAGTGGCCGGAAGAACAAAGTTGTCGCGGACGACTGCTTCTACGTATCTCAAAGTCCTAGTAGCTGAAGGAAAAATAGATGTGTCGAGAAAAGTTGGAAGAGCGGTATTCTACAAAATAAGGGGAAAAACAGAACGAAGGTGACGGGATGCTACTAGGCTGGTGTCGAGAGTGCAATGTGCCCCTTGCAGATGGTTTTTGTTATGAGTGCGGACGTGTTGGAAAACCTCTTTCATTGAAGACGGAGCGCTTACTTCCAATTTTCAAAGATACGCAAAAGTGGGTTAATGACCTCGTCGAGCAAAAGCATAACGTAAGGCCTTTGCCAGAAAGGGATGTTGTGTTCATCAATGAATTGAGGTTTAGTAACAGAAATTTCATCGTTATTGAAGATGCGAAAGAAATCCTACAGGTGGATTTTTCTGGGGAGAACAACAGATGGGGCGTAAAAGTGCTATGTGAAAACCCTATATTTGAAGACAAAATTATGGGTTCGAAGCCGAGGACGGTAGTAAAGGCAAATTCTGACAGAGTCGATAGATTAGAAAAACTTGGGTCTTCTCTGATAAAAGAATGCTCATCAAAATTCGGAATGCCGTTGTACGTGAGTTTTAGCGGAGGGAAAGATTCAATGATAATCTTTGACCTCGCCCTCAAAGCAGTGGATCCTCCTCTTCTTTTCGTGAATACTCAGCTTGAGTTTCCTGAAACCGTTGAATTCACACGCGCAGTTGCTGGAAAATATGGAGTCGAACTTTGCGAGCTACTCCCTCGCAAAGATTTCTTTGAAATGTGGGAGAAATGTGGACCTCCGGCTCGGAGCCACAGGTGGTGCTGCAAAACGAACAAGTTTGCACCACTGAACCTTTTCCTTTCGAAGAATCATCCCAAAGGGATTGTCAGGATTGTTGGAACGAGGAGATGGGAATCAGTCATGAGAATGCGGCAGAAAGTCATCGACAGGAACAAATGGGTTCCTCACTCCGTAGTGGTGCATCCGATTTTTGAATGGACAGATGTTGATGTTTGGAGCTATATGTGGAAGGAAAAGTTACCAGCAAATCCTTTGTACGAGCAAGGCTTGGTTCGTATAGGATGTTATCCATGTCCTTACGCGGAAATGTCTCGGTTTGAAATTCTTGGGAAGCTACATCCTGAGCTACTTGATAATCTTTACTCACATCTGACTGCATGGGGGAAAAAGCATGGCTACAACGAAGAATGGGTTAAGAGCGGAAGATGGAGATTCAGAAAAGTAGATGAGAAAGTGCGCATGAAAGGACTGGTTCCATGCACTTCTGAAGGAGACAGTAGGGTTTATACCATAAAAGACCCGCAGAGTTTCATCTCGGTTTTGAAGACTTTGCAACAACCTTTAGACATGACTAAAGTATTTGTGGGTGGAAAGAAAATGTGGCTAATAAAGAGCAAGCATTTCTCTATTACTATTATGGGGGAAAGAGTCATTGTGCGAGGAAACTTCAACAATTATGTTGTGAACCGCATCTGCAGATTAATCGAAAGGGTACACTTTTGCATAGGATGTGGAACTTGCACTGGTTTCTGTCCCAACGGCAATATCCGTTTGAGTCAGGACAAGCTTCGCATCAAAGAAAGTTGTCTAAATTGCGGTAAGTGTGCTGAAATGTTGTTCGGTGAAACTTGCGTATTTGCTGAATATGCCGGAGGCTGCATGAACGCATAGATTCTCGTGTAGGCGAAATATGTGAGAATATGTTCAAGGAATCCTTGAGACTCTCCCTGCCATTTTATCCTGAAAGAATACTTAGAGTCCTTCATACTACTCAAGAAGGCAAAATGAAGCAACAAGAGGTTATAGCTAGCCTTGAAAAAAGCGAAGGATGGTACATTAGAAAAGCACAAACGTATTTTCGGTATTGCGTCCACTGGGGGTTACTGAATAGCAACGAAGAATGTGAAATTTCAGCGCTCGGGCAAGCCATAGTTCTACTTAACAATGCCGAACTTGGTAATATTGTCAACGAGATGATTTACTACAGCTTCGCTAGCAGTAGGAAGTTTGATGCCCTAGGAATTCTAGTTCGAAATTTGTTTAACCGCCTTGAAACATCCGGCCAGTTTGATTTCACCAGTGCTGATGTCCCATCGATTATTCCCAAATTCAGAGGAAGGCATGACATTAGTGATCTAGTCAACATCCTCAGCAGGATAAGAATATTGAAAAGAAAAAGGAAAAAGGGTAGGCTTGTGTATTCTGTGAGTTATTATAGCCCTACGCTTTGTGGTTTCGCAGTTTCTTTGCTTCATTACATTCATGTGAATCAAATACCTGTCCCTCATAGTATCAAGAGGTTTGATGCCTTCAGGTCATACTGGTTCATATCCAAAGAAGATTTTGTGCAATATCTAAGGCGATGTCGGGCTATCGGACTGGTGTCGTACCAAGAATATGCCGAGATTAATCAATTTCAGTTCACTTTGAATGAGATTACAAAGCTGACAGAATATGTGTTAGATCGGAAGGTAGCCGTATGAGCAGAAGCTACAATAAACTTGAGGAGCTCCAAGACGTATCGGCGAATCCAGATAAGTATAAGCTATCTCCAGCTGAAAGGGATGTTCTAAACGATCTGGAAAGATTTCTGGAAACACCTCAAGCCTACAATGGGAAAATAGTCTGTGGGGATCATGGCGTCGGAAAAACATTCGCGGTAAAATACTTTCTCTCTAAGAGAAATCTACTCAACGACCAAGTCTACGTGAATGTGAACGTCTCCATTTCAGAGAGACTCAATAAAGATGGCGTAAGTCTCGCTCTGAAAAGACAGATATACAGAATGGTTGAGGAACTGATCAAAACGAATCAACCAGTACTCGTGTTAGATGCGTGTGAAATCTTAGGGGTTCTTGATGATAACGATTTCAGAACGTTTGTTGAACAAGTGCATAATTCTCGGGGAAAGCTAGTTCTCGTTTTACCAACAGAACTTGACCCGAAGATCCCAGGAATTACTAAGTATTTTCCCTCTTTGTCAAAGGACGATGCTGAGGTTTTCCTAAGCAATCTAGAAACTACCGAGGATGTTGCTAAACAGCCATTTTCTTTCACGACTCTAATCAGAAAAGTGGTGAGTAGAATATGAGCGAAAAAGTAAGAGATTTTGTTGAAGTGCCTCCTGTAAGAGAATACGTCGATTTTTCATTGCTAGAGACTGAGAAAGCAAGCTTGCTGGAAGAATACGTTATTACAAAGGAAGTTGAAAAGCATGTGAAACAGATTCTAGATGCGATACGTGAAACTAGGAGAGGACAGAAAGTCTTCTTCATGATAGGAGGATATGGATCCGGAAAGTCTTACTTCCTCGTCTTCTTGTCAGTGCTTATCGATTCACTTCGAGATGCTGGATTATGGAAACTCATGCATGCCAGGCTAAAAGGAGAGGACATACGGAGTAGAGTAGCTTCATTAAAGGAAAAAGGACTCAGACTACTTCCGGTTCGGATTGATCTGAAACGAGAGGCGAAGACGGAGCCGATCCGAGGCATAGTCGTATCTCATCTGAAAAAAGCAGTGAACAACTATCTTAAAGAACGAGAACTCATTTTGCCCTATGAATATGAAGAAATAGCAAAAGCGATTCGTGAAGCGAAACCTGACGATAGTGCAAGGCTCGAGAAATCCCTACAGAAAAAGCAACTAAACTTGAGTCAACTGCAAGACATGTTGGAAAGGCGTAGTTACGAGGGCATTCAAGCCTATAAGGAAGCTTTCAAAGAGCAGTTTGGTCTTCCTCCTGAAATTCCAACGCCATCAATAGATGAAATATTGGATCAAGCATTAAAAGAGATGAAAGACGATTTCGATGGGATTGTGTTCCTCGTAGACGAACTGCAAAAATATCTTGAAGGCGAACCCTCACAAAAAGCCACAGATGACCTGTCCACTTTGGAGGCCCTCTGTGAAGCAGCAAGTGGAAGGCCTACAATTGTTGTCATGAGTGTGTTAGAGAGAGAACTTGCGCATCGGTTCGAGTGGGGACTGACATATGACAAATTGCTGAGTAGGTTTGATTCATTAACTTTGACCCTTGAGGGACTAGATAGAATCATTCTTTCGAAACTGAAGCTTAAGAAGGAAATTGAAAAAGCGTTAAGAAGGACTCAGGCAAGTCTTGCATTAACAAGAGACAATTTCGAGCAGCTTTGTAATATATACCCGATTAATCCAGTCACTTTTCGTCTTTTGAAACTAGTTTCTGATTTGAGAGCTAGGGAACGGTCAGCTTTTACTTTCCTAAAGTGGGCTTACCCGCGTATTATGAACGAACCATTTGTGGTAGAAGAAAAAAGACCCTCTTTGATAACCCCTGACTTTCTTTACGACTACTTTGAGGTAGATTTGGAAAACATAGCCAAAGAAGTCGTGGATGAGGTGAACAACTTACTTCAGGCTATCGATAATGAAGAAATGCCTTACCTAAAGTGTATGGCAGTGACCGCGGTGATGGAGCATCAATTCGCTGTTGGTGACCTTACCCAAGCTTTTGTCAATGATAAGAGTGTTGTGACAAAGAAACTTACGACCATAATGGGGAAACGGCCAGAGATCTTTCCTCCAATCAAACTCGAGGAAATCTATGCGATTAGGCCGACGGTTGGCCGTATTGTGAACATAGTTAATGAGAGAATGAAAGAAATAAGAGACCCAGTGAGAACCCTAGTTACGCATCTAGATGATTTCAATAGGCCCTTATCCTCATGCAAAATCAAAGGTGTTGAAAGGGGTATCGAAATCAAGTTTTCGTTGCTAGATGACGCCGACAAAGAATCAAAGAAGCCTCTAGCAAGTGGTACTGAGATAAGACTACTAGTGGTCGTTCCCACAAGAAAACTCAGTCGTCAGGATGCACCAGTAGGTAAGCTAATCGAGGCAGCTGGCGACGCGAATGTCATACTTGCTCTTATACGTGAGCAAAAAGTCGGTACTGACATTCTTGCGAAGTATTTTGCTGCGATATCAGCTAAAGATGCGGGTGAGGTAACCGAAAAAGATGTCGAAGCTATAATTCTAAACACAAGACCACGCCTCGAGCAACTCTTCGAAACTGGGAACATCACCGTCTTCTACAAAAGAGGGCACATTACAAAGCAGTCCAATCTTATTTCGTTTGAAGATGATCATCTCCGTGTCAACGACGACTTTTTGAACGAGGTTCTGGCTAAAGTGTTCGAGAGATCATATCCCGATTTTTCAAAGTTGAGGGCGAAACTGCCAAAGGACATCGACTTGACCACGCGAAAATGTACGAATGATATTATTGGGGAATTTTTCATTGGAGAATCAACAGAGAGCATCAAGAAGCCTGCTACCGTTAAGTATGTCCAGAACATCGCTGAACCTTTGGGATTCGCGAAGAAAGAGGGAGGGAAATTCGTCTTTACACTACCGACTCAAGGTATAGAGGGGAAGATTCTTCGAATAGTTAGAGAGAAGATTAGGGAAAAGCCCGAAACATCATATGTTTGTGAGTCCTTACGGCAGTTAGGCTTTCCTGACTGTCTTATCGATATGTATCTTTCTGCTCTAATACTTCAGAAGGAATTCCTGATAAAAGACATGGATTTCGAACCAACAGACCCCTATGGTTTTTTGCAGACAATTAGAACAGTAGTTAGTGATAGCAAGAAAGGCAAAGGCCATAACCTATTGGCTGTAGAGACTATTCCAAAAGAAAAATGGCTACTCGTGAGAGGCTTCTTGAAGAGTATAGTGACAGGACCTATTGAAATCTTGGAGGCTAAGACGATAACAGGTGACCAGGTTCCAAAGGTCTTGAAGAGCCTGAAAGAGAACATTGGAGTGTATGAAGGAAAGCTGTCGGATCTCAATAAGTATGTCAAAGACTATGAGACGAAACTCTTGCGAATTCAGACAAAGTTCAAGGAGAAAGGAAATGTAAGCATAGGAACCAGAAGCATCATAGTAAATGTTTTGAACCATATCGAAAATGTGCAATCGATTCTTGAACAGCCAGATCCGTTTGTAGGATTTGAGCAGATAGTCGGAATTCTTCTTAAGATTACTGGGAAATCCGATCTTCATGATGCGTTGTACCAGGTCAAGAAAATCTTCGAGGAGCAGATAGGAACATTGATACAGTTCATGCAGAGGAAGGAGGGCAGAGAATTGCCTAACAATATGGACTATCTGATTTATGCAGAAGTAAGTGCATATCCGTCACTTCGAAGGAAGCACCATGACATTATGACTTTGCTCATCGAGAATCCTGAAGCCGTCTTGATCTCTGAAAAAGATTACAGGGCTTTCAACCAAAGATTCAAAGTCTTCAAGCAAAACTATGTGGAAACTTATGCCACTGAACATAAGACCAGAAATGATCTTGTCAGAGATTTCTGTAGAGATTTTGAAGGCAGCGTTCACTTCAAGTTGCTAGAGGCTTTAGAGGCTGTTAACAAGGAACTGCTTGGGAAACGGGCAGAAGAAATACGTACTGAAATCAGTGAATATCGAAGTAAGGAATGTGACATCAAGAAAGAAGAACTTGAAGAAATTCTAAGCTCAGAAACGACCTGCACTTGTGGTTATAGGTTGAAAGGAATCGAGGAGATGAAGAGCGAAATTCAGAGTCAGGAAAGTAAAGCGTTGTCCGATATCTTGACCGAGTGTGCAACCACCTTAGATAATCTTAGAAGAACATTAGATGCGAACAGGGTTCAATTCGACGACTTGTTGAGGGAGAGTGACCTAACGCAAGAAGGTTCCACGCTGTTCCGTGAGATTAATAGCATTCTAGAGAACCCTCGGAAGGCAGCTGAAAAGCAATTTCAGAAAGTGCTCGAATGCACTGAGGGTTTGAGTTCTATGCTGAAAAAAGTGAGCAAGGTAAAGGTTGAAGAGACTAAGCCTGTCAAACTATCCGATATGCTGCGTAGATTCAAAGAAGAAGTGCACAAGACAAAGGCAACGATAAAGGAAATCTTGGAATGGATAAGGCAAAGACACAAGGAAGAAGAGGAGATAGTCATTGACATCTAAGGATTACGATAAGCTACTTGGAGACGAGGTAAATAGAACAATAAGGAGCTTTCCGTACCTCATTGTCAATGACCCTCATAGGATACTTGACAGGAAAATAGTGGTCGGACCAGATATCATAACATATGAAAGCGAAAAAGACTACACAAACGTCAGGATGAAAAGCGAGCTGGCAAAATCCTTCAAGCTCGGACCAACTATTTTTCTTTTCTCTGATAAATCGGCAGAGCGATATTTTGCAGACCTGTATGCTTGGTTCGAACAAATCGACGTAGATGAAAGAATACTTGAATTTTTGTCTGAGAGGCTTAATGAGCACCCAAGTGCGCTAAGACCTATTCAACCACTCATTGTTCATATTTTCACGGAGAAGAAAACAGTTCAATTAGAAGGAATGTTGGCAAGCTCGACGATCAAGGAAAGACCGATAGAACTTGATGCGCTTCGAGATTCTTTGTTGTCTATTCTCCTTAACCAAGATATTAGTGGAGAAAATGTTGAGCAGAAGATCAGCAAACTTTTCATTGCGGTTTTTGATCCTGAAAAGTGCAATCGCTTGTGGAGTCTTCTAACTGACCCAGAATTGCAGGAATTTGTCGAAGCTGTATTTTCGAAAGACAAGACAATTCAAAGGTGTCTTACAGACCAGGATTTTCGGGAAAGGATTTGTGCAGTTATATTCGGGTTGCGTTGTCTCGACAGTTTCCCGCAAGAGAAGCAAGAAACATTGTCTCTCCTGCTGTTTGAGAGATTTGGTCTTAGGGAGAAAGAGGATAGAGACGATGCTTGTGAACTCTTCGACAAGATCAGACCCGAACTCACAACACTGGGAGAAGTTGAACCCAAGCTAGTTTCAAGCATGAACGAGTTTGTGAGGGTGAACCAGAAACTTTGGTTTGAAAACGTGAGTTTGGAAAACGCATCGCAGCTGTTAAGTAAGATTCTTCCTTTTGAATTCGATTGGGTGGAGAAAGAAATTAAGCAAGCCTTAAGTCATTTGCCGCGAGGAGTAGGAAAAATAGAGGAAACAATCCAAGGCATTGAATTATGGTCAATGGCAGGGAAGGAGGAATTCAGAAAGCGTATCGAGGAACTTCGGATTCTCTCTTCTCTGTTAAAGTCTTACAATCTCTTTCCCAAGACATTTCCCGGGTCGTGGGAGGAATGGTGCGATTTGTATGAGAATGTCATCCTTGATGGCGAACTCTTGTTGTCGGAAGAAATGGGCAGACCGTCTGTACGCAGAGATGAAACATGGAAGGTCATCTCGAGTAACTATAGAAAAAAGAGAGACGAGTTCATAGCACGATATGAGGACTTCCTGAAGACAAACTATTCACAATGGATTGGAGGTAAGTGGCCAAAACCTACTATGGTTTCTGATCTAATGGAATATTGTCTGAAGGACCTTGTCAAAAAATATGAAACGCTTTTCCTGCTCGTCTTTGATGGCATGAGACTAGATTTTTGGAATCGTCTGAAGAACAAGCTCACCGAGTGCTTCAAAGTAATTGACGAAAGAAGAATTTGTAGCCTGATCCCAAGCAGCACACCCATTTCTAGGTACGCAATTTTCTCGGGAAAAACCCCTGAAGATTTTGGAAAAGCTGATGAATCTGCTGCCCTACAGAAAGCATTAGCCAATATAGAGTGCGAACGTATACGCGAAGGAAGAACAGCGCACAGTCTTCTAGGTCTGGAGAAAGCGACTGGAAAAGTCAGAAGTTTCATTTTTTTTACCACTGAATTGCACAAAGAAGAGCGTAGCTTAGCTACCGCGTTAAGAAGGTTTGAGGCATCCCTACCGGAGATCGTAGACAACATCAAAGATATCGTCGGCAAAGTGAGCAATTCGATAGTAGTGATTACATCTGACCACGGATCTTGTGAGGCACCAGAGCAACTAGAGTTCCGGTCTTCCGAAGATGAAGAGAGGAACTTTCATTTTGAACGAGAGTCCCGTTGCTGGATCGTAGGTGAAAAGGTGAGTTTTAGAGATAGAACCCCGATTTTGATCGAAAGGACTCCCGAAAGAAAGCTCAGGGATTTTAGACAACGTACGGAAGCAGTTCTTGGAGATTGTGCCTTCATTTTTGAACCCGAAGAACTGAGACTAGTAAGAAGCGATGGAACAATCAGATATCGTGGTGAGATACATAGACCTTTTCTTGTTTTGATAGCCAGAAAGAACTGTTCTCTCCAAAAGGAGATGCCATTCGCTCATGGCGGATTGACACCTTACGAAACTATTGTCCCATTTGCAGTGCTGGAACCCAGGTAGGAGCATAAGAGACTATTCTAAGGAGTTCTTCTCTTCCCGTCCGAGCAGAGCCGAGTGTGTCCACCGCACTAGCTATGAAGGTATCTTGTGGCTAGCTTTGTGAGCAAGTAGGCCGCCAGGCCACTAGGAAAGGCTCTCCCAGATCTGCCAAATGAAAGATGGAGTAGCCTACTGGCAGTCTCGGAATAATTGCAGATATCTCGCTTCCAAGCATTCTTGCTATCGATTTGAGATCTCCTTCGTATTTCGTTCTGAACAGGACACCGATGTTCATCGCTGATCTCATAGCTGGATCGAAGTCGCTGATCTTCTGCGAAACCAGCATAACACCCACCCCTTTCTTCCTGAGCAGTCTAACGGCGCTATCCAAGAATCGCAGTGCAGCCCTCGGCAATTCCTTTGAGGTCCACAAATGCGCTTCTTCTACCACGATCAATAGCCTGAGGTCTTCAGAGTCCTCTTGGAATTGAAAGCATAAATACTTGAGATTGACCTCGTCGGGTTCTTGAATGCAACTGTACGAGGATATCTAGGGCTTAGCTGGCTGGGTCTTTTCCATTGACAGTTCTTCGATGCGTTTCTGAATCATCTTCTCGATCATTTCGGGAGTTAACATTCTTAGCAGTTCTCTTTCGCTCTTGTCATCTTCCAGCGCGGTTCTGAGATCGAGTGGTCTTCCACAGTTTGAGCAATGACGTGCCTCAGGCGGGTTCTCGTGCTTGCAGATTGAGCATAGCTTTGTTCGCCTATCTGTTTCCAAGTCTTTTTCTCTCTCGGGAATCTGTTTGCCAGCTAGTCTGAGCAGGGCGCTGTCAATGTCTCTTCCCGATAGGTGGACGTAGACCGCGGCCATATCAGATGCTTGTGTCCACCCAAAGTATTCCTTCATCTGCGCTTCGGTGAGATGTTTGGCAAGAAATGTGGCCCGTGAGTGCCTGAAGAGGTGTGGGTTGCACCTCTTTCTCAGGCCCGCTCTCTTCGCTGTTTTCTTGAGCATAGTTGTGACGCTTTGGTGCATGAGTCTTTCACAATTATTCTTGGAGCCGACGCTCACCCAAAGGAATACTTCAGGATCCCTATTCTCAGGGTGATGCTCCAGCCAAGCCACGAGCCTAGGCACGGAATGGATTAACCTAACCCTCCGCTGGCCTGTCTTGCCCGTGACGATCAGCACTGCTCCGTTTGCATCGAATTCCACGTTCTTTATCTTAAGGCTCAGGATCTCGCCGATTCTGCATCCGCTCTCATAGAGAACAGATATCAACGCTTTGTCTCTTGGGTTTACAGCTGCGTTCACCAGTTTCTCTACGTCTTCTTTTGATAAGAGTTCTTCCGGAAGCTTGCAGGGTCCAGCTCTGCGCCATGGCTTGATCCATCTGACCTTGCCCGGATAGGTATCGCCTGTGTCCTCAAGCCACTTCCAGAACGTCTTAATGGCGGTCAGATGGTCTGAGGCGGTTCGAGGAGCGAATCCATTCGCATGAATTTTTCTAACAAGCCCCTCGATATCTAATCTGCTCATCCTGTCGAAATCTTTCTCGGCGAATCTCGCGATGTTCCAGAACCGGTTGAGGTAAAATACAGCGCGGAGCTTGCTTAGACCTCGCAGAGTGCAACTATCTGCAAACTTGAAGATGAGCTCCTTGTTTCGCTCGGTAATTTCCTTCGACTCTCTGATTCTTCTGCTCACTAACTCTAGTCTTCTGTCTACGTCATAGATGTCTTCTACAATTCGATTCTCGGGTTCGTTTCTCACCATACTATTTTGGTTTCGCAAGTATTTATCCATGCGATTCTCGTCTGAGAAGTGGTGCGGCCGCCGGGATTTGAACCCGGGTTGTTGGCTTGGAAGGCCATTGGACGTCATGCTATGTCCTAGACCAGGCTAGACTACGGCCGCCCAGTATGGAGACAACTCGTTGACAATTAAAGGTTAACACGATGCGGCACACTACCTGTTGATGAATCCCCTCACCATGGCCCTTCTCTAGTG
>Ga0209725_1000835_pt1 | contig 18183 bp, 13 predicted proteins | sample I18A1metaG_FD_184145 | JGI IMG/M metagenome (GOLD analysis project Ga0209725, IMG submission 184145) | Lake sediment bacterial and archeal communities from Gulf of Boni, Indonesia to study Microbial Dark Matter (Phase II) - ​I18A1 metaG... | ecosystem: Environmental > Aquatic > Freshwater > Lake... | reverse complement strand
CAGTCGATTATCTAAAGGAGAACAGTGTCTTGGAGCGCGAGCCCCTACAGATGCTTGCTAGGGAAAAACAGCTTGCAGCGTACAGATATGACGGATTTTGGTTTGCGATGGACACTTACAAGGAGTTTGAGGAGTTGAACAGTTTCTGGGAGACAGGTGTAATGCCCACAATCGGTTACAAGGGAAAGCCTCCTTGGTTGAGGAGTCGCCGATGAAGATCGTCGTCACAGGAAACGAAGGGTACATCGGCGCAGTTATGACTGAGCAACTCCTCGAGATCGGACATGAGATCATAGGAATCGATTGCGGATATTTTCCCAAGAATCAAAAGTCGGGTGTTGTCGGCCCGCGGGAAACTCTACACCAGATCAGCAAGGACATTAGAGATGTCCGTGAAGAAGACGTACGCGGAGCAGAAGCCATAGTTCATCTCGCAGCATTGTCAAACGATCCGATGGGTGAACTCGATCCTGATCAGACAATGCAGATCAATCATGTCGCGACGACTCGCCTCGCCAAGCTAGCAAAGAAGATGGGGGTGGGAAGATTCATCTTCGCCTCCTCGTGCTCGGTTTACGGAGCAAGAGAGGGCGAAATACTCCGAGAAGAGTCGGAGCCGATTCCAATAACATGGTACGCCAAATCCAAAGTCAATGCAGAGAGGGATCTCCTCGCTCTAGCCGACCATTCCTTTGCAACTGTAGTACTGCGAAATGCAACGGCATATGGAGTTTCACCGTCGATGAGACTCGATCTTGTCGTCAACAATCTTGTAGCGTGCGCATACGCCACCGGCAGAATACTCCTGCTCAGCGACGGAACAGCCTGGCGACCACAAGTACACATAAGGGATATCGGACTCGCGGTGGAAAAATGCCTAGAGGCGCCTGTTGAAGTTATCTCAGGCCAGACATTCAATGTCGGAGAGAACTCTGAAAACTGTACAGTCCGAGAGATAGCGACAATGGTGAGAGAAGCCTTTCCCGGTTCGAAGCTTGAATTTGACCCAAAGGGTGGAAAAGACGCTCGCTCTTACCGCGTGGATTTCTCAAAGATAAAAAACCGCCTGAGGTTCAGTCCGATGTGGAATGTGAGGAAAGGAATCGAAGAGATACACGACGCCTTGAGTCGTGAAGTATTCGGTGAAGAAGAATTCAAAAGCGCTCGTTTCTACAGAGTCCGCTACTTGAAGCATCTCTTAGATAAAGGCTCTCTTGGACAAGATCTCCGTTGGAAAACTGAAGGGCCCGACCTCAAGTAGAAGAGGATGAGAATTCTCTTGCGAGTGCTCGTGATCGGAGCCTCAGGAAAAGTTGGGAAGGCTCTACTCAACTCCCTTCGGATACGGTCAAGAGATGATGTAGAAGCAGTTGGAACATTCTTCTCGCATCCAGATCCAACTCTGCTCCATCTCGATGTGACAAACCATGAACAGGTGAAGGATACTCTATTCAAGCTTAGGCCAGATGTCGTTGTCCAGTGTTCCGCTATCACGTATGCTGAACGGTGCGAAGAGGAACCTGAACTTGCTTGGAAAGTGAACGTCGAGTCTACTCGCCACTTAGTTCAGGTGTGTAGGGATCTGAATTCCAAGCTCGTCTTCATTTCAAGCGACTACGTATTCGATGGAGAGAGAGGCAACTACAGCGAGGTTGACGAGCCGAATCCGATAAACGTTCTAGGCAAGACGAAAGTTGAAGGTGAGAGGCTGGTCTCAAGGCTTCCGAAGCATCTCGTAATTAGAACAGCCGTCGTTCTCGACGCAGCACCCAGCTCAAAGAGCTTCTTCAGGCAAGTAGTTGAACGCGTCGGAAGAGGAGAAAACATGACCGTTCCGAATGACCAAGTTGAGAATCCGACGTTGGCAACCAACTTGGCCGACGTGATCACGGACTTAATATTGCAAGAAGAGAACGGTATATTTCATGTGGCTGGAGCGACCCCTATCGACCGCTACAATCTGACCCTGCGCATATGCAATACATTGGGCTTAGAAGAAGATCTTGTTCGTGGAGTCCCGAGCGATTCGCTAGGTCAGAAGGCGAAGAGACCGAAGAATCTTGCTCTCAGCGTTAACAAGGTAAAAGGGGTGGTCAAAACTCCTCTCCTGGACCTAGACGGAATACTGGAAGATCTAGTGAAAGAATACTACAGCTACCTACCCAAGGGGTTGTACGTCTTCCCCCTTCGAGTTCACGCAGACCCAAGAGGTACCCTTACCGTTCTTGTGAGCCAAGGAAGGCCGGACGCGCCCAATGCGGACGTGATAAGAGAAGTATATGTCAGCAGCATTCCCGAGAGGGGCATCCGCAGGGCAGGACACAAACATAACCGGACAGACGAGTTCTTTAATGTCGAGTCCGGGACCGCCAAGTTCGTGTTGGTTGATGACCGCGAAGGGATGCCTTCTGGAAGAGAGCCTGTGAGCATTATTCTCAGTTCAAAGTATCCAAGCGTGTTGTCTGTTCCGGCTGGGATTTATCATGCCGTTGTCTCAATGAAGCCTGGAACCAGAATCATCAGCATGGCTAGCAAGCCCTACGAACCAGGGTCCCCAGACGAAGTGAAGTTAGAACTCGAAGCTTTCGGACCGGAGCTTAACTACGGCTAGAATGGACGAACTCGCTTGGATTCAAGTGACGCGTTTGCAAGGAGGCGAAAGGTTGCGGGTGGAAAGGTTCGGCTCGAACCTTTCTTCTTACACATGAGTCCGTGAGGAGCGGCGGACAGGCCAGTTACATCATGACATAAGGCAGATTTTCCAGGAAATACCCCTTTAGAGCAAACGGCTTTTAATGATGTCGCGCAGGGATGTATATAATGTGGGATCGGGGCTTAACCGTCCATGAAGATCTGTCTGGCCTGCGGTCAACACCATCAACAGGCAGATTGGTCTTGTCCCATTTGCGGGTGGACTCCTTCCCGGCGTCAGGGATTCATTTGCTTTGCGCCGAACATCACCTACAGTGAGGTGGGATTCAAACCCGAATTCTTTAAGCAGCTGGAGGCGGCAAAGGAGAGTCATTTCTGGTTTCGCTCCCGGAACCGTCTCCTAGCCTGGGCATTACAAACCTATTTCCCGCACGCGCGAAGCTTGCTGGAAGTCGGCTGTGGCACTGGTTTTGTGCTCCTTGGCCTTCAAGCCGCGTTTCCTAGTTCCGAGATTCTTTTTGATGCCTTCGATAATTCTTCAGATTTTGGATGCCCCAAGTTATGTGCTTTCTGTCGAAAATCTATCGCTGTCATTAGTAGCTCCTTGACCTTTGATAGATCCCTTTCGCTCAAAGCGATTTCCGCCCGTTGAACAAGGGCTGAGGCTGTCACGTCAGGCTCATAAGGAGACGCCGTGGCAAGAAGTCTATCAAACAAAATACGAGCCTGTTCATGATTTCCCTGTGCCTGTTCCACCGTTGCCAAATGCAGCGTTATACGTCTAGCCAGAGGTAGGTTGAAAGACTGGTTTGCATAGTGCAGGGCTTGAGTATAACTCTCCCTTGCCGCCGGATGATCACCAATTCCTTCCAGAGCCTGTGCCTTGTAAAAGGCAAGCTCTGAGGTAAGGTAGTCGTCGAACACGATCGAAGGAGGCCGATTGGACTCTATCTGGGCGACCAGATCAATGGCATCGCGGTACATCTTCTTCCGAACACGAATTTTCGCTAGGCTGAAGGCTGCGAAGGTGAAAAGCCCATAATCCTTACAGTATTTCGCGATTATTTCTGACGCGATTCGTTCAGCTTCTTGTTCGTTTGAGTCAAATGATCTAAAGAGTTCATCGAGGAGAGCATATCCCTCCAACATCTCTATCGTATCCAATTTATCACCTTACACGTATCCCAACTGTTTCAACCGTCGCAGAATGCTCTCCTCTTCTTCAGCGGTAAGCCCACGTTTCTCTGTTTGTTCTTCCTTCCAACGATCGCTTGGCTGAGGTGCACCTCGTCGATGGGTTTTGCTTACTGTAGCGAACGGACGCCCATCAAAATCATCTGGTATAACTGTGCCAAACAGAGCAAGAATAGTGGCAGCAATGTCATACATACGATACGAGACATCAAAGGAGCTCTCTGAGTACATTTCTGAATTGCGCAAATGGCACAACATGAAGCCGTCAATCTCATGACCAAAACTTCTCTTCTTCACGAGAGCTGAGTCAAAATCTCCCGAGTCTCTGGCAGCTTCTTCGAACTCAACCAGATAGTGAGGCCCCTCCTCCAGTCTTTGACCAAAATAAACTTCGTTCGAGGTTCTCACATTTCTAATTAACCGTCTACCGTGAGAGTCAACTAAGGTTGAAAAAATCTTCTCGAGCTGAAGCTTCACCGACTTCCTGAATCTTATGTCTTTCATATTGCCATGCAAGACACGCAATCCAACACGATTAGCCGCCCTCTCAGAAACGTACAAGAGTGTTCTTAATCCGTCCGGCGCATCTGAGGAAGCTGGCGTGAAGCCCTCTCTTGGTATCTTCTGTGTGTCATGTATTCGAGATTTGTCCCTAAACCACATAGCTTCATAGACACGTGATCGACACGACCGGTCGAATAAACCTGCCTCTTCGAGCAGCTTGTTACTGTTAACAAGATACTCTACAAATGTGCCGCCGTGATCAGAAAACAGTATTAGATCGACCGTGTTTCCAAGCGACGAAAGCAATTGTCCTATCCATCCGTCGATTTGATGTAATACACCAAGCATAACCGAACGGCTATATCCGTCAGACACCGCTGAGGACACCATATCGAGAGCGTGTGAAACGATGTCTGTCTGTTGGAAGTACACAATCGCGAGTTCCCACGGGGTAGAGGCTAATAACTGGCTGGCCAACCGTTCTTGTGCAAGCAAGTTTTGAGCCGTCGCTCTGAGGATGTCGCTGGTTTCGTAGATGTCTCCAAGAGGAACATATCCATCTTTCTTCGCTATCTCCAATACGTTCTGCGGGAAAGTGAAACGTTCCAACGAAACGGAGAAGTGAGCGGACCCCACCAAAATTCCTTTTATGGGTTTCGCCGGGTATGTAAGAGGGAGCCCTATGACAACAACGTATCGATTAAGATACTCCCAGAACGCGTTACTCCAGTCTGCTGAGGTGATCTGCTTGGGTTCTCCGTTCTCGTACCTATACCAACCGAACAAGCCTGTCTTTCCGGGATTCTTGCCTGTGATGAAACAGCCGATGGATTCAGAAGTAGTGGGTAGGTAGTGTGATTGCATCCGGCTCATGTAGCCTTCTTTTTTCAAACGCGCTATTACAGGAAGCTCATTGTTCTCGATTCCTTGAATTATCGTCTTGAAAGAGACACCATCTAATCCGACGATTAGAACTCTTCTATGCAAGAACCTTCACTCAGCTCGATATTTTGTTAGTTTGTTTTTCGAAGAGAGATTGAGCATGTAGATACCTACCATAAGGTGGGTTCAGTCTAGTTCCATTATTCTTATCATCTCTACATTTTCCACGTCCGATGTATTTTCAGACACTATTCTAGGTTCTATGCTCTGCCCTTTCTCCAAGTATGTAGTGAACAATTTAGTTCCATTAACCTCTTCTTTGAAAATTATCCTTTCCTTGTTTAATACTATGTCGAATGTTACAGGCGCTTTTGTTGTGAATTCTACTCCATAATTAGCCGATCGTTGGATTATCCAATTCCTACCCCAATACAACAGTGGGGGATTTACACTTGGAGCATCCCAAGGTTTACCGATCGTAATATTTGTAAGCAGTCTATAATCTTGCGGACGGTAATACCTTGGAGACAATGTATTGAAATAATGGCCTTTCTTTTGTATCTCTGCTATCACCGTTACATGATGTCCACGACGATAGAGATCAGACATGTCACCTGACGGTTCTACAAACCTAGCGTTAACGAAGCCACTTGCCTCAAGCATGTCATACAAACTTGTTAAGGTAGGTATTAGTACAATTTCCTCATCTACCGCGCCCATTTTATCACTGCCAGGCCTTGGGTCAAATTCTCTATATGTCACAAGAATGTTGTCCCAATATGGTCTGTAGCGATCAACACCTGTATCAACAACAAGTAGCTCTCTTGTTATGGAATGGATTCTTCGCAAGACGTTTACAGGTTCGCTTAGGTGATAAAGGACTCCAAAGAAGAATACAATATCAAAGTCACCTAGTTCTTTTGATATCTGGTACGCTGTGAGGTGTTTAAATTCTACATTATGGAACCCATAAACATTTCTTAAGAAATTTGCTTTCTGAACGAAAATGCTTCTTCCGTCAATTCCAACAACGCAATCTGCACCATGTCTTAGGGCCTCGAAGCTCCAAAAACCTTCGTTACAACCTATATCTAGGATAGTTTTTCCTTTGAAAGAACCACCGCATAAATCTAGGACAGGGTAAAGTACATTGTGTTTCCTCTCTTCCATTCCTTCAGTGGCACGCCATATCCCCTGTGTTTTGATTCCATATCCCAGGTCAAACGTATGATACCACTCGGGATATTTCTTTAATTCATTCTCGATTTTTTTCTTAGTCCATTTTCCACAATGTGTCATCGCCCATACAATCCTGCGAATGTATGGTGACTGCCATAAATATTTAACCATGTTTACCTCTCTGAACGCCGGAATCACCTACGTACCCTTGAGCACCCTAGGCTTAAGTTACACAACCTTGCATGAGCAATGGCTCATTCTTCATAGGCGATGTGCGATTCAGACGTAGGTTGTATGATTGCATCCGGCTCATGTAGCCGTCCTTTACCAAACTGCTCAGCACAGGGAGTCTGTTACTCTCGAACCCTTCATCGTCTCACCAATTCGACATGTCGCTGGTCTCTTCCAAGTAGAGTCTCGGAATGTCTTCAGGTTTCGCGGTGACTTTCAATGTGTAGGTACCCTCCGGGTCGAGGTTTCTGTTGTAGTAGGGGTCCCCGTTCTTCATGATATTAGGGTGCTTTTCCCTCAGATACATCAAGGAACGATACTCCTCCACAGCTCGGATCTGCCCTCTTCTCGTAGCGGTTTCATAGTGGTAGAGTACTGCATGAGGCGTGTAGACGTTCCTGTAACCTTTTTCCAGCGCCTTGAGGCAGAGGTCAACATCATCGTAACTTGTGAAGCGACCGTCAAAGCCCCCAAGTTGCTGAAAAGTCCGCTTCCGAATCATCATGCAAGCGGCAGTCACGCAACTAGAATTGCGGACCACTTCTGCTAGGCAGTTATATCCACCAGAGTCTGCGCGAATGCCTTTGAATGCGTGCATGGGATGAACCGTGGTTATGGTGCTTCCAACTATAATATCTCCTGCGTGATTAACAGTTTCGTTTTCATATAGAAGCTTAGCGCCGACAGCAGCCACCTCTTTGAGTTGAGCCCATTCAAGCATAGCCTCAAGCCAGCTGGGTGTGATAACTTGAGTGTCGTCGTTTAGAAACACCAAGAAGTCTCCCTCAGCGTGGGCGCTACCGAAGTTATTCATCCTTCCGAAAGCGTATCGAGGATCTGGATAGCGCAGTAGCTTACACTCGAATTTTCTCGAAACATTCATCAATAGCTGCGGCACCACGGTGCCGTGATAAACAATGAGAATCTCGTAGTTTCTATACGTAGTGAGGCGTCTCACGCTCGCTAAACAATTGCGCAATAGGTCGAACCGCGTCCACGTCGGAACGATTATCGTTACCATTGGGTCTCCTTGGATCTCAGATTTGACCCTAAACGTTCCAGAGTGTAAGCCAGGTCTGACCGTGCTGACAATGCCTCTATCTTTCAGGAATCGCTCAAGGACCTTTGCTTGTTCGGGGTCGTCACGAGACACCACTCCCTCAAGCACCTGCCTGCTGTACAATATCTCCGGAATGTGCAGCACCTTTCTCGCTCTGGCCGTTGTCCTCAAGACAAGATCATAATACTCAGACTGATCCCAAGGAAATGTGAAATCTTCCTGCCATAGATCTCTTCTAATAGCGTACAGATGTCCCACGTAGTTCATGCTCAGTAGCAACTCAGGCGACCAATCAGGCTTGAAAAAGTGGCCGAACCTGAATCCGTGGCCGATCTTGTCCTCGTCTGTATAGACCGCGTCCGCATCATTCGATTCGAACGCTTTGACGATCCTTAGTAAGGCCTCACCTTCTAGAATATCGCCTGACTCAAGAAACGTTAGAATGTCGCCAAAGTCTGATTGAGAAATACTGCTTGTTACATGTATTCTATCATCCCTCGCACGTTTCTCCGCCACGAATTCAGTTAGCTCACCCTGCTGGCCGGGGTCTGACACAAGGAGAAGCTTCCAGTTCTTATAGACCTGTTGAATAACTGATCCCACAGAGTATAGTAGGTCTCTAGTTGCAGTTGGAATATTCAGAAGAACGGTAACGGCCAGTTTCGACGAATGCCCATTTACTTTTCTAGCGGCGCGTTTGCGGCTTTCTAGATTTCTAAGTAGCCATAACTTGTAGGCGTAGTCTTCGTCCAGAGCGATCTGTTCAGGTCTTCTGCGCAGAAGTCTCTTCTTCAGGATTTGCCCTACGAAGGTTGTGCCCTTCTGGATGACGTAGAAGAATCCTCCTCTTCGACATACCGCATCTAGTTGTGACAAGATGATCATTTCTCTGTCATACTTATTCATTGTTGGAGGGATTGCAATCGATACGATCGGTCGCCAGCTGCTATCATACAGACGCTCCACTCTTTCATTCACTCTTTCAAAGACCACGTCTTCCTGCAAGACTTGCAGACGCTCCTCTGGCTCAGGTTAATAGACTAATCTAAGAAATTAAACTTTTAAAGCATGAAGCTGGCCGATGCGACATAATATGACAGGAGAACGCTATCGTCGGAAAGGATCCTAGACATCGCCTCCAACTCTGCCTTTATTGAAGGAATCCTAAGGATAAAGCAAGAGAAAGTGGTGCATTGCTCTCCAGTAGTCCTTCTATGGTTTTTCCCGTAATGTCGAGATTGCCTTGTTCATCGAATCCTGCTGTTCTTCGCTGTCTCGGTTTAGTTTGCCACTCTCAGAGCTCTAAAGCCTGTCCCAGCGCTGTTAGGAGGGCCTACAATTATGCGTCGCGCACCTATGCCTGGAATTTCAACAACAATGCCTGTATCATCTAGTGTTGGAGAGTCACTGGTTACATGCAGTCTTGAGGCAGGCGTTGCTGTTCCTATGCCGATGTTGCCACTGGCTGTCACTCTTAACCTCTCTGCGAGCGTTGTTGAGCCTGCCGCTGTGGTCCCAATTGTGACGTATGTGCCCTGCGCGCTATCAGTCCAGTTCTCAGCCGCATAGAACTCAAGGGTCGCCCTGTTGCCGGCTGGGAAGGATGTGGCTCCGTACCCTGCGCCGCCGTACCGCATCAAGAGATCATTGGCCTGAACCGCTGAAGGTGAAGCTAAGGTTCCACGAGCTCTCCTCCCTGAGAAAAACGGAAAGTTTCCAGAGCTATATGAGTAGAAGAATGCGCCTACATTCCTGTTCTCACCTTCAGCTCGAATAGCAATAAGCGAAGCAGGCTGACCCACAGGTATCATAACATGAATCGGCGAAACAGGTGAAGCAGCTCCGACACCCAACCAACCAATCTTATCAACCACGCTTAACGCAGTTCCAGAACTATTCTGCCATTCCTGAAGATTAGCAGTCTGGCCGGAGGCGCCTTGAGCAACCATCGGTATGCCGGATGCTCCCGATGACACCGATCCCTTTACACCGATCCCAGTATTGGATTCACCTACTACGCCACTACCGCTATTTGAATTTCCCCATACGCCACTACCGCCGGACGAAGCCAAGCCCCATATGCCATCCCCGCTGCTCGATCTCCCGTATACCCCAGAAAGATTAGGCGATTCGCCCTTTACGCCGAATCCGCTTTCGGCATAGCCAAATATTCCTGAGCCGCCACCCCCGTAAGTATTTCTAGCTTCAAATACAGGATACGCCCCTACGTCTCCTTGGATCGTGGTTGTGCTAGTGGCGTCATAATAGTCTCCTCCCACAGCCACGGGCTCGCTCTCTGCCCTTGCCCTAGGAATCTTGACCGTAGAAACGATAGCTCCTATAGCCGCGGCAGCGCATAACTTCAACATATTTCGCCTGTTAGATTTATCTACCAATTCTACATTCACCTCCCTAGATTTCAATAACAATTACAACATAGCAGGTATGTGTTATCGATCCGCTTGTGCCAATGATACTCAAAACATATACCCCACCTAAAGCTGTTGAATCAACCGATACCGTCAAGGTTGAAGTGACTTGGCCGTTAGCCGGAGGCGTAACTGGATTCAGGTTGAAGGAATATGTTATGCCGGTCGGCGCATCATCAATCCAGCTTCCAGACAAAGCAACATCTGAGCTGAAGCCGTTAATGGAATTCAAACATATTGAAGAAGCCTTAGACACTGTTCCAGAGGATGGCCTGACTAGACGAAGCACTCTCGGATTGGATAGAATAGTAAAGTCACCAGTCGCAGGAGAAACTACGGGTCCAGAGTAGGAGCCTGAAGTTGGCAGCCGGACGGTATTTGTACCGTCGCTGAACTCGAAATAATAGTCATGGCTGCCGACAGAGAGCGTTGTCGGGTATATGTATATCCCAGAGGAGGGTGAACCGCCATATTTGAGCATGTCATGTGAGCCGCCATCAATCCAGACACGCTTAACAGTCGGAGCCAAACCCTTAGGGTCATAGTAAACGACATAATAGCTGAAGGATGTTGATGTAGAACCTGAAGAAGGATCAACAGAGCCGTCAAAGAGAAAAGGATTGACAGGATTGAAATTGGCTGTTAAGGTTCCAGAGCCATTCACAGTTAGAGTGGCGGGGTTTGATGATGGGCTTGCAACACTCAGCATTCCGGAAGCAGCCCAAGAACCAAAAGTATAACCTGTCGGTGGATTGGCAGTGACAGTGTGCGTGCCCGTGTAGTAACCTGTTTGACCGTTAACATAGGTGGAAACCGAATCAACCGTAATAGAGCCGGGAGAACCAGGCCAAATAGCAGGATTCGTCATAAAAGTAACAGGCGAAGTAACATCTGAAATGACCGCAGCCTCTTGGTATATCCCGAAGAAGCCATATGTTGCGTCTTGGGTCATGTAGAAGTAGCCGCCGTACCCGCTGTTTACGTCTCCCCCGCTCGTCCCCCAACTATTCCTCACTATCCAGTAGTCATCACCTGTTCCTGGAGCTTGATCATCCCACCCTACAATAACAACGAAATGTCCTCCATAGGTTCCGCTCGGAGCATGCGCATAGAAGTAGTACTGCCAAAAAGTGGCGTCATACCATGGGAAATCGTCGAATACAGGCATCCAAACCATAACGGGGCCATGTGTATACAGATTGTTCTTGATGTTCGCCGTGTCCGTTGAGATCCAAGTCCAGGTGGTAATGTGGTACGTTCTCGAAAGATAGTCGGAGCAACGACCCGTTCCGCAGGGGGTCTCTGTAGCCGTATAGGGATTGCAGGTCTCGTCAGGCGCTCCCAAGTTCTTCAAAAAGTCTAGCGTAGAGCCAAGGTACCAACCCGAACAAGTTCCTCCAGAACATGACAGAACATTCTGCTCTGATAGGTCAATCCCCGTGCCTGGGTTGGCTATGTTGATCTGGTACTGGGCTTCCATGTCACCAACAGAAGCAAACGCCCAACAACTTCCACACGCTCCCTGATCCTTCACAGGGGTCATGTAATTGGCTCCGCCGAAGTAGCCATTCCAAGAAAATGAGCTAGGCACACCGCTCGGCGGCGGGCTTGTGCTAGCCAGGGCGCCCGCAATCGCTTCTGGCAGAGCACCGGTTCCATATGTTCTGTTCCAAAATCCGGAGACAGGGCTCCCACGGGTACGCCGGACAGCTGGAGTAGAGTCCGCACCCGTCGAAAAGCTGCCTGAATAATTAATCGAACCGTGAATGAGGGAGGTGACTATCAACAAAATCATAACAGACGCAAATGCTCCCTTGAGGTAAAGTATTCCGTGCAAGATTTCTCAATGTTTATATTGAGATTGATAGAAACAAAAACATTTCGTGGAAGGAAGTCGGGTAATGAAACCAGTCCTGGGTCGAGGGTTTGCCTTTGCCTTGCTCATTCTGTCTGCCACTGTGATTGGTCTGGTTGCCGAGTCGGCGACTATGAGCAAGACGCTCGGAGTCCCTCCTAGGCCTCCATATACCTGCCTGCCTCTCGCTGGGGGATGGCCTGAGGAATCGCTCGCACTCACAGGTAGGCTCGCATACGATAAGGGCGTCTACAAACTGGATGTCGAGGCGTTACTTGGGTATGTAGTTACACTACGTTTCGCTACCTCTAATCTTGAGACTTACGCACAGGCTCATTTGTGGCAACGCATCACAGTCCGGGGCCACTGGGACAGCACCAACCCAACGGTATTCGTGGTCGAATCCGTAATTGTATCGTGACGATAATAACTAAGAAACGACTTTCAAGGATAACGAAGTAGCAAGCTCCAAAATAACCAAGCTCAAATACATACTGCGATATGCAAAGTGACATAGAAGGCTGTCTGTGGTCTCGCATAAAGAAACCTCAAGAATCAGGTGTTTCCCTCGTCGTCAATACATTTAGCGGCAAACACACTTGTCTACGGATCGTCCAGGGGAGAAATCCCCTAAAACCCCCTTTACTTTGCGGTTTGCTCGCTACGCTCGCAAAGCCAGGCAAGTGCTAGAAAAGAATGGTGGGTTTGTTTACGCCTTTTTGGCTGCGAAGACCCGTGAGCGCCACGGCTTCTTATGCGACTGTTAGAACGCAATAACACACGTATTAAAGTCTATTTTCTTGTGTCACTTGCGAGATTGGATTCTGATAATCCTTTTCAGAAGAATAGATGTGATGGGAAAAGGGTGTAGGTTAAAGGTCTTGGATGATTTTGCCTCTAATGTGTAAGTTGCCTTCGCGGTCTAGAGACGCAATCTTTTCACCGGCATCATTCTTGAAGGCTAAACCAATCTTCTCGTCCTCGGTTACCCTGAAACTATTCTCGAAGACCAGGTCGCCTGGTGTTATGGTGACCGCGCGGACCAGTGCCCAGCGTTTAGAGGCGGTGCCTATGCTACCTGTGTTATCTGATGGAGGCACAACATTGCCACTGGCTGTCACCCTCAACCTCTCAGCGAGCGTTGTTGAGCCTGCCGCTGTAGTCCCAATTGTGACATATGTGCCTTGAGCTGTGTCTGTCCAATTCTCAGCCGCATAAAACTCAAGGGTCGCCCTATTACCGGCTGGGAAGGCTGTTGCTCCGAACCCTGCGCCTCCATAACGCATCAAAAGGTCATTCGCCTGAACCGGTGAAGGTGAAGCTAAGGTTCCACGAGCCCTCCTCCCAGAGAAGAATGGAAAGTTTCCAGAGCTATATGAGTAGAAGAATGCGCCTACATTCCTGTTCTCACCTTCAGCTCTAATAGCGATAAGCGAAGCAGGCTCACCAGCAGGTATCATAACATGGATCGGTGAAACAGGTGAAGCAGCTCCAACACCCAAGTTACCGCCAGGCGTCATGACGAAGCTTCTAATCGGAGCGCCAGTCCCATCTATCGCCGTCACAAACCTGGCACCTCCGGTAGCCCGCAAAGCAAACTCATTCGCGGCGGAGGAGTTGAAGTCGAAGCTGCTTGAATCCGAGAAGAGGAATGAGCCGTCATGCGCCGCATTGATCTTGGCTCTTCTCCCGGCAGCAAAGCTGTAATCACCCGCAGCAATGTTTTCGGCTCCCCCAGGGACCGTGGCCCTAAATCCGCTGGCTGTGTTGCTGTAGCCTCCGCCAACCGAGGCGCTATACCCGCTGGCTGCGTTGCTGGTGCCTCCGTCAACCGAGGCATCCGACCCGCTGGCCGTGTTGCCGTAGCCTCCGCCAACAGTGGCACTAACCCCGCTGGCTATGTTGGCGACGCCTCCGCCAACAGTGGCATAGAGTCGGTCTGAGGTGGTTCCTGCGTTGTCACCAGCCTGATTGCCTCTCCCGCCTCCTACTGTTCCATAATCATCTGTTACTTTGTTTATGTAGCTGCTAGAGCCGCCTCCGGATATTGTTGCTCCAACCACCCCAGTCGCGACAGTGTTGCCGCTGTAGCCTGCGACAAAGTTCCTGTCTGTATCATACCATCTCAAGTTGTCGCTGCCAGTATAGGTGTCTGGCGCAGTGTAATACGCGATCTGATTCGCGCCGCCAGCAGCACTAACCTTCTCAACCTGTCGCCCTAGCAGTAGAGCGCCCAATCCGCCCAAAGCAGCTACGCTTACGAGCTTACGAACGAACCTTCTACGATCAGAATTTTCATTCTCCAAACAAAATCACCTCCTCTCGTTCTTATTCACTATAGAAGTATCTTGACCTAGGTATAGAAGTATTCCGACCTACTCCAATTGAACGGGCTATTTAAAGAAAGCCGAATTACACTTATCTTCGCGGTTAACCGTAAACAGCACAGATATTTTTTCTCGGCAAACAAAGAAGAATAGGAATGGTGGGTTAAAGGTCTTTGATCAGGTCGCCTTTGATGTGTATGTTGCCTTGCTCGTCGAATCTCGCTATTCTTTCGCCCTTCTGGTTTAGGAGCGATATGCCTGAATGCTTATCTTCTGTGAGTCGGTAGCCGTTCTCGAAGATTAGGTCGCCTGGTGTTATGGTGACCGCGCGGACCAGTGCCCAACGCTTAGAGCCGGTGCCTATGCTACCTGTGTTATCTGATGGGGGTACAACATTGCCGTCACCTGTCACCCTCATCCTCTCAGCGAGCGTTGTTGAGCCTGTCGGAGTGGTTCCAATGGTCACGTATGTGCCCTGCGCGGTGTCAGTCCAATTCTCAGCCGCATAAAACTCAAGCGTCGCCCTGTTACCGGCTGGGAAGGATGTAGCTCCGTACCCTGCGCCTCCATAACGCATCAAAAGGTCATTGGCCTGAACAGCTGAAGGTGAAGCTATGGTTCCACGAGCTCTCCTCCCAGAGAAGAACGGGAAGTTTCCAGAGCTATATGAGTAGAAGAATGCGCCAACATTCCTATTCTCACCTTCAGCTCGAATAGCAATAAGCGAAGCAGGCTGACCCACAGGTATCATAACATGAATCGGCGAAACAGGTGGAACAGCTCCAACACCCAACCAACCAATCTTATCAACCACGCTCAACGCTATTCCACCACTATTCTGCCATTCCTGAAGATTAGCAGTCTGTCCTAAGTAGCCTCTAGCAACGACAGGTTTCGCAGCTACATTGCCAGCCTCCCCTATCACGCCTATCCCGCTTGTCGAGTTCGACTGCCCGTATACGCCATATGTGGTGCCACTGCTCGCGTACGCCGCCCCCAAAACGCCTGTCCCGTTCGTCGAGTTCGACCAGCCACACACCCCGTAGGTCGTTTTGTCCCCGGCTGGTAATGCCCTTCCTTCAACACCAAACCCGTATGTGCCAGAGGCCATTTCCCCGACCACGCCCCGGACGGTTCCAGTGGCTGCGGTTCCTTTCGCATAAAAGGTTGTCCCACCGCCGCTGGAATCTAGTTCTGTTGTTCCTGTGCCAGTGTTCACTATGTCGATTTCCAAAGCACCTGGGGACGCTTGAACTGTAGGTATAAGCGTCTTCTCGGTTGAAAGTAGCGCTGCTACGCCGCCGACCGCGCCGAGCTTCGCGAGTTTACGGATGAACCCTCTACGATTAGAATTTTCATTCTCCAAACAAAATCACCTCCTCTTCTTGCCGCTCAATTATAATAGGCAGAACTTTCGATATATAACGCGATGCATTGAGGATAATCGAGCCACCGCAATATACCCCGAAAAAATCAAGCCCAAATAGCTATTTGAAGAAAACCGAATTCACTTCAAATTACCGAATAAGGTAGCAGTTAGTCAATTACACGGTTCAAAAATTATTTCCGCGCCAAAACAAAGACCACCCTAACCGACTTAAGCCGACCATATGTAGAACCGAGTAACCGGACCGTGTTGAGTGTTCAAGAATGATGGATGTGGGTAGTAGGTTAAAGGTCTTGGATGATCTTGCCTTTGATGTGGAAGTTGCCTTCAGAGTCTAGGACCGCTACCTTTTTTCCTTTTGGATTGACGAATGCTAGTCCATCACCTTCCTCTGTGGCTTTGACGCCGTTCTCGAAGATTAGGTCGCCTGGTGTTATGGTGACCGCGCGGACCAGTGCCCAGCGTTTAGAGGCTGTGCCTATGCTACCTGTGTTATCTGATGGAGGCACAACATTGCCGTCACCTGTCACCCTCAACCTCTCTGTGGTAGCTGTTGAGCCTGTCGCTGTGGTCCCTATGGTCACGTATGTGCCCTGCGCGGTGTCAGTCCAGTTCTCAGCCGCATAAAACTCAAGCGTCGCCCTGTTACCGGCTGGGAAGGATGTTGCTCCATACCCTGCGCCTCCATAACGCATCAAGAGATCATTCGCCTGAACAGCTGAAGGTGAAGCTATGGTTCCACGAGCTCTCCTCCCTGAGAAGAATGGAAAGTTTCCGGGGCTATATGAGTAGAAGAATGCGCCTACATTCCTACTCTCACCTTCAGCTCTAATAGCGATAAGCGAAGCAGGCTCACCCGCAGGTATCATAACATGGATCGGCGAAACAGGTGAAGCTGTTCCAACACCTAGGTTACCGCTAGGCATCATGACGAAGCTCTTAGTCGGAGCGCCAGTCCCATCGATAGCTGTCACAAACCGGGCTCCGCCAGTGGCACGCACAGCAAACTCATTCGCGGCGGAAGAGTTGAAGTCGAAGTCGTCCCCATCCGCAAAGAGGAAGGCACCCATATGCGCCGCATCGATCTTAGCCCTCCTGCCTGCGGCGAAGCTGTAACTACTCGCAGCCGTATTGTTGTAGCCTCCCCCAACTGTTGCAGCATACGCGCTGGCTGTGTTGCCGGAGCCTCCGCTAACCGTCGCATAATACATGCTGGCTTGGTTGCCGGCACCACCGCCAACTGTTGCGCATGATGCGCTGGCCTGGTTGACGTTGCCTCCGCCAACCGTGGCATCACCTCCGCCGGCTGTGTTGCCGTAGCCTCCGCCCACTGTAGACCTATCGCCGCTGGCCGTATTGCTTCCGCCTCCGCCCACTGTAGACCTATCGCCGCTGGCCGTGTTGCCGTAGCCTCCGCTAACCGTCGCGTATTGTCGGTCTGAGATGGTTCCTGCGTCGTTACCAGCCTGGTTATAGGCTCCGCCTCCTACCGTGCCGTAATTATCCGTCACCTTGTTCGTATAGCCGCTTGCTCCGCCGCCGGATATTGTTGCTCCAATCGCCCCAGCCTTGACGGTGTTACCGCTGTACCCTGCGACAAAGTTCCGGTCTGTATCATACCATCTCAGGTTGTCGCTGCCGGTATAGGCGTCTGGCGCGGTGTAATACGCGATTTGATTCGCCGCACCAACAGCACTAACCTTTTCCGTTTCTTGCCCCAAGAGTAAACCTGTTATGCCACCTAATGCAGCTAGGCTTACGAGCTTACGAACAAACCTTCTACGACTAGTATTTTCATTCTCCATCGCCTAAATCACCTCCTCAAAATTTTAGGCTTAAGCTGAACGTCAATTAAAGTCATATCCGGCGCTTAGCTATAATTGTTTGCACCGTAATATGATCGGAATGCCGAAATGTCCAAAATGTTGTGAACCTTTAGATGAACTTAAGCCAAATTCTCCACAATGCAATGAAGAACAGGTCACAATAAATCTTTGATAAGCCGTTTTAACCATGTGTGAAAGACTCATTTTCAAAAATGAACAAGATTGCTTGTAATTTGCACTATGGCTTGTACTACAAACTAAGACTATTTAACGAAACTTGAAATGCTAGGATCGGAATACACTTGAAGTGTTAGAGTCTGTGGCCGTCTTTTAATCACTTACGTAATGTCAATTTTGCCAAGCAAACGTCGAAACGCATCTTCTTTCATCGAGACGCTGTCTTCCTTCTAAGATAGCGCCTAATTGCGTCTACTATGAACTTTGCGTTGTCGATGATTGTCCTAGCTTTCTCCGGAGTATAATACTCCATTGGTGTCAACCACCTATCAGCGACTTTGAGAGGATATCGGGCATAAACAACTTCTCTCTGAATCTCGCCTCCTTTGTCGATCAACCGCTCAAATTCATCCTCCCGTAGCCAATCAGGCCTAATCCTTCTGGTGACCGCAGCCAAGCCGGTGATAGCTCTATGATTTT
>Ga0209725_1000834_pt1 | contig 18194 bp, 13 predicted proteins | sample I18A1metaG_FD_184145 | JGI IMG/M metagenome (GOLD analysis project Ga0209725, IMG submission 184145) | Lake sediment bacterial and archeal communities from Gulf of Boni, Indonesia to study Microbial Dark Matter (Phase II) - ​I18A1 metaG... | ecosystem: Environmental > Aquatic > Freshwater > Lake... | reverse complement strand
AACGCGAAGCCTCGGCTGTACGTCCTCCTTCAGGTATTCTCTCGAATAGAAACCGGAGGCCTCGTCTGCCTCGCTTGCACCGAGGTTATACTTCTCATTATGAATGCGAATCATAAGGCCGTAGTTCGGCTGGTTGCCGTTCACCCACGCCTGGACCGCTGAGGTAACGTTCCAAGTGACCCAGACGTTTTTCTCGGCAGGCGCCAGAGTTGCCGAAATGACAGCGGAATCACTGACGGGTTGTTTCTTCCAAGTTATGGCGGACTCATTCCAGGCTTCCAGTACCATATGCATCTCGAAGTTCTGTCTCGACTCGGGCGCGAACATTTGATAGAGAGCCAGCTCGGCGGAGAGGATGCGCGCGCCCCGCGGGATGACAGAACCGTCGAACTTGATGTAAATCCTAGCCGGGCCTGAGACGTTCTGTACGCGGTCGTAGCTGTTGCCGACGTAAAGCGCCAGCCTCGAGCCATACTGCGAAGCCATTTGGTACATGCTATCCGCGTAGTCGTCGGCGACAGGGCCCACTGTGATCTCCACTACGGGAGGCGAGTTGGACAACGCGGAGACTTGGGGAACGATTGACAGCAGGATTATGAAGAGCATGCCTGCCAACTTGATAAGGTCCGCGAGAGACTTCAGCTGCGGGCACTCCCTTTGACCGGGCACGCTATCTTCATCGCCTCAAGATAACTCCTTACAGATGGCGATATACGCGCCGTTTGTTGCGTGGAAGTTCCACATTTTCCAGTTAGGTCCTCACGGGGTATGTCGGCGGCCGATCTACCGCTTTATAAGCGCACCTCATGCCAGCCCAGTGCACAGCTTGTATCCAAGAGATGCAAGCTCAAAATGAGCAAAATGAGAGAGAATTGGAAATGGATAAGAAATTACTTGCAGTTACGATAGCTTTGCTAATGGTTCTCAGTACAGCTTCAGTGATCAATCATCCCGCCAAGGCCGCAACACCCGAGGGTGTTAAAGTCTTCCTCAGACCTGGAGTCGAGGACGCCGATCACCCTGGGTGGAGCCAGACGTTAGGAACCCTGTACAACAATCCCCAAGAAGTGATCAACAAGTATCTCGACTATGCGATTCTTGCGAGCACGGAAGGTTCCCCAAGCATAGGGGACCTTCAGTTCGACTTTGCGATTGACAGCACCTTCTCAGGCATGATTTGGCTCTATATCCCGCCGGAATTTGTGTTCATGAAACCCGACGGCACCGAGACCACAGAAGACTCGGAGAAAGTATTCAACGTCTGGACGGACATCACAAATGACTACAACTTCATACAGGTAAGCACACGAAACATTCACGACACCTATGCGCCCGAATGGACCAGAATCACGATCGGCGAGTCGAGGGTCTTCCCAGACGACGATCCCGCTTGGTATGAAGGAATCACATTGGATCCCGGCACATACCACGTGCGAATCTTCAATCTGAAGGCGCCGATGGAGGCGGGAGTATACCACTTCAAGATCGGAATGGGTCCATGGCTAGAGGTGGCGCGTGCACCCAATTTCGATGTCAATGACTATCCGATCATCATCGTCAAGAACGAACTGAACCCAGCGTATGTCACCGGGGAAGTCGTCGTCTGTAGCGACCCTCACGCACATCCGCAGTCTGAACAGTGCCTAGCCTTCGATGCTGAGAGGTACGGCAAAGTCTGGTTGGAGGGCACGACCCCCGAGGGCAGAAGCGTTAGCGCTCGGTATTACTTCTCGCCGGCGGATTTCGAGGGATTCTCCTACAAGTTCTGGCTGTTCGGTGTCGCACCAGGCACCTACACAATCAAGGCATCCGCAGGAGGCTATCCGACGACAAACGGCGAACGTCTTGACGTGCTGATGGGACAGTCACTACACCTCAAGAAGGGACTGTGGCTCTTCCAAGGACCTCATGTGGATTTCACGGTCTGGTCAAAGCACGGGCGAGGCGCCATACCTTGGGCCAGCCTCTGGCAGCCGCCATACGGCACGAACGACCCATCAGTCCTTGACCTAGACAAGCCAAGACCGATCCTAGTTGACCTCTACGATAGCGAAGGGAAGCTCCTGGCCGAGACATGTGGCGTTCCTCCGGGAACGTATGCCGGCACAGTCAGGCCGGGCTGCGCTGACTATACCGTCGAGCCGGCCGTGCTCAAGCAAGCAACTTACCCCACAGATCCCCTGGCAGACAACTATGTTAACGTCATTGGCCCTGAGATCGAATACACTGCCAACGTTCCCTCCGACAAACCGAAGTTCATCAACGGCTTCGTGGCAGGACAGGAGTACAATCTCCAAGCTTTCGTTACGGGCTACGTGATGACCGAGGATGACGCGTGGCAGAGAAAATTCAAGGTGTCCGGCAACATTCACGTTGAGATGGACCTGAGGAGAAGCAACTGGTTCGCCGTCAAAGTTGGGATGGGCTTCGATCCGCCGTTCCCGACAGTTCCAACGACTCTGGCGCTGACTGCGACGGACAGCGCTGGGACCGAGAGGGGAGCCAACTCCCTGCTCGTTGGCGGTACAGTGATAGGTTCCTGTGAGGGCGTGCAAGGTTGGTTGTCGGGTCTCTGTACAGGCCCCGGGTCGGCGGGCGATCTGATATTCTGGCAAGACGGCTATGCGACATTCGGCCCTATTGTGAACCCGAACACAGGCCTGAACTACAACCTCGCTACGGATCCAATAATACTTGAAGGCTACTCGTACCGCTACCTATACTCGTCAGGATCTACGGACGACGAGTCTCTTGACAACCCCGGGTTCCGGGACTACGGATTCATGCCCGGCACCTACGAGATCGGTCTGCGCATGGCTGATATGGGCGACCCGACAGGAGTGATCTACAGCGGCACTGTGCCGGTCGAGGAGAGGACATTCATAGAAGGCGTCGGCTGGTACACCATCAGAGAAGGCCAACCCAATAAAGGCAGCATAGCACTCTGCAACGCCCCCAGCAGCATCCAGTTCGATACACGCTCCAACAGCCTCACCGTGACACTCCGATCGGTAGACTGGCAGGCCCCCGCCCATGTGAAGCCCTGGACCTTCCCAGGCGCGGAAATCACCTTCACAATATTCTCAGGGACGGGAGAAGAGTTCATTGAGCACGCACACATAGGAGACACTGAAACCGAGACCATCGATGTCTCAATCTACGGCATCGTGCAAGACGACGGAACCATCGGAACGTCCTACGCATTGAAAGACGACCTCTACGATGCGGTGACGGGATTGAGAAGTGATCCTAGGTGTACTATCACTACGGACACGTTCGACTACGACGCATGCCTAACTGTGAAGTACACTGGATTGGACTATTGGTGGGCTTGGTCGTACGGTCCAGACACCGCCCTAGACAGCGTCTATTCGACGAGCATTCCTCCTGGCCAGTATGACTATGAAGTCCACACCTTCGGCTATACAACGCGCGGCGCACGGAGCGGCTATGGCAACATACTCACATTGGGAGGAGATGCTGACATACAAGTCGACATGATCCAAGGCGGACAGATACGCGTCATATCCTCCGCGTGGAAGACACTGTACACCGCTGGAGTTCCCTTCAACGGCTGGGTCAGAGTCGAGGTTTACAACGCCAACGATGAGCTGGTCGGCGCATCGGTCTACGGCATGGCAGACCCGAACCCACTGGCCATTGCCGACGGCCTTCTAGCCTACGCCCCATGGGACCCAACCCTTGACTTCAAGGTAGTCAACAGCGAGCCGGCTGAGGGCGCCGGCAACGACGCTGCCCCCGAGTTCGGCTTCGGCCAGCGCGCCTACACCTCGCTGTACTTCTGGGGCAAACCTTCAGTTACCTTCGCTAACTACATCAACACGAACCCAATCGACGCCAACAGGCTTGAAGTGCCAGCATTCCAGGACTTTGCGTTCGATGTCTATGGATTCAACCATTACCACGGCGGCCCCTCGAGCCGAAACCAGGGCTTGTGGGCGAACGGATGGGACACCACAGACGGCGTTATGCCGCATGACCATGGCCTTCGCGGCAGCAAGGACTTCCCAGGCGTCACGGGCGGCGGCCTGTACACGGTGAAGATATGGGCCTTCGACCCGCGCGGTCCCGACAACGAGATCGGAACAGCGGATGACTGGCAGTCCTACTACCAGATCGAGGAGTTCACGGGCGTAGAGGTGCCATGGGGAGGCGTCGTCACCGTCCACCCAACAATCCAACAGTACGGCCGCCTAGTAGGCGACGCGAGATGGGATGACCAGTTCGGTAACGCACGCCTGATGCCCTGGCTCCAAGTCAGCGCATCCGGCGAGACCACAGTCGTAGCGTACAGCGCACCCATGGTCGGCTCAGGTGCTGCCGACTCTGAGATATGCTTCGGCGTATCTGGCTTCGGAGGCGCGGCCGCCGGTGACGTATGTGAGCCATCCTTCTTCGCGTGGGTACCAGACGGAACCTATGATGTCAGTGCGCAAGTGACGGTGGCACCGCAGGTGCTTAGCGCACCCGGCGCGCCCTTCGTCGTCGAGATCACCCATGGCTTCGCCACTTCGCTGGACATCGATACGGAGCAGACAGGCGTACCAGTGCCAGAGTTCACGCTGGCACCGCTCGTAGCACTATCGGCACTCGCAGCTTCCGTGTACGTACTAAGGCGCAGACGCAAATAGAAGAACCGAGAGGGATCCCATGCGATCCCTCAACCTCCTTTCTTTTTCTCAAATCAAGAGCCGAGAGGCAGCCGGTAGGCTGTTCCTGGTGATTCTTGTTTCGGTCTGATTCAAAGCCGTAAGGACAACGTGAGTCTGATTACGCGAGTCGGCCGGGGAGGAATCGTATTTCTCCGTGCTCGTTGATTGTGAATTCGATCCACTCCTGATAGTGGCCAAGTCCTCTGGCTTTCTTGATCTTCATCCTTCTCTTCGTCACGCCGGCGGATTCGTACAAGTCTAGCTGGATGATACAGTCCGCTTCGTCCTCAAACTTCGTCAGGGCTTCGGGTTCGATCGAGGAGCTGACCGTGTAGAGGAATGAGCAGTTGTCGGCTTTCACTCTCGCGCCATAGTACCGGACAAATTCGAGAGCTTTCTCGAAGCCTGCCCCCACTACGGCTGGTGTGATCGAATCCAAGTACACGTCGCCTTTGCCATCCACTTCCGCAAGGCATGCGGAGACTTGAATTCCAAGCGCGGTCAAGTCGGTCGCGGACGAGACTTGATGCGTCTCCGTTGATTGCCCGCCAGCCAAGCCAGTGTAAGAGTCCACAAAGCGCAGGTTCCCCTTCTTCTCTAACTTGTCTGTCTCTATTCCCAGCTGTCTCAGGGCTGCTCTCACCCTTGCCGGAAAGTCGACGTTGGTCACAAAAACGCTCGGCCTGTCGTCGGCAAGTCTCTCGCCCACTAAGCTGTAGGTCATCTGAGTCTTACCGCTTCCGGGATTGCCTGAAATCATCATGATACTCGATGAGGGCAGCGCACCTCCAAGTAGTGTCTTGAAGTACCTAAAGGAACGAGGGCGCCTTGTTCTGCTACGGCGGACCGTGTAGATCCCGAACGTTGATGTGACCGCAAGCGCCAGAATTGCAAGCCAAGTCGTCGTCGGAATAGTCAATGCTATTGGAACATTGATCTGCATGGTCAGCCTGTCATGAGAGTGCCTTGCGTCTACTCGGTAGTGAATCGACGGTCCCTCCACCGAAACCGTGTAGTTCCCAGCCGCCATCTGCTCGAAAGTCACTGAACCGTCAGGCCCTGTCGTCCCCGATGCAATGGTGGCGTTTCCTAGATCCAGACGGACGCTTGCCCCGGCCAACGGGGATCCGAATATCTCGTAGCGAACGAAGATCGTCCAGTCTGAGAATGGCGCTTCTAAGCGAACCATGTCGTGCCCTCGAATATCAATGCGATCCGCAAGCACAACCTCAGCCCCCTTGTGGTCCATCACAATAGAGAAGACTCCGACTTCGAGGCTGGATGGCGCCGAGAGATGCACCAAGCCCTCATCATCGGTCTCGCCTCGGTCCACAATGGTCGAGTTGAGCAGGATCGAAACGGCGGCGTTTCGTACAGGCCTCTGGCTCAGGTCTGATACTACAACGGTCATCGGATAGAACTCTGTTACAGTGAACTCCGTATGGCCCGTGTACGAATTGTTGGCCGTGTCGATAGCCTTCACAGTTGTCCTATATCGGCCCGCCGGGACGGTGAAGCCCAGCTTGAATATTGAGCTGCCAGCCTTTGGGTCTTCGCCGGTGAAGACCATTTGCGCCTCCGAAAGGACGAAATACTCCGTGCTATTCGTTACCGAGAGCGTGACTTCTCTTACGTCGTGGCTCCCGAAGACATCCACGACGTCTACCTTGGCGGTCAGAGAGGCTGTTCCTCCTGCCCCATTCGCGGGGAAGACCACGGACACACGTTCGCCCTGACCAATGATCTGAATCGCCAGGCTGATCGTATCTTCAACTTGGATCGTCAGGCTCGTCGGCGTCGCAGGGTGGTCCCATAGCAGAAAGACTGCCGTTGGAGCCGCCGGCGTAAATTGCAGGTCAAGTCGAATTGATGAGCCCTTTGAAAGGATGTGGTCTACCCCTCCAAAACTGAAGATCCCGCCCGAGGGGCGTGCTTGACGAATGCTCGCTGAGACATTCGCCGACCGAATCTGAGCAACCGTACCGTCAGCGAGCAGTTCCAGGACGGCAACATACAAGGTTCCTTCAACATTTCGTGCTGCCTGCAACCAAACATTAACAGCGACACTGCCGAAAATGTGTAGCGAAGCAGCCAACGGGGGGACTAGCGTGAATGACACAATCTTGCTCACATCTCCAGCGTCCCTTTTGCCCGAGACTTCGGCAATGGTAAGCGTGCGTCCTCCGACTGATGAGGCGCTGCTATCCGAATGTGCATACAGAGTGATGTTCTTTGTCGGGCGAACAGCAGGCGATGCCATCGAAGACTCGCTGGGAACCGCTGCTAGGAGGACTAGAACCAACAATACGGCGCATATTGCTAGTCTCATGCCTCGCGGTCCACTGCCCCCTGATCACATGGAGGCTGAAATATAACGCACACGGAGAGTCCTTTCGTCGGGAATGACCCGCGGTCGGGGTCGAGCCAGATCTGGATCGGGGTTCGGGTCAACAACGCTTCTCGAGCGAGTCCACCTGAAGATCAGATAGATCGTGGGCTCAAGGATGACGCCGACTCGTACGGTGGATGTGCGAAATGATTCACTGGAGTTTCTCCCTCAAACTCTTATAGCGTGCACTGCGTTACGTTTTGTTGTACGGTGCGCTAGATGGAGAGAGTCTCAACCGGCGCCAAGGGCTTAGACGAAATCTTGGGAGGAGGCCTGCCGAAGGGAAAGACCATCTTAGTCGTCGGAAGTCCCGGATCCGGAAAGACAATTCTCGCGGTTCAGTTTCTCCGAGCCGGAACAGACAATGGTGAGAGGTCACTTTACGTGGCGCTGGACGAGAAACCCGAACAGGTGAAAGAGAACGTCTCCGCGTTCGATTGGAACCTGGACCAGCTCGAGGCGGAAGGCAAGCTAATGTTCATCGACGCGACACCTTTCAGAAGAACCAAGTCCCTCTCATTCGGGAAGTACGAAGTCCAAGGAGTCCTGCCTCTCCAAGAGGCCATTCCGGAGATCAGCCTGGAAGGCCTCATCCAAGTAGTCAAGCGGGTCTCGGAGGAGGAGAGTGTCGGCAGGATCGCTGTTGATCCGATAACCTCTCTCGTCGTACGTTACCCCGACCCAGCGAGGAGGAGGCGCGCAATCCTGATGCTCTTCGACGCCCTCTCATCCACAGGGGCCACGTGTCTCGTGACGACCGAGTTGAGAACCTCCATGCTCGCCCGCAAGTTCCAGCTTGAGGAATTCCTTTCGCAGGGGGTTCTACTATTGCGAACCGGAATCCACGCCGGCAACGTGGTCCGCGCGATCCAAGTCGAGAAGATGAGGGGCATCGCACACGACCCGCAACTTCGACCGTACCTGATCGGCCAGAACGGCATAGAGGTCTTCCCGAAGGACAAGGTCTTCAAGTAGCGTCCCTCTTGACGGAGAAGGCTTGTTCTGCAACGGCTTCATGCTCCCGAGACTGCAACTCTGGTGCAAGGCGTTCCATGCGACGCCCCCTGCACGAACCCGTACGAGATGTTGCGCATCGTCAATCGTATCTGTCAAGCGTCGCCAGCCAATATGACATGCGTAGCCCCCAAAAGGATCTCAGCTGACCCACGATGAGGATGCGCTAGCGCAGTCTGCTGAGGATCTGCTCTTCATTGCTCTCGATATCGAATGCCTCGATACCCTCTGTCTTCGCGATTCTCACAAGATTCTTGTCGGCGGAAACGAGCAACTTGGAGGACGCCGTCTTGCACGTGGCAACTTGGAGTGCATCCGCCTGATAGATGTGGTGCTTGAGTTCGATCGTGTATGTCTCGATCAGAGTGTCCACCGCGAAAGGAATGATCGCCATGTTCCCGAGCCGGATCAGCTTCGCACACTCGGCCAGGAAATTCATCAGTGTTCGATGGAAGTCTTCGTCGTTCAGAAGTCGCCTCGAATGGTAAGAATCGAGGACGCCGAGGGCTTCTCCAACGTTCCACAGGGAGATGAGGATGCGGTGCGCTCCACTTTCTGCCTTCTCGTAGATGATGTCCGCTGCCCGGGATCCCTTCTCCTCAATGTACCTCTTGACAACGCTACTCGTGTCCAAGTAGACGCCTGGATCGCTCATCCCGCATCTTCCTCACGGTCTTTCCGGCAGACGTAGCAATTCTTGGTCGACTTCGGGAGACCTCGTCGAGGGAGGGGTACCTGTCAATCTTCAGATTCAGTCTAGCGGCTAGGGCCATGATCGTTTCAAGTGGAGAGAATGCCCGCAGCGCGTCCTCGATCTCGGCGCTCATCATTCTGGATGTACCATGCTTCGAGGTGGCCAAGTTTCTGATCTGGTCTAGTATCCGGTCGTCGACGAGTATGGTGGTTTTGGTTTTCGCCAAATGGGGCTCCTTGGAAGGTTAACCATTCAACCATATAACCTTTCCATCCGGGCTGTCCGCTGTGGACCAAGGGCACTCTTCGGACTATTGGCTACCTTGCCTCTCGCAGCGATGGCTTTGCTTCTTCAAGGAGGCGGTCGAGTTCGTCAATCGCTAGACAGCCTCTTAAGAGGCTTCGTACACCTAACCAACGCTTCTGAAGGGCAGGCCTGATGAGAACCCCCTCTTCAGTGGCGACCAGTCTAACGCGAGAGTTTTCTCTGATTCTGAACGTGTCTCTCAAAGGTTTGGGTATGACGATCTGCCCTTTTTTGGCAACCTTCGTATCAAAGATTCTCTGATGCAAGTCCCTCTCACCCTTTGGATGGAATTTCCTACTTAAGCCTCTCACCAACCTTCCCCAGCATCGGCCGAAGCGCTATTCAGATCCATCTCTTAGACAGAGCCTTGAACTTTGTCGAAGTGTGATTCGATATATCTCATTTATGGAGATAACTGAGACGAACTTGTTCTTGTTCGTCATGAGCTCAAGACTTGTTCTCCGTTGACCGGCCTCGCTCGTTGAATCGTAGTGCTGACAAAGAAACGTGTATCGTACACAACGTCAGCCATCCTCTTCCCTCATCTTGTCTGCTCGTCTGTTTTTCATGTGTCCTGTCGCGAGCCCAACGTCTTTCCGGGCCTGCGCGTCGTACATGTTAATATACACGTTTTGTATTACAGGGGGTGAATATACGATGAGCGAGATAGTGACCCTCAGGGTAGACGAGGAGACGAAACGCAAGATCAAGCGGTACGGCATACCCGTGAGTGAGGTAGCGAGAGCAGCGATAATCCGCGAGATAGAGCGCCGGGAGCATGACGAAGCTCTGCAAGCCCTGAAGAGAATGAGGCAAATCCTCAGCAAAGTGGACATCAAAAGGGTCGTTGATCATATCAGAAAGGATAGGGCAACTCGATGAAATTTCTGTTCGACGCAAGCTCAATGCTCGAGCTGATCAAGAGCTTCGACGAGGAGAAAGCGCTTCACATGCTCGGTGAGAATTCTATCCTTGACCTTACGAAGTACGAAGTTGGAAATGCGCTTTGGAAAGAACTGGTGTTGCACCATGCCATTGAGGAAGACGAGTTCCGGGAGTTTCTGGATCTCCTTCGAAAAGTGGTGCTCCGTACGAGAATCTCGGCCGTAGACCCGGAAAAACTTACAGATGTCGGGAGGGTTGCTGCAAAGGAGAGGATAACGTTTTACGATGCAAGCTATATCATCGTCGCGAAGATTCAGAATCTAATGCTGATCACGGAAGATGGGAAACTGGCGAAAGCGGCTTCGAAGCACACGAAGACAGCCCCAATCAAGAACATGCCCTCTTCTGATTCGACCCGCAGGTGACAGTCTTAGGCGCCATTCCGGCACGGGTAGCCACGCACGTGACGAATCTTATGGGGTATGCATCCGGCGTGATCAAGGCTATGGTCGCTCGCAGGAGTGAGAATGCGAGCGGAGTGCCACCCGCAGATGATTTGTTGCATAGCAGAAATGCCCGTCAAGAACGTCTCGTGTTGTCCCTCTTTTGGAGATTGTCAGATATAGAGCACCTGTCAATACATAGTTCTTATTCGCAGATATCGGACCGTGCGAAGCATCCGCTTGCACCTACTCGGTGACGGCGCTCGGTGGGTGGAGCGTTGTTGCTAGTGACGGGATCGGTCACCGTTGATCCCGGAAACCCTTAAGTCAACTATGCTTGAGCCTTCAGTGAGGTCTACATGAGTTGAAGCTCAAGAGCGTTCTGACCGCATTCTTCGCGGTCTACATAATCGCGCTCAGCTTCATACCCCTCGTTCACGACGCACTCTTGGCCCAAGCTAGGTGGATGGGCTACGGCACGGGCGCCTACCAGTACCAGAATCAAAACTACTTCGTCCTCTTCAATGACCCGTACGACGGCAGTAGCAAACCCCATATCCACGTGAATCCCGGCATTGCGCCGGCCGCGCGAATTAGTCTGCTCGAGTTCAGCGATTGGACGTCCTGGGTGAACGAGCATAACCTATTCAACGAGTTCAACATGACCGTCCGAGCCAGTCCGAGCATTCTTACTGTCACATACGCTAGTCCGGAGATAGTTGTACAGAAGTTCGTGGAGGTTTCACCAGACGGCGTCAAGGTCACGCTGGAGTCCGCGAAAGAGTTCAAAGCTCATCTGGAACTCTGGAGGTGGGTCATGGCATCCATCAACGGAATATCAATCAAGGACGCGCCCAAACCTTTGGCGATCACGCCAACTACAACGATTGAGTTTACGTTCGAGGACGAGCGCCTCCAAAGCCTCGGGCACGGAAACATCATCCTCTCAGCGCCTCCGGCTCAAATTATGATCTACCCTCATGAGAAAGGCTTTAACAAGATCACGATAGACTTCGTGAATAGCAGAATGGTGTTCACTGTATCGGGTTCGATGGAGGCCGCGGGAAGTCCGTCTCCAACTTGGGACTACACTCTATTACCTTACGTCCTGCCCGTGGTTGCGGTATCGGTGGTCGCGCTGTATCTGCTGGTCAACAAGTATGGAAGAACGCCCAAGGATCGTGCTACTGGCCGTAGCAGTTAGAGTGGCGATCGCGCCATTCTTCATGCATGCCGGCGACTTGTATACGATCTACGAATCGAGTATTATGTTGCTCAATGGTGCGAACATCTACAACTTTGTCTACGCCAAGACTCTGCAATTGCAAAATGTGACGGGTCTTCCGGTCTTCTTTGAAGGATATGCGTATCATCCGCTCTTAGTCTTTTTTTTCGTCCCGTTTTACTGGCTCTTCACACTCATCGCTGGCCCGAATCCCGTGATGATTGACGGCCACTACCCCTCGGTTCCTCTACTAGTCTATCCGTGGACTCCCGTTATGCTCTTGCTGCTCAAGGTTCCAATCATCTTGGCGGATGCCTTCATCGTCTACCTGCTCGCAGGGACAGACGCAAGGAAGGCGAAGATCTACGCCTTCTGCCCGTATGTGATATTCATCTCAGTCGTCTGGGGAATGTTCGATGCGCTCGTGGCCGTTTTCCTCCTAGCGTCATATCTGATATCGTCTCGAAACAATCTGCTTTCTGGAATCCTCTACGGTCTGAGTTTGATGAAACTCTACACGGTTGTCCTGCTACCGTTGTACGTAGTTCGCCTCCTCGGGAGATGGAGGGCGCTTCTGGAGTTCCTCGGCGGGTTTGCCCTCACGCTACTTCCGGTGGTCTACTTCCTCATCGCTAGCCCAAATTCGATTTGGAACGTGCTGGTCACGTTTCAGGGCACGAGGATCATGGGCGGCGTCAACATGTACAATTTCATCTGGATCGTTCAGGATCTTCCCTTCGACCTACTAGTCTCGATGATCCCGAACATTCTTCTCATCGTTGCTCTGCTATTCCTGATCCCGAGGTTCGGTAGGAAGGCGCCTCTTCTCGAGTCGACCCTCGCGATCATGTTCGTCTATTTCCTATTTGGAAAAGTCATAAACGAGCAGTTCCTTGTCTCAATCTTCCCGCTGATCCTGCTTTGTAGAGAATGCGACCACAGACTGTGGGTCGCCCCGTTCGTCTTCATCTTCCTGAGGTCGCCCTTCTACTACTTCGCGCTACCCATACTCTGGACGAGTCCTATCTTCTACTCGTACTACGTTCAGGCGGATTTTGTATGGAGGCAGCTACAGGCGGCGGGGTACCTGATGATACCCATGTATGCGGTTGGGGTCGCATTCTCGCTCGCGATCTTCTGGAATCTTCTGCGGATCTTGGAAAGCACCCGCGCCGCTGTACCGCTAGTGCCTAGTGCCGCAGCCGTTAGATTCCGCTTGATGACCGGTGGTCTGACGAGATTGATCAGGAGTCCTCTGAGCTCGCGCGAGCTTTCTCGCGTGCGACTCGCATTCTCCTCAGGTAGTCGACGGAGAAGCATGCCATGGCAAAGATAAGAATCACTATCTTCGCCGCAAAGACGACGTTGATCGCGTATGGGTTGGCCGGCCACCAGTTCACGATTATGTCGGGATTCTGCAGCCCCTGAACGGACAAACCCGCGGACCACAGGACGATCTGGTACATGACCTCGAAGCCGCTGACCATGACCAGGAACCACGAGAGAACGTAGATAGACTCGAAGGGAAAATCTCCCATCCTAAGAAACCTGTATCTCGAGATCGGCGAGTTCAGACCGAAAGCGTACGAGAGAAAGAACAGATAGGTGAACAGCGTGACGGGTTTGATGACGAATCCGGGAAGAGGGATCTCAGCAAGCACCAGGTTCTCGCCAACAACGTACGGCGCGCTTGATCTTACAGAATACGCCACTAGGACGGCTATCGCTAGTAATCCTAGGCCGATGGAAAGAATGTTGTTGATGTTTCTAGGAATCATGGGATGCGAGACGGCCTGAACCGGCGCAGATCGAACTCTCGGCATTCCAGCGCGCTCAAATTCTCTTCCAGCTGATTCCCCCATACTGATCGCGCTCCTGTTCTTCTCGGCGCAGTCACCCATTAAACTATTTTGAGGCTCTTCTGATGCCGCGCTCACAACTCCTTTGTTTCCCTAAGCCAAAGCGCCTGTTCATTGACAGCCGATCCTACTGTCACGAATGTAGGGTTCTTCGAGGGATTTTGCGAGCGAGGTGGTCCCTGCTAGTTGTTCCTGCTCTGTCAAGCCGGCGGGGGTCGGCGTCTTTACTACGAAACGGTGCACGTAGCCTACGTGCCAGCCGGCCGCGGACGCCTGAGCCCCTAGAGTTACACTGAACGAGAGCCGCTCGGGGATCTTCCAACCAGCGTTCTTGTACTCCCCGGCCACGTCGATCCGCTGATACGCCCACCGCCCCGACGGCGTGGCGAGGAAGACCGTGCGAGAACCGGGGCCTTGCTGCGGCTTGCGAGCCTCCTCTGAGAATATGAAAGTCAGCATATTTAGCCCATCATTCGTCTGCACTCCGAAGATCGTTAACGGGGATTCTGATTGCTGCTTGTTTGAGAATTCAAGGAATACCCAGACGCCCACCTCGCTATCCCGTAACGCTCGCAACCTAGCGCCGTCAATCATCTGTTTCAGACGCACGTAGACGCCTATGTCGTCTACGCCGCCTTCGAAGACCCGAATCTCAAGGCTTCTGTTCCCGGCCAGCACGGTCTGCTCCAACACGACTTGATCGCCAACGCCTGTGACAGAGTCCAGCTCCCAGACCAATGGCCTCTTGTGACCGGAGTCTCTATCCGAAACCCAGAGATCAAATGTGGGGTCGAGGATAGCAGGAGGAGGATATTCCGGTCTGCTCCGGAGATAGTTGAACGCAATTCCCGACACAAAGATCAGAAGGATGACTGACAACACAGCAGTCAGCTTCCTTGCGAGTCTCAAACTACATGCGCACCGCTTTCGCTTGTTCGCGCTTGTACCACAAGATCAAAGAGACGAGCATCAGTGGCGTCCAGTAGATGATGTAGTTGGTCAGTGCCCTGTATGAGAACCACATGACGATTCCTGGGAAAATCCAGAATACGTAGCGCAACTCATCGAAGTATACGTAGTAGTCCACGATGAGTGTCACAAGAACCGCTGCGACGAGCACGGTGAAGAAGATCTTGTCAACGTGAAGAAGGCCTATCTGTTCCAGCAACGAAAACCCTTGACTCTGTATCACGAGGTCCCCCGTCATGGGTGTCAGCACGTTCCCAACCCAAGCCGCTGGACTACCAAGCATGAACGGTAGGTTCACCCCAAGAAACACGGCAGCGGCCATTCCGGCGAACCTAGCTGTCCGTACGAGCCTATCACGAAGTCCCATGTCGTCCGCGGCCCTTACCATGTAGATCAGGAGGAAGGGAGCTAGGATCCAAGGCGTCTGCTTCATTGCGCAAGCAAGGCCGTAGAACAACCCCGAGACAAGCGGCTTTTCCATATTGAACGCAGCGAACACTAGCGGTAATACCCATAATGCATCCGTAACGCTTGCTGCGGTAAAGTTCACCATCAGATCTGAACCCGCAAACAGCGGAAGCAGCAGCATCGGCCTCAGCTTTCTGGGTCCTTTCACATAAAGCGCCAAGATAACGCCGATTTCGAATAGGACAAGTACCCATCTCATGTCCTTAAGGCCGAGCCATACGAACGGCACGAACACGAGGAAATGCAGGGCCGGGTACTGAAATGTGTGCAGGTACTCGCCAGAGGTCAACGGTGTCAGGTCAGATGGCTGAACAGCGAACATATCCAAGGCCTCTGTCATTTGATGAGTGTAGGGGTTGGCGCCCTCTCTCGCAAACATGATGGCCGCATAGTGGCTGTACGCAAGAACGTCGGTCCTGTACGACCCGGCGTAGGCGATCCTCGCAACAACGTAGACGCTCGTTACGGTAGCCAAAACCAGCGGAAGCAAGGGGAGATCGCGCGATCTGAGAACAATTCTGCTCGGCATGAGCGACATCGCGATGACGAGTATGGAAACCCCGTAGACGATTAGGGTAAGAATAGCAACTTCTGGATGCGTCCCTGTTCCAGCCATCCCCCTGTTCCAGTCCTGAAAGCCTTCGTATAGGGCGAATTGGCCGGAGAACAGAAACGCCAGTCTGAGGATGAAAACCTCGTCTATCGAGAAAGGAAGCGAGACAGGCTTCGTCACCCCTGCTGAGCGCCCTCCTCGATGTCTCTCTCACCTTTTGCGCGCAGTCCGACGCGCTCATCCTCAGGCTTTCTTCTCTTTCTTCGGAGGCGTTGCCTCACAACTTCGTAGATCGGAAAATTGAGGATGATCATTGCAGCTATTGCGATGGTGAGCCACGCGAATAGGACAGTAGTTTCGGTCCTTCCCGTTCGGAAGAATGGTTGAGGAGACATAATGCGCCTAACTTGTTGTGTCTCCCCGGTTCCGACCACAATGTCACGCCATATGGTGCCGCCCGTATCTCGGCTAACGATCTCGAAGGTTGTCGTACCATTTCCGCCAGTCATCAACCAAACATAGACTCGAGAAAGATCGATATTGACTTCCAAGATCAGATCCGCGTAAGCTTCGGTATCGTGGAAGTCTCCGAGCCCTTTGAAGAATGCTACCATGTCGCCCCTTCGGACGACGGTTCGGTTATATTCCGTATCTGGCCATGGGAGCTTGCGTCCCGCGTAGAGCTCATCGTCCTCATCCTTTCCCAACATCCAGTCGATACTAGCCACGCTCCTGATCCGGAGCCCATTCGAGTTCGTACCGTTGAGGTCATCGAAGAGTATTCTGCCCCAGTCAGCGTTCGACCGAATAATCACCCTCGTAAGGGAGGCCTCACGCCATCCCCCGGGTGCCTCTGTCTCTTCAGGCCTAGCTGTCAACCGGGCCGAGTTTGCCGCCAAACTGAGACCCGCAACCTGCGAAACGAGCAGGACGAAAAATACAAGGGCCAGACACTGTCGCCGCATAGGATGCCACATCCTGCTCTATCCCGCCATCGCTTCGGCACGCGAGCTGAAATTCTGATGGCCCAAAGTCGTCACGGGCGTCTGAGCCGTTTCGGCCACTGCGGGTCTGAGCGCGGCTGAGAGTCTTCCCTCGATGTTCAGTACGATGACGAGGAAGGCAACGATCCATATGGGGAAGAGAAACTCGCCAATTGAATTGTGGAACGCATCGAGGTCGTTTCCGGAGGTCGCATATGCGTAGCCATAGTATGATATGATGAATATCCGAACGACATTCAGGAATACCGTTCCAGCGACTCCTGCAGTGGCGTAGATCAGTTTCCTTCTCGCAGGCGCGTCCAGCTTGGCTGCGAGGAGAATCATGACGAGTGAGTAGATGAGCATACTGTGAACGCCGACGCTTGGCCAGAAGACAATCAACCTGTACATCCCATGCTTGCCCGCGATCGTTAGCACATTGTTTAACCCGTAGATTGGTAACCCAAAAGCCGCCGAGAGAAACGCAACGCCGGAAACGATGAAGTTTGCCCAGAACTGGAGAGGGCCAAGTGAACCGTAGGGGAAGAAAGCGTCGAGAAGGTACATGACCAGCATCCCTCCTGAAAAGACAACCGCGGTGAGAATTCCAAGAATCGCTCGGGCGCCGAAGAATGCTGTTGCGAGTCCCACAATATAGAGCACCAGTACGGTGTAGTCCATTGCCATCAGCCAGCTATTGCTGACATCACCAGAGGCCCCTAGAACCCTACCAACCCAGTACACGGAGTCAGTGAACTGACCATCAAGTACAACCGCACCAAAATAGAAGAGAGCAAGTGTCAGGAGGATTGCCCCGGCAATCTTCCGAGTTCTGTTCAAGCGTGAAGGCGCGGTCTTCCGAAAATCCATCAACTCGAAGCCTAGGAAGAAGAGAACAAAGAAAAGCCCGCCTCTTCCAAGCTTCCCGAAACCAGCCCAGCTTAGCCCGAACGTTTCGGGAGCCAGCGCGAAGAGAAAAAGAACAGGGATGGCTGCAAGAAGAAGGAACAGGTCAGCGGTCTTGAGTTGAGAGGGCAGGCGTGCTCTCAGGGATCCCGTCAGGGAGTGCATCATGTCACCGGCACGTTAGCCAAAGCGTTGGTCCATCGCAAATGCTGCAAGGAAAACTCGGCCTTAATTTAAGGCTTGCAACGAGGACGGGAACCGATCGAGTCTTATGACCTTGACCAGCCTGCGACCACATGGAGAATAGTCCCACGTCCGGGATTGTACCGCCTCAGGAGCTGAGGACGGGGACAAGTCTGCAGACAGGTTTTTGCGTCGAGAACGAAGTGACATCCCAAAGTAGATCAGGCTTGCACACAGGATTGCTAAACTCGTCATTAGCAGCACTTCGAACCGCAGGAGAGTCGCATCCTGTTCGACATGTTCTACATCTTTCCATGAAGCTGTGATCTTCTTTGCATCATCTATCAGAACTCTTGATGCGGGTGAAGAATCTGTCGAGTCCCCAGACCATCCGACGAATACGTGCGTCTTTTCTTCCTCAACTACTAGTGAGGGCCTCACTAGGAAGGGTGCGGTGGAGTCTTCATCGTGCCATCCGGTCCCTGTTGTTTTGCCGAATGGCGATGTGACGTTCAGGTAGTACTGCCGACGATAGATCGCGTACAAAGACATGTCAGTCGACGTGATCATGCGCAAGCTCGGAGAAGGCGTCGTATCATTCCACTGTTGAAAGACCGCGCGTGACGTGGTGCCTAGGGGTATGA
>Ga0209725_1000833_pt1 | contig 18206 bp, 15 predicted proteins | sample I18A1metaG_FD_184145 | JGI IMG/M metagenome (GOLD analysis project Ga0209725, IMG submission 184145) | Lake sediment bacterial and archeal communities from Gulf of Boni, Indonesia to study Microbial Dark Matter (Phase II) - ​I18A1 metaG... | ecosystem: Environmental > Aquatic > Freshwater > Lake... | reverse complement strand
CCCGGTAAGTTACCAGTGTACCTATAGGGGGGGTGGGGGTCGCGATACGCTGCAGAATCCTCCCGAGTTAGCCCGGTCTACGGTCAAGGATCATGACTTGGAGCGAGAAGTTTTCAGAGTAGCGGTTTCAAGTATGGCCGGGTGTCCAGTTTCGAGAAGCGAGCGAGCTTGATGCTTGCTCCATCGCTTGCGATTCGGCGGATGTAGTCTCCCGCCCGTTTGTCGGTCCACCAGTTTGCCCCGAAGAGGTTCTCGAGCTTGCGGTCAAATTCGGCGGCGCGGACTGCGGCGACGATGTAGCTTGGCGAATACAGGTCGTAGTCGGGCATCACGTGATGAAGCTGCCAATACTTACCCGGCAGCCGTATGCCCGTGAACTCTTCGGTGTACCGCTCGTAGCGGTCGTTCGCCTGTTCCATTGAGAGATTCTCTTCCCAGAATTCGATCTTCATTAGCGAGTTGGCGGCGTAGAACGCCAGGAAGTACAGTTCCATGAACCTCGTTCGCTCGAAAGCCTCCTCTGCGACATCCTCCGATACTTTGAACTGCCTCATCAGGAAGGCCTTTTTCTTCATGAGGCGCTCGAGGAGGGTTGAGAAGATTTCAGCCACCCCGTTCGGAATCGTATATTTGTCCCAGTAGGCGGCGTCCTGTGAGACCGCGATGAAGTGCATCCCGTGTCCGTGCTCGTGGAATGAGCTCTCTATGTCCGTGAAGGGCTTCACCGGACGCACAAGCAATCGCACATCATTCGGAATCTGAACTACGAAACAGATGGGAGAAGTATGCTTTCCCGGTCTTTCCTCAGCGTCTGTCTGCAGCTTCTCGACCTTGAAGCCTAGTTTCGTGAGGATTCGTTTTGGCTCCTCAGCGGCGTTGTAACTCCTAAAGGCTGGATCGAGAGGTTCAAAGATCTTCCCCCGAAAGTAGTAGAGGTCGTCGTAGTATTCCACAGGTCTTCCGTTCAGTTCCTGCGAGTAGTGTTCTAGCAGTTCGCTGAAGGACTTCTTGGCAGCGTGACCTAGCGTTCTGACGAGATCTTTGAGCTGGCCCAGGGATACGCCTTCAAGTTGTAAGTAGAGTTCAAGCGGTGACATGCCGTAATGTGCCTGAACCTCTTTGGACTTGTCGAACATCCCCCTGATAGTAGGCGTTACGAGATCTACCTTCTGTATGAATTCGTCGAAGACCGCCTTGCGATCCGAAGAAGTCTTCGCTTGGGCGTTGAATTGTCTCCAGCTGTTCCATGTGACCGGTCTACCGTTCACCTCATAGGCTTTTGAGACGAACTCCTGCTCTCGCTTCCGATAGAGCTCAAGCTTAAGCGGCGTCTTCGAGGCGTCGGCGACATCGAAGACCTTTCCAAGGAAAAGACGTTTCGGCTCCTTGAACTGTGACAGAAAATCCTTGGCCTGGTCTATCCGTTTCTCAGCCACTGACTTCATGAAGGACTCGCTGTAGGTCAAGCCGTTGAACTGGCGCCATTCCTCATTCGCATAGGCGACGTACAACGCCTCATCAACTATGCACCAGCTGGACAGATTCATGAGTCACGACATCAGATTGCGAAGAGAAAATGTTTTCTTTACCTATACCTGTTCACGCGAATCCGCCAGTCCCTGCACGACCTCTAGGATGCGGCACCACATCATTTTATGATTGATCACGCTACATGTTAGATGCGGCCGGAAGGGCCGGACCAAGGGTGCGTGAGGACCAAAGCCTCCACAATGCCGTGGTCCAGAACCGCTGAGACGCGGTGGGCAGCCTGGTCTAAGACGGAGACGAGCTCCCGATCTCGCCGAAAGCCCCCCAAGCCTCTAACCCGGGTCCAAATCCCGGCGGCCGCACCATCTAGACACTAATGTGTAGACACTGAACTGTGACCATTGGTTGCGATCGGCGTGGCGCATACGAGGAATCTGTCAAATGAGAGACCAGCCCCAGGTGCGATCAAGACGGGGATCGGGTTGCCAAGGAACGTTGCGACGCTGCCGGCGTCTATTGCCATGATCGGCGAGAGGAGGCCAAGAAGAAGCATCACGGTCACCTAGTCTCGGAAGGTTGATCCAGCTATTTCCTCTTGTAGACCCATGCTACGGAGGGCAGTGCGACAGCAAGATACAGCAAATGTACTATTACTCTCGCCCATTCAGCTTTGATTGTGTATCCGAATATGACTACGAATATCGAACCCACTATACCCTTGTGATGCAGAGGACTGTCGCTTGGAATATTCAGATCATATGCAGTCTGCCCGAGCCGGCCCCATGAAGCAGACCCAGTGTATTCCACGAGTTCGTGCATTCCGTAGCCAGCCAATCCTCCAGCCAGAAGTATGAGCAAGATGCTTGTGAAGTAGAAGAAACGTCGTATGTCAATCTTCATGCCCACTCTGAACACTGCGTAAGCGAACGCCAGGGAGGTCAATATTCCGAGAGACAATCCCGCGGCGGTTCCGATGGTATCTGTGACAAGAAATGGTGTCAGGAATAGCACGGTTTCCAGGCCCTCACGAAAGACCGCGATAAATGCAAAAGAGGCCAAGCCAAGTGCGGCACGACGGGTGGCAATAGCCTCGACCCGACGCTCCACGTCAGCTCTCAGGTCTCTACCTTTGGTAGCCATCCAGAATATCATTGAGGACAAAACAGCAACCGCGATTAGTGCTGCAACTCCCTCAAAGAGAGCCTGAACGGGCTTCGAGAGAAGGCCATAAACCAACCAGATAGACAATCCCAGAATGACGCTTGTCACACTCGCCGAAACCACGCCCAACCATATGAAACGCGATAGGTTGCCCCTATCAGTCCGAGTCAGATAGGCCAGTACTATGGACACTATGAGGGTAGCTTCCAAGACTTCCCGAAACGCGATCAGGTATTGACCCAGCAACTCAGATGCCCTCTTGCGGATGTACGGAACTTTCTAGTCATTGATCTCACTTCGTCTCATTCGCCTAATTGGTACTACGAGACAACATTTCAGTGTCGAGATTGCCAGTTGTAAAGTTGAAGGCTAATCTAGTTCGAGAGAACCACTGAATTATGGACTGTCACGAACGTTGGTAGGCTGAATCGGTACTGAGGAGATGCTGATGGGTTGATCTTCGAGACCACGCTGAGAAAACTAGAGATAATCTAGCATCTGGATGAGTGAGCGCACGGCGATGCGATCTTGGAATCATCGGTCAGGACCACAACGTCTTTCACAAGTGGCCCGTCATTATGATGGGTCTTCCAGGCCGGTACTGCTTGTATTCAGAGGTTGATGTAAGATGTCCAGGAGAAAAATGATTGCGCTTTCAATGATCCTCCTTGTGGCCATTGCATCTTTGTCTGCAATATGGTATTTGGTTACTCGTAAAAGCGTGATCGAGAGACCGGCAAACGTCAAGAGTATTGAGATCGTTGTCCTAGAGTCTTTTCCGGTGCAAGTGAATGTAGTTGCACGTGGAGAATTTCCAGACAGCTGTACGGGGGTTAGCGATATTACAGCGAGGCGAGAAGGCCCCGGCTTCTTCGTCACTATCACAGCTAGTCGGCCATCTGACATAGTGTGCGCGCAGGTGATCACACCATTCGAAAGAACCATTCCTCTTGATGTTGTCGGATTGAAAAAAGGATACTACACCGTGGACGTGAATGGAGTGAGAGGCACGTTTGAGCTGCAAACGGACAATATGATGCAAGATATTGGCTTTCTGGAGGGCAAAGTCGAGATAGGACCGCTCTCCCCCGTAGAACCGTGCAATCTCGCACAGGATCAGATTGCCCAAGCCTACGAAGCAAGAAAAATCATCATCTACACCTCGGACAGGTCTGTGACAATTGCCACAGTGTCAATAGATCCAAGCGGCAACTACAGGGTCGCCCTAGCCGCTGGCAAATACCTTGTCGACATCAACAGAATCGGCATGGATCACAGCAACGATGTCCCCAGAGAAATAGTGATCGAACGTGGAGAAACTGTGAGCCTTGACATTCAGATTGACACAGGGATACGGTAGCCCGTGATTGATGAGTGGCGGAATCAACCAACAAGAATAGGCTTCGCATCTCGATCCCGGTGATGTCCAAGTAATGGACCGTGATCCGGCTGCTGGTACCCCGGCGTGAAGACTCGCACACATCGGTATGATCCCGAAGGTTGGCATCTTCTCGGCGTGTGTACACTATGCGGTTTCTCTCTCATGATCTGATTATGGCCCCTGGGAAATGAGCATTCAGAGTTTCTTGCTCTGCCCGTATTCTCCGGCGTCATGGTAATTTGCTGCAAGATTCTCGATGAGGCCCTTGCTTCAAGATTCACGCTCTTTTGCGTCCTCACTTGCATCAATGTGAACTAGCTGGCCCCCAGGGGGCGTTCCAAGCTTGCAGCTCGTCGCCGGGAGACAGATTTGTCGGTCAGTGCGCACTTGTGCTGATCCAAGGTCCAAGACTAGCAGAATGATTGGTCGAATGAAGACTGCACTGAAACTTGGAGACGGCGGACGGTTGTGTTGGGCGGCAAACGTCTGGCGAATAACTATATTGTGCTTCTTCCTATTGCGGGCACTCTGCCCCCAGATAGATGGACTCACATGGATTCGATTATGATAGTCGCAATAGCTGTCGGGCTGGCGATGGATGCGTTCTCCGTTGCCATTGGGGCTGGAATGGTTATCGGCAAGGTCAAGTTTGGTCACTATTTGCGGCTTGCTTCAGCCTTCGGCTTCTTCCAGTTCATGATGCCGATTCTCGGATACTTTGCCGGTGTCTTCGCTGAGTCTTTCATCGGGGGATATGATCATTGGGTTGCTATGGCGCTTCTGGCCTATATCGGAGTGAGGATGATAAAGGAATCATACTCGGCCGAGGGGAAGGGTTCAAGCGTGGATCCTTCTCGAGGACAGATTTTGCTCATTCTTTCTGTGGCCACTAGCATTGACGCTCTGGCAGTAGGAGTAAGCATTGGCGTACTTCGCGGTTCGATAGTGCTACCTAGCATAGTCATCGGCCTTGTGTGCGCATTGTTCTCGGCGGTAGGGATTCGAGTCGGCAAGGTTGCCGGATCCCTTCTGGGAAGGCGAGTTGAGAGAATCGGTGGTTTGATACTAATCGGAATCGGAGTAAAGATCGTTCTAGAGCACATATTGTAGCGCGTACCGAACAGGTTGCAGACTCTCCACAATTCACGTCCATAGTCAAACGTGCTTCCGTCGGTCGAGATGCCGCATCACCAGTTGGAGAGGATCCGCGATTCCATCGACATCTGCTTGCAGCGCACTTAGAACAAGTCACAAATACTTCTTGCTTAGCACAGTCTAGTCATTCTGAAGGAGCAACGGCGGAGCTGCCGGCGATTTGGTCTCTCAAATACTGAATCCCGGCGGCCGCACCATCTAGACATTAATGCGTAGACATTGAAGTAGACTACTGGTTCAAACATGGGTGTTCGCACCAAGCGAGTAAGACCAGGGCTTTTTCGCTGGGGATATGTCGGCGCGTTGAAGTCAGCGGCGATGCTTGATACTGATAGGTTGGAATAGTTCCGCAAAGTTTGAAACAGCGAACGGCTTGTCCAATTCGATTGGTGAAGGATGTGGGATCCAGACTACTGAGCATTGCCTGGAAGATGATATTGATTGCCGATGCTTGCGTCTTGCTTTACGGTCTTATGGCGATTCTAATGCCTGAAGTGCTGAGCGACGGTTTTCGAACCTATACCGGTCAAAGCTTGTCCGCTTTCCTCATCACTAACCCCAAGACAGCTGAATATGTACTACTGCTCGGTAGACTCTTGGGGGCGTTCAACGCCGCCTTCGCCCTCGGGGTCATCTCAATAGCCTTGATGAGTTTCAGGAAGGGTGAGGTATGGTCTTGGTACGCTTTGCTGATTACCAACACCGTAGGATATCTCGCGCCAATAACCTTCGATTGGACCATCGGATCAATAGGAATCTTTGAGCAGTTGGAAATGGTCTTCATTGCACTAATCTATGCGGCGCTGGGGATTTCCGCGAAAGACATTCTTGGCAAGAAGCAACATGACTAGATGCCGCAGCAGACAGGTTAAGTTCAGCACAGCGGCTATCATCAGGGTCACTTACCTAGGAATAAGCAATGTCACTCCTGAAACGATTTGGCGCAACCCGACTTGGAGTGTGGACGGTCAAGCATATCGTTTCACCTCTAGACCGTTGGATCTACAAGCGTACTGGTGGTCGTCGCGTATCGACCGGACGCGCCCTCGGGCCGATTCTGCTGCTCACGACGAAAGGTCGCCGAACGGGAAAAGACCACACACATCCGGTTTTCTACCACCCGGATGGCGTGCGGCTCGTGATCTGCAACGTGAATCCAGGGTTCGAACGCCCAAACCCGTGGACGCTGAACCTACGTGCCAACCCGATGGCACGGGCCCAAGTGGGAAAAGAGATCCGCACGTACCGGGCCCACGAAGCAACCGAAGATGAGGTCGAGCGTTACTGGCCGAGATTGGCTGAGACGTGGCCTGCCTATCAGACGTTTTACGACAGAAGCGGGCAGCGCACTATCTTTGTGCTCGAACCGCTTTCCGATACCTAGTCCTTCGCTTCAGGTTTGACTCGTGTCATCTGATGTGGAGTCTCATCCGAAGTCGGCCGTTCGGTGGCCGATTCCTTTTTTATGATAGCAATGATGCTAAAGCGACCGGAAGAGGGAAGGGACTGTGGAATGACTAGAGCTACGACGAAACGACACATGCTTGTTCTCTATTTTGTTCTTGCGTATGCCTTCTCTTGGGTGATCGAGATCCCCCTTGCAGCTGTGGCTCAGGGCTTCCTCAACGTGCGAATTCCGGTCGCCTTGCATTATCTGACGGCGTTCGGTCCGCTGCTCGCCGCATTCATCGTGACAGGAATCGGGGGTGGATCTGAGGGTATTCGTGATCTAGTCGGGCGAATGCTCAATTGGCGTGTCGGGCTGAGTTGGGTGCTCATCGCCGTTTTTTCACCGTTGGTACTCTTCGTGCTTGGGGCAGTAGCAGGTTACGCTGCGGAAGGCTCGTGGCCGGACATCAGCCTTCTTGGAGAAGTGAACTTCCTTCCTTACCTGGGAATCGGCGCTTGGGTACTGTGGACACTAACTAGCGGCTTCGGGGAGGAGACTGGGTGGCGTGGTTATGCGTTGCCGAGGCTGCAGAAGAATAGGAGCGCGCTTTCCGCAACGTTGATTCTTGGAGTATTCTGGGCACTTTGGCATCTGCCCGCTTTCTTCTATCTTCCCAACCTGATGCAAATGGGGCTAGCTTCCTTTCCGCTGTTTGCGGTTGGTGTTGTGATAGGAGCTGTCTTGCTTACGTGGTTGTATAATAGCACTGGCGGGAGTATCCTGATGGTTTCCTTGTGGCACGGGAGTTTCAATTTCGTCACAGCCTCTGGAGCAGGCCAAGGAATTGTTGCTGCCATCACGAGCAACTTGGTCATCGTCTGGGCTGTGATTCTGATCATCGTGTTCAAGCCAACCAATCTCTCGCACAGAGCACGGCAAGTACTCTGAGTCGCTGGGGAAAGAAGAGTGATCTTTGAAAAGCACACACCCTACTAAAGGAGAGAGGATGAACATGCCTCTCATTATCAAGAAACCCATGACGATGATGCTGACTCTCGTGGTACTGCTGTCGCTTATCGCACCAGCCATGGCCCAGGAAAACGGAGTGGCATCGGACGGGAAAGCACCCACTGCGCCATTGCAGGGACAAGGCCCGACCGATCCGATTGAGTTGGAGGCCTTCCTCGATGAACTCGTAGGAAGGGAAATGGAAGAGTACCACATCGCCGGAGCGGCCGTCTCTGTCGTCAGGGGTGGCGAGTTGTTTTTCGCTAAGGGCTACGGCTATGCCGACCTAGAGAACGGTCTCCCGGTCGATCCCGAGCAGACGGCCTTTCGCATTGGTTCCACCACCAAGCTGTTCGCTTGGACGGCGGTGATGCAGCTCGTCGAGCAGGGAAAGCTGGACCTGGGAGCGGATGTCAACATCTATCTCGACTTTCGTATCCCCGACACCTATCCACAGCCGATCACCCTCAGGCACCTCCTGACCCATACGGCTGGTTTCGAAGACCTGTATGTCGATTTCGTTACGCTGGACAGTGAGGACCTCCTTCCCCCGGGCGCATTTCTGGCTTCTCACATCCCGGCGCGTGTTCGTCCGCCCGGCGATTGTGCGGCCTATTCGAACTACGGCGCAGCCCTGGCGGGATACGTCGTGGCACGAGTATCGGGACAGTCCTACGACCAATACATCCAGGAACATATCCTCGACCCGCTGGGCATGGCGCACTCCGCGGCCCTTGCGACATTGCATCCGAATGTTGGCGCGCATCAGTCCGTGGGATACCTGTATGAAGATGGCGCCTTCCAGGTATTCCCGAAGTTTTACGGTCCATCGGATCTCGCACCGATGGGCTACATGGGTGCCAGCGCTACGGACATAGCGCGGTTCATGATCGCACACCTGCAAGACGGCCGCTACAGCGATGCCAACATTCCCGAGACACGCATCCTGGGAGAGTCCACGGCGCGGCAAATGCATACCACCTTGTTCACTCATGACCCGCGCCTCCTAGGCACGGCCTATGGCTTCTTCGATTTCAGCGACAACGGCCAGCGAACGATCGGGCATAACGGTGAGGCCGAGCCGATGCATTCGCTGCTGCTGCTCTTGCTCGACCAGAAGCTGGGTGTCTTTGTGGCTTACAACAGCCTGGATGCTGGAGCACTGACCACTCAGCATCTTGGATTCCAGAGAGCGTTTTTCGACCACTATTATCCCGCGCCTGCGGTCGATCCCATACAACCTCCGGCGGATTTCGCGGAGCGAGCCGGTCGCTTCGTGGGCAGCTATCGAATGACCCGGAGCGCCTATACCACCCTCGAAAAGTTCATGGGGTTCTTGGGCATAACTGTGGTAGAAATCAGCGATCCCGGCGACGGCACGCTGGCCCTAGCAACGCCGTGGGGAGAGTGGCGATTTGTCGAAGTGGGGCCGCTATATTTCCGCCAGGTGGACGCTCCGTTCCACATCGTCTTCCGCGAGGATGATCGGGGACACATCACCCGCCTCTTTACCGACTACACACCCCAGTTTGGTTTTGAGAAGTTGAACTGGTACGAAACGCCCGGCTTCAACATGGCGCTGCTCCTAGGTTGCGTCTTTATCTTCCTGTCCATGATTCCCGCGGCGTTGGTCCGCGCGATTCGAAACCGCCGCCTGACCGGTGAACGGAAGCCCTCGCCTCGCGGCGCCCGCCTTGCCGAGCGGATCATCCAGGGGATCTGCGTTCTGAACCTCCTGTTCGTGGTCGGCTCGATCCTGGGGAACAATCCGAGACCGTCCTTCGGAGTCTCCTTGAACTTCCAAATCGTGCTAGGACTGGGCGTTCTGTCTGCCGTGCTGACAGTCGGAGCGCTGGCCTACACGGTACTGGCCTGGAAGAACAGCTACTGGGGCGTTGCCTCCCGCACGTATTACTCGTTGGTGACGGTCGCGGCGGTCGCTTTCATCTGGTTCCTGAACTACTGGAACCTGCTCGGTTGGCGCTACTAGCTGGCATACGTTTTCAAGGCTTTGCAACGCTGATCGGCGACCACGTCATGTTCCAAGGAAAACGTGAACTGAAAGTCGGACCATGGACAAAACTAATCGTTCTGGTAAAAGCCGAGAGAGCCGCCTGAAGACCATGGAACGAGTCTCTGACTGCCATCGTCAACGTTTTTTCTGCGTGGTCTTTCTCGTACGGGCGTCGCAATTTGAACAAGCCACAAATACCTCTTGCCTAACGTACTGATCGTTCTGAAGGAGTAAGGGCGAAGCTGTCGACGATTTTGTCTCTCAAATGCTGAATCTCGGCGGCCGCACCATCTAGACATTAATGTGTAGACATTGAATCTCCAGTCAAATCTATTATTCGGATAGACCGCCACTGCTTCGACACGCAATGGTATGACGAACATGATTTACGCTGGATTTCGGGAGACCGAAACGGAGTAAGAACGAGCCGACTTTGAGAAATCAGATCTGTTCCAAATACTCCGTGGAAGTCAGAACACAACTTGAATCCATGTTACGCGACGTGGACTTCATCGCAGGCGAGCTACCTTACTTTCCGAGTCAGCGAAACGAAGAATGAGAGAGCAAAACTCAGAAATGAAGGAAGCGCATCAATGAAGCGAGGGCAGTGGGTGTGAAGCGAATTGTTGCTGTTTCGGTCCTCGTTGTCTTGGTCTTCGTTTCGGCATTCACAGTATTCTTTGGCTCAACCTTTCTTACCGTTCCGCAATCGAAGACAACCAGCACTTCACCGACTAGTTCGCTGACTTCTGCGGCCGTCATGTCGACGACCTCTAGTCACTCCCTGTCATTGGCTCAGAAGCCGCTCATCTGGTTTGCACCTCAACCTGCTGTTGTTGGCGGGTCTTTGGATTTCTCGGCTCTCTTTACGGACGCTGCCCCGTGGGCCAAGGCCGCCTCGCATGTTCAGGTCTTCAAGTTTTACGGGTGGAAGTCTGTGGGTGGTCTTACATCTGATGGGGAGCTGGAGCAGATGATATCCGACCTAAATCGCCGGGGAATCGCAATTGCTTTGGAGACAGGCCCGCTCACCGAGACTACTACTTGCGGATCTGGAGTTGAAGGCTTCGGAGGACCAGAGGAAGGTGTGGGCTTTGTCCTTCGGATCAAGGCTGCCGGCGGCGTAGTGCGCTTTGTTGACCTCGACGAACCCTTCTTTTACGGAAGTCTGTATTCTGGGCCCAACGCCTGCCACTGGTCGAGGGAGGAGATTGCAAGACAAGTGGCCACGTTCGTTCAGGCGATCAAGCGTGTGTTTCCGGATGTTGTCGTCGGCGATGTTGAGCCTTTGCCGACGGGCATGCAAGTTGGCGATCTGAAGGAGTGGGTGAGCACCTATCGCATCGTCACCGGATCTGACCTGCCTTATTTTCATCTGGATCTAGATTTCTCACATCCTGATTGGCCGGAGGCTGCGAAGGAGTTGGAAACGTTCACGCGCGGTCGCGGCATCGAATTTGGCATCATCTATACTGGCGACTACAATGATGCCTCTGATGCGGAGTGGGTCGCTCATGCTGAAGAGCGGATGGTGACTTACGAGGCAAAAACGGGAGGCCGACCGGATCATGTCATCTTCCAGTCTTGGCAAGACCATCCGGACTACTGTCTACCCGAAACCGACCCGACGACCTTTACCTACCTGATTAATCGTTACTTCCGCACTCGGATCAAGATGAGTCTCTCGATCGGCTCATCCCAAGATCGTTCTCTGGAGGGATATGGGGTACTCAGTGATGCGGCTGCTCTACCGCTCTCAGGCAGATCAGTCGAATTGTCTTTGACACCTCTGGACGGACCTGGGCAATTCGCCGAGTACACCACATCTGGCATCGTCCCCAAGGGTGCCAAGGAAGCGGATGTCGGTTTCCGAGTGAACACGGAGTGCGGCTGCGCGAGTACAAGCGACTTTGTTCTCTACAATGTACGCTACATCCAAGGCGCGGAGACAGCCAACCGAGTGCCCAACGGCAACTTCATCCGGAGGCTGGAAGGCTGGGGCTTCTGGGGTAATGGCTCAGCCCGCCTCGAAAAGAGCGACCGGGGCGCTGGACAAATGCTGCACATCATAGCGAGTTCCGCTGAATCCGCCGCCATCAACTCGGCCAGTTTTCCCGTCACCCCGGGCGAAACCTATACGTTGAGGTTTGCGGCGCGTGTGTCTCCGAGGTCGATCGGAAGCGGGTACTTCGACATAGTCTTTCTTGCCCCGCCCGAGATCACGCGTGAGACGATTACATTGAAGCCTGCCACGATCTCGATGGCGACCCCGAGGACCGATGAGCTCGGAACATATCACTTCATCCTGAAAGAACTCCTGTCAGGTACCTTTCTGCTGGAGGCTGAGTTCCCGGGTGATGACGTGCATTGGCCTGCATACGCCGCTGTAACGCTCTCGATCCATTCCTGAAGACTCACGGCGAGAACGAACAGCCTGCGTCACTTCAAAATGGAGACTATCATAGGTGAGTTTGCAACACCTCTGAGGGGCGATCACGCATAGACCGCCAGCGCTTCCTCAAGGCCCATGCGTCTCAGGTCCTTCATCTTGGAGAGAATGTCTTTGAGCGCCTCATGGTAAGTGAATCTGTACTCTTCTGCTGGTTCGATTTGGTGGCCAGCAATCCATTCGTTGAAACTCATAATTTCCACCGTTTTCTTTGTGCTACTTTTGTGCTTGAACCCAGTGTCGTCCTGAGGAGTTCACGACTCAACTTGCACCGATGGAATCAGGATACACGAAAGGACTGGGTTCCATGCCCGACCAATTCGCATCAACAATTGTTCTGACAAGGAGTCGTCTAGAGAACAATCACCACGTTACAACTCGGTCACACCAAGAGAAACACACATTTTCAAATGACGGTTAGTGTTTCTGCCCTCTTTCAGGAGGTTCTCGATTCAACTACAAGGTGCGCATGAAATCTCGGCGGTTTGAGGGGATCGCCGAACCAGTTGCCGATCCGGCTCGCATAGCCGACTTCACCGAACTGCGGTTGCGCGGACATCCGAAGATGATGGGTACCATCCTGCCAAGTTGGCCATTCCGATCATCCGTCCGGCACCTGGTTAGCCTATAGGTTGACTGCACGCGTCCTGCCTCGAAAGTCCCATGCGCTGCGGGCCCTCGCTCACTTCTAATCTTGAAGATATAGTCCGGGGCGTGTCACATCTATTAGTGGGCTTGTGGTTCGATCTCGGGTTCTCCTGGAGCGGACGACTATGAAAGTCAGAGATGTGATCCGAAAAGAAGAGGGACAGTTGCTGGTCTACGCGTGCCTGTCCGGCATAGTGCTGGGGTTGACTGCGATAGCCTACTCCATTGACACTCTCGTATTTCGGAAATTACTGGGAGGGACGAATCCGATAGTGGTGGGCCTCCTCATCTGCGCTGTGGGCTTCTTGCTCTTGACGGTCCTCATTTCCAGAGGCTGGTTCTGGGTCTACAGAAAGGGGAATCTGAACGGTCTTTTGTACTCCTCCGGGCTCGCAGCTGCGTTTGGCTTGGTAGCTATCCTAGCAGACTATGCCTTGCGTTTCTATGCTGCCGATATCAACGTGCGGTTCCCCGAGTCCCTGCTGTTCTACCCAGCCATGGGGTTCTATGCAGAGATCCTCTTTCAGGTCCTGCCTCTCACCCTTGCCTTGATCATTCTGAGCCGGTTGTCCAAGGGAGAGGATGGTTGGAGGAACGTCTGGATCGCCATCCTTGTTGCCTCGCTGTTCGAACCTGTTTTCCAGGTGTTGCCCCTTGTGTCGGGGCGATTCCCGCTGTGGTTTGCTTTCTTCGAGTTCCTTCGCATCTTCTTGATCATCGTGTCCCAGCTGTCTTTTTTCAGGCGCTATGACTTTGTCACCATGTGTTGGTTCAGAATCGTGTACTACTTGTTCTGGCACATTTCTTGGGGTTACTTGCGTGTGGGCTTGCTCTTCTGATTCTGGCTCTCACAAATATGGGCAAGGCTGTTCAGAACTTGTTCGGCAACGGCAAGATTTCAGTGTGGAGAGTCTGTCGTAGATTGGGTAGATGAATCCTGTCGATTCTATTGCTACATGTTTCTCGCCGGGTAGGGAGTCTATGAAGGTTTGGAGGTTGGTGGTTGGTAGTCTCTTCTCGGTTAGGAGAGTGCCTGATGGTTCGAATATGGCAAGTTGGGATTCTCTTTCATGCACGTCCGCTCCAATATACAATGCGGCCGGTTGGGTCATATCCTTTGATTTTGTCCCCCGCACTTTCAAGGATAGTCATAGGACTCACACAAAGACGGCGACGCCTGACGACAGCTCAATCGATAGAGGAGACTCACAGTTCCTCGATCATCGAAGACTAGGGGGCTGCACTTGCCGTGCTATTGGAGAAGAAGCTTGGCAACGACATGACCGATGGGCATAGAACGTTTGACTTGGGAAATCTACACTCCGAGGGTGGATCGTTCAGATGGAAGAGAATGTCACGTATCGCTTAACGTCTCGTCTACCTGATGCTCGCTGTTCTTGTCCGACGGAAAGGTGCTGGCCGAACTCTCGTTGTGGTTGGAAAGCAGCAGATTGAGTAGGATCAGAAACGAAGCATGAACATGGAAGAGCGGAATATGAAGTTTAAGAAGGAAGAGATTCCGAAGGAGATGGAGACCGAGGATTTCGTGATGCACGAAACCGCCATGGGCGGTATGAACGCGTATTAGACACGAAGAGCAGATGCTTTTAGCCGAGTTCGGCGAAGAGTATCTATCGTACAAGAAGAGGACGAAGCGGCTCATCCCCTTCATCTACTAGTCCCGGAAGCGACCAAGAACACGCAGCGCGTTCCATCACGACATCCTTGAAGCGTTTGTGAGGAGTTGATTTCTATGCGAAGGAGCCTCAAGCACAGAGGATACAAGGGACTTCTTGTGAGGCCATCGGCCTTAGGCTAGGATGGCTTACTTCGACGCCTACAGTCATGTAGTACGCCACAATATCTATTGTTGCTGGCTTTCACGGTGGACTTGAGCAGTGTGAAATCAGGGGACCTATGAGATTCACTCAACGGTTGACGATAGAACGCTCATGGCGTCGCAGGTGACAAATTCGTTCATCTTCCGCTTACTCACTCCTCCCCATCCCACGACTGAACGTCCTGTGGCTGGTCGGCTGGAAGTGCGGTAGTAGGCCGCCTCCGCTGGGAACCCGCCATCATCAAGCCTCTTTGATTTCAATAGAGAGACAGCCTCGGCACACCTTTCATCCTCGCCGAATCCCGCCTCCTTCATCACCTTCAGACCGAACAAGACGTCATAGTGCCAGTAGCACGGGTAATGCAATTGCATGAACTGCGCCTTTATCACTCGACCGTCCCTCTTGCGCTTGAAGAGTCTTCTTTGCAGGAAGTATTCTGCAGCTCGTTCAATAACATCGCGATAGGACGCCCCCCTTCTAGTTGAGTGGAGAGCGAGGCCGCGGAGAGGCCAGAGACTCTCAGTGAACGAGGAGGTATGTGCTCGCGGCTTCTTGTCACAGTTCCAGCCTCCGTCAGGCCATTGCCATTCCACCAGCCTATCCGCCAACATCCTCGTTCTGTCGTCCGCCAGACCCAAGGCGTGAAGGTAGTACACGGCGTTGCCCTCCATCGATGCGTGAGCTCTGAAGAATCCGCGAATCTTGATGACCGGCCCGGCGTAGGTCTCGTGCCTTCTGAAGTATTCCAGATGCCTCTGGGAAAAGAGCCATTCATACCTGTTCTCTCAATGGGATGAGAGACTCGTCACCGCTCGGATAGCCCAGGTCAGCTAGAGCCGAGAGAACCCAGTGTGCGCCATACCACTTGGCATAAGGATGCCAGGGCAGAGTGCCGTTCTTGCGCTCCGATAGCAGGAGGCGGACTCGTTCGGAACGCTTCACTTCTTCCTGAATCCCCCAAGAGGTCCGCGAATCGATCGACTCGCCAAGCACTTCGATGCGTGTTCGGAAGCGAATTGACGGTTCATTCGACGCTAGAAGCTTCCTGACGACGTTTTCCATGGATCATTCTCTCTGTCGGGAACATACAAAGACAACGGTACAGGGATCAGAAGTATTCGGATCTCTCGATTGTCACACCTTTCTCAGCCATCCTGGTGCCAAGCTTGTGCTGATGCGGGAGACCACCTGCAACAGTCCTCACCTTTCTACTAGCTCCAACCAACACAATATTCTCATCAAATGGAGACGAGAGCCATGCGTAGTACCTAAATTGCTCCAGCAACTCCAGAATATTGTTGTGATACTTGACGCACAGTAATCGGCGCGATCCGAGTAGCCATCCAGCCAAACTGCTGAGGACTGTCCTCGTTCGCATGGTGTTATTCGTTGCGGCATTGGGAGCGATGCTTTTCCTGCCAGCTGGAACATTCGACTATTGGCAGGCGTGGGCATATCTGGCAATACTGATAGTCCCCATGATTTTCGTATTGGCCTACTTGATTAGAAGAGATCCTGAACTGCTGCAACGCCGGATGAGAATGAGAGAGAAAGAAACCGAGCAGAAACTCGTCATTAAACTCTCGATCGTATTCTTCGTCATCGCGTTCTTGATCCCAGGTTTTGACAAGCGCTTGGGATGGTCATCAGTCCCCTTAGAAGTCATAGTTGGAGCGGATGTGATCGTGCTTGCGGCGTACATGGTGTTTGTGCTTGTGCTGAGAGAGAATCGATACGCGTCACGAATCATCGAGGTGGAGCAGAAACAGAAGGTTGTCACCACCGGTCCGTACGCCGTGGTACGGCATCCAATGTATACGGGTGCCCTGCTCATGTATGGATTCAGTCCGTTGGCGCTGGGCTCTTACTGGGGAATGATCCCGAACTTGCTACTTGTCGTTCTCATTGTCACGAGGATCCGCAACGAGGAGAAGATCTTGAAGCGGGAGCTCGAAGGCTACAGGGAATACACTCAGAAAGTCAGATACCGCCTTGTCCCGGGGATTTGGTGAATTAGTCAGGTGAGCGCAAAACAGCAAGACATGTCCCATGACTCTCTCAGCAATCGTTCTCGCCAACCAAGAACCTTGCTATGGGTCTTATCGAATGGCGAGTTCAGGCGATCTTGCTGCCTGAGAAACTTCAAGGTTGCAGACTCTCCACAATTCACGTCCATAGTCAAACGTCCTTCCGTCGGTCGAGATGTCGCATCCTCAGTTGTAGAGGATCTCCGCGATTTCATAGACATCTGTTTGCAACGCATCTTGGAACAAGCCACAAATACTTCTTGCCTAGCACAGTCAGGTCATTCTGAAGAAGCAAGGGCGAAGCAGTCGACGATTTGGTCTCTCAGATACTGAATCCCGGCGGCCGCACCATCTAGACATTAATGTGTAGACATTGAATCAGAATCACCGGTTCAGATTTGGCTGCCCGGACCAAGGTACCTCTGTGTGCGCACCACGAGAGCAACAGAGAACGCTCCTTGTGGAGCGAGCACGGCCTTGGTTCTAGCGTGCATCACATCAGTGCTGCAATGAAATAGGAGGCTCTTATCAGTAACATAACGAAATCGCATAGACGTTTAAGGTCGCCAGTCTCTTACCCGAATTCCCATCCGCAATCCTTTCTAACAGTGCAAGAATCCCCGTGGCAGGCTAAGTCATCGATGTCGACTCAGGCCAGGCCTCTATCATGATTCCACTTGGAGCCACGTTGCCCTGAAGCATCTCACCGGAACCGTGAGATGCGCCGCCAAGTCCCACGAAGACGCCGACAATTGAAGCAGCAGCTCTCGTCCGCGATATCCTCATCGATCCTTCACATCGCCCCAGTCTTGATCAGTTGTCTATATGTCCTACACACATTGGACAGAAATCTTGTGACCGACTAACGCATTCTATAGAGCTTCCAGCCCACTAGTAAGAACCATGCTGCAAACAATATTTGTGAGACCAGCTCCAGAATGGGTCCGATTATCCAGGGGTATGCGTCAATAATTTCGAATACACCAGTAGCGATACCCAGATACGCGATGTTCCTTCCGTAGACTCCACGTCTCATCGCCAGACTTACCACAATGGTGGCGCCTCCTAACAAAAGGGCAATGGCGTGTAGGCCCCCATAGTAGACCGTAACAACAAACTCTGCGATGACCGGGGTACTGACACGCATATCATATACGGGATAGATAAGGCGCCCATGAAAAATGAGTAACACAAATATCACCGGTATCACCACAGCAAATATGCCACAGCCCACTGCAGCCTTGGTTCTGTCTATGCTAGCGAGACTATGGTAAAGAGCCAATACCGCGGGGACCAGAAACACCCCCGCAAAAAACAAGACCTCGCTAGTTAGCTCTAGAGGAAGTTCCCCCGATGCCCTCCATGCGAGGATCTCCGTCCCACTCGAGGGCGGCGGACCTGCCATTAGGCCCAGGAGGTATGCTAGAAAGAATAGAATACCGCTGATAATGAACGAAATCCCGCCGGTCTTGTAGAGTCCCTTAAGTCCATTAGAGGTGCTGAGACCTTCCCGCGGCACAGAATAAGAATTCATTTCTTTCCCTCAGTCACAGAAACTTGGGCTAGAGACTACTCTAGCCTGCTGGCTTCCAAGTCTAAGCACAACCGTCCACTTCCTTTCACTCTTGAAGGTGAGCGGGCAAG
>Ga0209725_1000832_pt1 | contig 18206 bp, 16 predicted proteins | sample I18A1metaG_FD_184145 | JGI IMG/M metagenome (GOLD analysis project Ga0209725, IMG submission 184145) | Lake sediment bacterial and archeal communities from Gulf of Boni, Indonesia to study Microbial Dark Matter (Phase II) - ​I18A1 metaG... | ecosystem: Environmental > Aquatic > Freshwater > Lake... | reverse complement strand
GGAGGATATTCGCGGCAAACCACGCCAGAAAGAGTTAGATCAACGTAACTACCAAGGGTGTATGAGATGTCGTGGCAGGGTATTGCGGGCTTACCGCCTGAGAAGGAGACGGAACTAATAGAGAAATTGGCGAGGCGCATAGTGGACGCTGGTTTCGGTACGATGGCGGTCATGGCGCTGCAGTCGGTCGGTCCCCTGTCGTTTGCTGCTACTCAGGTCGGTCTGGTTGCCGGCTCCCCGATACTAATGACTCTTGACATGATGGGGGTCAAAGTGTACGAATATGCTGGATTGTTTGCTGAATCCTCTCGTTCCAAAGTGAACATGGAGCGCCTGATCATAAGAATAGAAGAGCTCACGAAAGTGGCAGAAGAGGAGGAAAAGAGGGAAAAGGAGGCAAGAAAGGGTCTGCAAGAGGGCTGGCTTAAGAAGCTTAGGGATTTCCTCGTCTAGCTTGGCTGACATATCGAAAAGCGTTATAACGGCAGTCGACACAGTTATTGCCAGAAAATCTCAGGTGATATGAAAGATGCTTGTTGCAGGAAGGATTTTCGCGCTTGGGATGCTGATAGCTCTATGGATCTTCATCATTGGCTGCATGGAGATGGCGAAGAAGAAGCTTCCCACATTCCGAAAGCTGGCAGGACTCGACGCGTTACCGGAGATGGTTGGCAGAGCCGCCGAAATGAACAGGCCTGTTCACTTCACCACAGGTCTCGGTGAGTTAACGGGCACGGTAGCGCCTCAACTTGTTGCAGGACTGGCGGTGCTCGGTTATCTTTCAGAACTGGCCGCAAAGTACGGTGTGAAGATTGTGTACACGGTGTACCAGCCCCAAGTCATGCCGTTAGCAACTGAGCTAATGCGAGAAGCCTACGTGAGAGCTGGAAAGGCTGAAGCGTTCGACCAAGAGGATCAGATAAGGTTTCTATCAAGCGAACAGTTCGCCTACGCAGCGGCTGTACAGGGCTACGCTGAGAGAGAGCGTCCGGCTGCAAACGTTATGATCGGACCATTCTACGCGGAATCGCAACTTTTTGCTGAAACCTTCTTCAGAGTCGGATCCATTCAGCTGGCTGGCACGGCCAGGGGATACCAGATACCGTTCTTCGCCGTGGTATGTGACTATCTTCTTATTGGCGAGGAGATCTTCGCCGCAGGCGCATACCTATCCAAGGATCCTATGCAGGGAGGCAGCATACAAGGCCAAGACTACGGAAAGATCATCGCTTGGATACTAATGTTTGTCGGCGTACTTTTGACGGCGGCCGGTAGCCCAGCAATCATGGACCTTCTCAAGATGTAGGTGAGAACAATGTCGCTGTTTGTCAGAAGACAAATTCCGATAGCAATCGTTGCGATTACATCAATAGTGGTAATGGCGGACTACTTCCTCAAGATCCCTCAAACAGGGCCGGTGGTTAAGGACCTTCAGAACTGGGGCGTCATACTGTCAGCATATGCACTAGGCTTTGGGGCTGTCAATCTCTTTATCGTTCATACGAGGCATATTTCGAAGCGCGCTTCAGGACAATGGCCGTTCAGCATATGGCTACTTTTCATACTGGCAGTATTCGCCGTGGTTGGCGTGTTCATTGGCCCATCTTCAGCACAATACATGTGGATATACAACGCGTCATACTTCGCCCTCAGCGCCACCATATACTCCTCCACGGGGTTCTACATCGCTTCCGGTTGTTACAGAGCGCTAAGGGCAAGGAACGCGCAGGCGGTGATTCTGCTGATTGTCGGTAGTCTGGCCCTCATCAGGAACGCTCCGGCGATGGCCGCAGGTTTCCCAATCTTCGTAGACATTGACGCTTGGCTCAATTCAGTGCCGACCACCTCGGCACAGAGAGGCATTATGATCGGGGCAGCTCTTGGAGCAATTGCACTAGGTGTACGAACAATGATCGGCAGAGAAACAGCATTTCTTGGGCGGAGAACTGAGGCTGAGAGGTGAACCTGAAAATGAGCACATTGTGGAGAAGACTCGAAGACATTCCGAGAGAAGTACTCTACGCCCTCTTCTTGATAGCGTTCATAATCCCCATGCTCAACCCATTCGGCTTACCCATACCCATATCAGCTGACGTACGAAAATGGTTCCAGACAATCGACGCGCTGCCTCCGGGATCTGCGATCATGATTGACATGGGATATTCGGCTGGCGGAGAGCCGGAGCTAGGTCCATATGCTGCCGCTGTGGGTCATCACATTTTCAAGAAGGGCAAGTTGAAGTCAATCTACATGGCAACATCAATAGACGGCGTTCAACTGTTCGACTTGCTCATGGGAGAAGTAAAGCCTGAACAGTACGGTGCGAAATATGGCGTGGACTACGTTCACATCGGTTACATAGCGGGAACTGAGACCGCAATGGCGGCAGTTGGGAAGGACATCAGAGCAACCACGAGCACTGATTACAAGAGAAACCCACTTGACCAGATGTCGGTCATGGAAGGTATCAAGGATGCTACCAGCTTCAAGCTGCTAATATGCTACACGACAGGAGGAGATCAGTCCGAGGGTTGGGTAAGACAATGGGTCACACCATACAAGACACCATATCTCTCATCCGTACTAGCGTTGATGATCCCGACAATGCTACCATACTACAAGGCCGGACAAATAGTCTCCCTAGTATCAGGTGCAACAGCTGGCCAATACGAGTTACTCAATAAGCTTCCCGCACGGGGCATAAAGTCCGCCGATGTGGTTTCGGTGACTCACCTTCTGATCTTTGCATTCGTCGTACTGGGAAACATTGCGTATTACGCGAGAAAAGCTTCAGAGGGAGCCAAGAAAGGAGGTTGAAGAAATGGCAGTAGACCTAGCGTCGGTCATACAGATATGGTTGGCAGCACTATTCACCATTTGGGCATACAGCTTCGCCTTCAGGGACAATGCATTCTTTAAGTTCGCTGAGCATACGTTCGTGGGATGCGCAGCGGGACACAACATCGTTTACGCGGTTGACAACGTGAGAAGGTACGGATGGGATCCGTTCACGAAAGGAGCCATGCTGTACGCGGTGATTTTTCTGCTTGGATTCGTGCTTTACACTAGGTACCATAAGAAGTACTTCTGGGTCAGCAGATTTCCGCTCGCAATAATGGTGGGCATAGGCATCGGGTTGTCAATGAGGGCGACGGTGACGGCGGAGTTCATTGCACAGATCCAGTCGACTGCCGGCATGAAAGTTCTGGGCGTTGATTCATTCACCGCTTTCAACAACCTGCTCTTCATCATCATCGTACTGGCAGTAGTCTACTACTTCGTCTTCACGTTTCCGGTGCTTCATGCGGGTAGGCGAGGAGCAATCTCAACGTTCGCACGATACGCAATGATGGCCGCCTTCGGCTACTCCTTCGCCAATGCGCTCCTGTCAAGAATCACCATGATCTTCGGCAGGCTCGACTTCATAATGAGCACGTGGCTACCTCTTCCGGGAGCTATGCTTGCGCTACCCATACTACTGATACTGCTCGTGTACTCAATGATCCCTGCACAGAAGCGGCCCTGGCCAAAGTAGAAACGCAACCATCCCAATCCCCTCTTTTTCATACTTTGCACTGAGACATAGCGTATGCTGTGGGCCAGCGGACGCATCGCCGTAGTCCCATCCCAATCTTTCGTAACAGTCTCACACTACTGTTGTAGGCGGTGCTGTGATCGTAAGTGGATAGTTTCTTCGATTCTTGCCTGCGCACGGTGCCTGCAATTGCATAAAAGGACGTGGTCACCAAATACCCGCTACGAAGCTTGCGAGGAATGCAGTGATGTTGGATCTGGCAATAAGGAACGGGCAGGTGCTCGACGGAACTGGTAGCCTAGGATTCAGTGCTGACATTGGAATCAAGGACGGCAAGATCTGGAAAATAGGCAGTCTTGGGAGTAAGAAAGCTGAGGTGGTGATCAATGCAAAAGGCCTTGTTGTATGTCCCGGGTTTATCGACATGCATTCTCATTCGGACGACTCGCTTCTCATCAACGGAAGGGCGGAGAGCAAGATTCGACAAGGCGTGACCACAGAGGTCATCGGCAATTGTGGTGACTCAGGGACACCGATAGATGAGACGATAAGGAAGGAGCTGGAGAAGGCTGAGGCCTCGCTCACCAGTGCTGGAGTCAAAATCGACTATTCAACTCTTGGGGAATACGCGAGAAAGCTGCTGGGCCGAGGGATCTCCGTGAACGTAGCGCCGCTGGTAGGACATGGAAATCTGCGGAAGATGGCTGTGGGTTACGAGAACCGGCCACCTACGAAAGCAGAACTGGAACGTATGAAGAGGACTCTTGCCAAGGCCATGAGGCAGGGGGCATTCGGAATGTCAACCGGACTCATCTATCCTCCTGGAAGCTATGCGAAGACCCCAGAGCTCATTGAACTTGCAAAGGTCGCAGCCGCTTGCCACGGTATATACACATCTCATATTCGAAATGAAGGCGCGAAGCTTCTCGATGCGGTCAGAGAGGCGATTGCGATCGGTCGAGAAGCCAAGATCCCAGTTGAGATCTCGCATCACAAAGTAGGTGGAGAGATGAACTGGGGCAGGGTCAGACGGGCAAGAGTGCTCATGGAAGATGGAAGGAAAGAAGGCATCGAGGTGACCTGCGACGTCTACCCTTACGTTGCCTCCAGCTTCGGCTTGCTCGACATGCTTCCGCAGTGGGCTCACGAAGGCGGACAGGAGAAGATCATTCAAAGGCTTAGAGACGCTCGAACCAAGAGCCGCATGAAGAAGGACATGGTGAGGGGCGCGCTGAGTTCGGCGCATTGGGACAGGACGATGATAGCCCACTGTCCAAAGCATAAGGAGTACGAAGGGAGGTTGGTGGCAGACATAGCGAAAGGAAAGCGAAAGGATCCGTTTGAGTTCGCGTTCAATCTCTTGATCGAGGAGAAGCTGGGTGTCAGCGTCGTGCGCTTCGCGATGTGCGAGGAAGATGTGGAGTACGTTCTCCAGTACCCGAACGCCATGGTAGGAAGCGACGGCTCAGCGCTGGCCTCATACGGCCCGCTTGCAAAGGGGCATCCGCATCCAAGAAACTTCGGAACGTTTCCGCGTGTCTTAGGACACTATTCTAGGGTGCGGGGGCTCATCACTCTTCAGGAAGCGGTTCGTAAGATGACTTCGCTTCCAGCACAGAAGCTGGGGCTGAGGGATAGAGGAGTGATCCGGCCTGGAGCGTGGGCTGATCTGGTTGTCTTCAACCCAGAGACCGTGGTTGATGTGGCGACCTACGCGGATCCGAAGAGATATCCGAAAGGCATAGAGCATGTGATCGTGAACGGTGTCCTCACCGTTAGTAGAGGAAGGCATAGCGGTGCGAGGGCGGGCAAGGTTCTGAGGCGGATTTAGGAATCCAGCATCAAGGTTGCGCTCGCTGACAGAACGGGCAGAACCGCGCACTTATGGCGATAGATCTCCCGCAGAACGCACAGTACTTTTGTGCTGATGCGGGGCCTGGCGTAGGTGGCGCTACTGGTTGCTGCGGTTTTCCAAGTGACGGTTGCTGAACGGCCGGCTGCGCCTGTTGACCCGCGGGAAGGCCTGCAGGCTTAGCTTCAGGTACAGCTACTGTAGGTGCAACAGGTGCGGCTCCAGTGGGCTTCCCTCTCAACACTTCTTGTGTGGCTTCGTATGAGAGTTGGTAGACCATGCGAATGAATGTAGCTGTTGCGCCAAGGATCGTGATAAGATAGCCAAGAACTGCTAGGACTGTTCCTGTAAGCAGGTCAGTTCCGAATGTTGGTGGCCTACCGTTCATAATGTCGGAGACGAACTTGACGAGAGGCACCATGGCCATAACGTAGCCAATAGCCATCATTAGTATACCAACTATTCCCCAGACAATAAGCCAGAGGAAGTAGATCAATGCCCTTTTGAAAGCGCTGAGCCAACTTAGGGGCGTCGCTAATCATAACCTCTATCAAGACGTGTCGCGTCCGACCCGTTAAGAGCCTTTTTGCCGTGAATGAATTCGAAAGACACTGAAGCGGCTCGTCGCGTATACATATGGCTCAAATTCCATCCAGTCCAAGGCGCAAGGCGCTGATCTGAAAGCAGACCGAATTTCGTTAGGTAACTTGAGATGTTCTAAGACGAACGTGTCTGAGAATTGCCAGCGGGGATACGTCGTCTTAAGGGCTCGTTACTTCTGCAGTTCACTGGCAATCAGCGGTGCAATTGTAACCTTACTGACTTTTGTTGGAATGGTATCTGTCGCCACAATGTCCTCTGCGCCACTCTTCAGAACCCGTTCTTCGCCGTCGCCAATCAGGATAACGTGAACGCAAGCCACGTAGATCCTCCTCGCTCCCTGCTCCTTGATCCAAGCCACTGCCTTAGCCATCGACTTGCCGCTGCTCATAACGTCATCAAAAAGCACAACGTCTCTCCCGCTGACGGGGAACGTTTTCCTTTCAATAGTGACCTCTCCACTTACTCTGTCTCTTTGGGTGGAGACATAGTCATAGCCCCCTTGCAGGATCCTACCCGCCTCAGCTGCTACATCCATCCCTTTTTTCCCCAAGGAGGCGGAGAAAGCGCCTTGAAAGCCATTCTTCCTGAAATGCTCAGCCAAAAGGCCGAAAGCAGTTAGATCCGTTACTGGCACGGCCAGCGTCTTCAACAATCCGGGATTGTGTGAGTTAACCGTAACTATTTTTGTTACACCACAGGTTTTCAGCAGAGTCATAATGGTTCTTATGCTAAATGCCTCGCCTGGTCGAAATCGGCTATCTTGCCTAGCGTAGGCGAGATACGGCACAACGACCGTGATTTTTCTTGCTCCCATGCCTCTTGCGTTGTCCGCCATGAGTAGAAGCTGGACAAGATTCTCGTTTTGAGGAGGCCCAGTTGTCTGAACAATGGCTACGTCCTCGTTCACGACTTCGTCTCCAAATCGGACGTATGACTCTCCATCTGGAAAGCGTTTGAACTCGACTGGGACGATTCGCGTCTTCAAGAGCTCTCCGATCTTTCGTCCTAGGTTTGCAGATGCCGGGCCGGGAACAACAATCAATCTGGATCTTCCTTCACTCATATTGGATGGTGCGGGGGGAGGGAGTTCCATGGCGTTTTCACGTCATTTTGAACCTTCTCGTTGGGAAGGTGTGCCTTCACCAATCTCGAACCCCTTCGGGACAGGCTCCTGAAGCTGACGCGCTCACATGGCTCTGCGCCTTTGACCTGGCTTGGCAACCCCCGCTGTAGCCGAGTTTCCTCTAACTCTCTGATTAAGATAACGCTGACGACTGTCGGCTGATAGGTGTCACGAGAATGCCATTTCCAGTGGCTTTCTCCGAATGCTCTAGCTCAACGAGCGTAGGTGCTTCACAGAGCCTAGGTATGTTCCGTCGAGAAGGTGAAGTTCTGCGCACTCAAAGTCGATCGCTGAGGACCGCAGGATGGGACCTATCAAAGCCCTTGATTTTCCGCGCTCTTCGTTTCTTCTATTCACTGATCTGCCGCCTAGGTTTTCGTTGAAGGACGGAATGACGATACATCGTTGATCAGCAAGATCTACATTCAGCCGCTTCCTTACCTCGTCTCGAACAGATCCGACAGGTCTGATCTTCATATGTCTGAATAGTGCGCTCGCTAGTCTGGGGCCATCAGCCATGGCTCTTATCCACACCTGTCTGACCATTCGGAATCCCAGCTCATCAACGAATGTTACGACCGGATGAAGATGAGCCATTATGAGAGTTTCGCACTTGAGAAGATCTATCCTCGGCCAGGCGTGGCCGTGGACCAGACCGATCCTGTCCCACAGCGCGATGCCGCTTGAGGAGTGAATCTTGATATTCGGCGTGGTAAGAGCATCCAGATTTCCATCGTGGTTTCCGGGCACAACTTGGATATCTAGAACTGTATCACTGATCTTCTGGAAGAAATCTGGCACATCTCGCCATTCTTCAAGCTCAACCTTTTCTACAGTGTGCTTGACATCGCCAAGAAAGACGATACGTGTGGGGTTACTTGTTTTGATGAGTTGAATCATCTTTTCGAGAAGCTTAGGAGTCTGAGACGGAACATGGATGCCTTTCTGTGCTAGGGAAACCTCCCACCCTATGTGCAGGTCTGCGACGACCAGCACCCGGTCTAGAGAATTCTCAACAAGGAGCGCTGGATAGGGCTCCACAGGCCAAATCCGAGTATTTGCAGTCGTCGCGTCTCCCCGCCGGGGTCCTCCAGCTCAGGTAGCAATTCCTCATCCCTTAAGATTATGGAAAAGAGATTAGTACTGTCCAGTCAAAAGGCGTTAACAGGAAGGGCCCGTTGGAAGCTGCAGACAGGAAAGAACTCCGATCAATCGAGATGATCTGCGCAGAAATAAGGCTCTCAGGAAGAATTGACGGCAAGACCAGAGCTAAACTGCTCGCTCATTTCGCCAACAGATTTGAGAACGCCCTGACCCTGATCAAGGCAAAACAAGTCAAGAAGTACGTCTTCTCTCCTAGCGGCCGAGTAATATGGTCTGTAAGAGGTAGGAAGGCAGAATACCAAGTCATTCCAGACTCAAACTTCTGCAGTTGCGACGACTACTACTTTAGAGTGATTGACCGGAAGAGGCAACTTTGCTACCACATAATCGCACAAAGACTCGCTGACGCCCTAGAGGAATATGATCTGGAGAAGCTTTCTGACTCATCCTACAGCAAGATTACAGAACGATGGCACGCGGGAGAAGAAAACTCAACCAGCTTGAGCACTCAGTGAGCACAGGTTTTTAAATCCTCTACGATATTACTCGGGGCGATACAAGGAGCTTCGGACATGTCCCCTGATGAGTTCTACGGGGTCCTGATGCTAGGGATCCAGATACTCTCATTCTTGGCATTGCTTCTGATATTTCTCTATGTGGCTTATGAGAGAACAACGCCAACGTGAAATCTCTCGACATATGCAATAGGGCCTAGTTTTCGATGAGTCCCCTTGCGAGGTATCCCAGATCTGACCGTTGATTGAAGGTGAATGCGTCGATTGATGGGAGCTATAAGCTATCTAGGTTGAGGGCTCGTGGAAGCGGAGCAATACGTCTGCAGCTTTTCACTTCTTCGAGCAAGCATCAAGAAATTGCTTGAGAATGAGAGAATCACTGAGCCCAGTTCTATACAAGATCTGGCGATTCCGAAGATTCTTCAAGGAAAAAACGTATTGATCATAGCGCCGACCGGGACGGGCAAGACCTATGCTGCGACGATGCCTGTCTTTGAACTTCTTCTTCAGGCAAGAGAGACTGAGCCCCTGAAAGGAATCTCGATTCTATACGTTACTCCTTTGCGGGCTCTCAACCGAGACATCCTAAGGAAGCTTGCAGAAAACGCGAAGCAACTCGAGATAAAGGTGCAAGTGAGGCATGGAGATACGCCTCCCAGAATCAGATCATTGCAGGCCAAGTTTCCTCCAGACATGCTGATCACAACACCTGAGACTCTTCAAGCGATTCTGCCGGGAAAGAGGATGAGACAGCATCTGAAGGAGGTGCGCTGGGTCGTCATAGATGAGATACATGAAGTGGCTGCAGACAAAAGAGGAGTTCAACTGTCCTTAGCTTTGGAGAGACTGCGCGGTCTGACTGGAAGAGAGTTTCAGAGAGTGGGCCTCTCAGCGACCATAGGAGAGGAGGATAAAGTTGGGCAGTTTCTGGTTGGATCCAACCGAGTCGTTGAGATAGTCAAGTCAGAAGAAGGGAGACGATTTGAAGCAGAGGTGCAGTACGTCACACCAACAGAAGAAGACTACAAGGCCTCGAATAGGCTAGGCTTACCTGCTCCCTCCATAGCGAGGGTGAGAAGAATATGCGATCTCATCTCCCAGCACCAATCTACGCTAGTGTTCACCAACACACGTGAACATGCAGAGGCTCTTGGATCGCAAATCCATACCATAAATGAGACCTTGCCAGTCAAAGTCCACCACGGCTCACTGTCGAGAGAGATACGCGAAGAAGTAGAGAAAGAGTTTCAATCTGGAGCAATCAAAGCCGTCATCTGCACATCGTCACTGGAACTCGGCATCGATATCGGATCTGTCGACTTCATTATCCAATATATGTCGCCAAGGGAAGCGACCAGGCTGATTCAGAGGATCGGCAGAAGTGGCCACGAGCTCAGGGGAACTCCGAGAGGAGTGATAATATCGGGATGGGCAGACGACATCCTAGAATCTTCCGTGATCATCAACTACGCAAGACAGGAACGACTGGAAAAAGTGAAGGTTCCCTGCAACGCCCTCGACGTATTGGCCCATCAAATTCTCGGCATAATACTAGATCAAGGAAGATGTACCATTGAACAGATACTGGCAGTCGTCACAAGAGCCTACCCCTACAAAGACTTAGATCCGGAGGATTTCTTAGCTACACTCAAACAACTTGTCGACCTACGTATCCTGACACAGCGGGAGAACATGGTTCAGGCAAGGTTTCCAAAAGCCTTCCAATACTACTACCAGAACCTTTCAGTCATCCCTGACGTGAAACGATACACCGTGTTCGACTTCATAAGAAAACGCAGAGTCGGAACCTTGGACCAAGAGTTCGTCGCCAGAAGCTGCAAACCTCGCGTTGAGTTCATCATGCACGGCCACACTTGGCGCGTGATTGCAGTAGACGAGCAAAAACCCTCCGTTGATGTTGAGCCTGTGGCGCCTAGTCTAAGTGCGATTCCCAGCTGGGAAGGTGAAATAATACCAGTTGACTATTCAGTCGCTAATCAAGTCGGCGCCCTAAGAAGAAAGACGGTCGATGAAGCTGAGTCGAGCAAATCTGCTCAGCAGCTATCAATGAACCCTGAAGCTTCCCGGAAGCTCAGAGAAACTCTCCAATCCCACGTCAGTGAGTATGCTCTTCCAACGGAGAACACGATACTCATAGAGAAATTTGAGAACTGCGTAGTGATCCACGGATGCTTCGGCAACCTAGTAAACGCGACTCTGGCAGCTGCACTGGCCTCTCTGCTCGCTGCCAGATATGGGTTCAATGTCGCGACACAGACAGATCCGTATAGGATTGGTCTGATCGTTCCGGTCAAAATCGATGGGGCACTTGTTGCAAATGAACTGACAAAACTCGGGCCTGAGGGCCTTGAGAAGACCATTCTCGGGTCGATGGAAGAATCACAGCTCTTCGCTTGGAGACATTGGCATGTTGCTCGGCGCTTCGGCGCGGTGGAGAGGAAGGCCGACTACAAGTCGAATTATGGGAAGTTCCTAGTGTCCGCCTTCAAAGGCAGCCCCCTAAACAAGGAAACGCGACGAGAAATCCTTCAGGAGAAACTTGACCTAGAACAGTCAAAGCAGGTGTTGGAGATGATTTGCCGAGGAGAGATATCGGTAGAGGTCGTAGAGCAGAGAGGGCCGAATTGCTCACCGTTAGCTCTGCCGATCGTGGACAAAGTCATCCCGCACGACCTGCTTCGGCCCGCAGTGCCTGTGAAGGCACTCTCAGAGATAGTCAAGGAGCGACTATTGTCCGAGACGATGAGGCTAGTCTGTTTTCACAAGGCGGATTGGGAAGGGCTTAGAACCGTGCGTACGCTTCAAGAAAGGATCCGATGCCCAATATGCAAGTCCACCTTGATCGCCGGCACCTATCCACGTGACGAGAACCTCATAAAGATCGCAAGAAAGAAGCTGCAACGAAAGTCGCTTTCCCCTCAGGAAGACAGAGAATGGCAAAGGGGATGGATGAGCGCCAGCCTAGTGCAGAGTTCGGGAAGGAGAGCCATAGTGGCAATGTCTGGGAGAGGAGTAGGCCCGACAACAGCCGCACGTATCCTTAGGCGCTTCTGTAGGACAGAAGAAGAGTTCTATACGGAAATACTCAAGGCAGAAAGGGAGTACGCGAGAACTCGCATGTTCTGGGACTGATCAAGAGGCAACGGCGATCATTCGTTTGCGGCGTATCTTACACAAGCTGTGGGAGCAGCGCAATGTTGAAGATCATCATTTAGCGGATGTATTCGAAAAGGCGTGTCAGAGCGACTCGCATTCATGAGGTGGTGAGAAGGATCAAGCGAACCATTCTTTCCCTTTTACTCGTCTCAGCTCTCATAGGCTCAAACAGCTCTAACCCACACCTGACCGAGAATCAGAACTGTCTCGAGAACCCCAGTTTCGAAGAGGTCAGCGGCTGGAAGATAGTCACAGCTGACAGAAACGATGTGGCTGATCCTAGAAACAGCAGGCAAGCCCATACAGGACAATACTCAGCCTACACAAAAGCCACCACAATCGGTGGGGACGGATACGCCTTTGTGTATCAGAACTTGTCTGTGCCAGTATCTTCTTCCTTAGAACTCTCATTCTGGCTGTATGTGAAAAGCCCAGAACTTCCTCTTCATGGATACATAAAGGGATTTGTGGCAACATCAAAGGGCAGATTCTTTGATGTAGGAATATGGTCTGATCCAGCCAAGCCCAAGCCCAATGAATACCGATATCAGGCGAGATTAGAAAAGCATGACGAATGGTTCAGAATCAACGTAGAACTGGGAAAGTGTTGGATCAACGAAGCCAAGTTTCCCATCGACGACACGATAAACACCATCTCATTCGGCATCTACAACGGACTTGTCTACGACTTGCCGAAGAACCTTCTTCAACTCGAAGTATTCTTTGACGACGTTTTTCTAGGACCGTCCACGCTGAAGAGTCAACCTCAATTTCCTTGGTTACTGACCATATCAAGCCTAGTCAGTATAGCAATGGTTGCTCTCGCAATTCTTGCCGCGCGGCATCGCTCTGCTAGGACGCATTTAAAGGGCCACGACCAGTCTAGCGCGCACACCGCTGCCCGCATTTGACTGGAGGAGCTCGTTTGCCTGAGGATATTCTTCGAAACATTCTGATGCAACGCAAAGACCTGTCACGCGACATCATAGCAAGCCTCATTGAGCAGAAGAAGGCGGAATCCGGAGGCTTTCTTTCCGACGAAGGAGCAGCGATCTTGGTCGCCCAAGATCTGAATGTACAGATCGGAAGCGCAGAGCCTGCACCAATCCAGATCAAGAATCTCGTAAGTGGTTTGGGTAACGTAACAGTCAAAGGCCAGATCAAGGAGATCTCCTCCGTTCAGGAATTTGAACGCCAAAACAAGAAGCCAGGCAAAGTTCGAAGATTCCTGCTGTTCGACGAAACAGGAGAGATCCGATCCGTCGCTTGGAATGGGCAAGCCGAGAAACTGTCTGATGACCAGATCAAAACTCGGACAGTGCTCGTCTCTCATGCATATACACGTGAAGGTCTAGAGGGCGGCATCGAGCTTCACATTGGTGACAAAGGAGAGATCCGAGTCACGGAAAGCACTCTTGGGACACCCGAGCAATCTAGCACTCAGCTTGTGACGATATCCGAAGCTTCGAGACGAGAGGGAATAGTCGATCTTGTGGGTATCGTGAAGACTCCTCCAAGGGTCACCGAATTCGGGAAGGCAGATCAGCCTAGCAAAGTCCTTCGAATGAGGCTAATCGATGGAACTGGAAGAATGACTCTTGTTGCTTGGAACCAGAGAGCAGAAGATCTGCACGGGGTTTCAGCTGGAAAAGCTATCCACGTATCCGGAGGAAGAGTGAAAGTCTCAATCAACGGAACCCCAGAAATCCACATAGACGCTCTGAGCAGAGTCGAAGTGCTTCAACATCTTCCGGCCCACTTGACAAGTGTTCACTCAAAGCCAATCAAAATCACAGAGATCAAGGCTAACATGCGAGACGTAGACGTACTCGCCAAGATACTGAGAACCCAGCCCCCCGTGGCCATCAAACGTCCCAACGGAGCCATGACAAAAGTCATGCGGCTTCTTCTTGCCGACGAAACTGGAATCATTCAAGCTTCGCTCTGGGACGACAAAGCAGAACTAGACCTGAACGTTGGCGAAGTAGTCCTCATTGAAGACGCAACAAGCAGGGAGCGGCTAGGGGAAGTATCGATAAACATGGGTAAAACCAGCGCAGTTTCCAGATATCCAAAGCATCAAACGGAGAAGTTTGAACCGACTCCCAAACGAATCGCAGACCTGCCCCCATCGGGAATATTCATCGTCGAAGGGAAACTAACTACTCAACCCTCGCTCAGACAGGTCCAGACCGCGAGAGGCGACACAGTCGACCTCGCAGAGGCGAATCTCCGAGACGGCTCGAGCGAGTGCAGGATAGTATTCTGGCGCGATCTGGCTAGACAGATGGCAGCGCTGAAGCAGGGCACTGACGTGAAGTTCTTCGGAGTCCATCCTAGAACAGGATTCAAAGGCGGAATTGAACTCTCGTCAGGCCCCTCGACCTATTTTGAGGTCATGAGTGAACCGCCAGCTCAAACTCCACCTCCCCTTGGAATCAGAAAAATCGCTGAGCTGAAGGAAGGTATCGAGGGAACGATTCAGGCAACAATACTAGAGTTGTCCAGCAACTCTCATGCCTCTGCTATCTGTGATAAATGTGGAGTCACTATCGGATTTGTTCGTGACTCGGCGATATGCGAGAAGTGTAGCTCAAGCGAGCATATAGACATGTGTGCCACTCTTTATCTCCGTGCTGATGATGGATCTGGCTACGTCGATTCAGTAGTTGAGAGTCCAGAGTCAAACGTGATCCTCGGGCAGGACTCGAAATGGATTCTGAGAAACATAGTAGAGAAGAAGACACCGAGAGTTCAGTTGACAATAGAAACCCTAAGCAGACTAATCGGGATGAGAATCTCGGCTGATGGAGTTCTGACTAAGAACCCAGAAAACGGCGGAACGGTCTTCCGGATCAAGAAAGTCCACTCGATTGTCCCATAAGATATCTGTATTCTAGCGTGACGAGTCATGTAGCCATGACTGTGTCTGGATGGCCGAAAGCGAACGTTCAGACTCAGTTGAGGAATCTACTTTGGCGAGACTTCCTTTATTGCGCCTTCAATGATTTCTAGCGCAGAGTCCACTACTTCTCTTGTGATTGTCAATGGTGGAGCGATTCGAAGAGTCGACGGACCAGAGGTGATCATTGCAACCCCGCGTTTCCAACATTTGATCACGATCTCATTTGCCTCGTCGATCCCAAGTGTCTTCGTCTCCCTGTCTCTCACGATCTCCACACCTATCATCAAACCTTTACCTCGCACATCACCAATGACCGTGTATTTGTCCTCCATTTCCTTGAATCGCGTCATCATGTAGGCCCCCTGCTTTGTGGCATTTTCCATCAATCGCTCCTTCTCCAGCACATCCAAGACAGCCTGTGCAGCAGAGCATGATACTGGATTGCCGCCGAACGTGTTGGCATGTGATCCTCCCTCCCAATCCATGATCTCTGATCTCGCTACGGTCACTCCTAGGGGTAGTCCGGCAGCGATCGATTTTGCCAAGCAAATAATGTCCGGAGTAACCTCCCAATGCTCGATTGCGCAGAACTTGCCTGTCCTTCCTACGCCTGCCTGAATCTCGTCATCAGCAAGCAGAATACCATACTTGTCCATCAGCCTCTGGAGTCTCTGAAAGTAGTTCGGAGGTGGAACAACGTATCCGTCCTCGCCCTGTATAGGCTCAATGAAGAAAGATGCGGTATCCTCAGGGGGAGCGTACTTCTTGAAGACCCATTCGTCTATGAAGTCCACACACCAGTATCCACAGTCAGGGTAGGTCAGGTTGTACGGGCACCGATAACAGTAGGGATAAGGAACATGGATGACTCCGGGCATGAGTGGCAAGAAATGCTTCTTTTGGATTGGCTTGCTTGCAGTTAGGCTCAGAGCTCCGATGGTTCTGCCATGGAACGCGCCTGTGAAGGAGAAGAACAGCTGCCTCCTTGTATGCCATTTCGCCATTTTCAGGGCAGACTCAACTGATTCGGCTCCGCTATTAGAGTAGAAGATTCTCTTCGGAAACCGCCCAGGCGTAAGCTCCTCCAATCTCTCTCCGAGACCTACTAGCCCCTCATAGTAGAAATCCGTCCACGAGTAGTGCAGAAACTTGTCAGCCTGCCTCTTTACAGCATCTATCACATGTGGATGGCAATGGCCAACATTTAGGCAGAGAATTCCCGAGTTGAAGTCAATGTACTGGTTACCATCGACATCAGTCACTATGCAGTCTCTTCCCGATTCTATGACAAGAGGATAGAATCGAACCATCGACCCTGAGATGAGTCGTTCATCCCTCTCAAGGATAGCTCGCGCCCTAGGTCCAGGCGGCGTCACCACGATTCTCGGATATTTCACATCAGGCAACGGACACCACGCCTTTGAAAGGGCGAGATTCAGGTACTTCTGTAAAAGGCTTCCGGACAAAACCGTTGGCCAGAGAAACAGTGCAAGAACATTTGAGATGTTTCACGTAGCGCGGGCCCTATGAGCGGCATTGATTTAACGCAGAACGTTCTTAAGATCCTCTCTCGAACAGGGCGCGTGATGGCCACGGCAGATACAGACAGCATCAAAGAGCACACACGAGGCATCTACAAGGAGTATGAGAACCGGACAAAGAAATCAAGAGAACTCTTTGAACGAGCAAAGAGGGTTCTCCCGGGAGGAAATAGCCGCACAACCATATTCTGGAGTCCTCACCCGATCTACTTCACACACGGAAAAGGACCTCTGATCTATGATCTGGACGGAAATGCGTATTTGGATTTCTTGGTGAACTACACTTCTTTGATTCATGGACACGCCCATCCGAAGATCCTTGAAGCTATTCGAAACTCGGCAGGAAGAGGGACTGCCGCGCATTTGCCAACAGAAGGCGAAATCAGATTGGCGGAGCTGATGTGCGAGAGGTTCGCCTCTGTGGAAAGAATCCGATTCGGAAATTCAGGGACAGAAGCCACAATGAATGCCTTGCGTGTCGCTAGGGCCCATACAGGGAGAGACAAGATCATGAAGGCAGAAGGGGCTTATCACGGGACCCACCTATGGGCCGAAGTAAGCCATCACCCAAATCTCACGAACGTAGGCCCGATCGAGGCCCCAAATAGCCTTCCAGAACTTGGAACCCCATCGAGCATAGCCAGAGATGTAGTCATCTATCCGTTCAACAATCAAGAGATCACTGAGAAGCTCTTTAGGAGCCATAGAGAGGAGCTCGCCGCGGTAATCGTTGAGCCGGTGATGAGGACGATTCCACCTGAAAAGGGATATCTGGACTTTCTTCGCGAGATAACCAAAGAAAACGATGTTTTGCTGGTCTTTGATGAAGTGATATGCGCAAGGATTAGCAGAGGAGGAGCCCAAGAGTATTATGGTGTCACGCCGGACCTGACTGCGTTTGGTAAGATTTTCGGAGGAGGTTTGCCCTTCGGCGCCTTCGGTGGAAGAGAGGATATCATGACGGTCAGCGACCCGTCGAGAGAGAAATCGATAGATCACGGAGGAACATTCAACGCCAACCCTGTAACCATGGCAGCAGGCATAGTGGCCACGGAGATGTTGACATCAGAGGCAATCAACAGTCTCAACTCCCTAGGTGATCTTCAGAGAAAAGGCATGGAGAGAACTCTTGAGGAATTGGGCGTAGTCGCGCGATTGACGGGCGTCGGTTCCTACATGCAGATGCACTTCACCGATGAGGATGTCAAGGACTTCCGCGCTTCAGCTCGAGCTAAGAAGTCTTTGAATGATCCTCTTTACATATCCCTATTGAACGAGGGAATATCGATGGCACCGAGGATAATGACTGCACTATCAACACCAATGTCTAGGAGAGAAATAGACACGTTCATCAACGCATTCAGAAAATCAGTGGAGCACCTCAGGCCCCTGATCAAACAAACAGCCTCCAACTTGGTTGTCGGTTGAAATCCTCACCATTCAAGTGCGAACAAACTGAAAAGGTGAGGAAGTAGGTGACGGAGCATTTCTCCGATTTTCGGCTTAGGCGCTTTGCTTTTTCTCAAGCGAATGGCCGGTAGAGTGACGCCGGTAGGCTAGATCGGGCAGAGTAGAGCTTGGGACAGTGAAGATTTTACTGTTCAAAAGCAACTTTGACTACGCTAGAACATCTCTATAATTGTGGCTTCTCCCTGGCCGACGCCTACGCATAACGTTGCCAGGCCGTAACGCATCTTCTTGCCGCTGGATTTTCGACGATACATCTCATGGAGTAGAGTAGTCATTATCCGTGCACCAGAGCAGCCGAGTGGATGGCCTAAGGCTATGGCGCCACCATTGACATTGGTGATATCATGTCGGAGGTCTAGCTCACGCATCACAGCTATGGCT
>Ga0209725_1000831_pt1 | contig 18210 bp, 21 predicted proteins | sample I18A1metaG_FD_184145 | JGI IMG/M metagenome (GOLD analysis project Ga0209725, IMG submission 184145) | Lake sediment bacterial and archeal communities from Gulf of Boni, Indonesia to study Microbial Dark Matter (Phase II) - ​I18A1 metaG... | ecosystem: Environmental > Aquatic > Freshwater > Lake... | reverse complement strand
CTTCTATTGGGCTCAAACGGGGCAGGCTAGCATTGACGAATGGTAAAGGGTTTTTGAAGCACTCAGAACAGCAGCAAATGCGGCATTGGCAGCTAGAATGAAGAGCTCTATCTCAACCAAGCCGAATTCTGTTCGGGCTCAACATTGGGCAAGATCACGGTGACGCTCTCAGAGAACCTTGAGAACCGTCTAAGAAAGCACCTACGCAACATGGCGTCTATCGCGCATCGTGACCGAGGGACTGGAAAGCTACCCTGAGAAGATGGAGAAGAAAGTGAGGAGATGAGAGTAAACGCCAAGGAGGCAGCGCGGGATAGATGACCATCTCGGAGCTTTTGGTGGATTTGACCGGCAGATTTCTTCTTTAGAGGTCCCCTTTCGATTTCCCCGTAGGTCTTCTTTGGATGAATCTTGAGGTTGTCTACTTTATCGGGTCTATGATTCGAGTGTGCTTTCCCTTGATCCCAATCTTTCCAAGTTTTACGAGTTCTTCGTCGTGAGAGTATATTTCAGGAACGTTGTTGTAAAGGTAGCAGCCAATGATGAGCGAGTCTCTCCCGCCCAGCTTAGTTTTTGTGGCCAATTCCAAGGCGAAAAGCGACGTGCTTTTGGTCAGGTTGAGGAAAGATGTCCTAGGATCTTTCAGGAACTCAGCGAGTTTCAGTTTGGAATCAATCGGTGAAATCTTTCTCCGAAATGCTAGTGTGTGATAGCATTCATGGACTACAGTGGCGTTGAGAGCCCACCGATGTGACGAGAGGACCGCCTTCTTGGCTTCGGAATGTTCTGGGAACGTGGGATCCAATGCGTACGTTAGGATGTTTGTGTCTATGCCGATCAGGCCTTCCAGATCCCCTTCATGTTTCTGGGGGTTGCATGCTCAGGCTTCCCAGTTCGCTCAGGGTTCCAATCCATAACCTTCTCAAGTCTATCTCCTTTTGGCGTTGCTCTCGTCACCACGAACTCCTTCCCCCTCCTCTCGAAGACGACCACGTCCCCCTTCGAGACGCCTAGGTGATCAGCAAGCTCCTTCGGCAGGACCACCCTCCCCCGCTCGTCCAAGATGGCGGTCGGCATATCTTGTCCCACCTAGTCTCGTGGGATGTCCCACTTAAACATGTGGGAAGAAAACTCGCACTCGCTCCGATAAAGCTACCATCTACCGACCTTTTTGCGTCTGTGACAAGGGTTTTTGAGTCCGTTGAGACGTGCCAGTTGGTGTTCTTGATGGGCATGAAGCGCAGGCGCTCAATCTACACTGAAAGAAGAATTCGAGATCTCCCCCTATTGAAGAGGCTCATGCAGGCGCTCGATGAGGACGAGGGAATACGAATAGAGGGAAACGTACGGGATCTAGCGAACGGGGGGTACGTCTTCGTCGGATTCTACAGGGGAAGCTATTGTGTCAATCTCTGCGATCGTATCCGAGACAGACAGTCACAGAAGTACACGGTTGGGTCAAACGACAGATGGTTCTATTTTGAGGAGTTCTCTGGCCTTTGGAAGTTCTTGCGACCACTAATTCGTAAACCGTTGAGAGCATGGCTGTATTAGACAGCGAGTACTCCGATGATATTTGATAGCGCAGATATTCTCTTCACCGCCATTTCACATGTGCTCGGAGCGAGTTTCCTACGGGATCCTATTTCGCTCCTGACGCCTTGGAGGAAGCTGGACAGACACTTCAGCGCCTTTGCCGTATCGAAGTCCTCATCCATGGCAGCTTTGAAGCCAGCCTCGACCCGTGAAAGATCTCTCAATAGCCGCAAGTCTGATCTCCCGGCAGTCTTCCCTGATGAGCAGGACTCCAGTTGGCGCACAGTCTCTCGCATGGATCCTAGAGCCCTTCTTGACCGCAGAAGTCTAGTCTTGCAGAAGTTCGCAGTTCGTCTATAGTGAGTGTTCGCGAAGAAGAACCTCAGCTCCTCCGGCGTGTAGGTTGCGAGCGCGTCCCTGACCCTTGTGACGTTTCCAAGCGACTTGCTCATCTTTAGGCCGCCGACGTTCAGCATGCCTGTATGGATCCAATAGTTGACGAATGGCTTCTTGCCGCTCAACGCTTCCCCCTGCGCTATCTCAGCTTCATGGTGTGGAAAGACGAGTTCTACCCCGCCTGCATGGATATCATATGATGAACCAAGATGCTTCATTGAGATCGCGGTGTCCTCTATGTGCCAGCCTGGTCGGCCCATGCCCCATGGCGAATCCCAGAGCGGATCCTCGTTGAACTTCCTCCACAACGAGAAGTCCTCGGGATGATGTTTCGTCGAACAGAGCTCCAGCCTCCTAAGCTTCAGATCCGCCTTGCTTTGCTTGGAAAGCTGTCCGTATGATGCCGATTTTGAGATGTCGAAGTAGATCCCAGTTTCAGTTTCGTACGCGTAGCCGGTGGAGATTAACTGTTCAACCTGCTTGATTATCTCCGGAACATGGTCTGTGGCGCGTTCATATCGATCGATCGTCTCGATCCCGAGAGCCTTCATGTCTTCCAGGAACAGTTTCTCAAATTCGCTGGCTATCTCTCGAGTACCTCTGCCCGTCTCCTTGGATTTCTCCACTATTCGCTCGTCAATGTCTGTAATATTCATCAGAACATACGGGCGGTACCCCCTGTAGCGAAGGTATCTCGTCATAACGTCAACTGCTAGGTAGGTTCGCGCGTGGCCGAGATGCGCGTAGTCGTAGACCGTTGGCCCGCAGACGAATACTTTGATTTCCCCTGGGCTAGGTAGGTCCTCTTTACGCATCGTCAGTGTATTGAAGACACGCAACAAGTCCGGAGTACCCCGCGCCCTTTGGTTCGCATACGCAATGAGGTCACTCCGTTGCTGTTTCTATGGTTTTCCCTGTGCACGAACAGCTACGGATGGACACAAGACCTAAATTTGCGTCTCTTGGCACGGGGAAACAGACATTCCGTGAACCCCCGGAAACCGGATCGATAGATGAACTTGCATGCTATCGAGATCAGTGACCTGTCCTTCACCTACGAGAACCGCACCGCTCCTGCGCTGGATCACGTGAACCTTGTAGTGAGAGATAGAGAGTCTGTGCTACTTGCTGGAGCTAGCGGCTCAGGAAAGTCCACGTTACTGAGATGCATAAACGGACTGATCCCTCATCGTTACGTAGGCGAATACAGCGGGCAGGTCGCCCTTAAAGAACAGGCAGTAGCGAGCTCGAAGCTACACGAACTTTCACTCATTGTTGGCACAGTCCTCCAAGAGCCTGACAAGCAACTGGTATCATCCAGCGTGGAGGACGATGTTGCATTCGGCCCGTGTAACCTATCACTTCCTCGCTACGAGATAGAGAATCGCGTCAAACGCAGCCTCGCATCGATGGATATTCTGGAACTTCGTGAACGTTCGATATTTGCACTATCAGGGGGGCAGAAGCAAAGGCTGGCCATCGCGGGAGTGCTCGCGATGGAACCCGATATACTGCTGCTAGATGAGCCCCTTGCAAATCTGGACTCCAATGGGATCAGACTGATGCAAGATGTTCTGGCGAATCTTCGTCGGCAAGGCAAGACCGTAGTTGTGGCTGAGCATAGAACCGAAGAAGTCCTTCGCGCTAATCCTACTAGGGTTGTCGTCTTTGAGAAGGGCCATGTAGTTGCCGACAGCCCGGACCCAGACGCTCTGATCGATTTTGCTGACGTTCTCAAGACTCCCGCGGAATATGCCCTCAAGAGGCGCTTGCCTCCTGAAAAACGGACGCTTCCTGTTCATTCATTTCTTCCGGCCATCTCCGCAGAACGGAAGCTGACCGTTGCATTCGAACTTGGACGCGAGCTGGTTCGAATCGAGAACCTCACCTTCGAATATCCTGGCGGTGTCAGAGCGCTGGATGCCATCACTTTCTCAATTTGCGAAGGCGAGAGAATCGCAGTACTGGGAAACAATGGAGCTGGAAAGTCGACTCTCGCACTTAACATGATGGGGATCCTGAAACCGACCCAAGGCCGGATCCTGATCTCGGGCAAAGACACGCGCGGCCTGTCCATTTCGGAGATCGCCGATTCGGTGGGTATCGTTTTCCAGAGTCCCTTCTCAATGCTCTTCGCCAGGACGGTCCGTGACGAGCTTGCCTTCGGTCCGAAGAACATCGGCCTTTCTCCGGAGGAGATATCAGAGCTGATTCCTCAGGTGGCCCAAGAGTGTACAATAGACCACCTCCTCGACAGATCGCCGTTCGCCTCCAGTTTTGGTGAGAAGAAAAGGATCAGTGTCGGGTCCGTATTGACGATGCGGCCGAAATGCGTTATCTTAGATGAACCGACCTCGGGACAAGACTACAGGAGCTATTCTGAATTCATGGGCTTCATTTGCTCGCTGCGTGAACGAGTTCGTTCGCTTGTCCTGATCACTCATGACACTGACTTGGCAGTCGAGTATACTGATCGAGCTATCATCCTCAGAGATGGAAGAGTTGTGGCCGACGGCCCGACCCGAAAGGTTCTAGCCGATCCGAAAACCCTCGTTGAGAACTCAATACGCGAAACCTCTCTGATCGCACTCTCTCGAAAGCTGACGCACGGGCAATCAGTGTTACCTCTGGGCGAACTCATCCATGCATTGGAGGAGGCGACGGACAGGGGTAGCCTAATATAGAAACAGAGCGACATCTCACTGATCGGCGAAAAGTATGAGCAAGACTGAAGCTAGAGAATCGTTGTTCTCGACCAAGCAAATAGTGGCAATGGCAGTTGGCACGGCGCTTTATGCCGCGTTGACGATTCCTTTCAATGCTCTTCAGATTCCTGGCGTGTGGCTGGTCGCGGTAAGACCCACCGTAGCAATCCCAATGTTCTTCGGTTTCGTCTTCGGGCCCGTAACTGGTTTCGTGTCAGGCCTCTTAGGCAACACCATAGCCGACGCAGTCTCATGGGGAGGATTCTTCTGGAACTGGGACATCGGAAACGGACTGCTCGGCGCTGTACCCGGGATAGGCTACTACGTTGTCAAGCGAGTCGATTGGGCGAAAGCGCGTGGCTTAGTCTCAGCAGCGGTTCTGGCCGTGATCGCGTCAATAGTCGGAATGGGCTTCGCGGCTGCGACTGACTACATGTTCCAGATCGGTCTTAGTACAGTTGAGGCGGCGCTCGCTGAGCTGTACACAGCCGGTGCAACAGATGCCGTAAACGGCCTGATTCTTACTCCCATACTTCTGTACGCGTATGCCACCGCGACCGCTGGACGAGCACGAAGAGTATAGCGTAGACCTCCTTGATCCAAATCAAGTACTTCCCTGGAAACACACTGCTGCACAGGCTAGACCCGCGAACCAAGTTTTTACTCCTCATTTTCTTCATCTTCATCGAAGTTGCATTTCTGGACGTTAGAATTCTTCTAATTCCATTTCTCGCGTCGATCTTACTGTATCTCTCAGCCAAGATCCCGTTCCGTGAAGTCAAGTCCACATGGAAGTATATTCTAACAATCGTAGTTCTGATAGCGTCTGTGAACATGTTCTTCACCCTGCTAGGAGCCAACGTATCTCAACCACACGTTCTCGCAAAGTTCTGGATCTTCACGGCCACCGAGGAAGGAGTCTTCTTGGCGGTCGCCGCAATCATGAGATTGCTTTGTCTAGCGATCGTTTCGCTGTCCGTAATCATGACGACAGATCCAGCGGTATACGCGCCTGGTCTTGCGAAGCTAGGTATCCCATACAAGGGAGCCTACGTAGTCGAGCTCGCTCTGCGCTATCTGCCAACGTACGTCAGCGAATTAGAGACAACGATGAACGCCCAGATGGCCCGCGGATACAAGGCCAAGACGCGAGGCGGACTGTTCTCTCGAATCCTGAACACGATTCCGCTTCTACTCCCTGTCACAATCAACGCGACGCTTTCAATCTACGACGTGGCTGACGCCATGGAGCTCCGCGCCTTTGGTGCGAAGAAGGAACGCGCGTGGTACCGAGCCGTACAGTTGAAGCCCGTCGATTACATAGCACTCGGTTTGATAGGTTGCTCTTTGGCATTTGCGATCTACTTGAGAACACAATTCACAACATACTGGATCCCAACGTAGCTCGGCACCGATGAAATGAGCATTCAGTCGGACCGTTCACTCGAGAGACAAGGATCAAATTGAAGATCATTTTCCACGAGAAGTATTTCGATGTCTACAGTGCAGACCCAGCCTCGGCCGAAGGAAGACTGGACAGCCCCTACAATATGTTGAAGGAGACATTCGAATTCGTGAAACCAGAACCTGCACGAGAAGCCGATCTGCTGCTCGTGCATAGTCAAGCACACGTCGATCAGATCACGCGAGACGCCAACCTCTACGAGGTGGCCTCTCTCGCTGTCGGAGGTGCCATCCTCGCGTCCGAGATCGCTCTTGCAGCCGAGCCGGCATTCGGACTCATAAGGCCGCCCGGACATCATGCAAGTCCAAATTCTTGCTGGGGATTCTGCTACTTCAACAACATCGCCATCGCGGTCACAAGGCTCATTGAGACTCGAAGAATCGGGAAAGCGTTGATAGTCGACTTCGACCTGCACTTTGGAGACGGGACAAGTAACACGTTCTCAACAGACTCAGACGTCCTATATCATCACATGGGCTCAGGTGCAGAAGATCTGAAGAACTTCCTTTCGACCGCAGAGAACGTGGACATGCTTGCTGTCTCAGCTGGATTTGACAGAGCTGTTGCGGATTGGGGCGGAACACTGAGCGACGAAGACTACGAACGAATCGGAGAAGTTCTGAAACGATTCTCTGAAGACAGGTCTCATGGAAGGCGGTTCGCTGTCTTGGAGGGCGGATACAACCACAAGACCCTAGGAATGTCGATCCACCGCTTCCTGAAAGGATTCGCCTAACCAAAGCAGCGGTATTTCTCGAGCCTGCGCCTTTGATAGGCCATGGCGCTCATGGCTTTCTCAGGGTCGTTTATCGTTAAGCCCAACTGTGCGCCTAACACACCCGGTCAAGCCGTTCAGTGGAAGGAAGGAGACCCAACCGCGAGTAATCCAAACGACTTGGGACCTTACCTACTCACAGAGTGGACGCGCAAAGGCGGAAAGGACTACGAGATGAAACTTGATGCAAACCCGAACTGGTGGGGCATACCGGATGGATATCCCAAGGCCAAACACATTATCATCAAATTCTACAGCGACGCAACGGCCCTGGCGCTGGCCATAAGATCCGGCGACATAGACATGGCTTATCGTCAGCTGATTTCCTCCGACATCAAGAGCATGCAGTCAGACCCGAACCTTAAGGTGTGGAGCGGCCCATCGGGAATTCAATATATCTGCTTCCAAGAACGCATGCCGCCTTTCGACAATCCAAAGGCTAGACAGGCCGTTGCTGCTGCTATTGACAGGAAAGAACTGGTCAACACGGTATTTCTAGGCCAAACGGTCCCTCTCTACAGCATGATACCGAATGGCTTGGCATTCCAGACGGACGGCTTCAAGAGCCTCGGTGACGAAACATTCAGCTGAGTGTGAGTCTACTGCAAGAACTGGGCTACGGTTAAGGGAGAACGCAAGCAACCCTTAACTACGTAGCTGAGCCTCCTCTTTTTTTCATGTCGCTTCGTTCGTACGTCATCACTAGAATTCTATTGACGATCCCGATGATCATGCTACTTCTGACATTCGTGTTCCTAGTAGTCAGAGTCCTGCCCGGAGATCCTGCCTCCCTCCACTTCGAGAAACAAGTAGACCCCCAGACGCTGCTCGCATTCAAGCGGCAGCTCGGCCTTGACAAACCGATCGAAGTCCAATACATAGACTATCTTCTGAGCCTGTTAAGGGGAGACTTTGGAAAGTCGATGCAGGACTTCTCGCCTGTTTCACAGCAGATCTTCTCAGCCTTTCCCGCAACTCTTGAGCTGGCAATTTGCTCAACGATAGTCATGATCTTGGTTGGAGTTGTGCTAGGCGTCCAGGCCTCGCGCTCATACAATTCGCTGCCTGACCATTCAATTCGAGTCTTTGGGACGGCCTCGTACGCAATTCCAGTCTTCTTCCTTGGAGAGGTCATGATTATGGTTTTCGCGATCTACTTTCATTTGTTTCCAGCCGGGGATCGCATCTATGCAGGAATGGCACCCACAGGATTAACCCTCAGGGACGTACACTTCAGCACCGGACTCTACGTCATAGACAGTATTCTAGAAGGCAACATAGGAAAACTCGCGATGTCTCTTCGCTATCTCGTCCTGCCCTCAATCACATTGGGCACGGTCCTCTGTGGAATCTTCATCAGGCTAACAAGGGGGAACATGCTTGAAACACTTCAGTTGGACTTTGTTACTGCCGCTCGGGCTCGAGGACTCAAAGAAAGGACCGTTGTGTACGGGTACGCCCTTCGAAACGCGTTCCTTCCAATACTGACTATGATGGGCCTTCAGTTCGCTGCGCTGCTCGCTGGGGCGGTGCTCACCGAAACGACCTTCTCTTGGCCTGGCTTGGGGCGATACCTCGTGGACAGAGTCAGCTTCCGAGACTACACAGCCATTCAGGGAGTAGTAGTCTTCTTTGGACTTCTTGTGGCAATGGTTAGTCTTGCGGTGGACATCATCTATGCGTATCTTGACCCGCGAATTCGATTCTAGGTGGCTTCAAGATGAGCAGTAAGCGACTTCAAGGGAGAATCGTAGTTCAATTCCTTCCTGCGTTGACCGGTCTCGCGAGAAGGGGATTGGCTGGTTGGGCAATCATAGCGGGAGCAGTGATTGTAGCCGCGATGGCCATCATGACGATAGTCTCTCCATGGATTTCTCCTTACAATCCGATCGCCATAAACGTGGGGCCTCTCCTTTCGCCTCCATCCTCTCAGTTTCCACTCGGTACGAATCATCTTGGCCAAGACATGCTCAGTAGAGTCTACTCTGGCGGAGCTATCATGTTCCAAGTCTCAATACTATCCGTCATCGTTTGCTTAGTAATTGGCGTCCCAATCGGGCTTTTCGCCTCATATACGGGCGGCTACACAGACAAGCTCGTCTCCTTGGTAATGGACAGCATCTATGCTTTCCCGGGCTTGGTGCTCGCAATTGCAATCGCGGCAATGCTCGGCCCAGGAGTCGTCAACATGGCTCTTTCTATTGCCGTTGTGTACGTGCCGTCATACTTCAGGATAATTCGCAGCCAAGTTCTCACGATCAAGGAACTCCCCTATGTAGAAGCCGCCCACATGATGGGCGCCAAGGGAAGGGCTACACTCTTCAGCTACATTCTCCCAAACGTTATCCCGTCCATCGTGGCGGTTGCCACGATAAACTTCGCCGACGCAATCCTTACGGCTGCTGGCCTGACTTTCGTTGGTTTAGGTTTGCCTGTCTCCACTCCTGACTGGGGATGGGACCTCACGTATGGTAGAAGACTCCTCACCAGTGGCACATGGTGGGTGATAGCCTTCCCGGGCCTGATGGTTGTCTTGCTCGCTTTGGGCTTCACATTAATGGGAGAAGGACTAAGCGAGCTCTTCAACCCGCGTCTTCAAAAGTGAGTCCAGAACGATGCCATTACTTGACGTTCAGTCACTAGTCGTGGAATATCATGCTCTGAAGGCCGATGTGAAAGCGGTTGACCGGGTCTCTATCTCAGTGGAGAAGGGGCATACACTTGGCTTGGTTGGCGAGTCAGGGTGCGGTAAATCCACCCTCGGCCTGTCGACTCTGCGGCTTGTGCCCCCTCCTGGTAGGATCGCGAGCGGGCGCATAACCCTCGATGGAATTGATGTGGTTAATTGCTCTGAAGAGGAAATACGACGGGTAAGAGGAAAGCGGGTTGGCTACATCTTTCAGGATCCAATGACCTCCCTGAACCCAGTCAAGAAAATAGGCGCTCACTTTGTCGAAATGATCCGTACCCATGAACCGGAGGTCGCTGAAGCAGATGCCCTAAAGCGGGCCACGAAAGTACTGGGGCGCCTCGGAATACTCTCCGAGAGAATCAACGACTTCCCCCACCAATTCAGCGGTGGAATGAGGCAGAGGGTAATGATCGGACTCGCCCTCGCGCTTGGCCCTGATCTGCTCATTGCGGATGAACCGACAACATCTCTCGACGTAATAGTTGAGGCTCAAATTATTGAGCTGCTGAAGGAGCTGAAGGAAAGCCTCAGGCTAACCTTGGTCCTGATCACGCATAACATTGGCATAGTCGCTGAGACCGCGGACCAGGTTGCTGTAATGTACGCGGGAAGAATTGCCGAGCTTGGAGAGACCGATGGCATATTCGCCGAACCAATGCATCCCTACACTCAGGCGCTACTCAATTCTGTTCCGAACATCACGAAGAAAGGCCAAGTGCTATCATGGATTCCAGGCGCGCCGCCGGACCTCGCAGAACCGCCGCCCGGTTGCCTATTCCATCCGCGATGCCCTCATGCGTTCGACCGTTGCAAGAAGGAGGAGCCCCAGCTCCTGAAGCACAACGGCACCGAGGTCGCCTGCCACCTTTACGACAAGAGATAGAATACATTGAGCAGCATACTTGAAGTCAGCAATCTCACGAAGTACTTTCCCGTTGAGAAGAGTTTCCTAGACAAGCTAATGACTTCACAGAAGAGCTTTGTACATGCCGTAGATGACGTCTCATTCTCAATGGACCGCGGCGACATTCTAGGGCTCGTTGGCGAGAGCGGCTCGGGAAAGAGCACGACAGCGAGACTGTGCCTGAAACTGATCGAGCCTACGTCGGGGAGGATCATCTTCGAGGGGGTTGACCTTGCCAAGCTGAGAGGGGAGGAGCTTCGCGGGTTCAGGAGAAACATTCAATTGATCTTCCAAGATCCGACCGCGTCGCTTAGCCCACGAATCAGAATCGGTGAGGCGATAAGACACGCCCTGTCATTCCAAAACGTGGGCACCGCAAGCGAGCAGGTAGAGAGAACGCGAGTAATGCTAGAGCGGGTTGGTCTTAAACCATGGAGCAGCTTCTACGATCGTTATCCTCACCAGCTCAGCGGCGGGCAGAGGCAGCGGGTGGTAATTGCTAGAGCCTTGGTGCTGAATCCCAAGTTCGTTGTCGCCGACGAGCCGATTGCAATGGTCGACGTCTCAGTTCGGGCGCAAATCCTCGAATTGATGCTCGAGCTGAAGAAGGAATTCGACTTAACCTATCTCTTCATAACTCACGATCTCGCCATGGCGAACTACGTGTGCCGCACCATCGCCATCATGTACCTAGGTAAGATCGTCGAGATAGGACCTAAGGAAGAGGTCTTTGAGAAACCGTTACATCCCTACACTTTGGCCCTGCTGTCCTCAATACCTGTTCCCGACCCAAAGGCGAAACTAGAAAGAATCATTCCCAAGGGCGAGATCCCCAGCCCGATCAACCCGCCGAAGGGCTGTAGATTCCATCCTAGATGCCCCTACGCGCAAACCACTTGTTCCGAGCAGGAGCCAGAGCTGGAACAGATCGCGCCCAACCATCGTGCTGCGTGCGCCTATCCTCGCACGTAGCTGTTCCTATCGATTCGACCACCGGATATCAGCTCGTTAGTTCGCTCTCACTTGGTTCGCAGGTCTACAAATTTCCCTCTCTTCGTGAGTTCCACCTCGACCTCGTACGAGGCCGACCCTTGAGTACACTTCAAGGTCACCACGTTGTTTCCGTTCGGGAGAGACTTCACTGGCGGGACGTGCTCGCCTTTGGCAGACTCAGAAACCCTAAGGTGTAACTCCTCCACAGCCCGTTTGACAATCTCCTCTTCCGGCATACTCATGTTTTCTTGCGCCTTGGACGAGTGTTGGCGCGTCACGTACACGGGTTTCATATTATAGTCTTGCTCAAAGTTGCGGACAGACCGTGAGGCCGTATGCGCGAGTCGAAAGATAGACATTCCAATCGCTTAGAGCCTAGTGCGACAGGTTTCATCTGGTGCGGCGCATGAAGGAACTAAGCCGTGAAAAGGTGGACGGGCTCATTCAAGAGTACAGGATCGACATCGACTCAACGAAGCCCGTCAAGGTCAAGCAGGCCAAGCTAGGAAAGAGGACAAGGATCTTCCAAATAGACCGCAAAGCTCCGCTCACATTCATCATTGATACGCCGATGGCACGTGAGATCGCGTGTTATCCTCACATCGTGGGCGAATCGCTTGAGCAGACAGCTCGCGAGGCAGCGGCTGAGGCATTGCCAGCAATCTTGGAACTGTCTGACGTACGAAGGAAAGACCGGGATTCTGAGATAGTATTCGAGCAAATCCTTCGCGCCGCTCCAGGATACAAGCTTCAAGATATCGCGCCCAAGGTTCTAGGCGACTCGTACAGAACCGTCTACCTTCGACCGCGGTACACGCACAGGTCATACCGTGACCATGACGGTACAGTTCAGAGAGAGATCGAGGTGATTCATCAGGAATTCTCCGAATTTCCCAAAGGAAAGAAGATCGCGTTAATCATGCAGGACACCGTAGCAAGCGGACGCTCAGGAGAGGTAAGCATCCAAGCTGCATTGAGACGGTGTGAACAATCTGGCTGCAAGATTGAGAAGTGGATCCTCTACGGATTCATCTCAGAGTACGGCCTCGACTTACTCTACCAAATTGCCAAACAGAACGACATCTCGATGGTCGCGTTTGCGATGGGAGACCTGACAGCCCTCTCGACCAACAACTATGACATGCCCCTGTACGGAGTCGATGAGGCGCACTGGCAAAAGACTCGCACGATCCGAAAGCTGGGAAGCACGATCGACAGAGCCAGCCTAGAAGAGTATCTTCCATACTTTGTTCCGGGCTCAGATCAGCCCGGCGACTGGTCCGCAAGGCAAACGAAACTCTTCAACGGCACATCCTATGAGCCCGGCGACATCGTAGGCCATCTAAACAACAGTATACGGCTCATCAAAAGCCTCTGCGAGATCGGCCGCTTCGAGCGTTGGCAGCAGCGCATAGCGGAAAGCGAGCTTAATCTCCTTGAGAAGACTCTGCAGAGGGAAACTTCAAGAAACGTCGCATAACCTGATGGGAGGCTACTGCCTGTTATAATTTCTAATGAATTTTGATGCCCTTGAACTGACCGGATTGAAGTAAGCAGAGAATCGCGTGTCAAGCGTGACTCAGTGACAATTTCGCCTGGACCTGTCCAGTTCCTTCTTCAGCTCATCAACATCATATTTCCCCGCGTCAACCCCAGCCAAGTCCAACAAATCCGGAATCGGCTGGAGAAGAATGCGTTTGTCTACCTCTCTGAACTCGACGTAGGAACCTTCCGTGATTCCGTGACGTCTCCTCAACTCCGCCGGGATCGTGATCTGCCATTTCCTAGTGACCCTTGAGACAGGCCGCCGCATGTTTTCTCTCGAACCAGAAGACCTCGGCAGCAACAGTTAGGGTTTGTCGTACGGATTCGCTGGGCCGGACGGATAGTACAAGCTAACCACACTTGTCAGGACGACTCCGATCCAACGGCAAGCGACTTGGAACTCACAGTCGCACGCGTCGGCGCATTAATCTTTGATGTTTCTGAAAGCCAGCCAGAAAATTGCTGTATAGGCCGCGTAGAACGCCGACGTCGAGAAGGGCGGTGCGTCAATCCAGAGTCTGTCAATCATGTAGCCGCCGACAGGCTGCCCGAAAGAGTTGGGCAAGTTCCAGAATAGCTGGGCGACACCCGATGCGGTCGCACGCTCTTTTTCATGAACGAGTCGCATGATCAGACTGTCGATGAGTGGCATGTTCATGTTGATCATAGCCTGACGTGTAATGAAGAAAGGCGTCGAGAGCAGGAAGTTTGGTGCCAAAGGGATCAACGCCAACAGTGGAACCGAGATGCCGGTTGTAGCGACTATTCCACGAACCGTTCCCAGCCCTGACGCAATTTTAGGCGCCGCCAGGAACGCCAGCGCGGCCACAAGGTTGGAAACGGCCTGCAGGGTTCCCATTGGGCCGCTGTCGATGCCGAACTTCTTCCAGAAGTATACCGGGAACAATGGTATGGTGAGTCCGGCCCCAAACCCGATGAAGATGTTGACGACCATGAACTTTGCGATGATCCCGCGAGACTCGAGGCTGAACCTCGCTCTGCCTTTACGGTCGCCTCGTAACTCGTGCACAAACAAGACTGGGGCTGCTCCTAGGAGGGTTACGATTCCTCCGATTCCCATCGTCAGTTGCAGGGCGAATAGCCGACTCATGCCGAGCGAGCCGGTCAGCACTCCCGGAAGCCAGCCTGTAGCAGAACCGAGCGATGAAGCGAACATGCCTAGGAAGTAGGAGTAGCTGAAGATCGCGGTCAGCCGTCCGCCTGGGACTGATCCAGCGAGGAGGGCGCCTGATGAGGCGAACGTCAAGGCCCCGCCGAGGCCCGAGATTGCTGCTCCCCCGATGATCGCTGGTGGAGAGGGACTAAGGGCCATGACGAGCATTCCGAGGCTCATGATGACGTAGCCGGCGAGGTTGAACATCTTGCGGCCGAACGCATCCGCAAGAATCCCCGCCGGGATTACCAGTATCGTCGTCGATACGCCGAAGACCGCATTTGCTATACCTATCCATGTCGCGTCATAACCTGCCGCGAGCAGATAAAACGGAAGGATCAGGAAGAAGAACGAGTACGACACGCCGCCTAAGAACGACGAAGCCAACAGTAGCTTGGCGTCCCGACCCATTCCCTCCAACGCTCTAATGATCGACACGTCCACCATTCTTCCTAGAGCCACGAACCACATCCGCATCCGATACTGTTGAGCCTCGGCTAGGCGGTCCCAGTCAGGCCGTGGTTGTCAGATTTCAAGGGGATGGGGACGCGCGCTCCCGCGCAACTGGCTCGTAGGTCAGCCAAGCGACTCTGCGGATATTCTTATTCACTTTTCCTTCTCGCAAGCGCCTTCCAACTGCTGATCCTAATCGACTTGGACAAAGGGCTTTTTGCGAATTCTTTTGAACGCCCAAACGCCAAGAGCTCTTCGTCCTCAGTCAAAAGTTCACCTACTGCGGACGCCTCAGATAGTATGAGGAGGTCAAAGGCATCGAAATGTTTCGCAGAGGGTAGCAGTTGGTTGAAGCATTCGTCGGCCTCGCTCGTGTAGGTGTGGAACACGAACTTCTCATCTGAGCGGAGCACGTCTAGGTTTTGACCGAATGCTCGCAGGGCCTGATCGTATGCGCGGCGAACCTTAGACAGCCTCAAGAGCTTCGCTTTAGCCTCATATATGGAAAGTTCCGCCACATGAACCCTTGAAAGACTTGCGACCAACATCCTGAAGTCCGAGAGCTCAAGACCTTCAACGGCTATCGGAATTTGGAAGAAGGGCAGAATGTAGGTGGTGTCCAGAAACAGCTCGCGCTTGTTCTTGACCCTATCTCTGTCCAAGTTCCCCTGCCATCTTCCTTCTCGCTCTGGACAGCTCCTTCGGACCGATCGGTCGCACATCAAACCTAGCTTTCTCTAGTAGTTGCTCCGCCTTTTCTTTGGGTCTCAGTACGAGTTGCTTCCCACCAACCTCTGCGAGGACTACGGTGTGCGGTTCTATGCCAACTGCGCGCCGAACCTCGTCGGTCGTGTAAATCTCGCCCTTTCCTCCAACCCTGAGCTCAACCTTCTTCTGCATAGGCCGCTTGCTTCCGAAACGTACGGCCAATCTGACAATATAAGTAATTCGGATAAGGGCGGTTAGTCGGAGCCAGTGATAGGGCGGGCGACCGGGATCCGGATCGTCGTCAGGGCGTGGAGCTTCACGTCGAACAGGGGGGCATATCGCACGCTGGGCAACTTTTTTGTCGGCCTTTGGGACCGGACAAACAGACTAGGGTTTCCTAGCCTGAGCACGTTGATAGGATTCCGAGCCGAGGGCAGCCAGCAGCTCATTCGAGGGCCTCAAGTTAGGAAACACTAGGGTAGCGCCAGCCGCTCGAAGCTCACTTACTGAGTAGAACCCGCTCGCGACAGCTAGCACTCGGGCAGCATTCGCGTTCGCGGCCTCAACATCGCGAGGAGTATCGCCAACGATTGTCACGTCTCCATTTGCCCGGAGTCTATACTTTCTCACACAAGCGCTGACGGCATCTCTCACCAGGTCAGCTCTATCGAAGTAGCCGTTGCTGCAGAATGTTTCAGCAAAATAGCGTCGAATCCCTGTCATACGTAGCTTCTCCTCAGCAACGGTAGAGAGGTTCCCAGTGAGAACGCCCAACTTATGGCCTGATGAAGCACTGAGAATTCTTAGCAGGTCGCCGACACCGTCATTCAGGATTGGCCGTTTCTTGCCTGCCAAATAGATTTCTCCCGCTCGGAATATCACTCGCTGAAGATGTTCGCTCGCCGCATCTGAACTCAGTCCGACCTCAAGCAGTAGACGCCTGCAGATTTCAGGGTCCACCATTCCGTCGTATCGCCATGGCTCCATGGGCGGGGATCTTCCCGTCACATCAAGAACTGCACGTTTGAAACGTTCCCGCTCATCTGCCTGTGTGCTCCGCTTCGCCACAAGCGTTCCGTCAATGTCAAAGAGAATGACACGCATGTGATTCACTTTCTGATGGCGGTGGGTACAGAGATAGACTCCACTCACGTGATCCTGCCTGAATTTCCGTTTGGCTGTTCTGTCTATGAAGGTTCAAGTCTCTGCCCTCTCGCGCTGCCAGCGGGGATTAGCCCTTTCCTCTAGCCAGAGGAGATCTTGGCTGCTCTCCGTGCTGCTAGGCCTTTGGGTGAAGAGTCCTCCCGCTGGCACGTATTGAATTCGTTCAAGAATGCTTGAATACTCTTCGAATTAACTTGTCCGGCGACGGGCTAGGTATCGTGGAAGAAGAGCCATACGGGTATGACTTCAGGCAGCCAGGGATAAAGGGACGCGATAGAACCCGTACTCTAGCTACCGGGCCATGTGACCAATGAGGCTTTCATGATTGATATGGCGTTCCGTACGTCTAGGTCCTCTACTTCCGGCGAAAGCCTCATTCTGGCGCTACTGACACATAGTCTTCGTAGCGCTTCTGCGGCGCGAACGGAGAGCGGAGCGCCTAACCGACCCCGTTTGCTTGCAGCGATTTTTCTTGCTAGGAATTTCCGTGCAACCTTGACTGGGGCTGATCTGGGGTCAAGCTCGCATCGAATCGATGGACACAGCTGCTTGATGGTTTCGAAGTATCTCCGCAGGAATGGTATGTTAGGATTCTCTCTGCTGGATCTTATCAGAATCCGGCTGACAGTATTCTCCAGCTCTCTGCCCACCGGCGTCCTGAGGACGAAGACCAGATGGAATCTCGAGAGAAGCGCGGCTGATACTGAATCCAAGAGCTGCTTCCGGGCTTCTCTTGCATTCTTAGCAAGAATCTCGCCCCTAGGATTAGCTGTTGCGATGCAAATGAACCTAGTTTCTAGCTCGCGCGCTAGCTTTCCTGAATTGACTGTTATTCTTCCGGATTCCATTGCCTCGTACAGGCATTTTGTAGCCCGCGACGGTAACTTGTCAAGTTCGTCAAGCAAAGCGAGACCCCCATTTGCTCTTGCGAGTAAGCCAAGGCTACCGTCGTCCAAGTTTGCTGTTAAACCCGAAACCGTTGATCGAGGCCCAGCATAGAAGGCGCCGGGCATGATTCTCCTCGCCTCCTCGATCAGCTCGGTCTTAACGGTTGCAGGTTCTCCTATCAAGAGAAAATGCACAGGGTAGTCTGGGAAAGACGCCAACGAGTAGCACAAGGCGAGTTTCTGGTCAAGCGCTCCCTCTAGATGTGGCGCGATGAGTGTGGGGAGTCTCTCGTAGATCTTGTATCTATCACCCTCAACTTCAGTGGCGAGAGCTTTGATGTCTTCTAGGACGCATGAAGATGCAAGCCGAGAGATTGCGTGGGAATGCGGAGCACTATTCCACGGTGGTGTCGGCAAAAGTTTTGACCCCTCTTGGCCTGCGTGTCCTCGGTTGAGCGCAAGCGCTTGGCTTCGGGAGGCATGGGTTGTTGGTATATCAATGTTTCGATTTCGGGACGCCGATGCCCCGCGACCATGGCGAGATCCAGCTAGGATCCGTTCGTCACCGTGCCATACACAACTATCTGAGGAGCCATGAATAACATGCACATCCACCCGTGACCTATCAAAACATGGGACGGGCCACGATAACATGACCACCCGGCGAAACTGAAGGCCTTTCAAAATCAACTTTGGCGAATTGCCATGTCTGAAAAGCTCACAAGGGTGGACTTCACCAACCTAGGCAAGGTCCTCTATCCGGAGCTCAGAATCACAAAGGCCCAAGTGATCGAGTACTACATCAGAATCGCT